>Ga0065165_1000647_pt1 | contig 50322 bp, 42 predicted proteins | sample AraplaMF_Cvi_mMF_FD_63813 | JGI IMG/M metagenome (GOLD analysis project Ga0065165, IMG submission 63813) | Arabidopsis root microbial communities from the University of North Carolina, USA - plate scrape MF_Cvi_mMF (version 2) (version 3) | ecosystem: Host-associated > Plants > Roots >...
TGCCCCCTCTCCCGCTTGCGGGAGAGGGTGGGGGTGAGGGGCGCGCGCAGCGCGCGGGGTCCAGGCAGTCAAGCGGCCTTCTGCCCCCTCTCCCGCTTGCGGGAGAGGGTGGGGGTGAGGGCCAGCGGCCGTCGCTCCTCGCCACCCGTGGCCTCTCGCGCCGCGGCGCGGTCGAGGGCATCGACCTCCACGTCGCCGCCGGCGAAGTGCTGGGCCTGGCGGGCCTGCTCGGCGCGGGCCGGACCGAGACCGCGCGCCTGCTCTTCGCCGCCGATCGCGCCGACTCGGGCGAGATCCGCGTCGACGGCGCCGCCGTCCGGCTGCGCGGTCCGCGCGACGCGATCCGCGCCGGCATGGCCTTCTGCCCGGAGGAGCGCAAGGTCGACGGCATCGTCGCGGAGCTCAGCGTGCGCGAGAACATCGTGCTCGCGCTGCAGGCCCGGCGCGGCATCTTCAGGACGCTGACGGGCAAGGCGCAGCGCGACCTCGCCCAGCGCTTCATCACCCAGCTCGGCATCAAGACCGCCGATGCCGAGACTCCCATCGGCCTGCTCTCGGGCGGCAACCAGCAGAAGGCGATCCTCGCGCGCTGGCTCGCCATCGAGCCGCGCATCCTGCTCCTCGACGAACCCACGCGCGGCATCGACGTCGCCGCGAAGCAGGACCTCATGGACCAGGTGTTGTCGCTGTGCCGACAAGGCATGGCCCTGATCTTCATCTCGTCGGAATTGCCCGAGGTCCTGCGCGCGAGCGACCGCATCACCGTGCTGCGCGAGCGCCGCCAGGTGGCCGATCTCGACGCGCGCGGCCTGGACGAGGACGGCCTGCTGCACGTGATGGCCGGCGCCACGGAGGCACACGCATGAGCGCGCCCACTTTCCTGCGTCGCTGGCGGCGCGCCGCGGACGCGGACACGACCCCCGGCGCGCCGTCCCATCGCCCGAGGCGAGCCGCGGATCATCACGCCGGCGCGCGGCACGCCGCCTATGTCCTGCTCGCCCTCTGGGCATTGAACGCGATCCTGAATCCGCAGTTCCTGAGCCTGCGCTGGCAGGACGGACATGCCTACGGTCCGCTGATCGACATCCTGAACCGCGCCGCGCCGCTGATGGTCGTCGCGATGGGCATGACGCTGGTGATCGCCGTGCGCGGCATCGACATCTCCGTCGGCGCGGTGGTCGCGATCGCGGGCGCGGTGGCGGCCTCGCTGGTGACGCGCGAGGGCGCGTCGGCGCCGATGACGACGGCGATCCTCGGCGCGCTCGCCGCGGCCGCCGTCTGCGGGCTCTTCAACGGCCTGCTGGTCGTCACAGGCGGCATCCAGCCGATCATCGCGACCTTGATCCTGATGGTCGCCGGCCGCGGCATCGCGCAGCTGATCACCGACGGCCAGATCATCACGATCTATCACGAGCCCTACTTCTACCTGGGCAGCGGCTTCCTGCTGGGCCTGCCGTTCGCGCCCTGGATGGCGCTGGGCGTCGCCGCGCTGTTCGCGCTGCTCAAGCACCGGACCGCGCTCGGGTTGTTCATCCAGGCCTGCGGCGCCAACCCGGCCGCGGCCCGCCTCGCGGGCGTGCAGGCCGCCGGCCTGCTGCTCGCCGTCTACGTCGCCTGCGGCCTCTGCGCCGGCGTGGCCGGACTGATGATCAGCGCCAACATCAAGAGCGCCGACGCCAACAACGCCGGCCTGATGCTGGAACTCGACGCCATCCTCGCGGTGGCGCTGGGCGGCACCTCGCTGCTGGGCGGTCGCTTCAGCCTGCGCGGCAGCCTGCTGGGCGCTTTGATCATCCAGACGCTGACGACCAGCATCTACGCGTTGGGCATCGCGCCCGAGGTCACGCTGGTGGTGAAGGCGGCCGTGGTCTTCGCGGTGTCGATCAGCCAGGCGCCGGCATGGCGCGCCTGGCGCGAGCGCTGGCAACGGCGCGCGGGAGCGAAGGCATGAACGTCCGCTCCCTCGTGCACGCCCGCGACCTGCCGAGCTGGGCCTCCGTGCTGCTCCTGGTCGTGGGCACGCTGGCCGGCGCCTCGGCCTACCCGGGCCTGCTGTCCAGCCAGGTGCTGCTGAACCTGCTGATCGACAACGCCTTCCTGCTGGTCGTCGCCGTCGGCATGAGCTTCGTCATCCTGTCCGGCGGCATCGACCTGTCGGTGGGCTCGGTCGTGGCGCTGACGACGATGCTGCTGGCGCTGGGCGTCGAGCGGGCGCATCTGTCGCCGCTGGTGCTGATCCCGCTGCTGCTGCTCGGCGGCGCGGCCTTCGGCGCGTTGATGGGCGCGGTGATCCAGGTCTTCGGGATCCCACCCTTCATCGTCACGCTGGCCGGCCTGTTCCTGGCGCGCGGGCTCTGCTACCTGCTGAGCGTCGACTCGATCCCGATCACCGACGCGACCCTGACGGCCTGGTCCCAGGCCCGCTGGTCGCTGGGACCGCTCGGCGAGATCACGCCGGGCGCCGCCTGCGCGATCGCAGTGCTGGCGCTGGCGGTCGCCGTCTCCCGCGCGACGCCATTCGGCCGCGCCGTCTTCGCGCTCGGCGGGCAGGAGAGCTCGGCGCGGCTGATGGGTCTGCCGGTCGCCGCCACGCGCATCGGCGTCTACGCCCTGAGCGGCGGATGCGCCGCGCTCGGCGGCGTGCTGTTCGGCATCTACACGCTGTCCGGCTACGGGCTGCACGCGCAAGGGTTGGAACTCGACGCGATCGCCGCCGTCGTCATCGGCGGCGCGCTGCTCAGCGGCGGCATCGGCCACGTGCTGGGCGCGCTCACCGGCGTGCTGATGCTCGGGCTGATCCAGACGCTGATCCTGTTCGACGGGACCCTCAGCGCCTGGTGGACGCGCATCGTCATCGGCGCGCTGCTGGGCCTCTTCTGCGGGCTGCAGCGCGCGATGGTGCTGTGGCACGGCCGCGCCTCGCGCCGCGCATGAGTCCATCGCCCAGGTCCTTCACCGGCACATCAACGGCACTTCATCGGAACAACGAGGAAACAGAGCGATGTCTTCGAAGCATTCCTTCCTGATCGCGGCGTCCTTCGCGGTGCTCGCGTCGCTGAACGGGACGGCGGCGGCGCAGCCCGCGCAGGACGCGCAGGCGGTCGTCGCGCCCGCGCCGCACGTGCGCCTGACCACGCCGTGGACCGACGAGGCCATGAAGACGCCGGTCCCGCTGCCCGAGTACCCGCGGCCGCAGCTGGTGCGCACGGAGTGGCTCAACCTCAACGGTCCGTGGGACTACTGGGGCGGCCAGGGCGCGCCCGACGCGCGCGTGCCGCCGACTGCCGCGCCGCGTTTCCCGGAGAAGCCGGAGCGCGTCCGGGTCCCGTACCCGGTCGAATCGATGCTGTCCGGCATCGAGCGCCTGGGCGAAGTGAACCTCTGGTACCGCCGCGCGTTCGAAGTGCCGGCCGCCTGGAAGGGACGGCGCGTGCGCGTCAACTTCGGCGCGGTCGACCGCCTCGCGACGGTCTATGTGAACGGCACCCGCGTCGGCCAGCATGAGGGGGGCTACACGTCCTTCAGCTTCGACATCACGCCGATGCTCCAGGCCGGCCGCAACGAGCTGGTCGTCGCCGCCTTCGATCCGAGCACGAACGACGGCACGCTGGGCAAGCAGTCGCTGAAGCCGGGCGGCATCTTCTACACGCCGAGCTCCGGCATCTGGCAGACGGTGTGGCTGGAGCCGGTCGGTCCGGCGCACATCGCGAGGCTCGACATGACGCCGGTGATCGATGAGCAGCGCCTCTCGCTCACCGTGCACGCCGGCGAGGCGAGGGGCCTGCAGGTCGAGGCCGTCGCGAGGAAGGAGGGCCGGGTGGTCGGCCGCGTGCGCGGCGCAGCCGACAAGGCGCTCTCGCTGCCCGTGCCGCAACCGCGGCTGTGGTCGCCCGACGATCCTTTCCTCTACGACCTGAAGGTCACGCTGCGCCGCGACGGCCGGGTCGTCGATCAGGTGGACAGCTACTTCGGCATGCGCAGCATCGAGGTGGGCATGGTCGATGGGGTGCCCCGCCCGATGCTCAACGGCAAGTTCGTCTTCCAGTTCGGCCCGCTGGACCAGGGATTCTGGCCCGACGGTCTCTACACGGCGCCGACCGACGCGGCGCTGCGTTTCGACCTCGAGGAGACGAAGAAGCTCGGCTTCAACATGGTCCGCAAGCACATCAAGGTGGAGCCGGCGCGCTGGTTCCACCACGCGGACCAACTCGGCCTGCTGGTGTGGCAGGACATGCCGCAGGCCTGGGACGCCGAGACCGACCTGGCCGTGCGCGCGAAGACCGAGGTCGAATGGCGCGAGATCGTCGACCAGCTGCGCTCGGAGACCTCCATCGTCACCTGGGTGATCTTCAACGAGAGCTGGGGCGACTTCGAACACCGCCGCATGGCCGCCCAGTTCCGCGCCCTGGATCCGACGCGGCTGATCAACGCGCACTCCGGCATCAACTTCGCACCGCACGACGAGGGCGGCGGCGACCTGATCGACCTGCACGACTATCCCGGCCCCGCGGCGCCGAACCACCAGCCGTGGCGCATCGCGGTGCTCGGCGAGTACGGCGGCAACAGCCTGAAGGTCCCCGGCCACATGTACCGGCCGGAGTCCAAGTGCTGCTACCACCTGTTCGACAGCGCCGAGGCGATCAACGACGCCTACGTGAAGCAGGTCGACACGCTGCGCGGCTTCCGCGCCGACAGGGGCCTGGGCGCCGCCATCTACACCGAGACGACCGACGTCGAGGAGGAGCTCAACGGCTTCTTCACCTATGACCGCCGCGTGAAGAAGCTGGACTTCGAGCGCGTGGCCAAGGCCAACAAGGCCTTGATCGACGGGCGCTGATGGATGGCGCTGATCGACGCCCGATGAGCGCTTCGATCGAGGCCTGACCCGGCGGCGGCCGCAGAGCCGCCCCTTTTCCAAGACCGGCGCTGCTTACCTCGCCGATCGACGACAGCAACGCGGCCCGCGCGGCCGCACATGGAGACACCATGGAGACACGCATGAGCAAGTTCGCTTGGAGTGGGTGGCGCTGGCTGCTCGCGATGGTGATGGCGGCCACGGCCGTCATCGGCACCTCGGCACACGCCGCGGAGACGGTCCTGAGCAACCAGGACAGCTTCTATCCCCGGATGATCCGGCTCACCGGTGGCCTGACCAACGGACGCCTGATCGCGTCGCACGACCTGGACGGCCAGCAGTCGCTGATCTACGAGAGCACGAACCAGGGCGCGACCTGGACCCAGGTCGGCAGCATCACCGTCCCCGAGCCCTGGCACTGTTGCAGCGGCCTGTGGGTGGTGCCGCAGCAGCTCGGCACGGTCGCGCCCGGCACGCTGTTCTGGGCGACGACGACCCGCAACGGCAGCGCCTACGCGATCCGCATCTACCGCAGCACCGATGTCGGCCGCACCTGGACCTCGCACGCGATCGCCGCGACCGGCAGCGTCGGCACCTGGGAGCCGGAGTTCGCGGTCGACGCCGCTGGCCGGCTGCTGATGTTCTATTCGAGCGAGGAATACAAGTCCGGTGGCTTCAACCAGCTGATCGCGCACAAGGTGTCGACCGACGGCGGCCTGACCTGGAGCGCCGACACGATCGACGTCGGCATCAGCGACAACGGCGACCTGCGTCCCGGCATGCCCATCGTGCGCCGGCTGCCCAACGGCAGCTACGTGATGAGCTACGAGATCTGCGGCTCGCGCAACTGCGACGTGTACCTCCGGACCTCGGCCGATGGCAGCAACTGGGGCACGGCCAGCAACATGGGCACGCGCGTCGAGTCGACGGCGGGCAACCACTTCTCGCATGCGCCGACGGTGTCCTGGATGAACGACGGCAGCCCGCAGGGCCGCCTGCTGCTGATCGGCCAGATCGTGCGCCGCAACGCCGGCAACGCGATCAACGACGACGTCAACGGCCGCATCTACATGTTCAACACGAACGGTGGGGCGGGCGCCTGGACCGAGGCGGCCGCGCCGCTGGTCACGCCCAACTTCGGCACCGACCCCTGCAGCAACTACAGCAGCCAGCTGCTGCCTTCGACCGACGGCACGCGGGTGCTGCAGATGGCCAACATCGCCTGCCGCGTGCAGTTCGCGAGCGCGCCGCTGAACCATCCGGTCGCGGACGGCGTCTACCGGCTGGTCGCCAAGCACAGCGGACAGGTGCTGGACGTGACCGGCTGCTCGACGGCGACCGGCACGCAGATCGAGCAGTGGGGCTGGGTCGGCGGCGACTGCCAGCGCTGGCGCGTGACCAACACCGGCAACGGCGACTACACCTTGACCGCGCAGCACAGCGGGCAGCAGCTCGACGTCGACGGTTGCTCCACGGCCAACGGCGGCAAGGTGCAGACCTGGACGGCGGTGAACAACAACTGCCAGAAGTGGCGCATCGAGCCGGTCGGCGACGGCTACTTCCGTGTCGTCAACAAGAACAGCAACCTGGTGCTGGACGTGGACGCCTGCTCGACCACGGCGGGGACCAAGGTGCAGCAGTGGGGATGGATCGGCGGCGACTGCCAGCGCTGGAAGTTCGAACGCGTCAGCCCGAACGCCGTCGCCAACGGCACCTACAAGGTGATCGCGAAGCACAGCGCGCAGGCGCTGGACGTCGCGGCCTGCTCGACGGCGGCTGGCGGCGTGGTGCAGCAGTGGCCCTACAGCGGCGCCAACTGCCAGCGCTGGACGGTGACCGCGATGCCCGACGGCTTCTACGAGCTGACCTCGGTGAACAGCGGATTGCGGCTCGAGGTGCAGGATGCCTCGCTCCGCATGGGCGCGCAGGTGCGGCAGTGGACGTCCAACAATGCGGCCACGCAGCGCTGGGGCATCGAGAACGTCGGTTCGGGCTACTGGCGCTTCATCAACAAGAACAGCGGCCGCGTGCTCGACGTGGACGCGTGTTCGACGGCCAACGGCGCCAAGGTCCAGCAATGGGAATGGCTGGGCGGCGACTGCCAGCGATGGGCGATCTCGGCGCCGTGACGGCACAGTGAGAGCCATCCGCCGGGATCGATTCAGCAATGCCAACAAGGAGAGAAACATGAGACGAATCCGCGCGCTCGCGGGCGCGATCCTGGCGATGGTCGTGGCATCGGCCGCGACGTCGACCGCCGTGGCGCAGGCCCCGACGGGGAGACCGCCCGTCGTGGCGAACCCGGCCCATACGGCCGGTCCGCCCAGCGCGGCGGCGCTCCCGGCCACCGGCCCCGAGGCCTATCTCTTCGCCCACATGACCGACGCGCGCTACGGCGTGCTGCACTATGCGGTCAGCCTGGACGGCCTGCACTGGACGAAGCTCAACGGCGGCAAGGCGGTGAACGAGGAGTACCACGGCCACCCGTCCATCACGCAGGGGCCGGACGGTCGCTTCTACCTGGTCGGCAACAAGAGTGATGACGATCCGGACATCCGCTTCTGGGTGTCGGACGATCTGGTCAAGTGGCAGGTGTTCGGCACCTACCGGCCGGACCTGTCCAAGGTCGCGGGGCTGCCGAATGCGATGCAACGCATCGGGGCGCCCAAGCTCTACTTCGACAAGCCGTCGAATCAGTTCGTCGTGCTGTGGCACACGGCCACGGTGCCGGGCGTGCCGGAAGATCCCGAACGCTACTGGTCGAGCCAGCGCACGCTCTATGCGCTGTCGCCGGACCTGAAGCGCTTCGACGCGCCGCCCAAGCGGCTGTTCCCTTGGGAGATCGCGACCATCGACACCTTCCTGGTCGCGAATCCGGAAGGCGGCTACTGCGCCGTGATCAAGGACGAGCGCTATCCGTCGTACATCTGGACGACAGGCAAGACCATCCGCATGACCTGCGCGAAGGAGCTGCTCGGGCCGTATCCCGAGCCCGGTCCGGCGCTCAGCCCGGCGTTCCGCGAGGCGCCGACGCTGGTGCGCGCGCCCAACGGCATCGACTGGTACCTGTACTACGAGCAGTACGCGGGGACCAGCTATGGGCTGTCGATGGCGCCGAGGCTCGAAGGTCCGTGGGTGGAGGTCTGGGGCAACTCGCGGCGCAAGGAGTGGGATCGCTTCGAGATGCCGGCGCAACTGCGGCACGGCTCGATGATGCCGATCACGAAGGCGCAGTACGAGGCGCTGCGCAAGGCTTATCCGGAGAAGTGATTGACAGAGGCCCTCCCCCCAACCCTCTCTCCCGATGCGGGAAAGGGGGCAAGGAGGGCTGCACTTCCACCGCCGCTGGCCCTCACCCCCGCCCTCTCCCGCAAGCGGGAGAGGGAGTGAGAATGCACCGAGCTGACCTGGAGACTCCCTCTCCCGCAAGCGGGAGAGGGAGAGAGAGTGCACCGAGCTGACCGCCGGATGGCGCCGCCGTTGTTGCTCCCTCTCCCGCTTGCGGGAGAGGGAGAGAGAGTGCACCGGGCTGACCGCCGGATGGCGCCGCCGTTGTTGCTCCCTCTCCCGCTTGCGGGAGAGGGAGAGAGAGTGCACCGGGCTGACCGCCGGATGGCGCCGCCGTTGTTACTCCCTCTCCCGCTTGCGGGAGAGGGCGGGGGGTGAGGGCCAGCGGCCGTGGAAGTCCTCCGGGCCATCCCTGAATTGACCGTCGCCCCGACTGCCTCTATGCTCCGTTCATGAAAGCGCTTTCATGCGCTGGCCTGGACACGACAACAAAGGTAGTTCCATGACGGAGACAACTTCAGCGGGCGCTCGCGCGTCCCTGCGATGGACCCTGTCCGCGAAAGGCGCGGACCTGGCGAGTTCGACGCGCCTGGCGGCGCAGCCCGAGCTGGCGCTGCTGCCGGTGGCGCAACTGATGGCCGACGCGGCCAATGCCGGCCTGCCCAAGCTCGTGGTCAACAGCGCGAAGCGCTTCCAACGCATCGAAGGCTTCGGTGGCGCCTTTACGGAGGCTGCCGCGACCACCTGGCAGAAGCTGCCGCCCGCCGAGGCGAACGCGCTGCTGCAGGCCTACTTCGACGTCAACGCGGGCCACGGCTACACCTTCAACCGCGTGCACATGAACAGCTGCGACTTCTCGCTGGGCAACTACGCCCACGCGGAAGTGCCGGGCGACGAGGCGCTGACCCACTTCAACATCGACCGCGACCGCCGCGCGCTGCTGCCGATGATCAAGGCCGCGATGAAGGTCGCGCCGGGCCCGATGAAGCTGCTGGTGTCGCCCTGGAGCCCGCCGGCCTGGATGAAGACCAACGGCCAGATGAACAACGGCGGCAAGCTGCTGCCGCAGTACGCCAAGGCCTGGGCGCAGTGCTACGTGAAGTTCATCCAGGCCTATGAGGCCGAGGGCGTGCCCGTCTGGGGCGTGTCCGTGCAGAACGAGCCCGACGCCGTCCAGCGCTGGGACTCCTGCGTCTACAGCGCGGAGGAGGAACGCGACTTCGTCCGCGACCACCTCGGACCGGCGCTGCATGCGGCCGGCCTGCAGCGCATCAAGATCGTCATCTGGGACCACAACCGCGACCAGATGGTGCAGCGGGCGGACGTCGTGTACTCAGACCCCGAGGCCTCGAAGTACGTCTGGGGCTGCGGCTTCCACTGGTATGTCGAGGACCACTTCGACCACGTCGGGCTGCTGCACGACGCCTATCCGGACAAGCAGCTGCTGTTCACCGAGGGCTGCCAGGAAGGCGGACCGCACATCGGGTCCTGGAACACCGGCGAGCGCTACGGTCGCAGCATCCTCAACGACCTGAACCGCTGGACCGTCGGCTGGATCGACTGGAACCTGCTGCTCGACGAGACGGGCGGCCCGAACCACGTCGGCAACCTGTGCAGCGCGCCGATGCTCGCGGACCGCGAGCAGAACCGGCTGATGCCGCAGAGCTCCTACGACTACCTCGGCCACTTCAGCCGCTTCATCAGGCCGGGCGCGTTCCGCGTGCTCTGCTCGGCGAGCAGCCAGGACCTCGAGTGCACCGCCGCCGTCAACGAGGACGGCAGCATCGCCGTCGTCGTGATGAACCGCAGCGAGAAGGCGCACCGCTTCAGCCTGCGCATCGACGGCCAGGCCGGCGTCGCTTCGCTGCCGGCCCGCTGCATCGCGACCTACGTGCTGCCGCGCTGAGGGCGACGTGGCCCACTTCGCTCCCTTGGCTGGCATGTCCGACTCGACCACGCCGGCAGCCTCGACCGGTTCTACCGGTTCTACCGGTTCGACCGGCATGGCCGGCGCCCGGGCGGGGATGTCGTCGACGGCCTACGCCTGCGTCGAGGCGCTCTACGTGTATCCGGTGAAGTCCTGTGCCGGCGTGCGGGTCTCCGACCTGCGCTTCGACGAGGAAGGCCGGATCGTCGGCGACCGGGAGTGGATCGTCGTCGACGCGCGCGGCGAACTGGCCTGGCTGGGCTCGCATCCGAAGCTGGCGCTGCTGCAGCCGACGCTGCTGCATGACGCGCTGCTGTTGCGCGCCCTGGGACAGCAGCCCCTGCGGCTGGCGCGAGAGGCCTCGGGCGAGGCGACCCAGGCCTCGATCTGGAACCCGGAGGAGCGCCGCATGGTCAGCCATCCGGGCCGCGACGCCGGTGCCGTGGCCGCGCAGTTCCTGCGGGAGGTCACCGGCGAGGACCTGCGGCTGGTGAAGCTCGACCGGGACGCGATGCTGGCGACAGCGCCGCACGCGCTGCACGCGGTCTCCACCGGCTCGGTGATGGAATTGAACGACCATCTCGCCGCGCAGGGCGACGCGCGCGTCGACGTGCGACGGCTGCGTCCCAACCTTGTGTTGCGCGGCCTGCAGGAGGCCCTGGTCCCGTTCGTCGAGGAGCACCTGCTGCAGATGGTCTGGCGCGACGGCGAAGGCTGGTGGCGTCGGATGACACACGCCGGCGCCTGCGAGCGCTGCATCGTGCCGAACGTGGATCCGGACACCGGCCAGGTCGAGCCCGGCGTCGACGCGGCGATCGCGATGCTCAGCGCGCAGCGCTGGCCCGGCGAAGCAGCACGTTTCGGCGTGTACCTGACACCTCCGCCGGGCGGCTCGCTCGGCAACAGCACCGTGATGACGATGGAGCTCGACTTTTGAACGCCGGTGACCGAAGCCGCCGGGGCGGCGCGAGGGGGCTGACCCGGCGCGGGATGCTGGCGGCGATGACGGTGCCGGCGTGGTCCGGCGTGCTGGTGGTCCCCGCGCTGGCGCAGACGCGCGAAGTGCTGGCGATCGCCGCCTTCCCGCTGATGGACGAGATCGCCAAGGCGGCGATTCCCGCCTGGCAGGCGATGCATCCGGACGTGGAGCTGCGCATCCTGATGCGCCAGTACACGGACCATCACACCGCGATGACGACCGCGCTCTCGACGGCGGTGGGCTTGCCGGACGTGATGGCGCTGGAGTCGAGCTTCGTCGGTCGCTTCGCGCAGGGCGGCGGGCTCGAAGACCTGCGGCAGCCGCCCTTCGGCATCGAGGCCTTCCGCTCGCGGATCGTCCCCTATGCCTACGACCAGGCGATCGCGCGCAGCGGCGCGGTGGTGGCGATGCCGGCGGACATCGGACCGGGCACGATGCTGTACCGCAAGGACATCCTCGACCGCGCGGAAGTCTCGCCGGAGACGCTGACGCGTAGTTGGGACGACTATGTCGCCACCGGTGAGCGCATCAAGGCGCGCACCGGGGCCTACCTGATCGCCAACGTCCAGGAGATCAAGGACATCCTGATCGCCGACGGGCTGAAGGCGGGCGAGGGCATCTACTTCGACACGGAATCCCGCGTGCTGGTGAACTCGCCGCGCTTCGAGCGCGCGTTCGAGGTGGCGCTGCGGGCCCGGCAGAAGGGTCTGGATGCGAAGGTGCCGGCGTGGTCCAACGATTGGGGCGCGGGTTTCAAGCAAGGACGCCTGGCGACGGAGCTGTCCGGCGCCTGGCTGGTGGGGCAGCTCAACGCCTTCATCGCGCCGGAGACCAAGGGCCTGTGGCGTGTGTCGTCCTTGCCGGGCGGCTCCCACGCGCCGTACGGCGGCACCTTCTACGCGATCGCGCGCAAGTCCGCGGCGGCGCGAAAGCGTTTGGCGTGGGACTTCATCCAGCTGATGACCTTGAACCCGCAACGGCAGCTGCAGGCCTTCAAGTCCTACGACGCATTCCCGGCGCTGCGGGACGTGCACGACGACCCGTTCTTCAGCGAGCCGGTGGACTTCCTCGGCGGGCAGCGCGCGCGGCTGCTGTGGCGCGACGACGCGCTGCGCATCACGGCGCTGCCGGTGCACAAGCAGGCGAAGTTCGCGGAGGAGGTCGTGCAGACCGAGCTCGACAAGGTGCTGCGCGGGCACAAGACGATCAAGGCGGCGCTGGCGGATGCCGAGCAGCTGCTGGAGCGGCGCGCGAAGCGCTGATCCCATGCGCACGGACGGCGCCCGGCGCCGGCCGCGGACCGATCACCACGAAGGAGACTCCGTTCATGAAGCAAGGACTGACGCGGCATTGGGCCGCCGTGCCGCTGATGGCCGCGCTGGCGATCGACGGTGGCACCGCGCTGGCCCAGACCGCGACCGGGAAGGGCGGGGCGGCGTCCGGACCGCTGGCGATGCCGGCGGACTACACGCTGGTGTGGTCCGATGAATTCGACAAGGGCGCGTTGCCGGACGAGTCGAAGTGGGCCTACGACACCGGCATGAACAAGCAGGGCTGGCACAACCGGGAGAAGCAGTACTACTCGGGCCCGCGCGCGGAGAACGCCGCGTTGAAGGACGGCCGCCTGGTGATCACCGCCCGCAAGGAAGCGCTGACGACGCAGGCGGACTGGGGCGGGCAGCAGTACACCTCGACGCGGCTGATCACGAAAGGCAAGGCCGAGTGGACCTACGGCTTCTTCGAGATCCGCGCGAAGCTGCCCTGCGGCCAGGGCACCTGGCCGGCGATCTGGACGCTGGGCAGCCAGGGCGACTGGCCGGCCTCGGGCGAGCTCGACATCCTCGAGCACATGGGCCAGAAGCCGGACTGGGTGTTCAGCACGGTGCACACGACCTCGGGGCACGGCGGGCACGGCGTCGGCGACGGCCGCAAGCTGGCGACCGCCTGCGGCGGGTTCCACAACTACCAGATGCTGTGGACGCCCAAGGAGATCCGCTTCGGCATCGACGGGCAGGCGCATGCGGTGTATCCGAACCTCGGCAAGGGCACGGCGCAATGGCCCTTCGACAAGCCGCAGTTCCTGATCCTCAACCTCGCGATCGGTGGCGACCTGGGCGGGGAGGTCGACGACAGGATCTTTCCGATCGGGTATGAGATCGACTACGTGAGGGTGTATCAAGACAAGCGCTGAAGCAGAGGCCGGACAGCCCGATGCAGGATCGAGCCGTCCTCCGATCAGCGGGTCTCAGACACTTGCCAGCGCCACCGCATCCGCCCCCGCCGGAATCCGCATCGGCGCCTGCGGGTCGGTGACCGCGCGCCAGACGGCCTCGGCCACGTCCTGCGCGTAGGTCACCGGCGTCGACGCGTCGCGCACCGCGGCGAAGACCTGGTCGCGGAAGGCGACATAGGCCTCCGGTACATCGGGGCTCATGAGCTTGCGCGCGTTGTCGCCGAAGCTCGTGCTCGGCGAGCGGCCCGGCAGCACCAGGCGCGCGCGGACGTCGAAGGGCGCGAGCTCCAGCGCGAGCGACTCTGTGAACGCGTTCACCGCCGCCTTGCTGCCGGTGTACACCGACAGCAGCGGCAGCGACTTCAGCGTCACGCTCGAGGTGACGTTCACCACCACGCCCGCGCGACGCTCGCGGAACTGCGGCAGCACCGCCTGCGTCATCGCGATCGTGCCCAGCACGTTGGTCTCGTAGAGCGCGCGGGCATTCGCCATGTCGACCGCCTCCAGCGGTGCCAGCAGGCCCACGCCCGCGTTGTTGACCAGCGCATCGATGGGGCCGGCGTCCCCGAGGCACTGGCGGATGCTCTCGGCGTCGGTGACGTCGAGGGGCAGCACGCGCAGCGCCTCGGAGCGCGGCAGCAGGTCCTCTCGCGGCGAACGCATCGTCGCGACGACGCGCCAGCCCTTGTCGAGGAAGAAGCGGGCTGTCTCGAGGCCGAAGCCGGACGAGCAGCCGGTGATGAGGACGGTGGACACAGGGGAGGTCGGGGACATCGGGGACTCCTTCGTTGGGGATGTCCGCACGATAGGGATCGCTGCCAGGACTGACTACACTGCCAAGTCCATTCCTTTGTCGAGATCGTCCAGATGAATCCCACTGTCGATCCCTTGGCGGAAGTCGTGTCGCTGCTGCGGCCTCAGGCGCCGTTCTCCAAGCTCGTCGTGGCGTCGGCGCCCTGGGCCGTGCGCCGCAGCGAGACCGGCCGGCCGTTCTACTTCGTCGCGCTCGAAGGCGCCTGTCATCTGACGATCGAAGGTCCCGCGCGCGCCGAGACCATCACGGTGCGGCAGGGGGACTTCGTGCTGCTCCCGGCCGCGCGCAACTTCGCGACTTCCAGCCTGGATCGCCAGCCGCCGCGCGAAGGCGAGCCCGTCACGACGCCCATCGTCCCGATGCCCGGCGGCGCGCGCATCGGCGATCCGGACGGGCCGGTGGACATGCGGATGCTGGTCGGCAACTGCGTGCTCGGATCACCTGATGCCGAGCTGCTGGTGTCGCTGCTGCCGCAATGGGTGCATGTGCGCGGGGAGAGCCGCCTGTCGACGCTGGTGCAGCTCGTCGGCGACGAATCGCGCGCCGACCGCCCGGCGCGCGAGATCGTCATGGCCCGTCTGCTGGAGGTCCTGCTCATCGAGGCCTTCCGATCGACGGCCAGCGTGGCCACGACGCCGGGCCTGGTGCGCGGCCTGTCGGATCCCAAGCTCGCGCTCGCCTTGCGACGCATGCATGGCTCTCCGGCGCATCCGTGGACGGTCGCCGAACTCGCGCGGGAAGCGACGATGTCGCGCTCGGCCTTCTTCGAGCGCTTCAACCGCGCGGTCGGCATCGCGCCGATGGAGTACCTGCTGGCCTGGCGCATGGCGCTCGCGAAGCGCTGGTTGCGGCAGCGCGAGCTGTCGATCGCCGAGATCGCCGAACGCGTCGGCTACAGCGCGGTCGGTCCGTTCGGCGTGGCCTTCACGCGGCATGTGGGCATGCCGCCGGGGCGCTTCGCCCGGGACGAGGCGAAACAGCCAGGGGTCGAGGACACCGCGAACGGCGCCACGAACGGCGCGACCAGCAGCGCGACCACCAGCGCCACGAACGAAAGCATGAATGTCGAAGTCTGAGTTGTCGAAGGGGGCCACGCTGCTGGGCCTGGTCGCGATCCTGTTCTGGAGCACCTCCGTCGGCGTCACGCGCAGCACGATCGAATTCCTCGGCCGGACCGGCGCGCCGGCCGTGATGTTCACGGTGTCCGCGCTGCTGCTGCTCCCGACGCGCACCTCGCTGCGGGAGCTGCCCCGCCGGTATCTGTGGCTCGGCGCCGCGTTGTTCGTCGGGTACGAGCTCTGCTTCGTCCTCGCGCTCGGCTTCGCCCGGACACGCCACGAGGCCATCGAGGTCGGCATGGTCAACTACCTCTGGCCCAGCCTCACGGTGCTGTGCTCGGCGATCGCCGGCCGCAAGCGCATGAACCCGCTGATGCTCGGCGGTCTGACGCTCGCCTTCGCGGGTGTGATCACCGCGTCCTCGCCGCCGGAGGGGCTGTCGTTCAGCCGCTTCTTCCACAACGCGGTGTCGAATCCGCTCAGCTACGGCTTGGCCTTTATCGGCGCCGTCGTGTGGGCCCTCTACAGCACTTGCACGAAGCACATGGCCGAAGGGAAGAACGCCCTCTGGTTCTTCATGGCGCTGAGCGCGGTCGGCTTCTGGGTCGTGCACGCGTTCAACGCGGAGCGACCGCCGATGAACTGGTCGACGCATGTCGTCGTACAGGTCGCGCTGGCCAGTGCGGCCGTGACGCTGGCCTACATGCTGTGGAACATCGGCGTGCTGCGCGGGAACATCCACGTGCTCGGACTGGCGGCGAACGGGACGCCGTTGATGTCGGCGCTGTTCGCCTCCGTGCTGTTGAGCGCCCCCTTGCCGGCGATCTTCTGGGGTGGCGCGGCGATGGTGGCGGTGGGGTCGCTGGTCGCGGGCATCGGGGCACGGCGTTCGGCTTGATCGCCGCTAACGCGCCGCGACGTCGAATCCTGGCAGCAGACCCTGCTGCCACGCGGTTGCCAGGCGCCTTCCTACATTGAACCCACGGGTCCAGACGTGGATCGCCACGCGACGACGTGGACCGGCCTTGTTCAACGTCTCCAGGAACGACCATGGCATTGACCGTCACTCCTCATCTCAACTTCCGCGCCCAAGCCCACGAGGCACTGTCCTTCTATCAATCCGTCTTTGGCGGTGAACTCATGGCGGTCACCTACGGCCAGGCGCATGCCGCGCGCAACGAGGCCGATGCGGCGCTCGTGCTGTTCGGCCAGGTCATCGCCCCGAACGGCTTCCGTGTCATGGCCTACGACGTGCCGGCCGACCTGGGCTGGGATCGCGGCGACCGCTCGTTCTTCGTGTCGCTCCAGAGCGGGGACGCGGAGGAGATCAGGTCGCACTGGACGCGATTGGCCGAGGGCGCGTCGATCCATCAGGATCTCGCGCCCTCGGCCTGGTCGCCGTTGTACGGCATGCTCACCGACAGGTTCGGCGTGACGTGGGTGATCAGCGTCGCTGCCTATTGATTGCCGGCCACCTTCAGGCTTCGGGCCTCAGGAGCTCCACCTGCCGACCGTCGAGCAGCGGCAGGATCCGCTGCACGACCAGCGACCGGTAGTGCTCGGAGGCGCGATGCGCCTCGATCGCCGCGTGGTCCGCGTAGCGCTCCAGCAGGAGGAGTTCGCCCGGCTCGCCCACGGCCTGGAACACCTCGTAGCCCTGGCAGCCGGGCTCGGCCAGCGATTGCTCGCGAAGCCCGGCCACCAGCGCGAGTACCTCCGGCACCCTTGCCGGCGCCATGCGCCAGCGGGCGACGACGACGATCGGTCCCGCGGCGCTCATGACGCGTCCTTGTTGAGCGCAGCCACGATCTCCTTGGCCAGCGGTCCGCCGGAGGCCGGGTTCTGGCCCGTCATCAGGCGGCCGTCGACGACGACCTTGGGCTGCCACACGTCGGCCTTCTCGTAGGTCGCGCCTTCCTCGACCAGCGCGCTCTCCAGCAGGAAGGGCACGTCCGCGATCGCATAGCCCTCTTCCTCGGCATTCGAGAACGAGGTGACGCGATGACCCTTCAGGAACGGCGTGCCGTCGTCCAGCTTCGCGCCGGCGAAAGCGACCGGGCCGTGACAGACCGCGGAGACGATCTTCCCGCCGTTCCAGGCGCGGATCACCGCGGCCTTCACGTCGGGATCGGTGGCGATGTCGGCCATCGGGCCCAGGCCGCCCGGGAAGAAGATCGCGTCATAGTCGAGTACGTCGACCTCCGACAGCTTGCGGCTGCGCGACATCCGGCGGAAGGCGGCGCTGTCGCGGAAGGCGCGCTGCGCCGGGTTGGTCTCGTCATAGGCGTCCGCGGGCGGCGTGCCGCCCAGCGGCGACGCGAAATCGACCGCCACGCCGGCGTGGTCGAATACCTCGAACGGATGAGCGACCTCGGCGAAGAAGTAGCCGGTCGGGCGATCCTTCGGGCCGATGTGGGCGGTGTTGGTCAGAACGAAAAGGACATGCTTCACAGTCATGATGAACTCCTTGGCGGCGCCCGAGTCGCGGGCTGATTCGAGGGTCGTCGCTCTCCTGGGGGAGAGAAATGTCGACGTCGCCAGCGAATGATGGGCGTTCGACTTCAATTCATGAAATTTATTCGATGGATATCAGTCATTCACAAACAGGCATGAATCCCGGGGCCGCCTGGATCGGCGAGGCCGCGCGTGTCCTGGGCTTTCAAGCGCCGCGCTGGGAGCGGCTGCGCGGCGGTCCCTGGACGCTTGCCGGCCTGGTGGCGCTGGCATTGGCGGCCGGCATCGGGCTGCAGTACCTGGCGTTCGACAGGCCGGCCGAGTTCTTCTGGCAAGGCATCTTCAGGAGCTGGAGCGGCACGGCCGTTTCGATCTGGATCTGCTGGCTCCTGCTGGCCTCCGGCCAGCGACGCGAACCGGGGCCCGCCGACGTCGGGACACTGGTCTCGCTGCTTGTCGCCGCCACGTTGCTGTTGAACCTCGTCGACGGCGCCATCGCGCAGATCGCGCCCGCGGTCTTCGGGCCGGCGGACGCCTGGCCGTGGTGGGGCCGATGGGCGGCGTGGCTATTCCCGATGGTGTGGGAAGGGCTCGCGAGCCTGCGCCTGTGGTGGCGGGTCACCGCGTCGCCGATGGCGCGCGTGGTCGCGCTGGTGCTGACGCCGTTGCCCATCGCGATCAGCGGGTGGCTCGATCCGATGTACTTCTGGACGCCCGCCGCGGGCGACGGAGCCGCCGATGCCTACAAGGGTCTGACGTTGAACGAAGAGGTCTTCGTCACGCAGCCCCGGCTGATCGCCGATGCGCTTCGTGCCCTGCCACCGTCGCAGCCCGGCGTGGTGAACGTCTACGCGGCGACCTATGCGCCGTATGCGTCGGAGGACGTGTTCATGCACGAGAGCGCCGTCGTGGCCAAGACCATGGCCGAGCGCTTCGGCGCCGGCGGGCGCACGGTCCAGCTGGTCACGAACGGCAAGTCGCAGGACACCTTGCCCTGGGCGACGCGACCGAACCTGCAGCGCACCATCGCGCGCATGGCCGAGGTGATGGACCGCGACAAGGACGTGCTGTTCCTGCACCTCACCTCGCATGGCGGGCGGGACGGCCTGCTCGCCGCCGAGGCCTATCCGCTGGAGACCGAGCCCTTGACGCCGGTGCTGCTCAAGCAATGGCTGGACGAAGCGGGGATCCGCTGGCGGGTGATCTCCATCTCCGCGTGCTATTCGGGCAGCTGGATCGAGCCGCTGGCCGACGACGGCACGCTGGTGATGACGGCGGCCGATGCGACGCACACGTCCTACGGTTGCGGTTCGCGGTCGCCGCTGACCTTCTTCGGGCAGGCGATGTATGTCGATGCGTTGAGGGAGACCTGGTCCTTCCAGCAGGCGCATGCGCAGGCGCGCAAGCTGATCGAGACCCGCGAGGTCGAGGCGGGCAAGAAGGACGGCTACTCCAACCCTCAGATCCGCGAGGGCGCGGCGATCGGCGTTGTGTTGCGGAGGCTGGAGGAACAGCAGCGAAGTCGCTGAAGCTTCATCAACCGCGCCATGCAGAAGACCGCCCGCAGGCGGTCTTCTTTCTTCTTGGCGCTGTCATGTCAGCGCAGGTAGTTGAACACCGTGATCATCACGGCCAGCATGCCCGTGCTGCCGAAGACCGACGTCACGACGAAGCGCTGCTGGTCGGAAATCCGTTGGATGAGCTCGTTCTTCAAATCCATCAGATCGGTTTTCGTGGCCATGTCCTTCGTGGCGTCGTGAACTTCGGCGCGCACGCCTTGTCGAATCGCCTCTGCCGCCGATCGAGCGTCGACGTCAGAGACACCGGCGCCTTTCAACGCCTGGAAGACAGCGATTTCCATTGATCACCTCACTTTCAGCGAGTCATTGCGGAGAGGAAAATCTACGCGTCCCGGCAATGCCTGGCACTGACTGGTTCTGGTGTTCCTGTCGGTGGATCCGACGCGAATGAGTAGTCGGCTTGACGAGCGATGCAGGACGCGGACCTCGCTGTCGAGCGCAGACAACACCTGACCCTGAATCCGGTGCGGTCATCCGCCATGGCCATTGCGCGGCGACTGCGACTCGCTCACAATCCTGTCCATCATGAAGACCTCCCAAGTGATCAAGGCGACTTTCGCCACCTGACGCGCCCTCCGATCGCATTCGGAAGGCGTGCGCGCCTTCCGGTCTTCACGAAGAACCCCGGCAGGCCCAGCGCCCTCCGGGGTTTTCTGTTTTCCGCCGTCTCCTCCCTGAGTTCCACCATGCGCCGCCGCACCTACGACAAGCTGATCGCGACGATTCCCGCCCGCCGGACTTGCGTCCGCGCGCGCCCGCGCTCCGGCTCTCGATCCGGCATTCCGCCGTTTCCCTCTCGACGCTAGCCGCATCAGGTGAATCCGCCTGAGGGCAGCGTCTTGCCCTCAGATACCGAACAAGGATTCACCATGAACCCGATCCGCAAGCCCCTTCGCAACCTCGGCGTCATCGCCCACGTCGACGCGGGCAAGACCACCACCACCGAACGCATCCTGTTCTACACGGGCGAGAGCCACCGCATCGGCGACGTCAACGACGGCACCACGCGCATGGACTTCGATCCGCAGGAGCGTCGCCGCGGCATCACGATCAACAGCGCCGCCGTGTCCGTCCAATGGAAGGGCACGCAGCTCAACCTGATCGACACGCCCGGGCACATCGACTTCAACATCGAGGTCAACCGCTCGCTGCGCGTGCTCGACGGCGCGGTCGTGGTGTTCGACGGCGTGGCCGGCGTGGAGCCGCAGACCGAGACCAACTGGCGCCTCGCGGACAAGTACCGCGTGCCCCGCATCGCCTTCATCAACAAGCTGGACCGCGTCGGCGCGGACTTCCTGCGCGTGGTGTCGATGATGGAAGAGCGTCTCGGCGCGACCGTGCTGCCCCTGCAGTTGCCGATCGGCGCGGAAAGCGACTTCCGCGGCGTCGTCGACCTGATCGCGATGAAGTCGCTCGTCTGGGAACGCGACGACGCGTCGATGCCGTTCGTCGAGTCGGACGTGCCCGCGGCGATGCGCGAGCAGGCGCTGGCCCACCGTGCGCGCCTGATCGAGACGGTCGTCGAGCAGGACGATGCCGTGCTCGCCGCGTATCTCGACGGCCAGACCATCGATGACGCGACGCTGCGCGCCTGCGTGCGGCGCGGCGTGCTGTCGGGCGCCTTCGTGCCGGCGCTGGCGGGCTCGGCCTTCCGCAACCGCGGCGTGGAGCCACTGCTGGATGCGGTCGTCGACTACCTGCCGGCGCCGGAGGACATCCGCCGCGCCGACGTGGACGACGAGGCGCGCGTACCGTCCGATGCCGAGGGTCCGTTCGCCGCGCTCGCCTTCAAGGTCGCGGCGGACGGCCACGGGACGATGGTCTTCGTGCGCGTCTATCGCGGACGGCTGCGCCGCGGCGACGCGGTGCTCGACGTCAACACCGGCCGCATGGAGCGGGTCGGGCGACTCTACGAGATCCACGCGGACGACCGCGTCGAACTCGACGAACTGCGCGCCGGCGACATCGCGGCGGTGATCGGCCTGAAGGAGACGCTGACCGGCCACACGCTGAGCGACCCGGCGCATCCGTTGCGCCTGGAGGAGATCAGCGTGCCGGAGCCGGTGATCGACGTCGCCATCGAGCCGAAGTCGCGCGACGACGTGACGACGCTGGCCAAGGCGCTGCAGGCGATGCTGCGCGAGGACCCCAGCCTGCGGATGCGGCACGAGGCCGAGACCGGGCAGACCATCCTCTCCGGCATGGGCGAGCTGCAGCTGGAGGTCTCGATCGAGAGGCTGCGCGCGCGTCACGGCGTCGAGGTGCAGGTGGGCCGGCCGCAGGTGGCGTATCGCGAGACGCTCGGCGTGGCGGTGGAGGTGCATCACGTCCACAAGAAGCAGAGCGGCGGCCCCGGGCAGTTCGCCGAGCTCGTGCTGCGTGTCGAGCCGCTGGCGCGCGGCGAGGGCGTGCGCTTCGAGAGCCGCATCGTCGGCGGCGCGATTCCCCGCGAGTTCGTGCCCGCGGTGGAAGCGGGCGTTCGGCGTGCGGCGCAGAGCGGCGTGATCGCGGGTTTCCCGTGCGTGGACTTCCAGGTCACGCTGCTAGACGGCCGCTTCCACGAGCGCGACTCGTCGGCGATGGCGTTCGAGCTGGCGGCGGCGAATGCGGCGCGCGAGGCCTTCGCGAAAGCGGAGCCTCAGCTGCTGGAGCCGGTGATGGCCGTCGAGGTCGTCACGCCGGCCGAATCGCTCGGCGACTGCATCGGCGACCTGAACCGCCGTCGCGGCCTGGTCCGTGGTCAGGAACTGCGCGGCTCGGCGATCGTCGTCGACGCGCAGGTGCCGCTGAGCGAGATGTTCGGCTACATCGGCTCGCTGCGCGCGCTCTCATCGGGCCGCGCGTCGTTCTCGATGCAGTTCGAGCGTCATGAGCTGGCGCCGCGCAAGGTGCGCGACGCCGTGGCCGGGTGAGGGCCATGTCCTCGCCTGAGCGCCGACTGACGGCCGCCTGAGCAGGCGGTTTTCAAGGAGCCCGCGTTTGCGGGCTCCTTTTTTTCGTCCGTGCAGCGCTCGGAGCCTGTTCAGCGCGCGCTCAATGCGATGCCTGGCGGCGACGCGTCGTGAACCCCAGCGCGCCGAGTCCCAGCGCCGCCAGCAGCGCCGACGCCGGTTCCGGCACGGCGCTGATCGCCAGGTTCAGCGAGCCGTTGAGCGGCTGCGCGTCGCTCCACAGATAGCTCAACCCGTGGTTGAGGTTGCCGGCGTCGGTGATCAGGCTGATCTGCGCGAGGCCGCCCTGCAGCGCGTCGAAGTGCAGCGTGCCCAGCAGCAGCGAGCCCTGGCCCGCGTTGGCGACGCCGGGGAAGCTCGAGCCGCCGAAGGTGCCGGCGCCCAGCCAGGGGCTGTCGTCGTCCCAGCCGGCGGCGGCGGTGAAGCTGCCGAAGCTCAGCTTCGAGGGGTCGTAGCTGAGGCGGAAGCCGAAGGACAGCAGCTCTTCGTCCGACGGCAGTCCGCCGAACGGATCGACGAGGCTGATCAGCAGGTCCACGCCTTCGCCGGCCTTGGCCGGGCCCGCGGCGGTGAGCGACACCGTGGCGGCCTGCGCGGTATGGACGGACAGCGAGGAGAACGCCAGCGCGGCGACGGCGACCAGCGGCTTGAGCTGCTGGAGGTGCTGGAGGTGCTGGAGGTGCTTGAGGTTCATGAAGGACATGGGAGATCTCACAGGGTGCTGAAGAGCTGGTACCAGACGCGGTAGTCCGCCTGGGTGATGCACTTGTCGCCGTCCATGTCGGCGAGCGGCTCGAAGCGCGCGTCGCCGGCGCAGCTGCCGACGGCGTTGCGCAGCGTGTCGCGGTCGGCGGCGGTGACCGCGCCGTCGGCGTTCACGTCGCCGTTCTTGCGCACGCGCACCGGCAGGCGAGGCGCGGCTTCGCCGTAGCCGTCGTTGAGGAACAGGCCGAGGAAGTAGTCGCCCTCCGGCTGGCCGGCGAGCGAGAACACCTGGGAGCCCGCCGCGCCCGCGACGTAGTTCCACTTCAGCGATCCCGGGCCGCCCGGCGTCATGCCGACGCGGTAGAGGCCGATCCAGTTCGTCGTGCTCGACGGCAGGCCGGACCAGGTCAGCGACACGCTGCCGCCGAGGCGGATGCGGTCGACGTCGGCCTTGAAGGTGGCCGTCGGCGTGCTCGGCGGCAGCACCGGCGGCGCGTTCCAGGTGACCTGCGCGAGGCCATTCAGCACCGGGTCGGTGAAGTCGAGTCCCGCGCCTTCGACGTGACCGGCCAGGCGGCGCTGGAAGGCGCCGTCGCCGTCCACGGTGACGAGCAGGTCGTACCAGCCGTAGCTCGGGGTCACCGCGCGGATGTGGTCGCGGCTCGCGCCGGCCGGCACGTCGATCGTCACGACGGTCTTGTCGCCGTAGGCGTTGTCGACGATGCGGAAGCGCATCGTCTGCGTGCTCGCGTTGCGCAGCGTCAGCGTGATGCTGGCGCTCGCGGCCTGCTCCTTCAGGCTGGTCGCGGCCAGGCGGCCGATGCCGTCGAAGCTCATGCGGAACTCGCGCAGGAAGCCGTTGTCGCCGTGCACGGCGAGCTGCATCGGGCCGCCGCTCCAGTTCCACACTTCCTGGTCGATGCGCTTGCCCGGCTCCACCGTGTAGTGCCACGGCCCGTCGGTGCGCAGCGTCGAGTACACGATGAAGGCGGCCGTGACGCTGCCTTCGTTGGCGAAGCTCAGCGCGAACTGGCGCGCGTTGGTGGCGGCGATGCCGTCGACGCTGGAGCGGTAGGGCAGCGGCGCGGCACGGCGCGGGATGCCGCTGGCGGCCTTCTCCTGGCGGGGCAGGCTCTGGTTGGCGGGCGGCAGCGCGTCCCTGGTGCCCCAGCCCTTGAAGTACACGGCGCTGGCCGGCACGCCGGACGGGAACTCCGCGCCGCCGGACTTGAAGTCGAAGGCGCTGGTCATGTCGCCGCAGACCGCGCGGCGCCACGGCGAGATGCCGTTGCACTGCACGCTGGCGCGCGGGTAACCGGCGCTGACGAGCCATTCCTCGGTGAAGCGGATCAGCGAGGTGTGGTCGAACAGTTGGGAGCACACGCGGCCGCCCTTGCTCCAGGGCGAGATCACCATCGTCGGCACGCGCGGGCCCAGGCCGATGGGCTGGCCGTTGGCGACCTCGCCGACGGTGGCGTTGGCCATCGTCGTGCGGCCCCGGTCCGTGTTCAGCGGCGCCATCACCGACGGCACGTGGTCGAAGAAGCCGTCGTTCTCGTCATAGGTGAGGATCAGCGCGGTCCTGGCCCAGACCTCGGGCGACTGCACCAGCGCCTGCAGCAGGCGCGCGGTGAAGTTCTCGCCGGCGTTGGGCGTGTCGTCGGGATGCTCGCAGTACTCGGTGGGCGCGCAGATGTAGGACACGCGCGGCAGGTTGCCGCTGCGCACGTCGGCGGCGAACTGGTCGATCAGCCACTGGCCGGTCGTGCCCGAGGCGTTGGCCTGGGTGGAGCCCGCGGCCAGCGCGCGGCCCTTGCGGTACAGCGGCGAGGCGCTGGTCAGCTTCTGGCCGTTGGCGTCGGTGCGGAAGTTCTTGAAGTACTGGAGGTAGTTGTCGCCGTAGTTGTCCCACTCCTGGTAGACCTTCCAGCTCACGCCGGCGGCTTCCAGCGTCTCGGCGTAGGTCAACCACTCGTTGCCCTTGGCGGCGGGGTTGTCGTTGGCGATGTCGCCGTTGTAGGTGCCGTTGGTGACGTTGTAGAGCCTGGAGTCGGAGATGCCGGTCACGACCGCGTTGCTGTGGCCGGTGAGGGCGTAGAAGCGGTTGGGGTCGGTCGGTCCGAAGATCGAGCAGTGGTACGCGTCGCAGACGGTGAACGCGTCGGCGAGGGCGTAATAGAAGGGCAGGTCGCTGCGGTCGAAGTAGCCCATGGTGCGGGGCGACTTCTTGGGCACCCAGGCGTTCCAGTCCTTCCAGGCGGTCTCGGTGCCCTTCCAGCTGTGGTCCAGGCCGACGCGCAGCGCGTTGGTGTTGCGGATGTCGAAGTGGTAGGGCAGCACCTGCGAGCCGACGGCGGTGCCGGGCTGCATCCAGACGGGCTGGCCGGAGGGCAGGGCGATGGGGCGCGGGTCGCTGTAGCCGCGCACGCCGGACAGCGTGCCGAAGTAGTGATCGAAGGAGCGGTTCTCCTGCATCAGGATGACCACGTGCTCGATGTCGGCGAGGGTGCCGGTGGCGTTGTTGGCGGGCGTGGCGAGCGCCGTGCGGAGGGTCTGCGCGAACGAATGGCTGCTGGCCATGCCGGCGACCGCGGCGGTCAGGAAGGACCGGCGGGATGTCGTGCTCATGAAGCTTCACCTGGGGAGGTCGTGAAGCGCGTGATTTTTTTCGCAGAGGAAGTCAGGAGCGTGAAGGGAAGACGTAGGGCGGCCGATGCCCCTCCGGATGCAGGGCGTAGGCGTCGGGAGGCGCGCACGCGCGGGCGATTGCCGCGCTGCCGCGGATCGCCTCCGGCCTCGTGTTGCAATCGCGGACATGACCGACGTCGCCGATCTACTTGCCGCCTACGACTCGCAACTGCGAGGCGAGGCCGAAACACCTGGCGCGATTGCCGCCACGCGGCTCGGACCGTTGCGGCTGGTGACGTTCGCGCGCGGTCTCGGCTTCATCACCTACCGCGATCTCGGCGGTGCGGACGCGGAGGAGGTCCGGCGACTCGTTGGCGAGGCGCTCCGGCACTATCGGGCCGATCCGGGAATCACCCATGTCGAATGGAAGTCACGCGGGCATGACCTGGCACCGGAGTTGCATGAGGCACTCATCGATCATGGATTCGAGCCCGACGCGCCCGAGTCGATCATGATCGGCGAGGCGCGGCTGCTGGTCGCCGAGGTGCCCTTGCCCGAGGGCGTGACGCTGCGCAGCATCCGCGAGCCGATGGAGGTCGCCCGCATGTGCGCCATGCAGGCGGAGGTCTTCGGCGATCCGGATCCGGCGCCGATGCTCCAGTCCTTGCTGGAGCGGTTGGCGCGCAACGACGGCATGTCGCTGTGGATCGCCGAACGCGGCGACGAGCTGATCACCGCGGGCCGGCTGGAGCCGGTCGCCGGCACGGCTTTCGCGGGCATCTGGGGCGGCGCCACGCGTCCGGCCTGGCGCGGGCGAGGCATTTATCGCGCGCTGACCGCGGCGCGCGCACGTGCCGCGCTGGCACTGGGCAAGACGCTGATCCACAGCGATTCCACCGACTTCTCGCGCCCCATCCTCGAAGCCTCGGGGATGCTGAAGGTGTCGACGACGACGCCGTACCACTGGCGGCGCTGAGCGCCCTTCAAGCCTCGGGGCGATCCGCCGCCATCTGGAACAGGCGCTCCTCGACCGCCATGGCCGCGCCCTGGAGCATGCGGACCTGCGTGATGTCGAAGCTGTCGCGCGGACGATGGTCGATGACGCACAGCGAGCCCAGGCAGACGTTGCGCAGATGGATGGGCGCGCCGGCATAGAAGCGCATGGCGGGATCGTCCCGTACGAGCGGGTTGTCGATGAACCGCGCATCCCGGCTCGCGTCCAGCACCACCATCGGCTGGGGCCACCACAGCACGTGGGTACAGAAGGAGCAGCTCCGCGGCGTCTCCCGCACGTGCAGGCCGGTCACGGCCTTGAAGAACTGCCGGTCCCGGTCGATGAACGATACGGCGCTGATCGGCGCACGGAAGGCCCTCGCGACCGTGACGGTGAGCGCATCCAGGAAAGGGTCGTGTGCCTCGTGCAGCAGGTCGAAGCGCTCGAGCACCTCCAGCCGCAGGGTCTCGTCCTGGGGGTAGGGAGCGCTGATCACGCCGCTTCTCCCGCGGGCACGTGGACCCTCAGGTCGCCGCACAGGATCGCGGGGCGCCCCTCCAGCTCGAAGGCAATGGAGGCGGTCAGGCACATCCAGCCGCCCTGCAGCGTCAGATAGGGGCGCGTCAGTTGCACGATGCCCGGGGACGCGATCGCCCGACGGAAGTACTGCCGCCGCGACCATCGGGCGCCGGCGCAGTTGTGCAGGGGTTCGAACTGCTCGGCGCTCTGCAGCCGCGCGCGTGCCGCCTCGTCCTTGAAGGCCATGTCCTCCAGCTGCCGGCCCTCGTGATCGAGCAGGTAGCACATCGAGGCGTTGCGGGTGGCCAGGAAGTCCGCGCAGGCCTCGGCCAGCGGCTTTCCGCCCGCGATCGCGATGCTGGCCATGCGCAGGCGATCGCATTGGAGCGCCATCGACTCGCGCCAGCGATCGTCCTTGCGCGACTGCGCTTCGTCGAAGCTGCTCCAGGCCGCGTCCAGGGCCGCGCTGCCGTCCTCCGGCGCGAGGGTGCCGGCCTGCGGCCGGCCGAAGAAGTAGCCCTGGACGAAATCGGCGTCGCAGGTCAGCGCGATGTGGGCGCCGTGCTGCGTCTCGATGCCTTCGATGAGCACCAGCGAGCCGCACTCCTGCAGGAGCGAGACCATGCGCTGGAGGATGCGCATGGCCTTCGGATCCTGCTTGGCGCGCAACAGCACGCGCCGGTCCAGCTTGACCAGATGGGGCGCGAGGTCGAACACCCGCTCGAAGTTCGAATGACCCGCGCCGAAGTCGTCGAGCGCGATCAGGCAGCCCTTGGCACGGAGGTGCTGCAGCGCGGGGAAGACGCGTTCGTCCTCGAACAGCGGCGACTCCAGCACCTCGATGACGACGCGCGACGGCCGGATCCCGCTGGCATCCAGGGCGAGCTCGATCTCCTGCAGGGCGCCGGTGGATTCCAGCAGCGTCGCCGGATGGAGATTCAGCAGCAGCCACTCCGGCGCATCGCGCTTGCCCATCGCCACATAGGCGCGCAGGTGCTGTCGCACCGCCAGCAGGTCCAGCGTGGCACGCGCGTGGTGGTCCGACTGGGCGTCGAACAGCAGATTGGGGGCGATCGGCCGCCCCTCGGCGTCGCTGGCGCGCAGCAGCGCTTCATGCCCGACCAGGCGGCCGTGCGTGAGGCTGAAGACGGGCTGGAACGCCGTGGCGAGCGCATAGGGCTCCGCGAGGCCTGGCGAGGAGGGCGGGACGTCGACAGTGGCTTGGCTCATCCCCTCGATGATCACTGGATCGACGGGATCGTGGCAGAGGTCGTCCACCTTTGAAGGCGTGCGGGTTTCCCCTACATGCGGGGCGGACCGCGCCTACTTGGGCGGGCACCTGGCTTGCTGAAGACGTCGACATCGCGATCAAGCGATCGCATCGAACTTCCTGGAAATGGACATGACCCTCAGGTGGATTGCCGTCTCGACGGCAGCGTTGACCCTCGCGTTATCGGGCTGCGGTCGGGAGGACTCCGCTCCCTCGGCATCGGCGGCGTCGGCGCCGGTTCCCGCCGCTTCGTCGCCCACGCCCTCGTCGTCGCACGCCTCCGTGTCCCCGTCAAGCCCTGACCCCGCTCTGGCGTGGCTCGGCCAATGGAACGGGCCGGAAGGGACCTACCTGAAGCTGGAGGCCGCCGGTCCCGGCCGGTACGAGATCCGCATCAAGGACCTGGATGCGGAACGGACGTTCCAGGGCACCGCGAAGGACGGCGCCGTGCAGTTCGAGCGCGACGGCAAGCAGGAATCGATCCGCGCCACCGATGGCGACGCGACCGGCATGAAGTGGCTGGCCGGCAAGGCGACTTGCCTGACCGTGCGCGCCGGGGAGGGTTACTGTCGGAACTGAGTGGTCGGCGAGACCCCGGCCACGCCGAGTCGAAGGCGACGGCGACGGCGACGGCGGGCCCGCAGCCGAGGATGTTGCCGCTACCGGATGGCCTGGAGCGCAGCCCCGAGCGCCAGCGCGGCGCCGGCGGTCATCACCGCCGGCACGAGCAGCCGCCTCTTCGGGTAGTGATTTCCGTAGGCCTTGATCAGGGCGCGGCTCTGCTTCTGTCCCGCGATGACGTACCAGATGACGTTGACCGCGCAGAGCAGCAGGCTGGCCTGGAAGACGATGAACGGCCCTTCGGCGTTCTCGTGCAGCGCGTAGATCCCGACCAGCGACATGGCGCTCAGCATGACGAAGCTGAGCAATGCGTTGGTGCTCTGCCCGCCATCCCCGATGGCTCGGGCATTCGCGAACTGGATCCCCGCACCGAAAGCCGGCGTCAGCAGGAAGCCCAGCAGCGCTGCCCGGTCGGGACTGAACAGCGGAGCGGGCGGGGCGGTGGTCGTGGACTCGGTGAGCTCCTCGCCCTCCAGCACGAAGGCGCCGGCGTCGAACTCGGCGAGGGCCTGCTTCGCCGCGGGCACCTGCGAGCCGGGGACCAGCACGCGTACGCCGCCGACCGCATGCGCGATCAGCGAGTAGGTCTGGACCGTCTGCTCGCCCACCAGGTGCGGGGTGAGACCTGCGGCCTCCAGCACGCCTCGCAGCAGTTGCGCCTCGGTCGCCGAGGTCCGCGTGGCGACGCAGACGTAGTCGTCGGATGTCGGATCGTTCTGTTCTGGCATGGGCCCTCCCAACCGCGAAGCTTAATGCGCTTCACGGCGGGAACGAACCCACCCCCCGGACTTGCGCGATCAGGCCGGCACCGCCGCTTTCGGCGCAACAGCCGCCGGCGCATACCGCGTCACGTACTGCTGATGCCCCGGCATCTGCCCGACGATCTGGTCGATCCGCGCCGTGATCCCGCCGAGGAACCCGGCCAGCTCCCGGTCGCCCATCAGGTCCGCCGACGGATGGTGCTGCTCCGGCATCAAGCCCTGGCCGAGCAACACCTGCACCCAGGAGTTCTCGGTGAACAGCTCGTTGGGCACGCGGAACACGCGCCCCGTCTCGCGGAACAAATCCAGCCGGTGCTGCAGCGACGCCGGCACCGGCATCTCGCGCATGTCGCGCCACAGCGGCGAATCGGTCCGCTGCTGCAGGTGGTAGTGCAGCACGATGAAGTCGCGGATGTGCTCCAGCTCATACCGCATCTGGGCGTTGTACTCGTCGATGTCGGACTGCCGGATGCCGTCCTTGGGGAACATCTGCAGCAGCCGGATCGCCGTGCGCTGGATCAGGTGGATGCTGGTCGACTCCAGCGGCTCCAGGAAGCCGCTCGCCAGCCCCGCCCCGACGCAGTTGCGCTTCCACACGACCTCACGCTGGCCCGGCTTGAAGCGGATCACCCGGTGCGGCGTCAGCACCTCGCCGTCGATGTTGCCCAGCAGCGCCGCGCGCGCCGTCTCGTCGTCGGTGTAGCGGCTGCTGAAGACCACGCCGTTGCCGACCCGGTGCTGCAGCGGGATCTGCCACTGCCAGCCCCACGGATGCGCGATCGAGCGGGTGTACGGCACCGCGTCCCGCACCGAGGCTGTCTGCAGCGCGATCGCGCTGTCGCACGGCAGCCAGTGCGACCAGTCCTCGTAGCCCACGCCCAGCGCCTGCCCCAGCAGCAGCGAGCGCATGCCCGTGCAGTCGACGAAGAGGTCGCCCGCGATCTCGGTGCCGTCCTGAAGCTTCAGCGCGCGGATGTCGCCATCGGGCTGCATCAGCACCTCGGCGATCTTGCCCTCGATGCGCTTGACGCCGTAGCCCTCGCTGAAGCGGCGCAGGAACTGGCCGTACAGCGTCGCGTCCAGGTGGTACGCGTAGTTGATGCCGTCGTCGGGCAGATGCGCGAACTTGTTCTCCCGCGCCGCGCGCAGCTCCAGGCAGTAGTCCCCGTAGTCCGACGCCAGCCCGCGCTCGCGGCCCTTGCGCCAGAAATGCTGGAAGCCCGCCGTCCAGTGGTCGATGCCCGTCGTGCCGAACGCGTGGATGTAGCGCGTGTCCACGTCGCGCCAGCCCTCGAACTGGATGCCCAGCTTGATCGTCGCCTGTGTCGCCGCCATGAACTCGCGCTCGTCGAGTCCCAGCAGCTGGTGGAAGGTGATCATCGTCGGGATCGTGGCCTCGCCGACACCGACCGTGCCGATCTCGTCGGACTCGACCAGCTTGATCTCGAGTTGCTTGCCCAGGTGCTTGGCGATGCAGGCCGCCATCATCCAGCCCGCGGTGCCGCCGCCGGCGATGACGACGCGCTTGACCGGACGTCGCGGCGTCTGGGGTTCGGGTGCGGTGAAACTCATGGCGTCTCCTCCATGTCGTTGGATGTGTCCGGGTCGGTCGTTCAGCGTTGCCTGAGCCGCTGGATCAGATGTCCGCGCAGATGGCCGGCGCCTTCGGCCGTCAGCGGCGCCAGCGCATGCCGCGCGTGTTCGGGGATGTGGGCCGCCGTGGCGGCGTCCGCGTTGAACACGTAGTGGTCGAAGATCCCGCGCCAGGCCTCGCGCTGCGGCGCGGGCAGGTCGCGCATCGTCAGCAGCGCCAGCATCAGCGCGAACAGCGGCGGATCCATGTGTGCCGGCGACTGTCGCCACCAGTAGTTGATCAGCACGTTGAACGCGTCCAGCGCCTCCACCTGGTGCCACCACATGCTCGGGATGTAGATCGCGTCGCCCGGGCCGAGCTCCGCGACCTGCGCCTGCTCGAGCGCCTGCGCGAAACGCGGGAAGCGCTCGAAATCCGGATGCTTCAGATCGACCAGGCTCACCGGCTGTCCCGCCGGCGTGAAGTCGATCGGGCCGACGTACAGGTTGGCCAACTGGTCCGGCGGGAACAGCGTGAAGCGACGATGTCCCGCCGCGATGCAGGCGATGTTGTCCGGCAGGTCGTAGTGCGGTGCGATGCGGCTGCGATTGCCCAGCCAGACGCTGGCCAGCGCCTCGGGCGCGACGTGGTTGCCGCCGGAGCCCGGCGTCCCCAGCGGCGACAGGTCCAGGTCGTTGTCGGCGCGAAAGGCCGGCAGGCAGGTGTCCACCGTCGTCGAGCCGACGTAGTAGCAGGGGGGACGCTCGACCTCCGCCAGCTTCAGCAGCTCCTCCATCAGCGCCGGCAGCGGCGCGTCGGCACGACCGAAGTTCATGCCGGTGAAGTCGTCGTTGTAGAAGATGCGGCCGTCGATCTCCGGCGGCCCGGTCATGATGGCCACCGGCGCGCCGCGCCAGCAAGCGTGCAGGTAGTCGACCGCCGCGCGGTCGGATCGCCGTGCTTCCCTCACCGCGGGCCAATGCGACACGAGGCCGCGCAACACCACCGGTTGCGCGGCCTCGAGCAGGTTCGAAGGAAGCCGACCCGGGACCAGGTCCTTGATTTCTCGGATCGGCTTCATGCGGGCAGGGGCCCTCGCGGGCTCAGAACTTGTAGCGGAGTCCCAGCATATAGCGGCGGCCGGTCTGCGTGACCGAGTACACCTCTTCCGACGTCCGGCCATGCTGGCGCAGGATCGAATCGCCGACGTTGATGACCTCGGCCTGCACGCTCAGCTTCTCGCTGAAGTTGTAGCCCATGCTGATGTCCACCTGCGAGTAGGGCTCGGTGAAGATCGGCGCCGAGCGGCCCAGCTGGTTGCCGTCGTTGACCGCGGCCAGGAACTTGTCGCGCCAGTTGTAGGCCACGCGCACGCTGAACTTCGCGTCCTCGTAGAAGCCCACCAGGTTGGCGGAGTCGCTCAGGCCCACCAGCGCGTACTGCTGCGCGAAGCTCATGTTGTCGTACTTCAGTCCCGACTTGACCTTGGTGTAGTTGGCCGCGACGCCGAAGCCCGAGTTCCCGAACGCATGCTGCACGTTCAGCTCGAAGCCTTTCAGGCTGTTGGACTGCGTGTTGGCCGGCACCGTGATCTGGAAGTTGGCCACCGGATCGCCCGGCTGTCCGACGATGGTCCCCAGCGCATGGCCGTTGCTCTCGCCGGTCTTGGTCACGCCCGGCTGGCCGTTGTAGCGGTTGAGGATGTAGTCGCGGATGCAGGTGATGTCGCTGCCGCAGCCGCCGGTGGTCGAGGCCTCGTTGTAGTACGCGCCGCCGATCGGCGTGTGCAGGTTGAACGGGGTGGCGTTCTCCAGCGTCGAGCCGATGTAGTTGCTGATGTTCTTGCGGAACACGCCCGCGGCCACGTAGCTCGAGCGCGCGTAGTAGTACTCCAGCGAGAAGTCGATGTTCTTCGACTTCAGCGGCTTCAGCCCCGGGTTGCCCTGCGAGCCGGTGCCGCCGCTCAGGCGCGCCAGGTCGTTCAGCGTCTGTCCGCCCTGGATCGCGTCCCAGCCCGGACGGCCGATCGTCGTGCCGTAGCTGGCGCGCAGCTTCAGCTTGTCGGTCAGGTCGGCCTGGTAGTCGATGTTGGGCAGCCAGTAGCTGTACTTGCCGTCCAGCGTCGTGAAGCCCGGGTCGCCCTTGAGCACCGTCAGCTCGTTGTTGGAGCCCCAGGTGATCCCCGTGGCGATCGGCACCAGCGCGCTGGAGGTGACCTTGGTCTTCTCGTAGCGCATGCCGACCGTGGCGCTCATCGGCACGCCCAGTTCCCACTCGCGCGTGTACTCGGCGTAGGCGCTGGTGGACTTCTCCGTCGTGCGGCGGTCCGTCGAGAAGACGTTGGACGCCAGGTACTTGGACGGGTCGCCGTTGCCCTTGGCCGCCAGGTCGCGGATGGTGCCGAAGTCGAAGGTGTAGAACTGCGTGAACAGCCGCGGATCGCCGCTGCCGCCGATCTTGCCGAAGAAGTCGCGCAGGTCCTGCGGGATCCAGACGTTGTCCGGGTAGTTGGCCGGACCGTTGGCCACGCCGCCCCAGTTGTCCAGCTGGACGTTGGAGTAGGCCGAGCGGTTCTTCGCCTTGGTCAGGCCGACACCGAAGTCCAGCTTCGACTCGTCGCTGATGTCCCAGCTGCCGTTGATCTGCTGCTGGTCGACCTGCGCCTTCATGTAGCTGTTGCGGAAGGACGAGCCCGTCACCTGCTGCAGCGCCGCGTTGCGCGTCGTCGTCGGCATGATCAGGATGGGCAGGTCCTGGCTGAAGTCCACGCCGGTCTGGCCGCGGTTGAAGCTGGCCGTGCCGATCACGTTGTTGCTGCCCCAGGGGCTGTCGGCGCCCGACTCCGCGGTGGAGTGGTGCGCGTCGAAGCCGAAGCGCAGCTTGTTGCTGACCTTCCAGTCGGCGTTGAAGCCCAGCGACTTGTTGTCGTTCTTGGTCGCGAAGTCGGCGCCGCCCATGGACAGGTCGGCGTCGCCGTTGGCGAGCAGCTCGGTGTAGTTCAGCGGCGCGGACACGGGGCCGGAGGTCCACGAGCTCGACGAGGGGCCGAAGCTGAACCAGGCCGACAGGTCGTTGCGGCGCGTGTGCACCTTGTTCTGCGAGACCGTGTAGTCCAGCGTCGTCGTCAGCGACTTGGTCGGCGCGAACTGGAACGTCAGCTGGCCGTTCGTGCGCTCACGGCTGATGGCGTTCATGTTGTAGTTGACGTTCTGCGGCAGCGAGTAGACGTCATTGGGGCCGGGACGGTTGGTGATCCGTTCCGAGCCCGGCTGGCCCGGCAGCGGGATCGCGCCGTTGCCGGTCTCGTCGCCCTTGAAGGGCAGCCAGCCGTTGGGCACGCCGGCGCTGTTGTAGCCGGCGTCGCGCTTCTGGAAGCTGCCCGAGACCGACACGCCGAACATGCCTTCGCCGAAGGTCGTGCTGTAGATGCCCGAGACCTCGGGCGTCACGCTGTCGCCCTTGATGTTGTCGGGCAGGCGCGAGTTGCCGCCGTCGTGCACCGCCTTCACGCCGATGCTGGCGATGGTCTTCTTGGTGTCCAGCGGACGCGCGGTCTTGATGTTGATCGTCGCGCCGATGCCGCCGGTGGGAGCGCTGGCGCGGCTGGTCTTGTAGACCTCCAGCGCGGCGATCGATTCCGTGGCCAGGTTGGCGAAGTCGAAGGCGCGCGAGTTCGACGGCCCCGTGTCCGCCAGCGTCGAGGCCGGCATCTGGCGGCCGTTGAGCAGCACCAGGTTGAAGTCGGGGCCGACGCCGCGCACGGTGACCTTGGAGCCTTCGCCCATCGAGCGGTCGATCGACACGCCCGAGATGCGCTGCATCGATTCCGCGAGGTTGGTGTCGGGGAACTTGCCGATGTCCTCGGCCACGATGCCGTCGACCACGCCGCGTTGCTGGCGCTTGAGGTTCAGCGAGGTGTCCAGCGACTGGCGGATGCCGGTGACGACGACGGTGTCGATCGTCGCGTCGGCCTTGCGCTGCGCTTCCGAAGCCGCGGATTCAGGCGCGGCCGGCGCCTGCTGCGCGTGCGCCGTCGCGGCGAAGAACAACAGGGCGCAGGCAGCCGCCACGGGCTGGCGTTGGAGGCGGCCCTGCCGCAGTCGGGTGGGGTGGACGTGCTTCATCTTGTCTCCTTGTTATCTCTCAGTCTTGGCCATGACCCCCGTGTCGACGGCGGGCCCGATTGTCTGCAGGGCAAGCTGGATCCGTGTATTCGGCAGTAACTTTGAAAGCGCTTTCAGAATTTATCTGCTTCAGCCCGGGGTCCTCTACTGACTTTCCCTAGCGAGGGGATCCGCGCCACACGCGGGCGCGGGGGTACTGCGGGATCGAGGCCTTGCCTTCGCGCGCGAAGGCCGGCCGGGCGGTCCGGGAAGGACCGCCGGGGAGGTCGCGGTTCAGGCCGCGACGGGGACGGTGCCGGCGGCGGCGCGGGGTTCGAGCGCGCGCGCCTCGGCGTCGAAAGCCAGCGCGTGGTCGGCGGCGGCGATCAGGCGGACGGTGTCGCCATCGTGCAGCGACGCCGCGCCCGCGGGGAGCTTGGCGGTGAGCAGGTCGGCGATGCCGTCGACGCGCAGGTGCAGGATCGAGGTGTCGCCCAGGTGCTCGGCCAGCACGACGGTCGCGGGCACCGCGCGTTCGTCGTGGCCGGCGGCCAGGAGCAGGTGCTCGGGGCGCAGGCCCAGGCGCCTGGCCGCGGGCCGCGCGGCGCCGCCGAGCGCGTCCCACAGGCCGCGGGCCGCGCCGGGCGCGTTGGCGGTCGGGCGCTCGATGAAGTTGATCTTCGGCGCGCCGAGGAAGCCGGCGACGAACTCGTTGGCCGGACGGCGGTAGAGGTCCATCGGCGCGCCGAGCTGCTCGATGCGGCCCTTGTTGAACACGGCGATGCGGTCGCCCATGGTCATCGCCTCGACCTGGTCGTGGGTGACGTAGATCATGGTCGTGCCGAGCTGCTGGTGCAGCCGGGTCAGTTCGATGCGCATGTCCACGCGCAGCGCGGCGTCGAGGTTGGACAGCGGTTCGTCGAACAGGAAGACCTTGGGCTTGCGCACGATCGCGCGGCCGATGGCCACGCGCTGGCGCTGGCCGCCGGAGAGCTGCCTGGGCGTGCGCTGCAGCAGGTCGGTGATGCGCAGGATCTCGGCGGTGCGGCGCACCTGCTCGTCGCGCTCGGACCGGCTCACGCCGGCCATCTTGAGCGCGAAGCCCATGTTCTCCGCGACCGTCATGTGCGGGTAGAGCGCGTAGCTCTGGAACACCATCGCCGCGCCGCGGTCGGCCGGGCGCAGGTCGTTGGCGCGGTGCCCGTCGATCATCAGGTCGCCGCCGCTGATCTCCTCCAGGCCGGCGATCATGCGCAGCGTCGTGCTCTTGCCGCAGCCCGACGGGCCGACGAAGACCATGAATTCGCCGTCCCGCACGTCGAGGTCGATGCCCTGGATCACCTCGTGATCGCCGTAGCGCTTGCGGATGCCGCGCAGCGTGACTTGTCCCATGACGGTCTCCCGATCAGCCTTGGCGCCCGTCGCGCCGTTGCGATACACGTTGAAGCAAGAAATCGCGGTACGCGAGCGCGCTGTCCTTGGGGGTGCGCTGCTGCGTGGCGTAGTCGACGTGCACGATGCCGAAACGCTTCGCGTAGCCGGACGCCCATTCGAAATTGTCGAGCAGGCTCCACACCATGTAGCCGCCCATGGGCACGCCCTGCGCGATCGCGTCGCCGACGGCGGCGATGTGCGTGTCCAGGTAGCGGGTGCGGTCCTCGTCATGGACGCGGCCGTCGCCGCCGACCGGATCGGGGAAGGCGCCGCCGTTCTCGGTGACGTACAGCCGCTTCGCGCCCGGGTAGTCGCGCTTGATCGACACCAGCAGGTCGGTCAGGCCCTGCGGGTAGACCTCCCAGCCCATGTCGGTCAGCTCCAGGCCGCTGGTCTTGTTGTCCACCGGACCGGCGGCGCTGATCATGCCGCGCGAGTAGTAGTTGATGCCGACGAAGTCGATGGGCACCTTGATCTTCGCCATGTCGCCGGCCTCGACATAGGGCGCGTCGTGGCCGAGGTAGTCCAGCACGTCCTGCGGATAACGGCCCTCGAAGAGCGGGTCCATGTACCAGCGGCGCAGCTTGCCGTCTTCCAGGCGGGCGGCGGTGCGGTCGGCGTCGGAGTCCGTCGCCGGGTACATCGGCGCCATGTTGAGCACGATGCCCAGCGAGGCCTTCAGCTTCAGCGCCCGCATCGCGGTGATGGCCAGGCCGTGGCTGAGCAGCAGGTGGTGCGAGACCTGCGCGGCGATGCGGCGGTCCTTGATGCCGGGTGCGAAGACGCCGGACTCATGACCCAGCTGTGCGACCACCCAGGGCTCGTTGTGCGTGGCGATGGAAACGACCTTGTCGCCCAGCCGCTTCGCGATGCCGACGGCGTACTCGACGAAGCGCTCGACGGTGGCGCGGTTGCCCCAGCCGCCGATGTCCTGCAGCGCCTGCGGCAGGTCCCAGTGGTTCAGCGTCAGGTAGGGCTTGAGGCCGCGGGCGAGCATCCCGTCGACCAGGCGCTCGTAGAACGCGAGGCCGGCCTCGTTCCATTCGCCCTGGCCGGTCGGCTGCACGCGCGGCCAGGAGACCGAGAAGCGGTAGGCGTCCACGCCCAGGCGCTTGATCAGGTCGAGGTCCTCCTCCCAGCGCGCGTAGTGCTCGCAGGCGACGTCGCCGTTGCTGCTGTCGGCGATCACGCCGGGCTGGCGGCAGAAGGTGTCCCAGATCGAGGGACCCTTGCCGTCGGCGTCATGGGCGCCTTCGATCTGGAAGGCGCTGGTCGCCACGCCCCAGACGAAGTCGGCGGGGAAGTCCTTGGCGGCGGCCGTCGGCAGCGGGGACGAGGCGGAGGTGGAAGATGACATCGATGCAGGTGTTTGATATGTGGGAGAAGGCGCGCGTCACTTCACCGCGCCGACGGTCAGGCCCGAGATGAGCTGCCGCGAGCACAGGACGAAGAGCACGATCAGCGGCAGCGTCGCGATGGCAGATCCGGCCATCAGCGCGCCCCATTCGGTGTCCACCGGGCTCTGCAGCGATCGCAGCGCCAGCGGCAGCGTGTACATGTCGGGCGAGCGCATGACGACCAGCGGCCCGATGAAGTTGTTCCAGGACGAGATGAAGGTGATCAGTCCCAGCGTGCCGAGTGCCGGCTTGAGCAGCGGCAGCACGATGCGGGCGTAGATGCCCAGCTCGCCGCAGCCGTCCATGCGGGCGGCCTCGACCAGCTCGCGCGGCACGGCCGAGCCGATGAACTGGCGCATCAGGAAGATGCCGAAGGCGCTGGCCGCGCCGGGGATGTAGAGCGCGCGCGGCTGGTCGATCCAGCCCAGCAGGTCCATGATCATGAAGCTCGGGATCATGTTCATGAAGCTGGGCAGCAGCATGGTGCCCATGACCAGGCCGAACAGCGCCTTCTTGAAGCGGAACTCGTACATCGCGAAGGCGTAGCCGCCCATCGAGCAGAACAGCAGCGTCAGCGCGGTGTTGCAGATGCCGACGTACAGGCTCAAGCCCAGGTTGCGCCAGAAGGGCAGGCGCTTGGTGAGGATGTCGACGTTGGCCAGGAAGTCGTCGCCGAACCACATCGGCGGCGGCAGGCTGAAGATCTCGGTGCGCGAGTGCGTCGCGAAGACGAACATGAAGTAGAAGGGCGCCAGCATGATCAGTGCGCCCGCACCCACCAGCAGGTAGGCGGACCAGGTCGTCATGCGCGGCGGCTGCGCGGCGTGCGGAGGCGCCGCGGCGTCGAGGGGGGCGTGCATCGTGGTGCTCATGGCAGGTTCCGCAGGTTCCGCGGGCTCCGAGGGCTCCGGTCGGTTCGAGTGATGCGCATGGGGGCCTCAGTCGTCCTTGCGCCGGAAGGCGCGGTTCGTGAGCCAGGTCAGCGCGGCCACGATGAAGAACAGCAGCCAGGACATCGCGCTGGCGGCGCCGAAGTCGTTGAAGTCGAAGGCGTTGCGGTACAGGTAGACGGCGGCGCTCATGCCGGCCTGGTCGGAGCCGCCCTTGCCGCCGGTGAGGATGAAGGGCTCCTCGAACAGCTGCAGCCCGCCGATGACGCTCAGCGTCACGCCGAAGAAGATCATCGGGCGCAGGCTGGGCAGCGTGATGTGGAAGAACTGCTGCAGGCGGCTGGCGCCGTCCATCGTGGCGGCCTCGTAGAGATCGGGCGGGATGGTCTGCAGCGCGGCCAGGTAGAGCACGACGTTGAAGCCGACGTAGCGCCAGAACACGATCATCGAGATGGCGGGCTTGAGCGCGTCCGGGTCGTTGAGCCAGTCGACGGCGGCCTGCGGCACCAGGTGGCCGAGCAGCGGCACCTCGCGCACGGTGGCGATGGCGAGGTTGATCAGGCCGTAGTCGGTGGAGAACAGCGAGCTGAACAGGATCGCGATCGCGACGGAGGAGGTGATGTAGGGCAGGAAGTAGGCGCCGACCATCGGGTTGCGCCAGCGCTTGAAGGCCAGGTGCAGGAAGGTGGCGAGCGGGATCGCGACCAGGTGCTGCGGCACGCCCGAGGCGATCGCGAGCCAGCCGGTGTTGCGCAGCGACTTCCAGAACCATTCGTCCTGCAGCGCGAAGGCGAAGTTGTCCAGGCCGACCCAGTGCATCGCGCCCAGGCCGCTGGTCGGCTCCCAGCTGTGGAAGGCCAGGTAGAGCGAGAACAGCAGCGGGAACAGTCCGAAGACCACGAACAGCAGCAGGAAGGGCGCCAGCAGCGCGTACGGCGCGTAGCGCGGCGACAGGCGCAGGGCGGGGGGCAGGCGGAAGCTCATGGCAATGGTCCCGGGTCAGCGGTGCGCGCGCAGCAGCAGCAGACGCTGCGCGTCGGCCAGGGCGGTGGGGATGTCCTTGCCGCGGTCGAGCACCTTGTCGAGTTCGGTGTCGATCACTTCCTTGGCGAAGTTGTCCTGCTTGTGCACGGGGAAGGCGCGGATGTGGTCGGCCGCCTCGCGCCAGTCGCGGCGGGCCTGCTGGCCGCCGAGGAAGGGCAGTGGCTGGTCGTAGAAGGGATCGGTCTGGGCGTCGATCAGCGCGGGGAAGGCATCCTGCGCCTTGAAGGCCGCGAGCTGCTGCGCGCGGTTCATCGTCATGAAGCGGATGAACTCGTAGGCCACCGGCTTGCGGGCCGCGTCGGCGTGGCGGGCGATGGCGAAGAAGGTGCCGCCGTAGGCGGCGAAGGCGCCTTCGGGGAGCTGCGCCGAGCGCCACTTGCCGCGGGTGCTGGGCGCGAGCCAGGTGTTGAGGTGGCCGGCCAGCCAGGCGCCCGACATCTGCGTGGCGATGCCGCCGCGCTTGAAGCCTTCGGACCAGTCGGAGGACCAGGCGATGACCTTGGCGTCGAGCTGCTGGCGGCGCACGGCGCGGGCGAGCTCGAAGGCGCGGACGAAGCGCGGCGTGTTCACCAGCGGGCGGGAGTCCTTGTCGAAGAACAGGCCCTCGCCCGGCTCCAGGCCGGTGCGGATCAGGATGTCCTTCATGTCGCGGGCGTGGGCCATGAGGTAGGCGCCGGTGGCGGCCTTGATCTTCACGCCGGCGGCGACGTAGCCTTCCCAGCTGGTGGTCAGGTCGGACTCCTTGAGTCCGGCCTTGGCGAGCAGGTCGGTGCGATAGAGCAGGGCGCCCGGACCGATGTCGGTCGGGACGGCCAGGACGGCGCCGGCCGGCGTCGTCGCCTGGTCGAAGGCGTAGGCGACGAAGCGCGACTTGTCGCCGTTCAGGTTGTACGGCGGGCCGGACAGGTCCTCGAGCCCGGTGCCTTGCGCGAAACGGCCCAGATAGCCGATCTCCAGCGCCATCACGTCGGGCAGGCCCTTGGCGGTCGACAGCGCCGTCGTCATCGCGGTGTGGTGGTCGTTGAGCTCGCGGCTCACGATCCTCACCTCGACCTCGGGATGCAGCTGCTTCCAGGCGGGCAGGGCGCTGCGCACGATCTCGTCGATGGCGGGGAAGGCGGCGACGGTCAATGTGGTCGACGCTGCCGGGGCCGAGGACGTCTGCGCGGCAACGCCTGACCCCGCCTGGGCCGCGCCCAGGGTCAAAGCGATCGCCGAAAGCCATCGGGCCCACTGCCGCATGCTGTCTGTCTCCGAGTTCGTTCTGTTTATGAAAGCGCTTTCATGATATCGAACGGGACAGCGTGACCGTACCAGGGTTATCGCTAGGGAGGCTGCTGGCCCTCACCCCCACCCTCTCCCGCAAGCGGGAGAGGGAGTCCGACCGGCGCCCTTCTTACCCCCTCTCCCGCTTGCGGGAGAGGGCAGGGGTGAGGGCCAGCGGCGTTGGAAGTACCGAGGCCCGATCAGAGCGAGCGTGTCGACGACCGGATGATCAGCCGAGGCTCAGGCAACTGCGCGGTGGGCACCTTGTTGCCCAGCAGGTCCAGCAGCGCCTGGGCGGCGCAGCGGCCGAGCTCGAGGCCGGCCTGATGGATGGTGGTGAGCGGCGGGATGCAGTGCGCGGCGCCGGCCAGGTCGTCGAAGCCGACGATGGAGACGTCTTCCGGCACGCGCAGCCCGCGGCGGTACAGCGCCAGCGAGGCGCCGAAGGCCATCTGGTCGTTGGCCGCGAAGATCGCGGTGAACGGCTCGCGGCTGTCGATCAGCCGTTCGACCGCCATCACGCCGCTGTCTTCCTGGAACAGGCCCGGCAGCACCAGCGCGGGCTTGTACTTCACCCCGGCTGCTTCCAGCGCGGCGCGGTAGCCCTTCAGGCGCTCCTGCGCATCGGGGTGGACCGGATCGCCGGTGATGAACGCGATCTTGCGATGTCCCTGCGTCAGCAGGTGGTGCGTCGCCAGGCGCGCGCCCTCGAAGTCGTTGAAGTTCAGCGCGTAGAGGCTGGGCGCCTTGAGCGTCCGGCCGGTGACGACGACCGGCAGTTCCTTGGCCAGCTTGCGCAGCGACTCGTCGCTCAAGCGGCCGGTGAGCACGATGATCCCGTCGACGCGGCGTGCGCGCAGCGTGTCGATGCAGCGCTGCTCTTCCTTGGCGTTCCAGTGGCCGCTGGCGAACAGCGGCACATAACCGGCGGCGTCGAGCACCTCTTCGATGCCGCGCAACGCGACGCCGTAATACGGGCTGTCGATCGCCTGCGTCACCACGCCCACGCTCAGCGAGCGGCCCCCGGCCAGCACCCGCGCGATCGGATTCGGCACGAAGCCGAGTTCGGCAATCGCCCGATCGACCGCGTCCTTCTTCTCCTGGCTCACGACGGCGGTGCCGTTGAGGATGCGGGAGACAGTGCTCGGCGAGACTCCGCTGGCTTCGGCGACCATGCCCAGCGTCACCTTCGAGGGCGGCGTGCGGGCGGACTTGGTGCTCTTCATGGGCAGATAGCGTTGTCGGTGCGCGGCGAGTGTAAGGGACGGCTGGACGGCGGCGGGAGGCGGGGCGCACGACAAGCTTCGTGAGCGGTCGAGCGCAAGAGTCGCCTCGTACTCGCCGCGAAGATGGAGAACCCGATATCGGTTGCTGACAATGTGCTTGAATCAGGAGCCGGGCGCATAGGTGTTATGACCAAACTCACGATGACTTCTTGGGCGAGGGGCGTTCAGACGGTTTCGCTTATCGAGGCCGTCAAACAGTACTCAACGGGATCGCTCATCGGGGCCAAGGCTGCGGTCGATAGGCTTCTGCCAGGGGAGGCTGTCACGATTGAATGAGACCGCCCCCCGAAGCACGCAGTGGACCAGTTCCGTGGACGAGACAAAATTTATCTATCCCGAAGGAATGGAGTGCTCCTGGTTGGCCATGGATGGGCATGGCCGTGTCGCCGCATTTGTGACAGCGGGTAGTGGTCCGATTCCAGAAGTCCTTTTCCAGGATCCAGCACTAGCGCCGGAGGACATCGAGTCGCGGATCGCGGAACTTGGCATCGTGTCGTCAGCCCAGATGCAGATGAAGCTGAAGACGCCTGATTACTACTTGGCTGTTGCACAGCGCGGACTGTATGTTTTCGATTGGTCTGATGCGACGCGCACGCGAAACGCATCGACCGGAAAGTACGATCTCATCGCGTGGCCCGATGCGCCAATCGGACTGAGCGGCCTGACTCCGGAACTGCGATCGATAGCGCATTCAGCAGTGATCGCATCCATTGATTTTTCCAGTCGGGAGAGCCTTGATGTTCGAGAGCATCTGCGCTGCCTCTCCGGGAAGGATGTTGGATCTCCATGACCCGCTCCGAAGCGATCGATCGGCTGGCTCGCCATGAGCTGGCCCAGTTGAACTTGCAGGCCCGCGAGTCGCATCTGCTCGACTGGTGGTCCACCGATGAGGAGGACGAAGAGTTCGCCGAGTTGCCCATCGAGCTGCAGCAAGCGCTGCTCCGCACCGACGCCCCTGTCGACGCGAGTCTCGAAATCTTCGATTCCCTGCTGCTGATCGCCCTTCGGCATCGCTACATCGGCGTGCGCAACGACTACCTCGGACGTCGTCTGAGCGACCTCGGCGTCGATGCGTTGGTCGACGGACCCCTCGAACCGATGGCCGCCTGCCCGTGCTGCGGCTACCGGTCGCTGAGTCGGCGCGGGCACTACGAGATCTGCCGCGTCTGCTTCTGGGAAGACGAAGGGGACTCTCCGTTGGACCATCGGAGCGGGCCGAATCGCATGACCTTGCGCGAGGCCAGAGCCAACTTTGAGCGCATCGGTGCGTGTGACGAAGCCGCGCTGCCGCACGTGCTCGCGGATGGCCGCGATCGCTACGCCTGATCCACGCCGCGGCGCTCCGGGCGCCTTGCGCCCGCCCCTCCCGGGCGAGCGTTAAAAACCCCCGCTTCCCAGCCGCCTTGGCGAGCTGCCTCCGGGTTGTCCCGGGGTTGTAACGAAGCATTGCAAGACTCGCGGCGCCTCCCCAGCACCGGCCTCCCAAGGTCCCGCCCGATGTCTCTCAAACACCGCCTTGCCGCGGTCGCACTGCTGTGCGGCGCGGTCTGCCTGCTGCCGACTGCGCAGCTCGGTTTCAATCTCCTCACCTCGCTGCGCACCGTCCAGGCGCAACGCGCCGCGCTGCCTGCCAACCAGGCTTGGCAGCGCGTGATCGCCGACCTCTCCGAGCACCGCCTGGCCTCAGCCACCGCGTCCAGCCATCCCGAGCAGGCCGCCGTGCGCGACGCCGCCGCCGCGAAGATCGGCAAGGACTTCGACGTCGTCCTCGCCGAGCTCGGCGGCGTGCGCCACGGCGACGCGCTGACCGAAGAGGCGACGAAGATCCGCGAGCAGTTCAAGGTCCTCCACGCCAAGGGCGTCAACCAGATGCTGCAGGTGCAGGCGCCGCAGTACCGCGCGCTGTTCGACGCGATCTTCGACGCGGTCGCGCAACTGAACGCCCGTGCCGGTCTGCTGATGCAGCAGGACGGCGCCACCTACTTCAACGTGGTGGCCGGCCTTCAGGTCGCGCCGCAACTGACCGACACGCTGGCCGAGCTCGGCGCCATCGGCGCCGCGGCCGCGGTGGACGACGTCGCGGCGGTCGGCAATGCATCGGGCCGCTACCGCGCGGACCTGCGCCAGCTCAATGCCGCGCTGCGCCAGGCCTCGGCCGCGGATGCCGAACATGCCGCCGATTACGACGAGACGCTACAGCGCGTCGCCCAGCAGCGCCAGGTCGTGCTGGAGGCGCTCGATGCGTCGGCCAAGGACGTGAACTACCCGCTCGACCAACTGGTCGCCACGCTGAAGAAGGGCGCGGTGCTGCAGTCGGCGCTGTCGGCGCGTGTCATGGACACGCTCGCGCAGCGCCTGGACGACCGCGAGGCCGCCGTCTCGCGGCGCTTCCTGTTGACGACCCTCGTCGTGATCGGCGGCCTGGCCGCGATGGGGCTGCTGCTGTGGCGCACGCTGCTGGGCGTCTGGCGGCCGATCCGCGAGGCGGAGACCCTCACCGAGCGCATCGCGCAGGGCGACCTGACCGCCGAATCCTCGTGGCGTACCAACGACGACCTCGGCCGCATGCTGGACGCGATCCGCTCGATGCGCGACCGGCTGCGCGGGCTGGTGACGCAGATGCAGGTCGCCTCAGGGGAGATCCACGGCGCGGCCGATGAGATCGCCTCCGGCAACCAGGACCTGAGCGTTCGCAGCGAACACGCCGCCGCCCGCGTGCAGGAAGCGTCGAGCAACGTGCAGCGGCTCTCCGAAACGCTGGATGGCACGGCGCAGGCGTCGATCCGCGCCCGCCGGCTCGCCGACGAGGCCAGCGGCAGCGCGGCCTCCGGGGGCCGCATGGTGCAGGGCTTCGTCGACACGATGAGCTCGATCGGCGCGAGCTCCAAGCGCATGTCGGAGATCGTGTCGGTGATCGACGCGATCGCCTTCCAGACCAACATCCTGGCGCTCAACGCCGCCGTCGAGGCGGCCCGGGCCGGTGAGCAGGGACGCGGTTTCGCGGTGGTCGCCGCCGAGGTCCGCAACCTCGCCAAGCGCAGCGCGAGCGCCGCCGGCGAGGTGAAGGTGCTGATCGGCGAATCGGTGACGCGCGTCGAGCGCGGCCAGGCCGAGGTCCAGGCCGCGGGCGCCGCCATCGTCGGCATCGAGCGCGGCATCGGCGCGGTCAGCGCCGAGATCGAGCGCATCGCGCATGAAGTGGCCGAGGAAGCGATCAGCCTTCAGCAATTGCGCGGCACCTTCACCGACGTCGAGCGCTTGGTCCAGCAGAACGCCGCGCTGGTCGAGGAGGCCGCCGCGTCGGCGGCGTCGCTCAACGACCAGGCGGAACGGATGAACGAGCTGGCGGCGGCATTCCGCTTGAGCTGAACGTCGAACCGGGCGCGTCGATCGCAACGGTCGCTCGGGTCGCGCTGGTCGCGCCGGTCGCGCCGGTCGCGCCGGTCGACCCGATCGCGCGGCCCGCCCCGGCGACGAGCCGGGCGCGGGCTTCGTCGAGCACGTCCAGCAGTTCGGACGATGCGACCTGCTTCGAGAAGGTCGCTCGCGAGACCTCGCCATCGTCCGGGAGATCGATCCCGCCGGCCGCTTCCGCGTCGTTCAGCCACAGCGCGAGCCGGTAGGCGCGCTCGAGCAGCACGGCCAGTTCGCAGCGCTCGTCGCGAGCGCCGTGGTGCTGAAGGTTGGGATCCACGCTCATAGGCCCCGCCACAGGTTCGCGATGCCGAGCACGATGAACACGACGAACAACGCGCGCTGGAAGGTCGTCGCGCTGATCCGCGCCCGCACGGCGGCGCCGACGCCCAGGCCGGCGAATGCGGCGGCCAGCGCCACGAACGAGGACACCGTCAGCAGCGTGCCGCCCTCGAACGAATGCAGCCGCGCGGCCAGCGACAGCGTCGCGACGGTGAAGGAGAGGCCGAGCGCCTGGATCATCGTGTCCTTGTCCAGCCGCAGCGCCTGGAGGTAAGGCACCAGCGGCAAGGCGAAGACGGCGGTGGACGCGGTGACGAAGCCGGTCGCCAGCCCGGCGGCCAGGCCGATCCACCACGCATGCGGCGAGACCTGCGGCACGACGGGCTTCCACAGGCCCCACAGGCCGTAGGCGACGAGGATGACACCCAGGGCCAGCCGCGCGTCTATCGGCGCGATCGAACTGAGGTCCGGGCCCCACACGGTGCTGACGATCATGCCGAGCCAGACCGGCCACAGCGTGGCGACGATGCGGCGCCAGGCCGGTCCCTGGCACTGGGCGATGTTCGTGACCAGCGAGGGCATCACCAGCAGCGCGGCGGCCTGCGCGGGCGCCATCCACAGGCCGAGCAGGCTCATGGCGACCGTGGGCAGGCCCATGCCGGTGACGCCCTTGACGCCGCCGGCGAGGATGAAGACGAGCCCGATGCCGAGCCAGGGCGCGAGGGCCGCGAAAGACGTGGAAGCCATGCGGCGCATCTTCGAGGCGTGCCCGCGGGCTGTCGATCTCGAAGTGCGGCGGATATCCTTCGCGTTCGCAAGAGGATGACCCGATGGGACGACACGCATGGCCTCGATGACCGCAACGCGCTCCACCGCCCGACCGATCGACTACCGCGTCGACCCCTTCGACCTGCAGCTGTTCGAGGCGGTGGTCGCGAACGGATCGATCACCGCCGGCGCGTCGGCGATGAGCCTCTCGCTCGCGGCCGCCAGCGCGCGGCTGAAGGCGCTGGAGCATCGCGTCGGCGTGCGCCTGCTGGACCGCTCCAAGGCCGGCGCCGTCGCGACCGACGCGGGGCGGGCGTTGTCGCGGCAGGCTCGGCGGGTGCTGTCCGAGCTGGACTCGCTGCACGTCGAGATGTCCGCCTTCGGGCGCGGGTTGCGCGGCACGGTGCGATTGCTCGGCAACACGGCGGCGATGGTGGAGGCGCTGCCGCCGCGCCTGGGGCGCTTCCTCGCGGAGCATCCCGACATCGACGTCGAGCTGCAGGAGATGCCCAGCGATGCCGCGCTGCAGGCCTTGCGCGAAGGCATCGCCGACGTCGCGATCGTCACGAACCACGTCGACACGACGGGGCTCACCGCACGTCCCTGGATGGAAGACGAACTGGTCGCGCTGCTGCCGGCGGTGAAGCGGAGCGCGGCGCCGAAGCGCGTCCGCTTCATCGAGCTGCTGGATCGTCCCTTCGTCGGCCTCAATGCCGACAGCGGGCTGAGCCGCTTCCTGCTGGCGCAGGCCGCGCGCAGCGGCCGCGTGCCGCATCACCGCGTGCGGGTGTCGAGCTTCGAGGCGGTCATCCGGCTCGTCGAGGCCGGCGCGGGCGTCGCCGTGATGTCGCGCAGCGCGGCGGAACGCGGCAAGGCGGACGGCGTCCGCATCGCCCGCCTCGATGAACCCTGGGCGCGCCGCACGCTGATGCTCTGCCATTCGGGGCAGGCGCTGGAGCAGCCGGGGGTGATAGCGCTGATCGCATCGCTGACGGACGGTCCGGGCTGAGTTCAAGAAAGTTCAAGCCGAGTCGATCTGTAGTCTTGAGACTTGTTGCAGTTGGCGGTTGGCTGAAATCGACGATTTGCTGTTGTTGATGCATCGGACATAATTGTCCGAAAGTTCGTTGCATGACCGGCAACGAATTCATCAGGCGAGTACGGGCACTGGGCCGCGCCTGCGGCGTGCCGGTGCTCTTGGACTCGAATCGAGGCAAAGGGAGCCACCAGGCGCTGTTCCTGGGTAAGACAAGGACCATCGTCCGCAATCCGAAAGACGAGTTGAAGAAGGGGACGCTGCACGCCATGTGCACTCAGCTCGGCATTCGCGTCACTGACCTTTGAAGGAGAACGCCATGGAACGATTTGAGTACGCCGTGCATCTGCAACCGGCACCGGAGGGCGGATTCGTGGTGACCTGTCGCGATCTGCCGGAGCTGATCACGCAAGGTGAGGACTTGGATGATGCATTGAGCGAAGCGAGCGACGCCATGGATGAAGTGTTCGCGCTGTACATGTCCGAGGGACTCGCATTTCCGGCAGCGACGCGAGCGCGTCGACGCGAACATCTCGTGTCGCCACCGCCGGAGACGGTCGCCAAGGCCGCCTTGCACGCGGCGATGCAGTCCGCCAGTGTGTCCAAGGTGCAACTGGCTCGTCGACTCGGCGTCGATGAGAAAGAGGTGCGGCGCTTGCTCGACCCGCATCACTCCTCCAAGCTGCCGCGTATCGCCGAGGCGGTGCAGTTGCTTGGTCGCCGGCTGGTGATCGGCCTTGAGGACGTGGCCCTCCGAGGCGGTCGCTAGTGCCATCCCTTCCGGGCAATTGACGATGGGGTGGACGGTTGGTGAATATCCGAAGTTCACCGATTCAATTTCATGAATCGCCGTCCAGCCCCTAGATTGAGTGCAAGCCACTTCCATCGAAAGGACCTCCCATGGCTCTGAAGGACCTCCTCCCCGGCAAGCTCGGTTTCGGCACCGCGCCGCTGGGCAACATGTTCCGCGACATCCCCGAGGCCGAAGCCCGCGCCACCGTCGACGCCGCCTGGAACGACGGCATCCGCTACTTCGACAATGCACCGTTCTACGGCGCCGGCCTGGCCGAGATCCGCATGGGCGACGCGCTCGCCGACCGCCCGCGCGACGAGTACGTGATCAGCACCAAGGTCGGCCGCCTCATCCTCGACGAGGTCGAGGACATCAGCGCCCGCGACAACGGCGAAAAGGGCGACGTGTTCAAGTACGGCCGTCCCAACAAGATCGTCAACGACTACTCCGAGGACGCCACGCTGCGCTCGATCGAGGACAGCCTCAAGCGGCTGAAGACCGACCGCATCGAGATCGTCTGGGTCCACGACGTCGCCCAGGACTTCTACGGCGACGAGTGGCTCGGCGTGTTCGAGGGCGCGCGCAAGGGCGCCTTCAAGGCGCTGGACCGCCTGCGCGACGAAGGCGTCATCAAGGCCTGGGGTCTGGGCGTCAACCGCGTCGAGCCGATCGAACTGGTCATGGCGCTCGACAGCGCCCGGCCCGACGGCTTCCTGCTCGCCGGCCGCTACACGCTGCTCGACCATGAGCGCGCGTTGCAGCGCGTGATGCCGGAGGTCACGAAGCAGGGCCTGGGCATCGTCGTCGGCGGGCCGTACAGCTCCGGCGCCCTGGTCGGCGGTCCGAACTTCGAGTACGCCCCGGCCACGCCGGCCATCCTCGACAAGGTCGCCCGCATCAAGGCGATCGCCGATCGCCACGGCATCAGCATGAAGGCCGCGGGTTTGCAGTTCTCGCTCGCCAATCCCGCCGTCGCGGCAGTCATCCCCGGCGCCAGCCAGCCGAGCCGGATCGCCGAAGACCGCGCGGCCTTGAACGAGGTCGTCCCGGTCGACTTCTGGCGCGAACTGCGCCAGGCCCGGCTGGTGCACCCCGACGCGCCCCTGCCCGGCGGCGCCTGAAGCCCGGCGCGGGAATCTCCCTCTCCCCCCTTGCGGAACAGCAACAGTCTCAAGCGTTCTCTGACTGCCAAGTCTGCTGGCCCTCACCCCCACCCTCTCCCGCAAGCGGGAGAGGGAGTGAGAATGCACCGAGCCCACCGCATGGATCCCTTCTTGCTCCCTCCCTCGCAAGTGGGCCAGCTCGGTGCAAGGACTCCCTCTCCCGCAAGTGGGCCAGCTCGGTGCAAGGACTCCCTCTCCCGCAAGTGGGCCAGCTCGGTGCAAGGACTCCCTCTCCC
>Ga0065165_1000649_pt1 | contig 50230 bp, 51 predicted proteins | sample AraplaMF_Cvi_mMF_FD_63813 | JGI IMG/M metagenome (GOLD analysis project Ga0065165, IMG submission 63813) | Arabidopsis root microbial communities from the University of North Carolina, USA - plate scrape MF_Cvi_mMF (version 2) (version 3) | ecosystem: Host-associated > Plants > Roots >...
GGCTTCTGCGGGAAGTCCTTCGCCCGCTCGGCCGAGGTCAGGATCAGGGCGCCGCCGCCGTCGGTGACCAGGCAGCACATCAGCTTGGTGAAGGGCCAGGCGATCATGTCGGCGTTCATGACGTCGTCGACCGTGATCGGGTCCTTGAAACTGGCCCGCGGGTTCAGGGCCGCCCACTCGCGCTGGATGGTCGCCACCGGCGCCATGTCCGCAGGGCTAAGGCCGTGGGTCTTCAGGTAGCGGAGCACCGGCACCGTGAACATGGTGGGCGGGCCGACCGGACCGTAGGGCATCTCGAACTGGCCCATCAGGCTGGAGGGCGAGCGGCCGAAGCCGCCGGCGCCCACGCGGCTGCGGCCGCTCTCGCCATGGGTGATCAGGATGGTCGTGGCCATCCCCGCGTTGATCGCCGCCGCCGCATGGCGGACGTGCAGCATGAACGAGCAGCCGCCCACCGACGTGCCGTCGGCGTAGGTCGGCTTGATCCCGAGGTAATGCGCCAGCTCCACCGGGCTGATCCCGGCGGTGGCCACGCCGTCGATGTCCGACGGCTTCAGGCCGGCGTCGGCCATGGCGTTCAGCGCGGCGTCGGCGTGCAGGCCGATCACGGACACGTCCGGGATCTTGCCCATCTTGGTGGTCTCGGCGGCGCCGACGACGGCGACGGACTTCTGTTTCCAGCTCATGGCGCTCACCCCTTCGCCGGCGTGAAGAGGGGCAGGCTGATGTCGTCGCTCTGCCTGGAGAACGAGACTTTCACCGGCATGTCGAGCTGCAGCGCCTCGGGCGTCTGCGGGCAGTCCACGATGTTGGTCATCATGGTCGGCCCCTCGGCCAACTTCACCACCGCGATGGCGTAGGGCTCGGTCCCCATGTCGGGGCGCGGGCGCTGGTTGATGACGTAGGACCACAGCACGCCCTCGCCGCTGGCCTTATAGACCTCGACGTCACGCCCGCCGCACTTGGGGCAGAACGGGCGCGGCGGGAAATAGCTGTCCTGGCAGGACGTGCAGCGCTGGAGGCGCAGTTCGCCCTCCTTGCAGCCGTCCCAGAAATGGCGGGTCTCCGGCGTGGGCTCCGGCAACATGCGTGGCGGCATACTGAAATCCGTCCCTTCGAAATCTCGGTTTGTTTTGGCGTGCGAAATAGCAGCCGCGCCAACAAAGACGAGACGGACGCGCTTGTCACGCGTGGACGCTACGTCAGTCGGCGAGCAGGTCGACGTAGGGGCCGAAGTCGGGGCGGTGGCCGATGTTCACGAAGTGGTCGTTCCACAGCCAGTAGCGCGGCGGGTTGTAGAGGTGCTCGGGCGACGCCACGCCCGGGAAGTGGTCGCCCGCCAGGTCGTCGCGCACGAAGAAGGCGTTGGCCCCGGTGATGTTGGTCGCCACCAGCCGATAGCCCTTGCGGGCCGCGCTGTCGGTCAGCGACTTCAGGCTCGAGCCCATGTAGTCGGAGCCGTCCCACGCCCGCCGGGGATTGTAGACCTGCTGCTTGGCCAGGTGCGGCGGGAACTTGGCGTTGTACTCCAGGCACAGCACCTTCGGCCGGATCGCCATGCTCTCCAGCAGGTAGATCTCGTTGCCGTCCACATCCATCGACAGCAGGTCCAGGTCCTCGGTCGCGCCCAGGTCCTTGAACAGCTGGTTGATGTTCTCGGCCGTCACCATGCCCATGGCCAGCACGAGGCGCCGGTCCAGCACCGAGCCGAACTTGCCCTCGATCTCGGCCTTGCGCTTGGGGTCGCCCTCGACCCAGGCGCCGCGCCAGCCCTTGTGCAGCAGGTAGAGCGTGTTGCACTCCAGGCCGTTCTCGACGCCGATCTCGACGAAGCGGCCCGTCGCCACGCCCAGCCGGCGGAAGATCTCCTCGAGGATGCCGTCCTCGTCGTTCTGGCTGTAGACCTTCAGGCCGTACGGCTCGAGCCGCTTGGGATCCTCGCGGAGCGGGGCCAGCAGGCGCTCGATCTCGGCGCGCGCCTGATAGCCGTTGCTGCGCTGCAGCTGCGCGCTGAGCCGCGTCAGCAGCATCTCGGGCGATTGAGCCATCGGTGGTCCCTGGCGGTTGGAAGCCTAGCTCCAGCGCCATAGGCCGTTTGGCGCGCCCCGCGCAACCGGAGGCCTCTAGAAGCGGCTGGTCGGCTTCTGGCCGAAGGCCTCCACGTCGGCGGCCGTCACCGGGTCCTTGTAGTTGTTGCCGAAGTGGGTGCGCAGGTAGCCGATCAGCGCCTGGGCCTGCTCCTTGCTCAGCATGTCCTTGAACCAGGGCATGCCGCCCTTGCCGTTGGCGATGATGTAGGCGGCGTAGCCGGTGGTGCCGAGCCGCGGGTTGCCCGCCAGCGCCGGGAACGTGCCGGCGCCGGTCGCGCCCTTGGCGTCGGCCATGTGGCAGGCCTGGCAATAGGTCCGGTAGACCTCCTCGCCGGTCTTGGCGACGGGCGGCTTGCTGCCGCCGGGGCCGGGTTCGTCGGCCAGGGCGGGGGCGGCGAGGGCGGCCAGGGCCGCGGCGATGATCAGGGAACGCATCTGGATCGGGCCTCGGGTCATGGTCAGGCCTGCAGCGCGCGCTGGTGCAGGCGGGTGATGGCGTCCAGGGACGAGAGCAGCGAGCCCTCCATCCAGCAGCCGACGTAAGAGGCGTGCTCGCCGGCCAGGACGATGCGGTCCTCGATGGCCACCAGCGTCTGGTAGTGCTCGCGCCGCGTGTCCTCGTTCCAGCGCGCGCAGCAGCCCATGACCCACGGCACCCGGTTCCAGGCCACCGAGGCGCCGTTCGAGAACTCCTTGCGGTACTGCTGCGGGTGGAAGACCGACCCCTGCTCCAGGGCCGCCTCGATCCGCTGCTCGGGCGTCATGCCGGTCAGGCGATAGGCGCCCGCCCCGTTCGCGAACGAGCCCAGCAGCACCGCCGGCCCGTCCTGGAAGAAGTTGTTGTTGGGATAGGAGATCAGGCCGATCTCCTGGCTGGTGAACGAGTGGCCGCCGTAGATGTCCTGGTCCTCCTCCCAGAACCTGCGGCGCATCTCCAGGCCGATCTTCACGCCGTTGGAGTAGGGCACGGCGGCGATGGCCGCCTGCTTCTTCTCCGACAGGTTGGTCTCGATCTGGCTCAGCACCGTCAGCGGGATGGTGCAGACGCAGAAGTCGGCCTTGGCCGTCGTCGTCCCGCCCTTGGCGGTGTCGGTGTAGGTGACCGAGACGCCGGACTTGTCCTGGAAGAGCTTGGTGACCTTGGCGTTGTAGGTGATCAGGTGGCCGACCTGCCTGGCGAAGCCCTCGCCGATCTTGCCCATGCCGCCCACCGGCTGGAACATGGTGGTCTGGAACTCGTCGTTCATGAAGAACGCCATGTTCGCGGCGATCCCCGACTTCAGCACCTCGTCGAACGGCAGCAGGTCCGACGGCTTGGGCGCGCCGTTCACGCCGCCGCCGGGCGGCAGCTCGAAGCCGCGATGGCTGGAGGAGCCCAGGCCCTTCACGTAGCGCATGTCCTTGTCGAGCATGCCCCACGACCGCAACGCCTCCTTCAGGCGGTCGGTGTCCTCGGCGGTCAGCTTGGTGTCGAGCGCCTTCTGGTCGATGGCCTTGCCCAGCAGCTCGGCGATGTTGCCTTCGAAGTCCGCAGCCAGCGAGCGGAAGCGCTGGGGCTGGCCGCCGAAGGCGTCGGCATTGTGCACATAGGCGTTGTGGTTGAACTGGATGAACGGCTCCAGCGCCACGCCGAACGCCTTGCAGTAATGCAGCAGGGTCCGGTGATGGTGCGGGATGCGCCACGGGCCGGGATTGAGGTAGTTGCCCTTGGCGAAGCCGACGTTCTGGGTGGCCCCGCCCATCTCGGTGAACTTGTCGCCGCCGTAGAGCGACCAGTTGCGGCCGCCGGGCCGGTTCTGGAACTCCAGGATCTGGACCTTGTAGCCGGCCTTCTCCAGCTCGTAGGCCGCCAGCATCCCGGCCAGGCCCGCGCCCAGCACGATCACGGTCGAGCCCTTGCGCGCGCCGTCCAGCTTGGGCGGGCCGGGGAACCGCGTCTCGGCCGCGTGCCCGAAGGTGGTCATCATCTGATAGACCGCCGCCGTGCCGCCCATCAGGCCGATGGCGTTCAGCAACTGCCGCCGCGTCGGCGTCCGCCGTTCCGTGTCCATGGTTCTGCCCCTCGTCGCCCGTGTTCTTGGCTCTCCGCCTACAAAGGTCATGCGTACGCTGGGGAGTGAGGTTGCGCCCGGCGGCGGCCGATTCCCACCGTCTGCGCAGAATTGAGCGGATGCTGTCTACCGCGTGGGCAGGCGGCGCTTGCCAGCCGCCGGACGCCCGGGCCAGATGCCGCCCGAACGCAAATGGCGGGGACGGCCATGAGGGACGGAGACCACAACAACGGCCGCATGTCGCGGCGCGGCCTGCTGGGCGCGGCGGCTGGCCTGGCGGCCGGCGCGGCGGCCGGGCCGGCGCTCTCGGCGCGCAAGCTCTCGCCCAGCGACAAGGTCAATGTCGCGGTGATCGGCGCGGGCGGGCAGGGCGCCTCCAACATGTCCAAGCTGGTCGGCCAGAACATCGTGGCCATGTGCGACGTGGACTACGGCCGGGTGAACCGCTCGCTGCTGGACGGCCAGTTCCGGATCATGCCCGACCGCGCGGCGCTGAAGGACGCCTACGAGAAGGCCGCGAAGTTCGGCGACTACCGCAGGATGTTCGACGCGCAGAAGGACATCGACGCCGTCGTCATCGCCACCCCCGACCACCACCACGCCGTGGCCGCCCGCATGGCCATGGAGCGCGGCATCCACGTCTACGTCCAGAAGCCGCTGACCTATACGGTCGAGGAAGGCCGCCGCCTGCTGGACCTGGCGCGCAAGAACCCCGAGCTGGTGACCCAGATGGGCAACCAGGGCCACTCCGGGAACGACGGCCGCCGTGTGGTCGAGCTGATCCGCGGCGGCCTGATCGGCAAGGTCACCGAGGTCCACGTCTGGACCAACCGGCCGGTCTGGCCGCAGGGCGTGCCCAAGCCGCCGCCCCAGCCCGTGCCGAACGGCCTGGACTGGCAGACCTGGCTGGGCCCGGCCGACGTCGACTGGGGCTACAATGCCGACTACGCCGCCTTCAACTGGCGCGGCTGGGTTCCGTTCGGCACCGGCGCGCTGGGCGACATGGGCGCCCACCTGATCGACTTCCCGGTCTGGGCGCTGGAGCCCGGCCTGCCGACGCGGGTCGAGACGCGCCACACCCGCTGGCCCGGCGGCGCCAGCCTGTGGGACTCGAAGCGCCCCGCCGAACTCACCGGCTATCCGCTGTCGAGCGTCGCCCGCTACGAGTTCGGCAAGGCCCCCGGGGCTTCAGGAAAAGGGGGTGGCCCCCTGCACATGACCTGGTACGACGGCGGCGTCCTGCCGCCGACCCCGCCCGGCTTCCCGGCCGACCTGAAGATGAGCCCCGACGGCGGCGTCCTCTTCGTGGGGTCCAAGGGCATGCTCATGCACGAGACCTACGGCGAGAAGCCCACCCTGATCGGCGAGGGCCTGCAGGAGAAGGCGGCGAAGATCCCGCAGACCCTGCCGCGCATCTCGGGCGGCATCCTGGGCCACGAGCTGAACTGGATCCGCGCCATCCGCGGCGAGGAGAAGATCTCGTGCCCGTTCGAGTATGCGGTCCCGCTCAACGAGACGATGATCCTGGGCGTTGTCGCGATGCGCGCCGACCAGGCGATCGAGTACGACGGCGCGGCCGGGCGGATCACCAACGCGCCCGACGCCAACCAGTACCTCGGCCGCAAGTACCGGGCGGGCTGGGAGCTCTAGGCGGCGCGGGCGCATGGACCTCCAGCGCTTCGTCGACGCCCAGGACGCGCCCGCCGGCGGCACGACGGTCTACGCGCACGCCCTGGCCGAGCTGCGCGCGGGCGCCAAGCGCACCCACTGGATGTGGTTCGTCTTCCCCCAGCTTGCGGGCCTGGGCTTCAGCGCCATGGCCCAGCGCTACGCCATCGCCGACCTCGAGGAGGCGAAGGCCTACCTGGCCCATCCGGTGCTCGGGCCGCGCCTGCGGGACTGCGTGGCGGCCGTGAACGCCGTCGAGGGGCGGACGGCCCGCGAGGTCATGGGCAGTCCCGACGACCTGAAGCTGCGCTCCAGCCTGACCCTCTTCGCCGAGGCGGCCCCGGACGCCGCCGACTTCCGCGCGGCGCTCGACCGCTACTACGGCGGCGAGCCGGACCGGGAGACGCTGCAACGACTGCGGCGGTAGCGAGTGTCCTCAGAGTTCGATGGGCTCGGCCGTGAGGCGGGTTGAAGCGACTGCGTTCGCCCTTCGGGCGGGCTTGGAAAGCCGCCCGTCCGATCGGCACGCCGTCTTGCCCCGTGGCGAGATGCTCATCTCGGCCAAGCCACGGCGGCCATGGTCATGGCCAAGCCAAGCGTGGCGAAGTTCCAGCTGAAGGTGCGGATCCAGGGCACGCCTGCGGCGTACAGCGGCAGGAAGAGACACCGGCCGGTGAGGTACATGGCCGCGCCCACCTGGCTCAACCGCCCACCCGTGCGATCAAGCAGCATCAAGAGCAGCACAGCCGCCGCGAAGATCGCGAAGGTCTCCAGGAAATTGCGCTGCGCTCGCTCGAGCCGTCCGGCCAGACCAACGGGCCGCACGTCCTGATCCCTGGGGCCAACCGAATAGGCGTTGCCGACCTGCGCCTTGAAGCTGAACGACGCGAGGGCGAGGTGCGCCAATCCGAGCGCCATCGCCCCAAGCAGCGCCCAGGCCTCAAGCGGCATCCGCACGACCAGCGCCGAGCGCTGCGACCTCCATTTCGACGCGCTTCGTCGCCCGCAGGAGCGCCTGTGTCTGGATCTCCATGAAGAACCAGATCTTGATGAAGCCGAGCGCGAAGACCGCCGCGAGCGCGCAGGAGGCCCATCCGACCATCGCACGGGTGGTCTCGGCCTCGACGAAGCGCGTGACGGCGTAGACGGCGCCGGCGACCATTACCGCGCCCAGGGCCCAGCCTCCGATGGCGAACAGCCGGTGCTCGCCGGTCAAGAGTGTCGAGAATGCGGCTTGCAGCGGGTTCTGGCTGCGACTGAGCGCGTCGTAGAGGCGCGCGTCCTCCGCTGACAGTGCGTTGCGGACGGTGTCTTGGTAATGGCTCATCGAGGGGCTCCTTCCGTGAGCTTCACGACGCCGCTGAGACTCGGCCGCGGCAGGCCGGGAAAAAGGTGAGCTTCGTCACGGCGCAGGCTGACCCGCGGCCGGTCGCGATCTCCCAGCTGATGCGCCGTGCTAGCCGCCGCCAAGTCGAGTAGGCCGAACCCCACGGGTTGGCCGGTGATGTCGAGCGGGTGGCGTTTCATGGCCCTCGCCCTCCAGCGAGCCCGCGTGGTGGGCGTGCGAGAACCGTTGCGCCGACGAGCGCAGAGACAAGCGATCCGGCGAGAACGCCGAGCTTCACATCGTTCTGGAGCGTGACGTCGCCGGGGAAGGCGAGGAGTCCGATGAAGAGGCTCATCGTGAAGCCGATGCCGCAGAGAATGCTGGCGCCGTAGACCTGCGACCAGGATGCGTCCTCGGGGCGATCCGCCCAGCCGAGCCGCACGGCGAACCAAGTGAATCCGTACACGCCGACCTGCTTGCCGACGAAGAGACCGAGGGCCACGCCTGCGGCGACAGGCTCCATCAGCGAAGCGGGGCTGGCCCCGACGAACGAGACGCCCGCGTTGGCGAAGCCGAAGAGCGGCACGATCGCGAAAGCCACCCAGGGGTGCAGCGCATGCTCGAGCCGATGGAGCGGCGAGCGCTCGTCGTCGGGATGCGCACGCGAGCGGACGAGTGGCACGGTGAAGGCCGCCGCAACACCCGCGAGAGTCGCATGGACGCCGGATTGGAGCGTGCAGATCCACAGGATCGCCCCGGCGACGAGGTAGGGCCAAAGCGCCCGGATGCGCAGGCGGTTCATCGCAATCATGCCGGCGAGCACGAGCGCCGCTGCGGCGAGCCACGGCAGCGACAGCTCGGCCGTGTAGAAGAGCGCGATGACGATGACGGCGCCGAGGTCGTCGACGATGGCGAGCGCGGTGACAAAGATCTTCAGGGAGACCGGGACGCGGCGGCCGAGCAGGGCGATCACACCGAGTGTGAAGGCGATGTCCGTGGCGGAGGAGGTGGCCCAACCGCGGAGCGTCTCCGGCGAGGCGCTGTTGACCACAGCGTAGATGAGCGCGGGCACGACCATGCCGCCCAGAGCGGCGAGCCCTGGCAGGACCCGGCGAGGCCATGTCGAGAGCTGACCGTCGATGAGTTCGCGCTTCACTTCCAGCCCGACGAGCAGGAAGAAGAGGGCCATCAGGCCGTCGTTGATCCAGTGCAAGACGCTGAGGGGGCCGAGATGGCGCTCAAGGGCGGAGAAGTAGCCTTCGGAAAGCGGACTGTTCGCGACGGCAAGGCCAAGCGCAGCCGCCGCCATGAGGACGAGCCCACCGAGAGCTTCGCCGCGCAGGAAGTCGCGCATCGCCGACGCGCGCTTCGCGCGTGATCTGACGCCGGAATGTGCATTGCCTTGCTCGTCTCTCTGCGCCACGTCGGCCCCCTGTCGGGTTGCGTTCGTGACGCCAGGTTATCGACGGGCGTCTGACCGAGTTCGCTCATGAGGAGCGCGGCCTGGCCGCGCAAGCACGACCTGATAGCTGGCTCCCTTATGGCGCTCTGCCCGGAATTTATCAACCAATGCCGCGAGCGCGCGAGGCGCCGGTCTAGGCCGCCGCGGCTGCGTCGCCGCCGATCTGCCCGAAGGTCTTCTCGAACGACAGCAGGCCCGGCGCGCTGAACGCCACGATGCGCGTGCCGTCGATCCTGCGCGCCCAGCCCAGATCGTAGATCCGCGCCAAGAGGCCCGCGCCCATCACGCCGGCCAGGTGGCTGCGCCGCACGCTCCAGTCCAGGCAGGCCTTGCACAGCGGCCGCCGGCCGTTCGTCTCCACCGCTACGCCGAAGTCGCGGGCGAAGGCGTGGCCGGCCTCGGTCAGGGTCAGCGAGCCCTCGTCCTCGCGGATGCGGCCCTGGGCCACCAGGGCGTCCAGCATCGCCACGCCCGCGTCGCCCGCCAGGTGATCGTAGCAGACCCGCGAACGCCGCATGGCCGGGTCGCGGGGCCCGGGCCGGGTGCGCATGTGCCCCGCCCGGCCGGCCAGCAGCGCCAGCTGTTCCATCACCTCGGCCACGTCCGAGCCGGCCAGGGCGAAGTAGTTGTGCCGGCCCTGGTGGCGCCGCGTCAGCAGCCCGCCCTGTTCCAGCTTCGCCAGGTGGGCGCTGGCGGTCTGCGGCGTCACCCCGGCCTCGCGCGCCAGCTCGCCGGCCGTCAACGCTTGGCCGCCCATCAGCGCCGACAGCATGTTGGCCCGCGCCGGGTCGCCCAGCAGGGCGGCGATGCGGGTGATGTCGGGACCCAGTTTCATAACCGTCACCCTAGCGCGCCGCGCGCAACGATGCTTCGGCCCGCGCCGAAACATGGCGGGCGTGGTCAAGGCTAGGTCGAGGGCCGAAACCGGAGCCTCCCATGACCATCACCTGTTGCATCCGCTATGTGATCGACCCCTTCCAGAAGGACGCCTTCGAGGCGTATGCCCGCAACTGGCTGACCATCATCCCGGCCAACGGCGGCGACCTGCTCGGCTATTTCCTGCCGCACGAGGGGACCAACAACATCGCGCTCGCCATGATCTCGTTCCCCAGCCTGGCCGCCTACGAGACCTATCGCGCGCGGCTGAAGGTCGATCCCGCGGGCGCCGCGAACTTCGCCATGGCCCAGGAGAAGCGCTTCATCCTGTCGGAGGAACGGACATGGCTGACCCCCGTCACCCTCTAAGCCGCCGCACCCTCGTCGTCGCCCTCGCCACTGCACCTGCCGGAGCCGCCGCCATGACCCAGAAGCCCGAGATCCAGGCCGCCGTCGACCGCTACGCCAAAGCCTGGGCGGCCGGCGACACGGCGGCCATCATCGCCTGCTACGGCGACGGCTTCACCCTGCACTACGGGGGGTCGAACGCGCTCTCGGGGCGCCACGTCGGCAAGGCCAAGGCGCTGGGCGTGCTCGCCGACTTCTCGCGCCGCACGAACCGCAAGCTGGTGCGCATCGTCGACGTCATGGCCGGCGACGAGCGCGGCGTGGTCGTCGCGCGCGAGGCGCTGGGCCCCGAAGGCGGCCGCGTCGAGATCGAGCGGACCCTGGTCTATCGCGTGGAGGGCGGCCTGTTCGCCGAGTGCTGGCTCTACGACCAGGACCAGGCGCTGATCGACCGGCTGGTCGGCGCCTAGCTGCGCAGCGTGTTCTCGGCCTTCATGGCCTCGTAGGCGCGGCGCAGGGTGGCGGCCGCCTCGTCCAGGATGTCCTGGAACAGGTCGAGCTGGCGCTCGTACTCGCCGTTCTCGAGCTTCTCGATGACCGGGTCGATCTCGACCGGCTTCAGCTTCGCCGCCATCACCCACCTCTTCTCGTTGGCGCGGACTGTGCGCCCGGTGTGGCTTCCCGCCGATTAACGGGGAGGGGCCTTGGCTGTGGATAACTTGTCGCAGGCGCCTCCTCTCCCCTCCCACTTCGTGTGGGGGGAGAGGAGGGTCAGACCGGCGCGGTGGACAGTTTCCGCCGTTCGGTCGAGGCGATGAGCTCGGCCCAGATCGCCGCCTGCCGGCCCACGTCGCCCGCCGCCTCGGCCGCGGCCTGGGCCTCGATCAGCGCGGCGCGTAGGCGGTCGTTCTCGGCCTTCAGCGCCGAGATGCGCAGGTCGGCGTCCTCGCCCGCCAGGCCCAGCAGGCCGCGGATCGCGCGGTTCTCCTCGACCAGGATGTGCGCCTGGCGGTCCCACATCTCGGCGGCCACGCCCAGAAGCGCCGCCGAGAGCCCCAGGTCCGAGGCCCGCTCGGCCTCGGGCACGCCGGGCATGGCGTTCTTGATCAGCAGGCCGGCCAGTTCGGCCAGCACGGGGACGACCGGCGGGTTCATAGCTTGCCCATCACCTGCAGCATGGCCCGGTCCTGGGCGTTGATCAGCCACCAGGCCGGATAGATCATGATCGGCGCCCGGTTGCCGCCGCGGTTGAACGCCGCCGCCGAGCCCACCCAGATGCCCTGGCCCTTCACGCAGTTGAACAGGATCCACCAGTGCAGCGCCTTGGGGTCGGCCTTCAGCCCCGACGCACGCTCCCAGATCGCCACGGCCTCGTCCTGACCGCACAGCCCGCCGGGCCGGCCGGCGCGGCCGAAGGTCCAGATCGGCTGGAGGCTCCAGCCCAGGTCCTCCAGCGGGTCGCCCAGGTGGCTCATTTCCCAGTCCAGCACGCCGTGGATCTGGCCGGCCTCGTCGAACAGGAAGTTGCCCGTGCGGTAGTCGCCGTGGACGATGCTGAGCTTCTGGGCCGGCGGCGGCGGGTTGGCGCGCAGCCAGCGGATGGCGGCGCGGGTCACCGGCAGCGGCTCGGCCTGGTCCTTGTCGATCAGGCCTTCCCAATGGTCGAGCTCGCGCCGCCAACAGCCGTCCAGGGGCGGCGCCTCCATCCACTCGACCAGCGGCGCCGGGTCGGCGCGGGCGATCTCGCCCAGGATCGTCCACTTGCGCTCGGCCACCTTGGGCAGCACCGCGTCGAACGCGCCCGACAGCAGCATCTGCGGCGAGGCCTGGTAGCCCGCGATCTCCTCGGCCACGAAGAACGGGTGGTCGAGCGCCGCGTCGCCCTCCTCCAGCCACAGCATCTCGGGCACCGGCACGGTGGTCCCGGCGAAGGCGCGATAGGCCTCGAACTCGATGCGCCGCTCGGTGTCGATCAGGCTGGCCGGCGGGTCGCGGCGCAGGATCAGCTTGCGGGTCTTCGCCTCGCCGTTCTCGGTCCAGCCCAGCGCGAAGCGATAGGTCTCGCGGCTGGCCCCGCCCGAGATGCGCTCCAGGCCGGTGACGGTCAGGTCGGACGCGGCCGGCAGCTTGCCCGCGATGTAGGCGGCGAGTCTGGGTTCGAGGGGGTGAGCCATCCGGCTCAGGCCATCTTGAACCGGATCGGCAGCCGCTTGGGCCCGTTGACGAACACCGCCTGGCTGTTGGCCGGCGTCCCCGCCAGCTCGACGGACTGAAGGCGCGGGATCATCTCTTCCCAGAGGATCCGCATCTCCATCTTCGCCAGGTGCTGGCCCAGGCACAGGTGGGCGCCGTAACCGAACGCCAGGTGCTTGTTGGGCTTGCGGTCGACCCGGAACTCGTTGGGCGCCTCGAAGACCGCCTCGTCGCGGTTGCCCGAGGCGTAGCAGAGCATCAGCCAGTCGTCCTTCTTCATGGACCGGCCGGCGAACTCGGTGTCGGCGGTGACCGTGCGCATGAAGGTCTTCACCGGGGTGGTCCAACGAATGGACTCATCCACCAGGCCCGGGATCAGCGACGGGTCGGCCTTCAGCTTGCGGAACTCACCGGGGTTCTCGGCCAGGGCCCACATGGCGCCGCCCGTGGACGACGAGGTGGTGTCGTGGCCGGCGGTGGCGACGATGATGTAGTAGCTCATCGCCTCCAGGTCCGAGATCGGCTGGCCGTTGATCTGGCTGTTGGCGATGAGGGTGGCCAGGTCGTCGGTGGGGTTGGCGCGGCGGGCCTCGGACAGGGCGCGGAAGTAGTTCGAGAAGTCGACGATCACGCCGAAGTCGAACTCCCGGTCCGGCGCGTCCACGAAGGTCGCCGCCTCGCCGCCGCGGCCCAACTCGGGGTCGGCCGCGCCGAACAGCTCCTGGGTCAGCTTCAGCATCCGGGGCTCGTCGCTCTCGGGCACGCCCAGGATCGTCATGATCACATGCAGCGGGAAGTGCAGCGCCACCTCGTTGACGAAGTCGCACTCGCCGCCCTTGGCCGCCATCTTGTCGACCGCCGCGCGGGCGATCACGCGGATGCGGTCCTCCAGCTTCTTCAGGTTCTGCGGCATGAACCAAGCCTGGGTCAGCGCGCGGTACTGCAGATGGTCGGGCGCATCCATGTGGATCAGCGTGCGCAGCAGGTGCGGGCTGCCGCCCATCATCTCGCGCACCTTCTTGTCCACCGCCTGGCTGGTCAGGGTGGGCGAGCGGTCGCCGTTGTGGAACAGGTCGTTCTGCCGGCTGATCTCCAGGATGTCGGCGTGCCTGGTCGCCACCCAGAACGGGTCGACGCCCTCGATCTTGGCCACGCCCATCGGCTCGTTCTCGCGCAGCCAGCGATAGGTCTCGTGGATCGTGCCGTCGGCATAGGCCTGCGGCGTCGCCAGGCTGTCGGCCAGGGGCTGCGGAATGCGGTGATCGGCAGCGGTCATGACGCCCATTCGCAAATTCGTCGCCGGCATGACGCGAGGTCATGCGGGACGACGCCTCCCGTTGTTCCTTATCGTGGCGCGGAGTTGATACCCGCACGCGACGGCCCGCAAGCATGACCGCGCGTCAACCGGAGGCGCCAGATCGATGCTGACCAAGGGCGACGACTACCCGATCCACCAGACCCCGGAACCGATCGCCTACGCGGGCTCGGACCGGAACTTCTACGACCGCTACTTCTTCAACGCCTACGCCCAGGACGGCTCGGCCTTCGTGGCGATCGCCTACGGCGTCTACCCGGCGCTGAACGTGGCCGACGCGCACATCGCCATCGTCAAGGACGGCAAGGAGACGTGCCTGCACGCCTCGCGGGTCCTGGGCCTGGAGCGGATGGACCTTCAGGTCGGCCCGATCCGCATCGACGTGATCGAACCGCTGCAGATCCTGAAGGTCACGGTGGCCGGGACCGACGGCGTCGCCGGCGAGATCACCTTCGAGGGCCGCGCCTTCCCGATCGAGGAGCCGCGCTTCGTCAAGCGTAACGGCCCGCGCCTGTTCATGGACTACACGCGCCTGACCCAGAACGTCCGCGCCTCGGGCTGGCTTGAGGTCGACGGCCAGAAGATCGAGGTCTCGAACTGGGTCGGCACCCGCGACCGCTCGTGGGGCATCCGCCCGGTCGGCGCGCCCGACCCGCAGCCGACGCCGGGCGCCGGATTCCCGCAATTCTTCTGGCAATGGTCGCCGCTGAACTTCCAGGACCGCAGCGTCTATTTCCACATCAACGCCGACCACGACGGCAAGCCCTGGAACACCCGCGCGGTGATCCTGGAGGACGGCGCCGGCGCCGAGGGCGGCTTCCACACCGAGGCGGCTGTCATGGAGACGACGCTGATCCCGGGGACCAAGCACGCCAAGGGCGGGGTGCTGACCATCCCGATGGACCAGGGCGCGGCCACGGTGAAGATCGAGCCCACGGGCAACACGTTCCTGATGCGCGGCATCGGCTACGGCGGCGAGTGGCGGCACGGCGGCTTCAAGGGCGAGCTCAGCGTGGCGCGCGAGGACATCGACTGCGCCAACTTCGACCCCAACGACATGAGCAACCTGCACATCCAGGCGATCAGCAAGGCGACGCTGTCCGTGCCCGGCCAGCCCGACCAGCAGGGCGTCGGCGTGTTCGAGCAGCTGATCCTGGGGCCGTACCGCCCGCTCGGGGTCTAGTGTGCTGGATCTGAAGTTCGCCTCATTCAGGGTCGTGCGCTGGAGCGAACTTCAGATCCAAAAAGCACACTAGAAACTTGCACTTCCTAGTGTCCCTCTCGATTTCGAAATTCGTCTGAGCCTGCCACAAGCGCAGGCGACCTTCGAAATCGGGACGCTAGTTGTGGCTGAACGTCTGCATGACGCGGGCGATGGCCGGCAGCATCAGGGCGCCCAGCAGCGAAGGGAAGATGAAGAGGATCAGCGGCACGGTCAGCTTGGCTGACAGGCCCAGCGCCTTCTCCTCGGCCCGCAGCATCCGCTTCTGGCGCATGTCGGTGGAGAACACCGACAGCGTCTCGCCCAGGCTGGTGCCCATCTCCTCGGCCTGGCGCAGCATGGTGGCCAGCGCCCGGGCGTCCTCGATGCCGAGGCGGTCGGCGAAGGCGGTCCACGCGTCCTTCCGGGCGCGGCCCGCGCGCAGCTCCAGCACCAGGAAGCGCAGGTGCACGGTGAGCGACGGATAGCGGCGCTCCAGTTCCTCGGTCACCCGCGTGACGGAGGCGTCCAGCGACAGGCCGGCCTCCACCGAGGCGACCAGCAGGTCCAGCAGGTCGGGGAAGCCCTCGCCGTACTCGCGCTCGCGCGTGGTCTTCCGGCTGCTGAGCACGAACTCCGGGCCGTACAGCGCGATCAGGGACACGCCCACGGCCAGCGCCAGGGCGCCGAGGTTGCCGCCCTTCTGGCCCATCATCATCGGCAGGGTCAGCACGACCGCCACCGTCGCCACCACCAGGGCGGCGGCCTTGACGCCCAGGAAGATCACCGGCGCCTCGCGGCTGTAGAAGCCGGCCTGCATCAGGCGAGAGCGCAGGAGGGAGACCTTGGCCGGATCGCGGACCGCGCTCTGCTGGCCCAGGCGCCGCACCGTGGCCATGAGCTGGTCGGCGATCGGATTGCCCGACTTCTCCACCAGCGGGTCGCCCGGGCGGCCCGAGCCGGCGGCCGCGCCGGCCAGCCGGCTGCGCCGCAGCGCGCGCACGCGCAGCTCGTTGACGCCCAGGAAGGTCAGGCCGCCGAGCGCCCCGATGGTGAGCACCAGGCCCGCGACATAGATGACGGTCTCGATCGACATGTCCTCAGAGCCTCATGTCGATCATGCGGCGCATGATCATGTTGCCGAGGAAGATCCAGAAGCCGATGCCGGCCAGTCCGTAGCGCACCATCGGCACGTCGATGACGTCGCCGTAGAAGTGCGGGTTGATCATGGTGATCAGGCCGAGCGCCACGAACGGCGCGGCGGTCAGGATCATGGCCGAGGCGCGGCCTTCCGACGAGGCGGCCTTGATCTTCAGCCGCATCTTGTGCCGGTCGCGCACGGTGTTGGCGTTGAGCTTGAGCAGCCCGGTCAGGTTTCCCCCGGTCCGCTCCTGCAGGCGCACGGTGGCGGCGAAGAGATCGACGTCGGCGTGCTGGCAGCGCTCGGCCATGCGCTCGATGGCCTGCTCCAGCGTGGCGCCATAGGCGATCTCGTCAGCGGCCATGCCGAACTCGGTGCCGATGGGGTCGCTCATCTCGCGGCCCACGAGGGCGACGGCGGCCGGCACCGGGTGGCCGGCCTCTAGGCTGCGGACGATGATGTCCAGCGCCTGGGGAAGCTGGAAGCCCAGCGCGCTGTTGCGCTTGTTGGCCTTGAACTTGAGGAAGCCCAGCGGCGCGATGACGCCGCCCAGCAGGGCGCCGCCCACGAAGCCGAAGGGGGTGCGCGTGGCCAGGCCCACGCCCAGGCAGCCCACCACCGCGGCGAGGCCCACATAGGTCAGCCACTTGCGCTGGTCGTAGGGGAGGCCCGAGGCGATGATGAGGTTCGAGAGCCATCGCAGGCGATCCGAGCGGCCGCCGGCGGCGGTCAGCCCCCGCTGCTTGCGCAGCTCGACCACCAGGGCGGAAATGCCCTCGATCTTCTCGCCCACCTTGAGCCGCTGGTTCAGCTTGCGCTTCTGGGTGGCGACGGTGAGGATCCCCGTGAGGCCCTGGACGCCCGCGAACACCGCGGCGCCGATCATCACCATCACGATGGTCTTGACGTCGATCTCCATGGCTCAGAGCACCTTGGTCGGATCGAAGTTGGCGGTGTCGTACGGGATGCCGCGGCGGATCATCTCGTCCAGGCAACGCGGGCGCAGGCCCGTGGCCCGGTGTTCGCCGTGGACGGTGCCGTCGGCGTCGGTGTGGGTGCGGTTGAACAGGAAGATGTCCTGCATCTGCACCACGCTGCCTTCCATGCCGACGATCTCGGTGACGTGGGTGACCTTCCGCTTGCCGTCCGACAGGCGGTTCACCTGCACCACCAGGCCGACGGCGGCGGCGATCTGGTAGCGCACGGCCTCGGGGCCGATGTTCATGCCGCCCATGGCGACCATCTGCTCGAGGCGGCTGATGGCCTCGCGCGGGTTGTTGGAGTGGATCGTGGCCATCGAGCCTTCGTGGCCCGTGTTCATGGCCTGCAGCATGTCGAAGGCTTCTTCGGAACGCACTTCGCCCAGGATCACGCGGTCGGGGCGCATCCGCAGGGCGTTCTTGACCAGCTCGCGCTGGCGGATCTCGCCCTTGCCTTCGATGTTCGGCGGGCGGGTCTCCATGCGCACCACGTGCGGCTGCTGGAGCTGCAGCTCGGCGGCGTCCTCGATGGTGATCAGGCGCTCGCCCTCGCTGATGGCGGCGGAGAGCGCGTTGAGCAGGGTGGTCTTGCCCGAGCCGGTGCCGCCCGAGATCACGGTGGATACGCGGCTGCGCGAGGCGCCCCACAGGAAGTCGGCCATCGACTGGGTCATGGCCCCGAACTCGACCAGCTTCTCCAGGGTCAGCGGCTTCTTCGAGAACTTCCGGATCGAGACCGAGCAGCCGTCGATGGCGATGGGCGGGATAGCGGCGTTCACCCGGCTGCCGTCGGGCAGGCGGGCGTCGACCATCGGCTGGCTCTCATCGATCCGGCGACCGACGCCGGCGACGATCCGCTGGACGATGCGCAGCAGGTGGTCGTTGTCGCGGAAGTGGATCGGGGTGAGCTCCAGCTCGCCGCGCCGCTCCACATAGACCTGGAAGGGGCCGTTGATCAGGATGTCGTTGATCGACTCGTCCTTCAGCAGCGGCTCGATGGGCCCGAGGCCCACCATCTCGTCGTAGATCGAGGCGCCGAGCTCGGCCAACTCCTTGGTGTTGAGCGCCATGCGCTCGGCCTGGGCGAACTGGGTGACCTGGTTCAGCACCTGGCGGCGCAGTTCGGCCTCCTCCAGCTTGTCCAGCTTGGAGAGGTCCAGCTCGTCGATCAGCCGGGAATGGAGGCGCAGTCGCAGGTCGAGGTGCGCGTCGCGGGGCGGCGCGGACTTCTTGGCCTCGGCCTTCGGTGGCGGGGCCGGCGCCGGCGCGGCCGCGGGGGCCTGCGCCTGCGGCTCGGCGGCGGGGGCCGGCGCGGGCGCGGAACGCGCGAGGCTGAAACGGCCCATCCTACTTCGCTCCCTTCGTGAGCTTCGAAGGATTGATGATGCGGGCTGCGAAGCCTTGGCGAAGCAGGCCCATTTACGCGGCCTTTTGGGCGGAGTCGCGACGCGGCGGCTGGGCGGCCAGGCGCTCTACGAGGGTCTGTACGTCCTTGACGATCTTCGACTTCGGCCGGTGCTGGGCGATCGGTCCGCCCAGGTTGGCGGATGCGGCGGCGGCTTCCCAGTCCGAGCTGACGCCGGCCTCGGCCTTGCGCTGCAGGGCCTTCTCGGCCTCGGTCATCGACGGCGCGGGGCCGAACATGCGGCTGGCCAGGCGGTTCAGCACAATGCGCGGGCGCAGGCCGGTCGACAGGCCGTCTTCGATCTCGTCGGAATAGGCGCGGGCGGCCAGCAGCGCCGGCACGGTGAGCTCGGAGATCACCAGCACCTCGTCGCAGCCCGCCAGGGCGTCCAGCGTCCAGGGTCGGCGGTGGCGCGGCAGGTCCAGGATGACCCACTCGTAGACCTCGCAGGCCACTTCCAGCATGCGCAGCACGGTCTCGCGGCTCACCGCGTCGAAGGCGTTCGGGTCGCGGACGCCGGCGATCAGGTCCAGGCCCTTGGACACCGGGGTCACGAAGGCCTGCAGCATCGCCGGGTCCATCCGGTCGGCGGCGTTGCCGAAGTCGGCCAGGCGGGTCGTGGGCTGGGCGCCCAGGTAGGCGGCGGCCGCGCCGTCGGCGAGGTTCAGGTCCACGAGGCAGACCGAGCGCTCCTTGCCCGACTGGGTGGCCAGCGCGCAGGCGATCTCGATGGCGATGGTGGTGGCGCCCGAGCCGCCCACGGCGCCGCTGACGCCCCAGCAACGCGACGCGCTCCCGCCCGAACTCGCGGCCGCCGGCTGGGCCTCGGCCAGCAGCGCCTCGACGGCGCTCTTCAGTTCGTCGGTCGAGTAGGGCGCTTCCAGGATGTCGGAGGCGGGCAGGCGCAGCACGTTGCGCACCAGGCCGGCGGGCAGGTTCGCGCCCAGCACCAGCACGGGCGGGCAGGCGCGCAGGGCCGACAGCGCCTTCACCGACGCCGCGAGCGCCGCCGCCTCCCAGGCGTCGGCGTCGATCAGCACCAGGTCGACGCCGCCGGGCGACAGGGTCTCGAGGCTGGCGGCGGTCCCCATCTCCAGCGCCGCGCCGGCCAGCGGGCCGTCGGCCAGGCCGCGCAGGCTCGCGCCGAGGGCCAGGATACGGCGGCCCTGGATCGGGTTCGTGGACGGCGGAGGGGACTTCGGACGCAACATGGATCCCGTCATGGGTTGGTCGGCGATTCGCCGCGGTCGCGCGGCAGCGCTTTGTCGAGGACCTTGCCGTTCAGGAAGAGGTCCTTCTGGCTGGGCTCCTTCCCCGGCATGGAGTTGGGGGGGACGGCGGCGCGGTCGGCCGGCGTCGAGAGGCGCGCCGTCACGAAGATCAGGAGCTCGCTCTCCGAGCGCTTCCACCGGGCGGAACGGAACAGGCTGCCCAGGATCGGGATGTCCGACACCCACGGCGTCTGCTGCACGTTATTCTGGTAGTCGTGCTGGAACAGGCCCGCCATGGCGAAGCTGTCGCCGTTGCGCAGCTCCAGCACCGTGCCCGCGCGGCGCACGGTCAGCGCCGGGATGGTGATGCCGCTGATCGTCAGGGCGTTGTTGTAGTCGAGCTGGCTGACCTCGGGGGCCACGTCCAGGCGGATCCAGCCGTTGTCCTGGATGGTGGGGGTGAAGTTCAGCTTCACGCCGTACGGCCGGAATTCGATGGTGATCCCGTCGCGCGTCGGCACCGGGAACGGGAATTCACCGCCCGCGAGGAAGTTGGCCTTCTCGCCCGACATCGCCACCAGGTTCGGCCGCGCCAGGGTGCGCACGACGCCCTTCTCCTCGAGCGCCTGCAGGGTGGTGTCGAGGCTGGTCCGGCCGAAGCCGCCCGTCGTGGTGATCTGGGTGCCGGGGGGCGAGACGCCGACCAGGCCCTGGCCGACCGCCACGGCGAAGGACTCGTTCATGATGTTGAAGTTCATGCCGAAGTCCTGGAGCGCGTTGCGGCTGGCCTCCATGATGCGGACCTCCAGCACGACCTGCTGGACGTTGTTGATCATCATGCGCGAGATCACGGCGTCCGGCGCGTACTTCTCGGCCAGCTTCTCGGCGCCGGTGCGGACCACCGACGAGCTGATGTTGCCGGTCAGCATCAGGCCTTCGCCCAGGTTCCGCACCTGGATGGGCTCGTCCGGATAGGCGACGCGCAGGTCCTGCTGCAGCCCCTCGGCGTCGTAGCCGACGCGCACGTCGATCACCTGCGAGAGCTGGCCGCCCGGACCATAGACCAGCATGTTGGTCGAGCCGAACTCGATGCCCTGCACATAGAAGGTCGAGTTCGAGGTCGCGGTGACCTTGGCGATCTCGGGCTGGGCGATGACGATCCGCGACGCCGGGCCCGGCAGCCGGAACTGCAGGGACTTGTCGCGCGGCACGTGGATCGTGCGCCGCATGGCGGGCTCGCTCGCCATGACCTGGGCGTGCGCCGGGGCGACGGCCAGGCCGGCCATGGCCAGCGACAGGCCGGTCAGCGCGGCGAGGAGGGGGCGGGGGATACGGAACATGCGGGTTCGACGCCTCAGGTCGCGGCCGGCTGCGGCGCGACGGGCGCAGCCGGGACCGGCGGGGCGATGGGGGCCTTCGGCGCCTTGGTGCGCTTGGCCGACTCACCCTCGATGATCAGGATGGCGGAGTAGTGCGGGGCCGGGCCGCTGCGGGCCGGGGCTGAGGTGCGCACGGCCCGGGGCGCGCCGCCCGCCAGGAAGTCGGCGGTGCGCAGCGGCGGGGCGTTGGCGATGTCGGCCTGGCCGTTGCGGCGCAGCGCCAGCGACAGCTCGCCCAGCGTCGCGGCGATCGAGAGTTTCTGCGAGTCGGCCACCGACACCTCGATGGTGGCGGTGTTGGGCGAGGCCGGCTTGTTGGACGTCGGGTCGGCGTTGAGGTCGATGCCGAGCACGCGGGCGTTCTGGACGACGACGTACGAGATGAAGTTGCGTTGTTCGCCCTGGGGGGTCAGGTCGCGCATCAGCACCACGTCCACGTGGTCGCCCGGCAGGGCGTGGCCGCCGACGCCCGAGGCGTCGCTCACCTTCAGGGTGTAGGCGCGCATGCCCTCCGACACCTCGGCCGAGACCGACGGGCGGGCGCCCGGACCGGAGAGCTTGCTCGGCAGCAGCGCTTCCTTGTCGGCGATGGGCGTGAGCACCACCGGCGCGCCGCCGTGGTCCGCGGCCAGCGCCGCCTCGATGGTCGTGAACGATCCCTCCGGGATGCCGGTGGCCGGGATCTTGACGATCTTGAGCATGCCGGCGTCCAGCTTCTCGCCGTACTTGATCGCGCGGGAGGCCACGACGACAGGCTGGCCGGCCTGTTCCGCACGCATCGGGTTCTTGGCCCCGGACGCGTTGGGAAGGGCGATCTTGGCGACGAAGAGAGCGCCAAGCCCCAGGACCGCCGAAGCGGCGAGGCTGACAATGGTTACGACGCGCATTCGCTGAACCCGACCGACAATTCTCGTTCTACTTCGGGACGTTAACGACACTCGCCTTGCGATATCCTGAATGCGGAAGGTGAACGCGCCGGTAGCAATTCTGAAGATCGGTGCTATCCGCTGGCCTCCGCCCCTCGGGGAGGGCTACCGTCCGGCCGCCAGAAAAGACGGACGGAGGAGGGTGCGACATGAAGGTCAGGCGGCTGGGGAATTCGGGCCTGAAGGTCAGCGTGGTGGGCCTGGGCTGCAACAATTTCGGCATGCGGATCGACCAGGCCCAGACCCAGGCGGTGGTCGACGCGGCCATCGACGCCGGCATCACCCTCTTCGACACGGCCGACGTCTACGGCGGGACCAAGTCCGAGGAGTTCCTGGGCAAGGCGCTGGGCAAGCGCCGCCACGACATCGTGCTGGCCACCAAGTTCGGCATGTCGGTCGGCGGAGACCCGAAGAAGCGCGGCGGTTCGCGCAAGTGGATCATGCAGGCGGTCGAGGACAGCCTGCGCCGCCTCGGCACCGACTACATCGACCTCTACCAGCACCACTCGCCCGACCCGGACACCCCGGTCGACGAGACCCTGCGGGCGCTGGACGACCTCGTGACCCAGGGCAAGGTCCGCTACCTCGGCAACTCCAACTACAGCGGCTGGCAGATCGCCGACGCCGACTGGACGGCCGCGGGCCAGTCCCGCTTCGTCTCGGCCCAGAACCTCTATTCGCTGCTGGAGCGCGACGTGGAGCGCGAGGTGCTGCCGGCCTGCGAGCACTTCGGCCTGGGCTTCCTGCCGTTCTTCCCGCTGGCGTCGGGCCTGCTCTCCGGCAAGTACAAGCGCGGGACGCCGCCGCCCGAGGGCACACGCCTGCAGGCCTGGGGCGTGCGTGGCGAAGCGGCCATGAGCGACGCCAACTTCGACAAGGTCGAGCCGCTGGAGGCCTGGGCCAAGGAACGCGGCCACACCATCCTGGAGCTCGCCTTCGCCTGGCTGCTGGGGCACGAGGTGGTGAGCTCGGTGATCGCCGGCGCCACCAGTCCCGAGCAGATCCGGACCAACGCCGCCGCCGCCGAATGGCGCCTCACGCCCGAGGAGGTGGAGGAAGTCGGCAAGCTGGCGGGGTAGCTTTTCCCTCCCCTTTATGGGGAGGGTGGACGCCGCGAAGCGGCGGACGGGTGGGGCGGCCATTGACCTCCGCAGCGGCAGCCGGGTTTCCCCACCCCGCGCACCTCCGGTGCGTCGACCCTCCCCATGAAGGGGAGGGAAAAGGGATGATGACATGTACGACCTGCTGAAGGGCCTCCGTGTGGTGGAGGGTTCGGCCTTCGTGGCGGCGCCCACCTGCGGGCTCTATCTGGCCCAGATGGGCGCCGAGGTGATCCGCTTCGACGCCATCGGCGGCGGGCCGGACTTCCGCCGCTGGCCGCTCGCCGACAACGGGTCGAGCCTCTATTGGGAGGGCCTGAACAAGGGCAAGAAGTCGATCGCCATCGACCTCGCCAGCCCCGAAGGCCGCGAGATCGCCCAGCGCCTGGCCGCCGCGCCGGGCGACGACGGCGGCCTCTTCGTCACCAACTTCCCGGTCGACGGCTTCCTCTCGTACGACAAGCTGAAGGCGCTGCGCGACGACCTGATCTGCGTGCGTGTCATGGGCTGGGCCGACGGGTCCCAGGGCATGGACTACACGATCAACTCCGCGTTGGGCCTGCCGTTGATGACCGGGCCGGTCGGCGACGAGCGGCCGGTGAACCACGTGCTGGCCGCCTGGGACCTGCTCACCGGCGCCTACTGCGCCTTCGCCATGGTCTCGGCCCTGCTGGCGCGGATGCGCGGCCTGGGCGGACGCGAGATCCGCGCGCCGCTCAGCGACATCGGCGCGGCCACCATGGCCAACCTGGGCTTCGCCGCCGAGACCCTGTTCGCCGGCCGCCAGCGCGAGCGGATGGGCAACGACGTCTTCGGCGCCTTCGGCCGCGATTTCACGACGAAGGACGATCAGAAGCTGATGCTGCTGGCGATCACGCCCAAGCAATGGAGCAAAGCGCTGGAGGCCCTGGGCATCGTCGCCGAAGCCGCCGCGCTGGAGGCCGAGCTGGGCGTCTCGTTCGCCAGGGACGAGGGCCTGCGCTTCGCCCATCGCGCCAGGCTCTATCCGCTGTTCGAACGCGCCTTCGCGGCCAAGACCGCCGCCGAACTCACCCCCGCTTTCGACGCCGGCGGCGTCACCTGGGGCAGCTACCAGACCCTGGAGGCGGCGCTGGAGGATCCGCGCCTCTTCAAGGACAACCCGCTGTTCGAGGCCGTCGCCCACCCCAGCGGCCTGACCTATCCGGCCCCCGGCGCCATGGGCACCATCCCGCAAGACCAGCGCCGCCCCGTCGCGCCGGCCCCGAAGCTGGGTGAGCACACCGACGAGGTCCTGGCCGAGGTGCTGGGCCTGAGCGGCGGCGAGATCGCCGGGCTCCACGACAGGGGCGTGGTGGCCTAACCCATACCCAACATCTGTCATCCCGGTTTTGCCGCAGGCAAAGACCGGGACCCCGATCTGTTGCGCCGAACATTGGGGTGCGCCGCCGCCGCTCTGCCGATCGCCGCCCGCTTCACATCGGGGTCCCGGTCTTCGGCTTCGCCGAAACCGGGATGACAGCCGTTGTGGGGAACGCGCCATACCTTCGTGTGGCTGGCGCCCCTGCGCCGGACGCGCCATCTGTGCAGCCTGAGCAACGGAGGCCCCCATGGCGCGCGCGGCGGCGAAATCGACCCCTTCTGACGGAGTCTGGCTGGCGGCCGGCAAGCGCACCCCCTTCGCCCGGGCCGGCGGCGTGCTGGCGGGCAAGGATGCGCTGGAACTGTCGGTCCCGGTGATCAAGGCCATGCTGGCCGAGGGCGCCAAGCCGGACCTCGCCGTCTGGGGCGCGGTGATCCCCAACCTGGCCTGGAGCAACATCGCCCGCGAGGCCCTGCTGGACGCCGGCGCCGATCCGTCCATCCCGGCCTTCTCCACGGTCATGGCCTGTTCCACCAGCATGGCCGGCGCGTTCCAGGCGGCCGGGATGCTGGACGGCCGCGGCCGCGACCTGGCCATGGTGGGCGGCGTCGAGAGCATGAGCCGGGTGCAGATCGGCCTGACCCAGAACCTCTCGGACGACCTACGCAAGATCATGGAGGCCCGGAGCTTCGGCGACCGGCTGACGGCCATCAGCCATACCCGCCTCGCAGACGTGCGCCTGCACGTGCCCAAGATCCAGAACCGGGTCACCGGCAAGAGCATGGGCGAGCACACCGAGGAGATGGCCAAGGGCTGGGCGATCAGCCGCGAGGAGCAGGACCGTATCGCGCTCGCCAGCCACCAGAACGCCGCGGCCGCCTGGAAGGCCGGGTTCTTCGACGACCTCGTCATCCGCATGGCCGAAGCCGGCCACGACACGACCGTGCGCGCCGACACCAGTCTGGAGAAGCTGGCGAAACTGAAGCCGTCGTTCGACCGCACCAGCGGCCAGGGCACGCTGACCGCCGGCAACTCGAGCCCGCTCACCGACGGCGCCGCCGGGCTCTGGGTCGCCACCGCCAAGGGCCTCGACCGCCTGCCGGCCGCCACGCCACGCGTGCGCCTGGTGGACTACGAGATCAACGCCATCGACCTGCACCACGAGTACCTGCTGATGTCGCCGGCCTACGGCATCCCCAAACTGCTGGCCCGCCACGGGCTCAAGTACGCGGACGTCGGCCTCTGGGAGATCCACGAGGCCTTCGCCGCCCAGGTGGCGACGCACATAAAGGCGCTGCAGGACGACGCGTTCCTGCGCGACAAGGCCGGCGTCGCGAACGCCTTCGGCCGCTTCCCCATCGAGCGCATGAACCCCAACGGCGGCTCGACCGCCCTCGGCCACCCCTTCGGCGCCACCGGCGCGCGCATTCTGTCCCAGGCGGTGAAGGAACTGGCCGCCATGCCTGCCGGAACCTGGGCCGTCGTCTCCATCTGCGCCGACGGCGGCCAGGGCACCATGGCGCTCCTGCAGAACGGGTAGGTCGCGCGAACCGAGAAGGATGAGGCGTCGCGCTCCGCTGTCCGGCGCACTGCGCGCCGCAGGCGCTTTATTCTTCGACCACGAACCACACGAACGCGCCGCCGCACCGTTCCGGATCAGCTTGCCCTGTTCGTGTGGTTCGTGGTCGATCATCTGGGCGCTGATGCGCCATCGCGGTTGAAAGCTCGCGCGACCCCTCATCCGTCTCGCTTCCCAAGCCACCTTCTCCCGCAGCGGGAGAAGGCCGCCTACCCGTCGTGCCGCAGCAGGTGCGCTCGGACGGCGGCGACATAGGGCTCGGCGTGGGTGGCGGGCATGGCGTGGCCGGCGCCGGGCACGACCACCAGCTTGGCGGCGGGCATCCTCGCCACCAGCGGCTTCAGCACGTCGGCGGTCATCTCGTCGTATTCGCCGGTGATCACCAGGGCCGGGACCTTCACGCGGGGCAGCAGCGGTTCGCCGTCGTAGGTCTTCAGGCTGCCGGTCGCGCGGATCTCGCCCGGCCCCCACATGCCCTCGTACAGCTTGACGTTCGTGGACAGGCCCTTGCCCTGCACATAGTCGCGCAGATAGGCCGGGGCCGAGCGCCGCGCGGCGTACTGGCGATAGAAGACGGCCATCGCCTTCTCGTAGGCCGGGTCGGCCGTCTGGCCGGCCGCCTCCAGCGTGTCGATGGTCTTGACCACGTCGGGCGGCAGCTTGGCGAGCTGGGCCAGGGTGCTCCTGGTCCAGCTCTTCGTGGAGATCAGCGGGCTGCCCATCGTCACGCTCTTCAGCCCGCCGGGTTGGCGGGCGGCGTACTCCAGCGCGATGGTCGAGCCCCAGGAGTGACCCACGAAGTGCAGCCGCGGCAGGTCCAGCGCCGCGCGGATCGCGTCCACCTCCGAGACGAAGCGCTCCACCGTCCAGTTGGCGGGATCGTTGGGCCGGTCCGACAGGCCGCTGTCGAGCTGGTCGTAGAGGATCACCGCCCGCTCGTCGGCCATCCGCACCGAGGGCAGGTAGTAGGAATGCGTGCCGCCCGGCCCGCCGTGGGCGCAGATCACCGGCGCGCGTGGCCCCTTCAGGTCGCCATTCACCCGGACGTAGATGTTGCCGCCTCGCACGGGCACGCGCAGCTCGCGGTCCGGCGCCGGCGCGACCCAATCGTCCTGTGCCCGCGCGACAGCGGGCAGGGCGCTCGTGGCCGCGAGGCCCGCCAGGAATGCGCGCCGATCCAGATACATCCCGCCCCTCCGAATATCCCCGCGGCGAAGCTTAAGGCCATTTGCAACCCCCGCGCAGGATCGTTCGCCCCTCAAGGGAAAACGCGACGTCGACCGAGGCGCGAGCCCTTCAGCCGCGATGGCGCGTCAGCGCCGATTCAACCACGGACCACACGGACCACACGGACGCGCCAAGCTGATCCAGTGCGGTGCGGCCGACCGTCCGTGTCGCCCGTGTGGTCCGTGGTCAAATTAAGATAGCGCCTGCGGCGCGCACTGAACCGGAAGCTAGGCCGCCGTCAGCTTGGCCAGGACGGTTCCCTCGCTGACCTGGGCGCCCAGTTCGGCGGAGAGCTCCTCGACCACCCCGTCGAACGGCGCGCTGAGGGCGTGCTCCATCTTCATGGCCTCCAGGGTCAGGAGGGGCTGGCCCTTGGTCACCTTGTCGCCGGCCTTGACCGAGAGCTGGGTCACCTTGCCCGGCATCGGCGCGCGGATGGAGCCGTCGCCGCCACCGCCGCCCGCGCCGTCGGCGGCCGGCGGATGGTCGCGGAACACGAAGGCTTCGCCGCCCTCGAAGACCACGACCGCCTCCTCGCTCTCCACGTGGACGAAGCGCGTGGGCTCGCCCGGCATCTCGGCTTCAATCGCCCGGTCGCCGTAGAACAGGCGCGTCGTCTCGACCGCCGGCGCGTTCAGGCGGAAGCCCTTCAGGTCGACCCAGGGCGTGCTCTCGCCGGCGCGGCTTTCGACCGCCTCGCGGAAGGCCCAGCCGGCGGTGGCCGTGGCCTCTGGCGACGGCTCGGACGGGGCGGTCAGCGACTCCAGCTCGCGCCCGATCAGGCCGGTGTCGACGCTGCCCACGATGAAGTCCGGCGTCTCCAGGCAGCGGACCAGGAAGGCGGCGTTCGTCTTCACCGGCCACACCTCGACCTCGCCGCAGGCCTCGGCCAGATGGGCGATCGCCTCATCGCGGCTGTCGGCGTGCGCGATCAGCTTGGCGATCATCGGGTCGTAGAAGGGCGTGATGGCGTCGCCCTCGTCCACGCCGGTGTCGACCCGGATGCTGGTCGGCAGGCTGAAGCTCTCCAGCTTGCCGATGGAGGGCAGGAAGCCGGTGGACGGGTTCTCGGCGTAGAGGCGGGCCTCCACCGCATAGCCGTTCAGCTCGATCTGCTCCTGGCGCAGCGGCAGCGGCTCGCCGGCCGCGACGCGAAACTGCCACTCCACCAGGTCCAGGCCGGTGACCATCTCAGTGACGGGATGCTCGACCTGCAGGCGGGTGTTCATCTCCATGAACCAGATGCGGTCGCCCCGCAGGCCGGACGAGGCGTCGGCGATGAACTCCACGGTCCCGGCGCCGACGTAGCCCACCGCCTTGGCCGCCCGAACCGCCGCCTCGGTCACCGCGGCGCGGGCCTGTTCGGACATGCCGGGCGCGGGCGCCTCCTCGATCACCTTCTGGTGGCGGCGCTGTAGCGAACAGTCGCGTTCGAACAGGTGGACCACGTTCCCGTGGCTATCGCCGAACACCTGCACCTCGATGTGACGCGGGCGGGTGACATAGGTCTCCAGCAGCACCCGGTCGTCGCCGAAGCTGGCGGCCGCCTCGCGCTGGCAGGAGGCCAGCGCGGCGTCGAAATCGGCGGCCTTCTCGACCAGCCGCATGCCCTTGCCGCCGCCGCCCGCCACGGCCTTGATCAGCACCGGGAAGCCGATGGTTTCGGCCTCCGCCTTCAGGCGCGCGGGCGACTGGTCCTCGCCCAGGTAGCCCGGCGTCACCGGCACGCCGGCGTTGGCCATCAGGCTCTTGGCGGCGTCCTTCAGGCCCATGGCGCGGATGGCCGACGGCGGCGGGCCGATCCAGATCAGGCCTGCGGCCGTCACCGCCTCGGCGAACTCGGCGTTCTCGCTCAGGAAGCCGTAGCCCGGATGGATCGCCTCGGCGCCCGCGGCCTTGGCGGCGGCGATCACCCGGTCGCCTTTCAGGTAGCTGTCCCGCGCCGCGGCCGGCCCGATCATCACAGCCTTGTCGGCGTCGCGCACATGCCCGGCGTCGCGGTCGGCCTCGGAGAAGACGGCCACGGTTTCGATGCCCATGCCTCTGGCGGTGGCGAAGACCCGGCGGGCGATCTCGCCCCGATTGGCGACTAGAACCGAGCGGAACATCAGGAAACTCCGCGGCGCGGCGCCGCCGCACTAGATTGACCACGAACCACACGAACCACACGAACGCGTCCAGTTTCGCGAGGCCATGCGGCGGGGAAGGGCCGTTCGCGTGGTTCGTGTCGTTCGTGGTCGAATTGAACAGCGCCTGCGGCGCGCAGGGAAACGGCCATGTCGCGCCTCACATCCGGAACACGCCGAAGCGTGTCTCCGGGACCGGCGCGTTCAGGGAAGCGGAGATGGACAGGCCGAGGACGTCGCGCGTCTGGGCCGGGTCGATGATGCCGTCGTCCCACAGCCGCGCGGTGGCGAAGTAGGGGTTGCCTTCGTCCTCGTAGCGCTGGCGCACCGGGGCCTTGAAGGCCTCTTCCTGCTCGGGCGTCCACTTGTCGGCGTCGCGGTGGACGGTGGCCAGCACCGAGGCGGCCTGCTCGCCGCCCATCACGCTGATCCGGCTGTTGGGCCAGGTCCACAGGAAGCGCGGGGAATAGGCGCGGCCGCACATGCCGTAGTTGCCGGCGCCGAACGAGCCGCCGATCAGGACGGTGAACTTCGGAACCTCCGCCGACGCGACCGCGGTCACCAGCTTCGCGCCGTCCTTGGCGATGCCGCCGGCCTCGTAGCGGCCGCCGACCATGAAGCCCGAGATGTTCTGCAGGAACACCAGCGGGATCTTCCGCTTGCAGGCCAGTTCGATGAAGTGGGCGCCCTTCAGCGCGCTCTCCGAGAACAGCACGCCGTTGTTGGCCAGGATCGCGACCGGATAGCCCCAGATCCGCGCGAAGCCGCAGACCAGGGTGGTCCCGTACAGCGCCTTGAACTCGTCGAACTTCGAGCCGTCGACGATGCGGGCGATCACCTCGCGCACGTCGTAGGGCGCCCGCACGTCCTGCGGCACCACACCGTACAGCTCCTCCGGATCGAACGCCGGCGGCTCGGGCGCTTCCATGTAGAGGTCGTGGGTCTTGGTGGTGTTCAGGTTGGCGACGATGCGGCGCACGATGGTCAGGGCGTGCTCGTCGCTCTCGGCCACGTGGTCGACCACGCCCGAGCGGCGGCCGTGGGTGTCGGCGCCGCCCAGTTCCTCGGCCGAAATGATCTCGCCGGTCGCCGCCTTCACCAGCGGCGGGCCGCCCAGGAAGATCGTCCCCTGGTTCCGCACGATCACGGTCTCGTCCGACATGGCCGGGACGTAGGCCCCGCCGGCGGTGCACGAGCCCATGACACAGGCGATCTGGGCGATGCCCTCGGCGCTCATCCGCGCCTGGTTGTAGAAGATGCGCCCGAAGTGCTCGCGGTCGGGGAAGACCTCGGCCTGGTGCGGCAGGTTCGCGCCGCCCGAGTCCACCAGGTAGACGCAGGGCAGGCGGTTCTGGATCGCGATCTCCTGCGCCCGCAGGTGCTTCTTCACGGTCAGCGGGAAATAGGCGCCGCCCTTCACCGTGGCGTCGTTGGCCACGATCATCACCTCGCGGCCCGAGACCCGGCCGATGCCGGTGATCACGCCGGCCGCCGGGGCTTCGTCGTCGTAGAGCCCGAACGCCGTGAGCTGGCCCACCTCCAGGAACGGCGCGCCGGGATCGAGCAGCCGCATCACCCGGTCGCGCGGCAGCAGCTTGCCGCGCGACACGTGGCGCTCGCGGCTCCCCTCGGGCCCGCCGAGGGCGGCCTTGCCGGTCCGCTCGCGCAGCTCTTCGACCAGCCCGCGGTTCACCTGGGCGTTGGCGGCGAAGGCGGCCGAGCTCGTATCCAGCGCCGAACCGAGTTTCCTCATCCACTTACTCTCTTTGTCATCCCGGACGGCCTGCAAGGCCGATCCGGGACCCAGGGACGCCGCGCGCCGGACTCTGGGTCCCGGCTCTTCGCTGCGCTGCGGCCGGGATGACGATGATTGTTGATACGCCCTAGGCCGTCTTTTCGAGCACGAGGTCAAGTTCTGCGATCATGGCCTTTCGCATGGCGAACTTTTGCACCTTCCCCGTCACAGTGGTGGGGAAGCCTTCCACGAATTTGATGTGGCGTGGAATCTTATAGTGGGCGATCTGGCCGCGGCAGAAATCGCGCACCGCCTCGGCCTCCAGCCGCTCGCCGGGCTTGGCCACGATCCAGGCGCACAGCTCCTCACCGTACTTGGCGTCCGGCACGCCGATCACCTGCACGTCCTGTATCGCCGGATGGCGGTACAGGAACTCCTCGATCTCGCGCGGATAGATGTTCTCCCCGCCGCGGATGACCATATCCTTGATCCGGCCCACGATGTTGCAGCAGCCGTCGTCGTCGATCGTCGCCAGGTCGCCCGTGTGCATCCAGCCGGCCGCGTCGATGGCCTCGGCCGTCCGCTCGGCGTCGTCCCAGTAGCCCAGCATCACCGAATAGCCGCGGGTGCAGAGCTCCCCCGCCTCGCCGCGCGGCACGATGCGACCGTCGGCGTCGACGATCTTCACCTCCAGGTGCGGCTGGATGCGGCCCACGGTGGACACCCGCACCTCCAGGCTGTCGTCGCAGCCCGACTGGAAGCTGACCGGCGAGGTCTCGGTCATGCCGTAGGCGATGGTCACCTGCGGCATGTGCATCCGCTCGATCACCTGGCGCATCACCTCGATGGGGCAGGGCGAGCCCGCCATGATCCCCGTCCGCAGCGAGCCGAGGTCGAAGGCCGCGAAGTCCGGATGGCCCAGCATGGCGATGAACATGGTCGGCACGCCGTACAGCGCCTGGCACCGCTCTTCGGACACCGCCTGCAGCACCGCGAGCGGCTCGAACGCCTCGGCCGGATAGACCATGGTCGCCGCGTGCGTCAGGCAGCCCAGGTTGCCCATCACCATGCCGAAGCAGTGGTAGAGCGGCACCGGGATGCACAGCTTGTCGCCCGCCTGCAGCCGGATCGCCTCGCCGACGAAGAAGCCGTTGTTGAGGATGTTGTGGTGGCTGAGCGTCGCCCCCTTCGGGAAGCCGGTGGTGCCGCTGGTGAACTGGATGTTGATCGGGTCGTCGAACTGCAGCCTGGGCCCGATCTCCTCCAGCCGCGCGCGGTCGGCGTGGCTGGCGGTATGCGAGACGTGGGCGAAGCTCTGGCATCCCCGGTGCGGATCGTCGCCCAGGGTGATCACCGTTTCCAGCTTGGGGAGTCTCCCCCCGTCCCGCAACTCGCGCACCATGGCCAGATACTCGCTGGTCTTGTGCCGGATCGCGGTCACCAGCGCCCGGCAGCCCACCTTGTTCAGCGCGTACTCGGCCTCGCTGAGCCGGTAGGCCGGATTGATGTTCACTAGGATCAGCCCGGCCTTGGCGGTGGCGAACTGCGTGACGGTCCACTCGGCGCAATTGGGCGCCCAGATCCCGACCCGGTCGCCCGGGTTCAGGCCCAGCGCCAGCAGCCCCGCTCCGAACGCGTCCACCCGCGCCTTCAGCTCGGCATAGGTCCAGCGGACGCCCTGGTGGCGCACGATCAGGGCCAGCGCGTCCGGATGCGCCGCGCAGGTCTCGTCGAACAGGGCCCCGATCGTCTTGCCGATCAGCGGCTGCCCACTCGCCCCATGCACATAGCTCAGGCCCGCCATCGCCGCCTCCTCCTGGCCCACGCCTTCGATGGGTGCGTGACCGCCCCATGGTGCGCACAGGCGTCGCTCCGATCAATCGATCAATTTAGATCATGAAGGGTCATAATAGATCAATCGGAGTAAACTCTCCGAGGGGCGCGTGCCGTGGTAGGCTAGATTGGGCATTTCGGGAGGCGGCGATGATCTCGCGACGCTTTGCGATCCTCGGCGCCGCGCCACTGGCGTTCACCGGCCGAGCACTGGCGCGGCCTCCGGCCCTGCACAGAGGACTCGAGCCGCTGGCGCGCTTCCTGGGAGCTTGGAAAGGCGAGGGTGATGGCGAGCCGGGCCACAGCAAGGTCGAGCGGACCTATGAGGCCCTGCCCGGCGGCAACTTCGTACGCGCCCGCAACCGCTCGACCTACGCGCCGCAGCCCGCGAACCCCAAGGGCGAGGTCCACACCGACGAGGGCTGGTTCAGCTACGACCGGGCGGCGAAGGCGGTGATGCTGCGCCAGTTCCACCCGGCCGAGTCGTTCGTGAACACCTACAGCGCCCTCGGCGACGGCCTCGGCGGCGACACCTGGGTGTTCTCGAGCGTCGCGATCGAGAACATCCCGGCCGGCTTCCGCGCCCGCGAGACGTACATGTTCAGGGGGCCGGACGCCTTCGAGGAACTGTTCGAGGTGGCCGAGCCCGGCAAGGACTTCCAGACCTATTCGCTGAACAGGCTCCGCCGGGCTTAGAAGGCCTAGGCTCACCCAAGGTGCGCATGGCAGAGAAGCGGCCGTGACGACCGAAACCTTCCCCGAGATCCGCGAGGCCGTGCGCAAGCTGTGCGCACGCTTCCCCGGCGCCTACTGGCGCGAGCTGGACCGTGAGCGGGCCTATCCGACCGCCTTCGTCCAGGCGCTGACCGAGGCCGGCTTCCTGTCGGTGCTGATCCCGGAGGAGTACGGCGGCTCGGGCCTAGGCCTGGCGGCCGCCGTCGCCGTGCTCGAGGAGATCCACCGCAGCGGCTGCAACGGCGCCGCCTGCCACGCCCAGATGTACACCATGGGCACGGTCCTGCGGCACGGCACGCCGGCCCAGAAGGAAGCCTACCTGCCCAAGATCGCCACCGGCGAGCTGCGGCTGCAGGCCTTCGGCGTCACCGAACCCGACGCCGGCACCGACACCACCCGCATCTCCACCTTCGCCAGGAAGGTGGGCGACAAGTACGTCGTGAACGGCCGGAAAATCTGGATCAGCCGGGCCGAGCATTCCGACCTCATGGTCCTGCTGTGCCGGACCAGCCCGCGCGACGAGGCGAAGACCTCGGCCGGGATGAGCGTGCTGCTGGTCGACATGCGCGAGGCGGTGGGCAAGGGCCTGACCATCCGGCCGGTCCGCACCATGCTGAACCACGCCACCACCGAGCTGTTCTTCGAGGACCTGGAGGTCCCCGCCGAGAACCTGGTCGGCGAGGAGGGCAGGGGCTTCAAATATATCCTCGACGGCATGAACGCCGAGCGGATCCTGATCGCGTCGGAGTGCATCGGCGACGCCCGCTTCTTCATCGACCGCGCCGGCCAGTACGCCAAGGACCGCGTCGTGTTCGGCCGGCCGATCGGCGAGAACCAGGGGGTGCAGTTCCCCCTGGCCCGCGCCTACGTCCAGGCCACCAGCGCCGGCCTGATGGTCGACAGGGCCGCCGAACTGTTCGAGGCCGGCCAGCCGTGCGGGACCGAAGCCAACATGGCCAAGCTCGTCGCGTCGGAGGCCTCATGGTTCGCCGCCGACATGTGCCTGCAGACCCACGGCGGCTTCGGATTCGCCGAGGAGTACGACATCGAGCGCAAGTTCCGCGAGACGCGGCTCTACCAGGTGGCGCCGATCTCCACGAACCTGATCCTCAGCCACGTGGCCACCCACGTGCTGGGCCAGCCGAAGAGCTTCTAGGCGGCCTCGCGGATCGGGCTCAGGTGCACGCCGACCAGCCGCCAGGCGTCGTCGCGCCGCTGCGCCACCAGGGTCGCGCGGAACCGGCCGTCGATGCGGCGGCCCTGCACCGTGCCGGCCTGCGCCTGCACGCCGATGCCGATGGCCAGGTCGCCGGTCTGGCGCACGTCCAGGTCCTCGATGGCGAAGGCCTCGTTGGTCAGGCCGTCGGTGTAGCGCTTCATCCACGCGGCCTTGGGCAGGACGAAGCCCACCGGGCCCACGCCCTTGAAGTCGTCGGCCAGGATCGGGTCCAGCCGCTCCGGCGCGTTCGCGCCCTCGGCGGCGGCCCAGGCGGAGAACAGGTCTTGAGCGCTTGATCGGGGGGTCATGTCAGGCTCCTTTGGGTGTCGTGATCGACATCGAACCAATAGACGTCGAATCATTCGACGTCTATCAGTGAATCCATGAAACCGACCGAAGTTCCCATTGGCGTGGCGGTGTCGCGGGTCGCGAAGGCGGCCGGCCGCGCGTTCGACGACGCCCTGGAGGCGGCCGGCGGCTCGGGCCCGATGTGGCTGATCCTGATGGCGCTGCGCCAGCGCGGGGTGACGCCACAGGGCGACCTGGCCGCCGCGGTCGGGGTGCAGGGGCCGACGCTGACCCACCACCTCAACGGCCTGGAGGCCCGGGGCCTAGTCACCCGCACCCGCGTCGAGGGCAACCGCCGGGCGCACGAGGTGGCCCTGACCGCGGCGGGCGAGGCGATGTTCCACCAGCTGCGCTCGGCCGCCATGGCCCACGACGCACGGCTGCGCCAGGGGCTCAGCGCCGCCGAGCTCGCCGCCCTGCGCGACCTGCTGGGCCGTCTGGGCGCCAATGTCGGGCTTTACGGCGAAGCCGGAAGCGCTCAGGACATCGGTCCATGACCTACGAGACGATCAAGGTGGACGAGGCCGCGCCGGGCGTGACGGTCGTGGCGTTCAACCGGCCGGAGGCGGCCAATGCGCTCTCCACCCAGATGGGCCGCGAGCTGCTGGACGTGTGGTCGAAGCTGCGCGCGGACGAGGCGCTGCGCTGCGTGATCCTGCGGGGCGAGGGCAAGCATTTCCAGGCCGGCGCCGACCTCAAGGAACGCAACGGCATGACCGACGAGGCCTGGGCCGACCAGCATCGCCTGTTCGAGGCGATGATCCGCGCCCAGCTCGCCTGTCCCGTCCCGGTGATCGCCGCGGTCCAGGGCGCCGCCATGGGCGGCGGCTGCGAGATGACGCTGGCCGCCGACTTCGCCTACGCCGCCGAGGGCGCGCGCTTCGGCCTGCCCGAGGCCGGTCTCGGCATCCTGCCGGGCCTGGGCGGCACCCAGCTCCTCACCCGCGCGGTCGGCCCGCGCCGGGCGATCGAGCTCCTCACCACCGCCCAGCCCTTCACCGCCGACCAGGCGCTGGACTGGGGCCTGGTGAGCGGCGTGGTCCCGGCGGACAGGCTGATGGAGACTGTCCTGGGCGTCGCGGGCGTCATCGCCAGCAAGGCGCCCCTGTCTGTGCGCGGCGCCAAGCGCGTGGTCCACGGCGGCCAGGACCTGGACCTCGCCCGCGCCATGGACCTGGAGCTCACCGTCTACAACCACCTCTTCACGACCCAGGACCGCCGCGAGGGCGTGGCCAGCTTCAACGAGAAGCGCATGCCGAAGTTCGAAGGGCGGTAGGACCTAGCGCCACCATGCGTTGCGTCCCGTCGCGGGGCTGCTAGCGTTCGCCCGGGGTTGGGGAACGCCGATGTCGATCTTCTCACGTGCACGGGCGCGCAGACGGGCCGGATGGGTGGCGACGCTTGCGCTGCTGGCCGGGCTGGCGCTTCCGGCGGCGGCCTCCGCCAAACAGCTCCAGATCGACGACTACGCGCCGCTGGTCCTCGACAATCGCGAACCGATCCCGCCGGGCCAGGTCCGCGCCCGCTTCATCGGCGTCAGCACGGTGCTGCTCGACGACGGCAAGGACCAGATCCTGCTGGATGGCTTCTTCTCGCGGCCGACCCTGCTCAAGGGCCTGCTGATGGCCACCCTCATCGAGCCGGACCAGGGGGTGATCAAGCGCGCCATGGTCCGCAACGGCATCGGCCCGAGGCTCCGCGCGGTGCTGGTCGCCCACGCCCACCACGACCACGCGCTCGACACCGCCGACGTCGCCGCGATGGCCGGCCGTGGGCAGGCCACGCCCATCGTGGTGATGGGCTCGCCGTCCGTGCACAACGTCATGCGCGGCCGGTTCAGGCCCGAGCCCTGGGTCTTCAAGCCGCCGCCGCTCTCGCCGGCGGCCGCAGAGAGCTTCGGCGCCTTCAGGGTGTGGGCGATCCAGACCCCCCACTCGCCCAGTTCGTTCACGGCGGGACAGGTGGACCAGCCCGTGCCCCGCAAGGCGTCGATCTTCGCCTACCAGCGCGGGCCGAACTACAGCTACGTCGTCCAGCACGGCGATCTGCAGATCCTGCTCTATCCCAGCGCCCACGCGCCGTTCCGCCCCTTGCCCGATAGCGTCCGCCCCGACGTGATCTTCCTGGGCGTCGGCAACATGGGCGGCGCGAGCGACCGCGAGGTCGACGACTATTGGAGCGCCGTGGTCCGCGCCACCGACGCGCCCCTGGTGATCCCGGTCCACTGGGACGACATCCAGCAGCCGCTGGAGCTCGATCCGCGCCTGCCGCACCGCGCGCGGTTCAACGGGTTCCTCGACGACGCCCGCAAGGGCATGCAGCGGGTGTTCGGGCGCGCCTGCGAAGGCCCGGTGGACGTGCGGTTCATGCCGTTCTTCACTGAGATCCCGCTGGCCGATGCGCCGCCGGCCTCGCTTCGCGCCCCGCGCACCGCCGCCGACCCGATGCGGCGTCCCTGCGCCGACGCAGGCTTCGCGTTGCACTGACCCGTCGCTCTCCTCACCCGTAAGGGAAGGGGGAACGTGCGCCGGACGTTGGTGCGCTTTCCGCACATCCCGCTGGAGCGCACCTGAGTCTCCGCGTAGGCATGGGGCATGCGCATGCCCGCGCCCGATCCGAGCCTCGTCGCCCGCAAGGGTGAGATCGTGCGGGCGTTGCAGAAGATCGTGCCGGGCGAGGGCGTGGTCTCGGAAGCTGCCGGCCTCGTCCCCTTCGAGAGCGACGGCCTCTCCGCCTACCGCCAGACCCCCATCGCCGTCGTCCTGCCCGAGACCACCCAACAGGTCTCGGAGATCCTCGCCTGGTGCCACGCCAACGGGGTGAAGGTGGTGCCGCGCGGCGCCGGCACCTCGCTGTCGGGCGGCGCGCTGCCTTTGGCAGACGGCGTCGTGCTGGGCCTGTCGAAGTTCAACCGCGTGCTGGAGGTGGACTACGCCAACCGCTGCGCCGTGGTTCAGCCGGGCGTCACCAACCTGGGCGTCACCGCCGCCGTCGAGGCCCAGGGCTTCTACTACGCCCCCGACCCCTCCAGTCAGATCGCCTGCACCATCGGCGGCAACGTGGCCGAGAACTCGGGCGGCGTGCACTGCCTGAAGTACGGCCTCACCACCAACAACCTGCTGGGCTGCGAGCTGGTCCTGATGACCGGCGAGGTCGTCCGCCTGGGCGGCAAGGCCATGGACGCCGAGGGCTACGACCTGCTGGGCCTGGTCACCGGCTCCGAGGGCCTGCTGGGTGTGGTGACCGAGGTCACGGTCCGCATCCTGCCCCGGCCCGAGACCGCCAAGGCCCTGCTGCTGGGCTTCCCCACCGTCGAGGGCGCCGCCGCCACCGTAGGCGACATCATCGCCGCGGGCGTGATCCCGGCCGGGCTGGAGATGATGGATAACCCGGCGATCCGCGCCGCCGAGGCCTTCGTGGGCGCGGGCTATCCGGTGGACGCCGCCGCCCTGCTGATCGTCGAGCTGGACGGGCCGGCGGCGGAGTGCGTCGAGCTGGTCGGCCACGTCCGCATGCTGGCGGCCGAGCGGGGCGCCGACTTCGTGAAGACCTCCGAGAACGAGGCCGAGCGGCTGGCCTTCTGGGCCGGGCGCAAGGCGGCCTTCCCGGCGGTGGGCCGCATCGCGCCCGACTACTTCTGCATGGACGGCACCATCCCGCGCCGCGCCCTGCCGCAGGTGCTGACCCGGATCAGCGAGCTCTCGGCCGAGTATGGCCTGGGCGTCGCCAACGTCTTCCACGCCGGCGACGGCAACCTGCACCCGCTGATCCTCTACGACGCCGACATCCCCGGCGACCTGGAGAAGGCCGAAGCGTTCGGCGCCGCCATCCTGAAACTCTGCGTGGCCGTGGGCGGCGTGCTGACGGGCGAGCACGGCGTCGGCGTCGAGAAGCGGGACCTGATGGGCGAGATGTTCGACGCCACCGACCTCGCCTGCCAGCAGCGGGTGAAGTGCGCCTTCGACCCCAGCCTGCTGCTCAATCCGGGCAAGGTGTTCCCGACTCTGCACCGCTGCGCCGAGCTGGGCCGCGTGCACGTCCACAAGGGCAAGGTCGCCTTCCCCGAGCTGCCGCGGTTCTGATGATCGACACCGCCGTCCGCGTGCTGAAGCCCACGACCCCCGAGGAGGTCCAGGCCCTCGTCGCCGAGGCTGGCGCCGCGGCGCGCCACATCGAGGTGGTCGGCGGCGGCACGAAGCGCGGCGTGGGCGAGATGGACCCCGTCGACCTGGTGCTCTCGACCCAGCGGCTGGACCGCATCGTCGACTACGCGCCCGAGGAGCTGGTGCTGACGGTCCAGCCGGGCGTGCGCATGGTCGACGTGGAGAAGCTGGTGGCCGCCCGCGGCCAGATGCTGGCCTTCGAGCCGCCGCGCTGGACGCGCCTCGTCGGATCGCGCGGCGAGCCCACCCTGGGCGGCGTGCTGGCGGCCAACCTCTCGGGACCGCGCCGCATCCGCGCCGGGGCTGCGCGCGACCACTTCCTGGGCTTCGAGGCCGTCTCGGGCCGCGGCGAGATCTTCAAGGCCGGCGGCAAGGTCGTGAAGAACGTCACCGGCTACGACCTGATGAAGCTGATGGCCGGCTCGTGGGGCACGCTGGCGATCCTCACCGAGGTGACGGTCAAGGTGCTGCCCGCGCCGCGCGCCGAGACCACGCTGCTCCTGTTCGGCCTGCCCGACGTGCGCGCCGCCGAGGTCATGACCATCGCCATGAACGGCCCGTGGGAGGTCTCGGCCGCCGCCCACCTGCCGACCTTCGCCGCCCGCGCCCGGCCGCTGAAGGCCGAGATGCCGACCACGGCCCTGCGGCTCGAGGGCTTCGAGGCCTCGATCGCCGCCCGCGTGGACGGCCTGCTGTCGGCGCTCAGGGGCTATGGTCGCATCGACGCCCTGGACGGCGAGCACAGCCGCCAGTTCTGGGCCCAGGTGCGCGAGGTCGAGGCCTTCGCGGGCGATCCGCGTCCGCTCTGGCGGCTCTCCCTGCCGCCCGCCACGGGTTGGCGAGGCCCTCACGGCCTGCCGGGCGACGCGCTCTACGACTGGGCCGGCGGCCTGGCCTGGCTGCTCACCGAGGAGCCGCCGGAGAAAGTGCGGGCGGTGACGAAGGGCCTCGGCGGCCATGCGCTCTGCCTGCGTGGCGCCCCGGCCTTCGGCGCCCGCGACGGCGCCCTGGGCGCGCTGCACGACCGGGTGAAGGCGGCCTTCGATCCGCTGGGCGTGCTGAACCCCGGCCGTCTGGAGGGTGCGGGATGAGGACAGCCTTCACGCCGCAGCAACTCGCCGATCCCGAGATCGCCGCCAGCGCCGGGGCGATCCGCAAGTGCGTCCACTGCGGCTTCTGCACCGCCACCTGTCCCACCTACGTCCTGCTGGGCGACGAGCGCGACAGCCCGCGCGGCCGCATCGAGCTGATCCGCGAGATGCTGGAGACGGGCGGCCCGCCCGCGCCGGCCACCGTCACCCACGTCGACCGCTGCCTGTCGTGCCTGGCCTGCACCACCACCTGCCCGTCCGGCGTCGACTACGCCCAGCTCATCGACCACGCCCGCGCCCACATCGAGACCCACCACGTCCGCCCCTGGCCCGAGCGGGTCCTGCGCGATTTGCTGGCCCAGGTCCTGACCCAGCCTCGCCGCCTGCGCTGGGCCATGCGCCTCGGCCGCCTGGCCCGGCCGCTGAAGCCGACCCTGGCCCGGCTGGGCCTGAAGCCCCTGGCGGCGATGCTCGATCTCCTGCCCCGGCCGGTGCGCCCGGTCGACGGCCTGGGCAGCGTCGCGGCGGCCCGCGGCGGCCCGTCGCTCCAGCCGCGTGGCCCCGTGAAGGGCCGCGTCGTCCTGCTGCAGGGCTGCGTCGAGCCCGAGGTGACGCCCCAGGTTCGCATCTCGGCGATCCGCCTGCTCACCCGCGCCGGCTACGAGGTCGTGCTGGCCGAGGGGGAGGGCTGCTGCGGCGCGCTCTCCGAGCACCTGGGCCGTGGCGACGAGGCCAAGGCCATGGCCCGCGCCAACCTCGCGGCCTGGGCGCGGGCCGGCAAGGTCGACGCCATCGTCACCACCGCCGCCGGCTGCGGGACGATGCTCAAAGCCTACGGCCGGCTGGTGGGCGAACAGGTCCCCGCCCGCGACCTGCTGGAATTCATCGCCGAGGTGGGCCTGCCGCCGCCGGTGAAGGTGCCGGCGCTGAGCGTCGCCTATCATGCCGCCTGCTCGCTGCAGCACGGCCAGCAGATCAAGACCGCCCCGCCGCGCCTCCTGGCGCAAGCCGGCTTCGACGTGCGCCGGGTCGCGGAGGGCCACCTCTGCTGCGGCTCGGCCGGGGTCTACAACATCCTGCAACCCGAGCTCGCCACGCGCCTGCGCGACCGCAAGGCCGCCAACGTCAACGCCACCGGCGCCGTGGCCGTCGCGGCCGGCAACGTGGGCTGCATGACCCAGCTCGCGCCCGTGGTCGACGCCCCGATCGTCCACCCGGTCGAGCTCCTGGACTGGGCCACCGGCGGCCCGCGGCCTGCCGCGCTGGCCAACGTCCGGGCTCCTACGGCCTAGAGCCCTTCCGACCAGGGCTTCCCGCCCTAGTCGGACAAAAGGGCTCTAAATCAAAACCTGGAGCGTGGCGGGCGCCGAAACCGCACACACTTTCGGCTGCCACGCTCTAGGTAATTCTACGGAGGTAGCCGTACGGAATTTCGTGCGCCCGCCAAAAGCGCGACCCTATGCTCGGGTAGTAAGGGTTGTGACATGGCGCCGATCGAGATCCACGCAGACGTCCTGCTGGCCGCGTTCGGCGCCTATGCCGCCATCGTCCTGGGACTCACGGCCTGGAACGCCCACCGCGAGCGCCACGCCTCACGCGGCCTGGACGAAGCCGGGCCAGGTGGACATGTACTTCACGAACGCCGGTCCCAGGCCCTCCTGGGCCAGATATTCGGCGGTGACCGGTAGGGCCACCGGCGTGAAGTCCGGATCCCGCGCGCGCTGCGGGAAGTCGTGGTGCAGGATCGCGGCCCGCCCGATCAGCACGTAGTCGGCTCCGTCATCCAGCATCTTCGAGGCGATGGCCGGCGTCGTGACCTTGCCGGCCACGCCCAGCCGCACGGCGCCGCGCTCCAGGCCGGTGAAGTAGCTCATCAGGCTCCTGCCCTTGAACTCTTCCTCGGTCGGCTCCTTGAAGACGTCCCACAGCGACATGTCGAGGTAGTCGATCCGCCCGTCGGTCAGGATCGACTGGGCCACCTGGACGATCTCGCCCAGCTTCAGGCCGAACCGCTCGGGCGACAGGCGCAGGCCCAGCTGGAAGTCCTTGTTCGTCCGCGCGCGCACGCCATCGATGATCTCGAAGATGATCCGCGCCCGGTTCTCCACCGAGCCGCCGTAGCGGTCCTCGCGCTTGTTGATCTCGGGCGAGAGGAACTGGGCCAGGATGTAGCCGTGGGCGCCGTGGATTTCGACGCCGTCGAACCCGGCCCTTTCCGAGCGCACCGCGGCGGCGACGAAGTCCTCGACCAGCTGCTCCACTTCGCCCAGCGACAGGCCGCGCGCCCCGGTCTCCGGGTCGTCCGACGGGCAGACCGGCTGGCCCACCAGGTCGGACGGCGAGCGATTGCCCGCGTGGTGCATCTGCAGCGCCGCGACGCTGCCGGCCTTCTTGATCGCCGCCGCTAGGCGCGTCAGGCCCTCCAGGTGCTGGTCGCCGAACACGCCCAGCTGGCCGGGGAAGCCCTGGCCCACCGCCTGCACGTGCGCCGCGCAGGTCATGGTCAGGCCGAAGCCGCCCTCGGCCCGCTTGGTCAGCCAGTGGAACTCGTCGTCCGACAGCACCCCGTCGGGATGGCTCTGCAGGTTGGTCAGCGGCGCCAGCATGAAGCGGTTCTTCAGCGCCGGCCCGTGGGCCATCGGCATGGGGGCGAAGAGGTCGGCCAAGGCGAAGCTCCAGATCGATGTCGGGCGACCGTTAGCGGCCTTCCCCAGCGTTGCGCAACTAGGCCCCGGCGTGCGGCCGCGCCAGCATCCACACGGCCATGGCGATCATCGCCAGGTTCTCGGTCAGCGACACGAAGCCCAGCGGGACCTTGCTGCCGCCGCCCACGCAGGCGCACTTGATCTCGCGCTTGTCGATCCACACCGCCTTGAACACCGAGACCGCGCCGATCATCCCGATGAACAGCGCCACGGGGATCGACAGCCAGTTCAGCGCGCCCGCGACCATCAGCGTCCCCGCGCCCAGCTCGGCGAAGGGATAGATCCGCGAATAGGGGATCCAGCGCCGCGCCAGGAGGTCGTAGTTCAGGAACATGGTCGAGAAGGTCTGCAGGTCCTGCAGCTTCAGCATGGCCAGCGCCATCATCGTCAGGCCGACGAACCACTCGCCCGCCCGCATCGTCAGCGGCGACCCCAGGGCCGCCTGGCTCAGCGCCATGGCCATCAGCGCCGTCACCGCGAACACCGCCAGCACCGGCGTGTAGCTGGTCGCCTCGGGATCCTTCACCTTCAGCCCGAAATGCCGCCGCAGGTCGTCGTAGCCGCCGATCCGCCGGCCGCCGATGAAGGTCTGCGGCGTGGTCTTCACCCCGTGCTCGGCCTTGAACGCGTCGGTCTCCTCGCGCGTCCGCAGCCAGTGGTCGTCCACCGCGAAGCCGCGGCTCTTCAGCAGGGCGCGCGCCTTCAGGCCGTAGGGACAGACGTGCTTGTCCATCACCATGCGGTAGAGGGCGGCCGTGCGGGCGGTCGTGTGGGCGGCGGTCATCGAAACACCTGTTGTCTGCAAGCGCGCCCGCCCTATGTAGGTTCCGTACCATGGTACGGAGTCAAGCATGCTGACCATCGGAGCCCTGGCGAAGCAGGGCGGCGTGGGCGTCGAGACGGTGCGCTACTACCAGCGCCGCGGCCTCATCCCGACGCCTGACCGGCCCGACACCGGCGGCCTCTCCGGCGGCGTGCGCCGCTATGGAGCCGACGACCTGCGCCGCCTGCGCTTCATCCGCTCGGCCCAGGCCGCCGGCTTCACCCTGGAGCAGATCGGCGAGCTGCTCTCCCTCGACGCCGGCCACGACCGCGCCCGGGCCCGCAGCCTGGCGGCCGAACGCCTGGCCGCCCTCGACGCGCAGATCGCCGAGCTGCAGACGGCCCGCGCGTCGCTCCAGCGCCTGGCGCAGGCCTGCGGCGCCTCGGACTCCGGCCCGTGCCCGATCATCGCCGCCTTCCAGGACTGACCCGCCCGGCGTAGGCTCCGGCCAGGGGGACAGGAGGTCGGAATGGCGAGACTTTCCATCGCGGGCCTGTCGGCGGCCCTTCTCCTCGCGGCCGGCTCCGCCAGCGCCCACCACGGCTGGGCGGCCTACAGCGACCAGGAATCCTCGGTCAGCGGCGTGGTCGAGGAGGCCTCGCTGGGCGCCCCCCACGGCCTGATCCGCGTGAGGACCGCCCAGGGTGTCTGGGCCGTCATGCTGGCCCCGCCCGCCGCCATCGAGCGCTCGGGCCTCACCCTCCAGGCGCTGCCCAAGGGCGCCCAGGTCACCGCCCGCGGCCACAAGCGCACCGACGGCACGCCCGAGATCAAGACCGAACGCCTCACCGTCGGCGGCAAGACCTTCGACCTCTATCCGGGGCGGGACTAGTCCGTTCGCGCGTCGCCGGCCGGCTCCGTGCGCGCCGCAGGCGCTGTCATTTCGACCACGAACCACACGAACCACACGAACGGTTCGAAACGCGCTCGCGCCTGCCGACGGAGCCTCCTTGTTCGTGTGGTTCGTGGTCGAATCCTAGGGCGCTGACGCGCCAGGGCGCTTGAACGGCTAGCGCCTACCCCTCCGCCAGGAAGATCGGGCCGCCGACGACGTCGAAGGACGTGGCGTCGACGCGGCGGATGGCGGTGATCTGCATGACCGGCGCAGGCCCGTCGCCCCGGCCCATCCGGCTGCCCTGCGGGATCGAGACGCGCGGGCGGTGCTCGGCCGGCACGCTGTGGAGCGCCCGCGACACCTCCGGCCCGTGCGCGCGGAACGGCAGGGGCTCGCCCAGCGTCGCCACCGGCCGTGCATAGAGCCCCACCAGCCAGACCCGGTCGCGCCCGCGCGCCACGCCATAGGCCGCGTGCGTGTGGCCGGCCCGGGTCAGGTTGCGCCAGTGCCCCGCGCTCGTTCGCCAGCGCCCCACCAGCTCCTCGGCCGTGGCCGGCGGCCCGCGGTGGTAGGCGATGTTCTCGGACGGGGAGCCGATGGTCGTGCGCCCCAGGAGCCAGAACCGGTGGCTGGGGTCGAAGCCCTCGGGCGCCAGGTGCTCCACATAGTCCCGCGCCGCCTGGTCGGCCGCGTGCGCCCGCGCCGCCGCCGCCAGCTCGGCGTGCCAGGCCACGGCCGGCGCGCCCACGCCCCGGCGGTGGCGGTTGGTGGCCTCCAGCGCCGCGTGCTCGGCCGCCTCGTCGAACCGCAAGCCCCCGGCGTCGCCCAGCCGGTCGCGCAGCCGCGCCTCGTAGCGCCCCCAGGCCCGGGCGTCCGAGGCCGGCGGCGCCGCGTCGGTCGCCGCCTCGGCCCAGGCCCGACCCGCCGCCAGCAGCGAGAGCCCCGCCGCCGCCACGCCCCGCCGCGTCAGCCTCACGACGACGGCCTCACTGGGGCTTCATCCCCGCGATATAGGCCCGCACCAGCGCCAGCCCCTCCTCGTGGACGATCGACCGTCCCAGCTCGGGCATCATCACCCCCGGCTCGGTCGAGGCCATGCGGTAGGCCAGGATCGACTGGTCCGGATGCCCCGGATCGACGCCCACGCGCAGGCCGCCCGAGCCCCGCCCGGCCGCCACCGGCCCCTTGCCGACGCCCAGCGCCGCCGGACGTGTCTCCTCCAGGTTCAGGAACAGCCCCGAGTTCGAGGCCACCGCGCGCGGGTTGTGGCAATGGGCGCAGTTGGCGTCGAGGTAGGCCCGCGCGCGGTCCGCCACCGGCTCGGCCGGATCGTCCCAGCGCGCGGTCCGCGGCGCCTTCTCCGGCTTCGGCGCGCCGGTCAGCAGGCCCAGCCGACTCCAGTGCGCCAGCTGGTTCTCCGGGCCTTCGGCATAGGCGTACGTACCGTTCAGGTTCCGCGCCTTGGGCCCGATCGGCGTCAGCGTCTTGTCGAGCTGGTGGCACTCCTTGCACTGGTTCTGGTTCGGCACGGCGTAGTCCACCGTCCGCGTCGCCCCGTGGCCGTCCACGAAACTCACGTCGATCCGCGCCCCGGCCCGCTTCAGCACCGCCTCGGTCTGCTCGGCGTTCCAGACATAGGTGAGCGCCACCCACCCCTCGCGCTTGTGGATCAGCAGCCGCGTCTCGAGATAGCGCACCTTCTCGTCCGGCCGGCGCATGTCGGCGGGATAGGCGAAGGTCTTCACCAGCGTCGCCCCGACGGGCAAGTCCAGCACCCCGTCCGCCCGATAGGCCGCCTTGGCTCCTGGCGGCAGGTACAGGAACCGGAACTTCTCGGCGTAGTCGCTGAACAGCGGCGTGTTCAGCGAATAGGGCGTCAGCCCGTTCGGCGCCCGCGCGCCCGCGTCCTTGAACAGGTGGTAGTCCGAAAGCTTCGGCGCCGGCGCCTCGGCCAGCAACGTCTCCAGCGCCGGGCCCGGGACTGGCGGTGCGGGCGCGGCGCCGAGGCAGGCGAGGGCCGCGAGGGTGACAATCCATCGTTTCATGACGAGCGCCTTGCGACCCATCGCCCGCAGCAATCTCTGTCATCCCGGCCGAAAGCCCGCGTGCGGGCTGCAGAGCCGGGACCCAGGGGGGGCCGCACCGGGCGCCGTCCTGGGTCCCGGCTCTTCGCTACGCTGCGGCCGGGATGACAATCTCTTTCCTGAATTGAACGCATTGGCGGCTCGACCGGCGCTCCTAAGCCCCCAGATCCGCCTGGCGCTTGGGCAGCACCACGGGCGCGGGCTCGGCGATCTTCGCGTCGCCCAGGGTCTCCACCACCTTCGGCTTGGCCGCCATCAGCGCACCGGGCGCCGGCAGGTTCAGGTTCAGGATCGGGCCGTTCGAGATCACCACCCGCACCGGGTCGCTGGTCCCGGGGAAGCTGGTCACCCCGTCCCACATCACCGGGGGCAGCGCGCCGCCCATCATCTTGGCCAGGATCGCCCCGCCGTCGAACTTCGGGTCCCAGCCGTTCCGGCCCACCTTGTTGTCGCGCACGACGATGTCGCGGGGCAGGGGGTTGTAGGTCTTGTCGTCGAACTTCTGGACGTAGCTCACCAGCATCACGGCCGCCGTCTGGTTCTCGGCGATCTCGTTCTCGAACACGTGGACGTTCTTGTTGGCCATGATCATCACGCCGGTGCCGGTCGGCACCTGGGCCACGATGTTGCCCTTGGGCGCGAAGTTCGGCGTGTCGTTCTGCACCACCTTGTTGCGGAACAGCCGCGTGGAATGCCCGCCCATCTGCGGCAGGTTCGGCAGGTCGAACACCAGGATGCCGCCGGCGTTGTGCGTCGAGACGTTGTCGAACACGTCGGCGTTCATCGAGTTCTCGATCTCGATGCCGGCCACGTTGAACTCGGCGCGGCTGTTCTTGACCACGATGTTCTTCGACTGGCCGACGTAGATGCCGGCGTCCGACGCGCCCTTCACCGTCACCTTGTCGATCAGCACGTTGGTCGACGACACCGGATAGACGCCATAGGCGCCGTTCTTCTCGTTCGGCCCGCCGGTCCACTCCACGCGCAGGTTGATGAAGCTGATCTGGTCGGCCGCCTTCGACTTCACCCCGTCGCCGCGCGTGTCCTCGACGCCCAGGTCGCGCACGGTCACCCGGTCGGACGTGACCAGCAGGCCCTCGCCGGCGCCTTTCTGGCCCTTGAACGACAGCACCGTCGCCTCGGGCCCGGCGCCCTTCACCGTCACGTCGTCCACATCCAGCGACAGGCCGTCGGTCAGCTCGAACCGCCCGGCGCCCAGCGCCACCGTGTCGCCCGGCTTGGCGTCCAAGAGCGCCGTCTGGATCCGCTCCTGCGCGTCAGGCCCCGGCGCCACGGAAATGGTCTTCGCCTGGGCGGCCGCCCCACCCAGGATCGTCGCCGCCAGCAAGGCCGTGGAGAGCCGGATCATGTCGCTTCCTCTGTTGCTTGCCCGGCATCATGACGCGCCGTTCAACTTCGAACGTGCCGCTGTTCAGCGGGCGCGCGCAACCCCCCAACCGCTCGTCATCCCCCGGCTTGTCCGGGGGACCCATGATCTCTGCGTTACGGAAAGGCCCCCGCACGGCGCCGCCGCGGACACTCGGTGACTCCCGCGATCCTGGGTGGCCCGGACAAGCCGGGCCATGACGAGCAAGATGGGATCGAGAGAACGGATTCGGACTCACCCAATGCCGGCCACCACCACCCACATCGTCCGCGTCGGTCCCGCCGACGCCCGCCTCCTCGACCGCATCGCCGCCGACGTCTTCGACGAGCCCATCGACCCCGCCCGCCTCGCCGCCTACCTGGCGGAGCCCGGCCACCTGATGGTCCTCGCGGTCGCCCCGGACGGAGAGGTCGTCGGGCAGGCCCGCGGCATGGTCCACCGCCACCCCGACCTCCCCACCGAGCTCTACATCGACAACCTCGGCGTCACCCCCGCCCGCCGCCGCGAACGCCTCGCCACGCGGCTCCTGGACGCGCTGGTGGCGTGGGGCCTCGAACTGGGCTGCGAGGAAGCCTGGGTCGCCACGGAGCCGGACAACGAGGCCGCGCGGGCGCTGTACGCCGCGCGCGGGGCGGAGGCCGAGGCGGTGGTGATGTTTGCGTATGAGGACCTGGGCGGCTGAGGGGCTGTCCCGAAAGACCTAGGCCCCAACCAGACTGTCATCCCGGCCGCAGCGGAGCGGAGAGCCGGGACCCAGAGCAACCGCACTGCAGAACCCTTGGGTCCCGGCTCGGCAGCTCGCGAGCGGGCCTGGGCCGGGATGACAGCGATGGGAGCCGCTAACCTGGCGGTCGATCCGAGTACGGTTGGAAAATCGGCCCGATCGGCTCCAGGTCTTCCCGCTGATGCCCCCTCGGAAGGATGCTTCCGTCGGCGAGCCCGGCGAGGAACTCGGCCATCCCGCAATCGAATTCCTCGAAGCACTCGTCTTCACTGAGGCCGCGATCCCAGAAGACGACCTTCCACTGATCGGGCGGACCTATCGGCAGCCAGAAGAGATAGTCCCCGTTCTCCGTCACCCCGAAGTTGATGAGCCCGCCGAGGCGCGGCCACATCGGATAGGGCTGATCAGCATGGCTGTTGAAAGCGCGGCTCGTCTCTCGCACCTCGGTTTCCAAGGTCCTGTCAGGATTGTCGGCGGACGGAACATGGACGATCAGAACGTCCAGGAAGAGGCCGGACCCGTAGAGCCGCGCGAAGTCCTTGTAGTCCTGTGGCAATGCCGTGCCGAGGTACGTCTCGACGCGCGTCCAGGGGCCGCTGAACGACCGGTAGGGCGCGGGCGGCGGCGGAACGACCCGCTCAAGGGCTTCGATCCCCCTCCGTGCAGGCCGGAGGGCCGAAGCGGCGCTTGGTTCTTCGGGCGCGGCCAACGCTGGCGGGGCTCGAAAGGGTTCGAACAGTGGATGAGGAGGGAGCGTCCGGCCGGCAAGTCCCTCGGGATTGATCGTGCCCACCGCCAGGCCCGCAAGGAAATCGGTGAGACTGCAGTCGAAGGTCTCCAGGTTCTGGAGCGCCCGATCCCATAGGACGATCCCCCAGTCGGAGGGTTCGCCCTGGGGCAGCCAGAAGAGGCGATCGTTGAACTCTGTCAGGCCGATGTTCAGCAGTCCGCCAGGCTCAGGCCACACGGGGTAGGGAACGGACATGCCGTAGTTGATCATCTCGCGCGCGAGATCAAGCTCACCCTGGAGTGTCCCACGGCGATCGGTCTCGCCCGGCAGGTTGATGTAAAGAATTCCCGCCACGCGCCCCCGGCCATACAGCCGCGCGAAGTCCTTGTAGTCCTGCGGCAGCTCGGTCCCGAGATATGCCTCCACTGGCTCCCATGGGCCGATGAAGGGTTCGGGCGGTTCGACCGGCGGCGGCAGGGTCTGGACGAGTCGCTTGATGATCACAGAGGCCTTCCGTCCTCCGACCGGTCGAACAGACGGTTGCAACGGAACACGTCACTCGGAAAGCCCTTGGGCTCGATCCGGCCTGTCACGACGCCGGCAAGGAAGTCGGTCAGGTCGCAGTCGAAGAACTCAAACTCTTGCATTCCTCGATCCCAGAACGCGACCGTCCATTCGTTCGGAGCGCCCCGCGTGAGCCAGAAGAGCACATCCCCGAAATCGCTATCCCCACAAGGAAGCAATCCGCCGGGCTCTGGCCACAAGGGATAGCCGACATCCTAGCTCAGGTCCGCCGCGCTTGGGTACGCGAAGTATAATATCGCCGCCTTAGGTCAAGAACAAAAGAAGAACATATGAGCGCGCCCCCTGC
>Ga0065165_1000650_pt1 | contig 50148 bp, 48 predicted proteins | sample AraplaMF_Cvi_mMF_FD_63813 | JGI IMG/M metagenome (GOLD analysis project Ga0065165, IMG submission 63813) | Arabidopsis root microbial communities from the University of North Carolina, USA - plate scrape MF_Cvi_mMF (version 2) (version 3) | ecosystem: Host-associated > Plants > Roots >...
TCCAGCCGAAGGCCGCTCTTGCCCTCGTCGGCGTAGGTGCGGACGATCGTGAAGCCGCGGCGGGCGGCGTACTGGTCGATGATCTCGGCCTGGTTCTCGGTCGAGTACTTCTGGTGGTCCGTGCTCATGCGCACGTAGCGGGCGGCGCGTACGGCGTCGCCGCGGAAATCCGCGTTCGTCTCGATATCCATCAGGGAAAACACCCGCCTCACACGTCTTCAGGAGCCTTGGAGCCGTCCGGCTCCTCCAAACCCTAGGTCGGATCGTGTGGGTATGTCGCGTTCGCAGAAGGACCGAAAACTTCGGTCAAATACGGAAAAACCTTTCCCCGAGGCCCCTGTGGAAGGCTTCGATTTCACCACCGAGATCGCCCAGGCGCTGCGCCGCCAGTACGGCCACAGCCCCGCGGCCGTGAAGACGGTCGTGCGCCTGACCCGGACCAATCCGCGGTCAGTGCGAAACTGGTTCGCGGGCAACAACGGCCCCAACGGGGAGAACCTCGTCGAGCTCGTGCGCCATTCCGAAGAGGTGTTGGAGACGGTGCTGCAGCTGGCCGGCCGCCAGGACCTCGTCACCGCCCGCAAGCTGGCCGGGGCCCGCGAGAAACTGCGCGAGATGCTGGAAATGATCGACGACCTGCAGGCGGGCTGAAAGCCGGCGTCCTCACCGTCCGGGCCTCAGAGCCGCGGCGGCGGCGTGGGCGCGGCCAGTCCGTCGAGACGATCAAACCAGTCGTCCTTGCCCTGATAGACATAGACCTTCGCCCGACCGCTCTGGACGTAAGCCGCAAGACGAAACGGAGCACTGCGAGTGTCGCTCCACTTGGTTAGCACCTCCATGTTCGCCGGGTCCAGGAAGGCCCAGCAGTCCCTCAGGTGGTTGTAGACCTTCTGGGCCTCGGAACCGGCGTCGCGCAGCCATTTGAGGGCGATGGTCTGCTCGATCGGCCTGATCTTGGCGATCGCCTCGATGCAGTCGAGCGGGTCGTCGCCGAAGTCCAGATGCTCCAGACGTTCGGTGTTCAGGCGCGAGAGCCTCGCCTCCGCTCCGAAGCTGTGTTTGACGAAGCCGGGGCCGGCGATCGTGTAGGGTCCGCCGCCAGCCGCGTCGCCTGCATTCAGGCGCAGTTGGCCGCCGTGCGCGAAAGCTTCCTTGATCGTGGCGTGGACGCGGGGCGCGCTCTTCCTAAAGCCCGATGTCAGGCGGTCGGCGACGCGGGCAATCTCGAGATGAACGTTCAACCAGGCCCGGAATGCCGGAACCTGGGGCAGTCGCTCCAGGAGCTCCTCCTCGACGGCGTTGCGGGTCCGGCTTTGATGAAAATCGGCGACGGCCTGGTCGAGCCGGCCGTGCTTCCAGAGCTTCCTGCCACAGTCCATCCCGATGGCGTAGATCGCTGCGGTCGCCTCGCACCAGATGAGAAGGCCGTGCAGGTACTGGGGATCGTGGGGACTGCAGATCGGGCAGGGTGCCAGATTGCCGTCGGATCGCTTGGCCCGGTCGGCATGAAACTCGACCAGCACCCCGAGCCGGCCGAAGTCGGGTGGCTTCGTCGTAGAGATGCCAGGGAAGGTCTCGGGTGAGCCTGTGGCGGCGACATGGCGGACGAACGCTTCGAGGACGAGACCTGTCGGCATCGACCTGAACTCCGAACGCAGGACCAGGCTCGTGCGCGGCCCGGGATCGGGACCGATCGCGAGCGAATGGGAAGGATCGCTCATGGAAACGAGCCTAGCCGATTCCAGAGAACGCCGCTCGACAAAAGAACACGTCGTGAACATTCCAACGCGATCATCCCGTCACCGGCGCCCTGGCCCGAGGCCTTGATGCAGGGTCTTGAAGGCCCACAGATGCGCGTAGAGCTCGGCGAGATCCTCCGCCTTCTGGGAGGCGAAGCCGTGCTCGACCAGCATCGCCCTCAGGTTCGCCTCCGGAATCCTCTGGCGCCCCTCACGCACCAATCCGTAGAACCGCCCCCAGTCCAGGGGATGCAGAGACGCGGCGTTGGCCAGGATCGCAAACCGCTTCACGAGTTGGCTTGTCCTGGCCGTAGGTTCCCAGCGTCCGGCGCCGCACCGCTCGATCCTCAGGCGGCATCGCGTCGCCTGGGCCTTGTTCCAGGCGGACAGCAGCGGCTTGACCATCATCTGGGCCGCGGCGACGTAGGCATCGTAGGTCGGCGGATCCGGCGACCAGCGCTGTGCGGTCAGTTCGACACGGATCGGCGTCGGACGATCGGGCGGCGACATCAGCACGAAGCCCAGGTCGCGGTGGGGGCTCTGCGCGCGCCAGTCGAAGCGGGCGGCCTCATAGCCAACCTCGCCCATCGCCCGGTCGAAACGCTCGACCTCGAAGCGCCCTGATGCGCGCCCCAACTCGGCCAGGCCATCGAGAAAACAGGCTCGATCGCAAGCGATGGCGATGTCGATATCGGGCAGCCAGCTGGACATGCGGATCTCGAGGAAGAGAAGATGTCAGCTTGCACAGCTGCGCCGTCAGAAGCGGTCGTAGCCAAGGTCGCGATCACCGCCAGAGAGGCGCCTTGCACGAACCTGGGGCCGGTGAACCGACGCTGGCTCGGCCAATCGCCGCGTAGCGAAAATCGGGGAGTTGGAAAAGCCGTGCGAGGGCCCTTGGGGTTTTGGCGCAAGCGCTTGGACATGCCCGCAAGCTCCCCGACCGGCTATCCCTAACCCCGTTGCCGGCATGACGTCAAAACGGCCCGTCTACGCCACCGCCTGTCTTTCCCCGCCAGGCCACGACGGCGGTCTGGACGCCCTAGCCCACGAGCGAAGGCCTGGTCTTCATCCTGTCCGATGCAGGGTTCGAAGGTCCTCTGGCTCACGGCCATCCTGGTTGGCGGCGTTGCGCTCGCCGGCGTGTGGTGCGCCACGCAATGGACCGCCGCCGCGCTGGACTACCAGGCGGGCCTGGGTCCGCCGTGGTTCATGCTGGCGGGCAGGCCGATCTACCCGCCGCCCGCCTTCTTCTGGTGGTGGTTCGTCTATGACGCCTATGCGCCGGCGATCTTCCTTCGCGGCGCGGCCATCGCCGCCGGCGGCGCGATCCTGTGCATCGTCCTGGCCATCGCCCTGTCGGTATGGCGCGGCCGCGAGCGCCACCGCGCCTCGACGTTCGGCACGGCCCGCTGGGCCAGGGACGAGGAAGTTCGCAAAGCCGGGCTCCTGGAAGACGAGGGCGTCGTCCTAGGGCGCTTCGGCCAGGACTATCTGCGCCACGCCGGACCCGAGCATGTGCTGTTCTTCGCGCCGACGCGGTCGGGCAAGGGCGTGGGCGCGGTCATCCCGACCCTGCTCACCTGGGCCGGCTCGACCATCGTCCATGACATCAAAGGCGAGAACTGGACGCTGACGGCGGGGTTCCGGGCGCGCCTCGGGTCGGTGCTGCTCTTCGATCCGACCAACCTCGCGTCCTCGGCCTACAACCCGCTCCTGGAGGTGCGGCCCGGTGCGACCGAGGTGCGCGACGTACAGAACATCGCCGACATCCTGGTCGATCCGGAAGGCAGCCTCGACAAGCGTAGCCATTGGGAGAAGACCTCCCACGCCTTGTTGGTCGGGACGATCCTGCACGTCCTCTACGCCGAGCCGGACAAGACCCTGGCGGGGGTAGCCACCTTCCTGTCGGACCCGCGCCGCTCGATCGAGCAGACGCTGGCGGTGATGATGCGCACGCCACACCTGGGCGAGGCCGGCCCCCACCCGGTCGTCGCCAGTGCGGCGCGCGAGCTCCTGAACAAGAGCGACAACGAGCGCTCGGGCGTCCTCTCCACCGCCATGACCTTCCTGGGCCTCTACCGCGACCCGGTGGTCGCCGCGGTGACGGCCCGCTGCGATTGGCGCATCGCCGACCTGGTCGATCGTCCCTGCAGTCTCTACCTGGTCGTGCCGCCATCGGACGTCAGCCGCACGCGGCCGCTGATCCGGTTGATCCTCAATCAGATCGTCCGACGACTGACCGAAAGTCTCGAAGGTGTCGGCGAGCGCCAGAAGCTTCTCCTGATGCTCGACGAGTTGCCGGTCCTGGGGCGCCTCGACTTCCTGGAGAGCACCCTGGCCTTCATGGCCGGCTACGGGGTGCGGGCCTTCCTGATCACCCAGTCGCTGAACCAGATCGAGCGCGCCTATGGCCCTAACAACGCCATCCTCGACAACTGCCACGTGAGGGTCTGTTTCGCAGCCAACGACGAACGGACAGCCAAGCGCATTTCGGAGGCCCTGGGCACGGCGACCGAGGAACGCGCGATGCGCAACTACGCCGGCCATCGCCTGTCCCCCTGGCTCGGGCACCTGATGGTCTCCAAGGCGGAATCGGCCAGGGCCCTGCTGACGCCGGGCGAGATCATGCAGCTGCCGGCCGACGAGGAGATCGTCATGCTGGCCGGCGTCGCGCCGATCCGCGCCCGCAAGGCCCGGTACTTCAAGGACCCGCGCCTGGCCGGACGCGTCCTGCCACCACCGGAGCCAGGACGGTTCGCGGTCACCGACGCCCAAGGCTGGACCGCCCGGGCGGCCCTGTCCGCGGCGACGCTGCCCACGCCCTCGGCCACGCCCGACCCGGAAGGCGAAGGCCCCGATCCCAGAACCGTGACGCCGCCGCTTGATCCGACCGAACCCCGGCCGGACCTCGACGAATTCGACTTCGACGATCCCAACCTTGAAGACCTGGCCGCGCTTGAGGCTCGCCGCCTCGACCGACGCCTGGCCGGGACGGCGCGGCAGGCGGCGATGGACCCCGACGACGGCGTGGAGCTCTGACGATGCGGATCAAGCACACCTTCCGACTGCCGCCCGCCCTGGGCGCGCGCCTGGCCGAATACGCCCTGCGGCGACGGCTCTCGCAGGCCCTGGTCGTCGAGGCGGCCCTGGAGAGCTTCCTGTCGCCCGACGGCGCCGAGCAGCTGGAGGCCGCCCTCAGCCGAAGACTGGACCGCCTGTCGCGCCAAGCCGACCGCATCGAGCAGGTGGCGGGGATCATCCTGGAGGCGCTGGGACTCTTCGTCCGCTTCTGGCTGGCCAACACCCTGGCCCTGCCGGAAGCCGCCTTGCCGGCCCAGCAGGCCAAGGGCCGCGAGCGCTACGAGAACTTCCTGTCCGCACTCGGTCGGCGGCTCGCCAAGGGCGCAAGCCTGTCGCGCGACATCGAGGCCGGCGGCGGCGAGGCAGCCCCTGACGATCAAGCTTGAGATCAGGCCTCGTCACCGTCGAAAGCGCCGAAGGCCTTGAGCCGGGCCTGCTGCGTTAGCGCCGAGCGGTTGATCGCGCCTTCCAGCAGGGCGCAGGCCTGATCCAACGCCCGCCCATCGTCCCGATAGTTCACCACGAGGGCCGCCCCCAGCATCTCGACCAGCACGTCGACCACGACCCCGATCTTCGCTGGATCGCGGTTGGCGAGGGCCAATTGGGCCAGCACCAGGCTCCGCAGGTTGTCCGTGAATTCCATGCGCCCTCCAAGGCGGGCAGCATCGGCCCGCCACGCGGATTCATGCAACCCCGACCACGGCGCGACCTGCGTTTTTCGCCAGCGCCTGTCTTTGCACGCCAGGCCACGACGGCCGCTAACCTCTTGTTGCGCCGCATGATTTTCAGCCCTGTCTAGGGAGCCTCCCGCCCGGTCCGCCGGGCCTTATCGAGGCTCCCGCCGATGTCGGCGCACCCTTCCACCAACGACGCCCGCGACCGCGCCGGCCGCATGCTGGCCACGGCCCTGGGCCCCGACGTCCGCGCCTGGCTGGCCCAGGACGACGTCGTCGAGGTGATGCTGAACCCGGACGGTCGGCTGTGGATCGACCGCCTGGGCTCGGGCTTGGCCGACACGGGCCTGGTCCTCGGGGCGGCCGAGGGCGAGCGGATCATCCGCCTCGTCGCCCACCATGTCGACGGCGAGGCCCACGCCCGCTGTCCCCGGGTCTCGGCCGAATTGCCGCAGGCAGGCGAGCGCTTCGAGGGCCTGCTGCCGCCGGTGGTCTCCGGGCCGGCCTTCTCCATCCGCAAGCCAGCCATCCGGGCCGTAACGCTGGCCGACTATGTCGCCCAGGGCGTGATGAGCGCGGTGCAAGCCGAGGCCCTGGCCGGCGCGGTCGCCTGGCGTCGCAACATCCTGGTGGCGGGGGCGACGGCCAGCGGCAAGACCACCCTGGCCAATGCGCTGCTGGCCGAGTTGGCGGGCGCAGACGAACGCATCGTCATCCTCGAAGACACCGTCGAACTGCGCTGCCCGGCCGCCAACACCGTGGCGCTGCGCAGCAAGGATGGCGTGGCCTCCCTGACCGAGCTGCTGCGCTCGACCCTGCGCCTGCGGCCAGACCGGATCGTGGTCGGCGAGGTGCGCGGGCCCGAGGCGCTCGACCTGGTCAAGGCCTGGGGCACGGGCCACCCGGGCGGCATCGCCACCGTCCATGCCGGCACGCCGCTGGGCGCGTTGCGCCGGCTGGAACAGCTCATCCAGGAAGCGGCCGTGGCCGTGCCGCGCGAGCTGATCGCCGAGACGGTCGAGGTGATCGCCGTCCTCTCAGGCCGCGGTCACGCCCGGCGCCTCTCCCACCTCGTCGCGGTCGAGGGTCTGGCCGCCGGCGACTACCGCCTCATCCCTTTTGGAGACGCATCATGACGACCCCTCGCGCGGCCGAGGGCCGCATGCGCGTGCGCTTCACCCCCAATACGCCAGGCTGGATCGGGCGCACCGCGGTCAGCGCCGCGGGCCTGCTCTACGCGCTACCCGCCCGCGCCGCCGGCTCGTCGATGCCTTGGGAAGCCCCGCTGCAGTCGATCCTGGAGTCGATCGAGGGTCCGGTGGCCAAGATCGTGGCGGTGATCGTCATCATCGTCACCGGCCTGTCGCTGGCGTTCGGCGAGACCTCGGGCGGCTTCCGGCGGCTGATCCAGATCGTGTTCGGGCTGTCGATCGCGTTCGCGGCCTCCAGCTTCTTCCTGTCGTTCTTCTCGTTCGGCGGCGGCGCCCTGATCGCCACGGCCACAGCGTCGGGACTGGCGGTATGAGCGGCCAGGACCTGCCGGCCGGCTATTTCGCGGTGGTCCACCGCGCCCTGGTCGAGCCGATGCTGCTGGGCGGGGCGCCCCGCACGGTGGCCATCGCCAACGGCACGCTCGCCGCGGCCGTGGGCCTTGGCCTGCGCCTCTGGATCGTAGGCCTGGTGCTCTGGCTGGTCGGCCACGGGCTGGCGGCCTGGGCCGCCCGGTTCGATCCGCAGTTCGTCGAGGTCGGCCGCCGCCACCTGCGCTATCCGCCCTACCTGCGGGCCTGAGCGCGATGCTGTCGCTCAAGCCCTACGCGGACCCGACGCCCTACCTGGCCGATTTCCTGCCGTGGGCGGCCTTGGTCGCGCCGGGCGTCGTCCTCAACAAGGACGGCTGCCTGCAGCGCACCGCCCGCTTCCGGGGCCCCGACCTCGACAGCGCCACGCCGGCCGAACTGGTGGCGGTCACCGCCCGGCTCAACAACGCCCTGCGCCGGCTGGGTTCGGGATGGGCGCTGTTCGTCGAGGCCCGGCGTGATCCCGCCGCCGGCTACGGCGCCGACCACTTCCCCGATCCCGCCTCGGCCCTGGTCGACCTGGAGCGGCGCGAGCAGTTCGCCGAGGCCGGCGCCCACTTCGAGAGCCGCTACTTCCTGACCTTCGTCTGGCGCCCGCCCGCCGAGGACGCCCGGCGCGTCAGCGGCCTGATGATCGAGGGCCGGGCGCAGGACGGCCTCGATGCGTGGGAGCAGACCCAGGGCTTTGTCCAGCGCACCGACCGCGTGCTGCAGTTGGTCGAGGGCTTCATGCCCGAGGCCGCCTGGCTGGACGACGCCGAGACGCTCGCGTTCCTGCACGGCGCGGCGACCACCACGCGCCAGGCCGTCCGGGTCCCCGAGACGCCGATGCACCTGGACGCGCTCCTGGCGACCGCGCCACTGACCGGCGGGCTCGAGCCGCGCCTGGGCGACCAGCACCTGCGCGTGCTCACCGTGGTCGGCTTTCCGACCGCCACCTTCCCCGGGATCCTCGACGACCTCAACCGCCTGGCCTTCCCCTACCGGTGGTCGACCCGGGCGCTGATGCTCGACAAGACCGACGCCATCCGGCTGCTTAGCCGCATCCGCCGGCAATGGTTCGCCAAGCGCAAGTCGATCGGGGCGATCCTCAAGGAGGTGATGACCAACGAGGCCGCCAGCCTCGTGGACTCCGACGCGGCCAACAAGGCGGCCGACGCCGATGCGGCGCTGCAGGACCTGGGGGCCGACGAGGTGGCCCAGGCGTTCGTCACCGCCAGCGTGGTGGTGTGGGACGCCGATCCGCGCGCGGCGGCCGAGAAGATCCGGCTGGTCGAGAAGACCATCCAGGGCCGCGACTTCACGATCATCGCCGAGACGCTGAACGCCGTCGAGGCCTGGCTCGGGACGCTGCCCGGCCAGGTCTACGCCAACGTTCGCCAGCCGCCGGTCTCGACGGTGAACCTGGCGCACATGATGCCGCTATCGGCGGTGTGGGCCGGCCCGGAGGGCGACGCGCACTTGGCCGCCGGGCCGCTGCTGCATGCCCGCACCGCCGGGTCGACGCCGTTCCGGCTGGCGCTGCACGTCGGCGATGTCGGCCATGCGCTGGTCGTCGGCCCGACCGGCGCGGGCAAGTCGGTGCTGCTGGCGATGATGGCGCTGTCGTTTCGGCGCTACACCGGCGCCCAGATCGTCGCCTTCGACTTCGGCGGCTCCATCCGGGCCGCGACCCTGGCCATGGGCGGAACCTTCCACGACCTGGGCGGGGGCGGTGCGCCCTCGCTACAGCCGCTGGCGCGGATCGACGATCCGGCCGAACGCGCCTGGGCCGCCGACTGGCTGGAAGTCCTGCTGGTCCGCGAGGGGATCCAGGCCAGCCCCGAGCGCAAGGCGCGGCTCTGGTCGGCGCTCGGCGCCCTGGCCGCCGCCCCCGTCGACCAGCGCACGATCAGCGGCCTGATCGCGCTGCTGCAGGACGGCCCCTCCAAGCTGGCGCTGCAGCCCTACGCGGTAGGCGGTCCCGCGGGCCGCCTGCTGGACGCCGAGCACGAGACCTTGGACGCGGCCAGCATCGAGGCCTTCGAGACCGAGGGCCTGATCGGCGCGCCCGGAGCCGGCGCGGTGCTGGCCTACCTCTTCCACCGCATCGAAGGCCGGCTCGACGGCCGCCCGACCCTGGTCATCGTCGACGAGGGGTGGCTGGCGCTGGATGACCCCCAGTTCGCCGGCCAGGTGCGCGAATGGCTCAAGACCCTGCGCAAGAAGAACGCCTCGGTGGTGTTCGCCACCCAGTCCCTGGCCGACATCAAGGACAGTCCGATCGCGCCGGCGATCATCGAAAGCTGCCCCACGCGCCTCTTCCTGCCAAACACCCGGGCGCTCGAACCGCAGATCGCGGCCATCTACGCGGGCTTCGGCCTCAACGCGCGCCAGGTCGAGATCATCGCCCGGGCCACGCCCAAGCGCGACTACTACGTCCAGTCCCCGGCCGGTGATCGGCTGTTCGACCTGGCGCTGGGCGAAGTCGCCCTGGCCTTCGCCGGTGCGTCCTCGAAGACCGACCAGGCCGCCATCGACGCGGTGCTGGCCGGCGCCCCCGAAGACTTCGCCGCCGCCTGGCTGCGGGCCCGCGGCTTGCCGTGGGCCGCCGACCTCCTCTCCACCCTCGACCTGGAGCCCTGAAGATGACCCCGCGTCCGACGCGGCGGCGCCTGCTGGCGGCCGCCCCCCTGATCCTGGCGATCGCCACGGCCCCGACCGGGAGCCGCGCCCAGTTCACGGTCTTCGACCCGACCAACTATGCCCAGAACCTGCTGACGGCGAGCCGGTCGCTAGAGCAGATCAACCACCAGATCACCGCCCTGCAGAACCAGGCCCAGTCGCTGGTCAACGAGGCGCGCAACCTGCAGGCCCTGCCGTTCTCGGCCCTGCAGACCCTGCAATCGCAGCTGGCCCAGACCCGGGCGCTGGTCGAGCAGGCCAAGGGCGTGGCGATGCGCGTGGCCGACATCGACGCGGCCTTCGGCGGCGCCTACCGTCCCGCGACCCTGTCGACCAGCGGCCAGGCCCTCGTCGCCGACGCCAAGACCCGCTGGACCAACAGCGTCGCGGCCTTCCAAGACGCCCTGAAGGTCCAGGCTGGCGTGGTCGGCAACCTCGACGCCTCGCGAACGTCGCTGGACCAGCTCGTCACGTCCAGCCAATCGGCCAGCGGTGCGCTGCAGGCCGCCCAGGCCGGCAACCAGCTCCTGGCCCTGCAATCCCAGCAGCTGTCCGACCTCCTGGTGCTGCTCGCCGCGCAGGGGCGCGCCCAGACCCTGGAGGCGGCCCAGCGCGCGGCCGCCCAGGACCAGGCCCGCGAGCAGCTGCGCCGCTTCCTGACGCCCGGGGCCGGCTACCAGCCCGGCTCGGCCAAGATGTTCAACCAGCCGTGAGCGCGCGCCTGACCTTCCGGCTGGCGGCGGCGGGTTTCGCGCTGCTGGCGATCCTGGTCGCGGCGCTGCAGGCGCGCCGGCCAGCTAGCCCGATGCCCAGCCCGCGCCCCGCCGTCCAGGCGCCGGCTCCGGTCGATACGCGTCTGCAGCACTGCCAGGCGCTGGGCGCGGCCGGCGCGCAAGACCCTGAGTGCCTGCAGGCCTGGGAGGCGGCGCGCACCCGGTTCCTGGGCCGGGCCAGGGCGGACCACTGAGATGGAAGGTCCCGGCGTCGTCGACAGGTTCCTGGGCGTCTTCACCGCCTACATCGACTCAGGCTTCGGCCTGCTGGGCGGGGAGGTGGCGTTCATCGCCACGACCTTGATCGTCATCGACGTCACCCTGGCGGCGCTCTTCTGGAGCCTGGGCGAGGGCGAGGACGTCGTCGCCCGCCTGATCCGCAAGACCCTGTTCATCGGGGCCTTCGCCTACTTGATCGGCAACTGGAACGCCCTGTCGCGGATCATCTTCGAGAGCTTCGCGGGTCTCGGCCTGAAGGCGTCGGGGACAGGCTTCTCGGTCGACGACCTGCTGCGTCCGGGCCGCGTGGGCCAAGCCGGGATCGACGCGGGCCGACCGCTCCTGGAAAGCATCTCGGGGCTGATGGGCTACGTCGCCTTCTTCGAGAACTTCATCCAGATCGCGGTGCTGCTGATCGCCTGGCTGATCGTGGTCCTGAGCTTCTTCATCCTGGCCGTGCAGCTCTTCGTGACGCTGATCGAGTTCAAGCTGACGACGCTGTGCGGCTTCGTGCTGATGCCGTGGGGGCTTTTCGGCAAGACCGCGTTCCTGGCCGAACGGGTGCTGGGCAATGTCGTGGCCTCGGGCGTGAAGGTCATGGTCCTGGCCGTGGTCATCGGCATCGGCTCGACGCTGTTTTCACAGTTCACGGCGGGCTTCGCCGGCAGCGAACCGACCATCGAGGAGGCGCTGAGCGTCGTCCTGGCCTCGCTGTGCCTGCTGGGCCTGGGCCTGTTCTCGCCCGGCATCGCCAGCGGCCTCGTCTCCGGCGGCCCGCAGCTCTCGGCCGGAGCGGCGGTCGGCAGCGCCGCGGCCGCCGGTGGCGCGCTGGCGGCGGGCGGCGCCTTGGCGGGCCTGGCGGTGGGTGGCGCGGCGGGCCTTGCCGCCGGGGCCGCCCGCGGCGCGGCGGGCCTGGCGGGCGCCACGGTCGGGGCGGCCCAGAGCGGCGGCGCGGCGGGCGTTGCCAAGGCCGCCGGCAGCGCGGCCGTCAGCCCCCTGCGGCGCATGGCCCAATCCCTGGGTCAACGGTTCGAGTCCGCACGCCAGCAACAAGCATCTTCGGGCGAAGAGGCCAGCGCCTCGACGACAGCGGCCAGCGGTGGCGCGGCCACGACGAGCAGCCAGCCCGCGTGGGCCAAGCGCATGCACCAGCGCCAGACGATCGCCCACGGCGCGGCGAGCGCCGGCCATGCCGCCTCGTCGGGCCAGTCCGGCGGCGGCGCGTCCGTCGACCTTTCGGAGGAGTGAGCGATGTTTCGACGGCCGGAGATCCGTTACGGGACCACGCCCGAGCCCGACACGCCCTACCGCCGGGCCCGCCAGGCCTGGGACGACCGCGAGGGGCGCCTGGCCGTCACCGGCCGCCGCGCCTGGGCCGTGGCGCTGGTGCAGGGCGGGGTGATCGCTGTCCTGACGGGGGCGCTGGTGTGGCAGGGGGCCAGAGGCCAGGTCGTCCCCTGGGTCGTGGAGGTCGACCGGTTCGGCGAGGCGCGCACGGTCGGCCCGGCCACCGCCGACTTCAAGCCCAGCGACTACATGATTGCCGCGCGCCTGGAGCGCTTCATCGAGGAGGTCCGGTCGGTGTCGTCCGACCCGGTGGTGGTCACCGACAATTGGCTGTCGGCCTACCGGTTCACCACCGACAAGGGCGCTGCGGCCCTGACCGCCTACGGCAAGACCAACGACCCGCGTGAAAGGGTCGGCAAGGAGCAGGTGTCGGTCGACGTGACCAACGTCCTGCGCGCCTCGCCCACCAGCTTCCGCATCGCCTGGACCGAGCGGCACTACCAGGACGGGGCGCTGGCCTCGACGGAGCGCTGGTCGGCGATCCTCACCCTGGTCGACCGCCCGACCAACAAGGTCGACCGGCTGAAGGCCAATCCGCTCCACCTCTATGTCGATGCGATCGACTGGTCCAAGGAGATGACCCCATGACCGCCGCCTTCCGGGAGGCCGCGGTCGCCGCGGTTCTGTCGCTCAGCGCCGCCGGCAGCGGTGCGGCCGCCCCATCGTCCAGGCCGCCGACGCCGGTCGCCGCGGCCAACGCCGCCGCCCGCGTGGAGCCACGCCTCGACGGCTTCCTGGGGGCGATGCAGCGCTTCGCCTGGAGCGAAGGCGGGCTCTACCAGGTCTACACCGCGCCAGGGCGGGTCACCGATCTGGTGCTGGAGCCCGGCGAGCAACTGGCGGGACCGGGCCCGATCGCCGCTGGCGACACGGCGCGCTGGGTAATAGGCGACACCGAAAGCGGCCAGGCCAAAACCCGGCGCGTGCATGTCCTGGTCAAGCCAACCCAGGCGGGGCTGGCCACCAACCTCGTCATCAACACCGACCGCCGGACCTATTATCTCGAGCTGCGGGCCGGGGCGGCGACTTACATGGCGTCGGTCGCCTGGACCTATCCCAAGGATGCGCTGATCGCCTTGGCTAGGCCCGCCAGCCAAGCCCCACAACAATCACCGACGCCACCGAACCGGCCGCCGGCCGTCGCCGATCTGGCTCGCCTCAACTTCGACTACCGGATCTCCGGCGACAAGGTGGGCTGGCGTCCGCAACAGGTGTTCGACGACGGCGCCAAGGTCCATCTGGTCTTCCCCGCCCAGATCGGCGCGGGCGAGTTGCCCCCGCTCTTCCTGCTCGACGCCGCCGGCAAGGCCGGCCTTATCGACTACCGCATCGAAGGCCGCCAGGTCATCGTCGACCGCCTGTTCGACCGGGCAGAACTTCGGCTCGGCGACAAGCGCTCGGCTCGCAAGGTGCGCATTGAGCGGGTCGGGAGCCTCGTGCCGTGAGCGGGCCGGACCCGACCGAGGCCGCAGCCAAGGCGGCGGTACGCCTGCGGGCCGCGCCGCCCAGGGTCGCGCGGCTGTCGCGCGTGGCGATCGCCGGCCTGGCGGGCCTCGGCGCGGCGGGGATCGGCGCGGCCTTGACCCTGGCCCTGCAGCCCCGCGCGCCCAAGCCGATGGTCATCAAGGCCGACGAGACGGACGGACGAGCGCCCCAGGCAGTGGTCACCGGTCCCCGGACCTATGCCGAGGTCCCCAAGCTCGGCCCGCCGCTTCCCGGGGATCTTGGCCGTCCGATCCTGGCGGCCCAGCAGCGCGGCCAACCGGTCCAGCCGCCCCCGATCGGCCAGGCCCCCGCAGACCCGACGGTCGAGGCGCGCCGCCAGGCCCTGGCCGCCGCACGCACCAGCGCCGTCTTCAGCCGCAGCAGCTCGACGGCCGCCCAAAGTCCAAGTCCGCCGGCGCTCCCCATGACGGCGCCGATAGCGGTCCCGCCCCAGCTTCACGAGCAACCCGCCGCCACCGATCCGCACCGGGCGTTCCTCGACGCCCGCAACACGCCGCCGACAACCAGCCAATTCCGGTTGCGGCCGCCCGCCGGCCGCAACCTGCTCCTAGCCCAGACCATCATCCCAGCCGCCCTGCTCACCGCCGTCAGCTCGGATCTCCCCGGACCCGTATCGGCCCAGGTGACGCGCAACGTCTACGACAGCCTGACCGGCCGGACGGTCCTTATCCCGCAGGGCGCCAAGCTGATCGGGACCTATGACAGCCAGGTCGCCTTTGGCCAGAAGCGGGTGCTGCTGGCCTGGGACCGGGTGATCTTCCCCGATGGCCGCTCGCTGCAGCTCGATCGTCTGGTCGGGGGCGACGCCGCCGGCCGCTCGGGCCTCGTCGACAAGACGAACGCCCACTGGGGCTCCATGGCCAAGGCCGCCTTGCTCTCCAGTGTCCTGGGCGTGGGCGCGGCCCTAGGGTCCGACGACGACAGCGACATCGCGCGGGCCTTGCGCCAGGGCGTCCAGGACACGGTCAACCAAACCGGCCAGCAGCTGGTGCGCAAGCAGCTCGACGTCCAGCCGACCCTCAGCCTGCGCGCCGGCCTGCCGCTGACCATCCTGGTCACCCGCGACATCGTCTTCGACGACTAGGCCACCCCCGGAAGCAAGGCCAGGAGCTGGCGCACGACCGGCTTCTCCGGCCGCCGGCTCAACACCGCATCAAAACCCAGGAAACTCCGGGCCAGCGGGCGGTAGACGACGCCCGTGGCGCGGCAGGCGTCTCCCTCGCCCACGAGGCCCAGGCCCTGGCCCAGGGCCACCAGCCGCGCCAGGCTGGCCGGCGCGGCCGCCCGGCCGCAGATCGCTGTCGGCCCAAGGCGCCGCGCGGCGAGGTCGCGGACAAGGCCGGCGATCGGCTCGACGACCAGGAGTCGGCGCTTGGCGAGATCGGCCCAGCACAAGGACACGGCGTTGGCCAGGGGATCGGCGATCGGTACGGCGACCACAAGGCGCTCCCGCCAGGCCGGCGTCGATACCAGTCCGGTGGGCGTAGACAGTAGGAAAGCGAGATCAAGCCGGCCTTGGCCGAGCGCGGCCGCCAGGATGTCGGCGCTGGCCTCGACGAGGTCGAGCGCCAAGTCCGGTTCGGTTGCCACCAGCTGCCGGAGGAGGTCCTGGAAGGTCCCGCCCCCGAGGCCGGCCAACACACCGACCCGCAAGGTCCCGTGGTCGGCGCGCGCGGCCTCGGTCGCTCGGTCGACCGCCAAGTCCAACTCGCCCACGGCGCCCTGCGCGCCCCGCACGAAATCTTCACCGGTCGAGGTCAAGCGCACGCCGTGAGGACCGCGTTCGAAGATCGGCGCGCCTAGGCGGCCTTCCAGTTCCTGGATGCGGCGCGAGACGGCCGACTGCTGGACGCCCAGGCGCCGGGCAGCCCGGCGAAACCCACCGTGCTGGGCTGCCGCCAGCACGTAGCGCAGATGGTGCAGGCCAAGGCCGGCCCGGGCGCTGGCCTGGCCTTGGTCGATGGCGGCAAGATCCGGCGCGGGCATCGACACGCAGAACTCGAGCTAGCGGCCGAGCTGGCCGCACGTCATGCAAGCCCGCCAAGCTGCGCGGAGCCACGCTATAGAACGAATATAGACAGAATATTCGGCTGCCCCGTGCAACGAACAGTGGCGCCGACACCGCCCGACGCCCTAGACTCCCAGCCTTATCGCCGAACGACCACGGACCCATGAAGACCTCGCTCGACCACCTGCCGGCCGCCAAGCGCAAGGAACTGGACTTCGTTGTCCATACCCTCCGCGACGGCTTCGCGCAGGCGCTGAGCCGACGGACCATGCCGCGGTTCCGGACCGGCAAGATCCTCAAGATCATCCTGTTCGGCAGCTACGCGCGCGGCGACTGGGTCGAGGATCCCAAGGGCCGCTATTTCTCGGACTACGACATCCTGGTGGTGGTCAACCACGACGACCTAGCTGATCTGGACAAGTTCTGGGGCGGTCCCGACGAGATCCTACTGAAAGAGTTGGCATCGGGCGAACGCCTGCGCACCCAGCCTAACTTCATCGTCCACAGCCTGGACGATGTGAACGAGCAACTACGCCTCGGCCGCTACTTCTTTACGGATATCCTCAGAGACGGGATTGTGCTCTTCGAAGCAGACGGATTTCGGTTTGTGCAACCTGAGACCCTTTCAGCGCGAGACGCCTTCGCCGAAACCAAGGGATATTTCGAGAAGTGGTCCGTGCGGTCCCAAAACTCGCGAACTCTTTCACAAGACGCTCGCACCAGAGGCATGGCAAATGACGCTGCGTTTCTTCTGCACCAATCAGCCGAGCGCGCGTACCACGGACTTATCCTCACGCTTACGCTCTACAGCGCTAAGACTCACAGGTTGAACCTTTTGCGCGACAGGGCCGAGGCGATGGACCAACGATTGGTCGGCATCTGGCCAAGCAGTAACAAGTTTGAGCGACAAGGGTTCGATCTGATCCGGCGCGCCTACGTCGAAGCGCGATATTCGGACTATTACGAGATTTCGGACGATCACCTAGCCTGGATGGATGACCGTATATCGAAATTACAGGCTGCGTTTGAGACCATCGCCGGCGAGCGGCTGGAGAGCCTTCGAAAGGCGGCTGGGTAGCGCCACAATAGCTGCCCTTAGCTTGTCGCCAGGAACCAGACCTCCGAGCCCCCTTGGAACTAAGCGTCGATACGAACTGACCTTTTCATGGCCATCGACCACGCCAATGTCGACACGGTGCTGGCGGTCCTCGCCAAGTCTCGCTGACATTCGATTCCAGGACGACGCCGCAGGTTAGACCCCCATTCGACGGATGAACGACTTCTGCGGCCTGTTCCGCACCATATCGTCCCATTTGAGGCTCTTGGCCACCGGACGGGCCTTGCCTTCGGCGGTGAAGACGTCGACTTCGGCATAGGTGTCGCGCAGCTGGATCACCGCGTCGGCGACCATTTCGAAGGTCAGCGGCGTCTCGTTACAATGCGCCCGGAAGAGGTCGCCGAGCGTGACCGGCGCGCTCGCATCCTGCGCGTCGTCCCGGATCATCCGAGGCAACTGATTGATCGCCGCGGCTAGTGAATCTTTGCGGGCGTCCACACCGAAGTCGAACTCAAGCCTAATCTGCTTAGGATCGACGCTAGGATCATAGCCGAGCGCGTTGAAGCCGGCGTCGCCAGGATGGGAGAAAAGATTGCTCATGTCCCAGTGGAGCCGAGCCATTTCGTCCCGGGCCCGCTCATGCTTGGACAGGTGGAGCAGCCAATAGGAGCGCCGGCTGTCGGCTGATCTGATGAAGAAGGGCGTGTAGTATTTTGCGCCCGTGCTGCCGATGATGTGCTTGTAAAGGAAGCCTTGAATGAGGCGTCGTTGATCCTGTTCGGACTTGAGCGCCTTTATCGCTTCGCCCATTGCCGGATCGAGTTCGATCGCGCGGCCGCCGGACGTCCGCGCCGTCTGGTCCGAAAAGTAGTCGATCAGCGAGTCGACCGAAAAGGTGAGGAGCACCTCGGGATTGCGTAGGCAGGCGAAAATCTGCCGGATGGTCGCGAACGAGACGGCGCTCCAGCCGTACTGGTCCAGCAGGAAGAGCGCCCGGTGGCTTGACCCGCGATCCTTGACCCTCTGGATGACTTCGGCGGCCTTTTCCTCGAACAGACCGGTCGAGACCGAAATCGAAGCCCCGACCTCGCCGCTGAACTCCGATTTCATAAGCTCGTGCTGCAGGAACTCGATATGCTCGGGCTGCTTGTCGATGAAGAAGAACTGCGACTTCATCTGAAAGCCGTTCTGGCGCGTGAGCGTCAGACCAACCTCCGCCGCCTTTACCGCGCGAAGCACCCTCAGCGGGGACCCCGGAACGATGACCGAGCCGTTCTGGTAGGCGCCGCCGCCGCAGAACCCGTCGACAATCGTCAGGTTCAATTCCCGTCGGCGGGGGTTGGACGACAGAATCTTTATGTAACTGTCGATGTAGGTGGCGAAGACGTCGTGTTTGGCGATGCTGTGCGCGCCGATCTTCGGCAGCCGCTCACCGACCTTCCACGCATAATGCTTGGTGACCATGTCGTCCGACTATCCCCCGCCGGGCGGCGTCGCAAACGACCTGGGCCTCAGATCGCTTCCGGCGTGGCCGGCATCTCGTTCCAGGTCCTTCCGCGGTATTCGCGGCCATTGGCTTTCTTGGAGCGCTTCTTGTTGTCCTTGCCCCAAGTGCCCCACTGCTTGAAGAAGAAGGCAGTATCATAGGTATCGCATTGCGCGTAAATCTCGTCGATCCAATCTTCACGGATCGGACGCGCGTTCAGACCGCTCTCGCCACCGACAATCGCCCAGTGCACGCCGGTGAGATTTACGGCCCCCACCGGTCCGATCAGCGGCTCGAACGAGATGAACCGTATGGCGGCCGGCACGGCTCGCAAATGATCAATCCGGCCAATGACGTCTTCATTCTCGACGCTGGTGCCTAGCCAGACATTGGGCAGCACATCAGGGATCGCGCGCGCCACGACCTCAGCCATGCGCTCGGGCCGCTTGGTGAGAATCTGGTAGTTGTGATGCGGGGTCTCGCGCATGACCCGCCACACGTCGACGATGAAGTCCTCGCTTACCGCGTCGTGGAAGAGGTCGCTCATCGAGTTGACGAAGATCTTCCGAGGCTTGCGCCATCCGTAGGGTATTTCGAGCGCCGAACGATCCTCGCGCACCACGCCGTTCCACAGCGCGCGCTTGCCACTCTTGCGGGTCAAACCTTCGTATTTTTCGACGCCCATGGCTTCGAGACGGCGAGCCATCTGCATGGCGTAGCAGTTGGTGCAGCCAGCGGTGACGATGGAGCAGCCCGCCACCGGATTCCAGGTGGCGTCGGTCCACTCGATCTGCGTCTCGGCCATTCTTCAAACTCTGCTGCCGCGTCGTCATGACGCGTCGGTTGCGGCCCACCATCCAACGCAAGCGGAAAGACTTTCTTAAACATAACCCTTCCGAGCGAAACGCGGCCATGCCACCATGGCGAAGGATCGCGACAAACCCGGACGCAGGCGGAGCGACGATCAGCCTTGATCAGGAACAGGCCTGCGGGACCTTCTGACAAACTACCCGAGGCGGCTGGCCGGCCTCGATGGTGATCTCGATATCCCCGTCTACTCGCGCCAGGGCTGACCTTCCGGCCGTCCAAATTCCGGACCTTTCGCCGTCAACTTTACTACTCGACAGCCGTGAGCTTCATCAAATCGTCCACGCCACCCGCCTGCATGAACCGTGGCTCACCGGAGGTGACCGCGATGGCTTCGAAGTGTTTGCCACCGCAGCGCACCTTGCCGGCCTCCAGGTGATGCAGGTCGTCGATGAGGTTGGTCGGCTTGGTCTCGACAACGAAGTAGAGCCGCTCACCGTCGTCGGTGCAGACCAGGACCGCCCAGTCGGGATTGTAGGAGCCTAGCGGCGTTGGGATCTTGAACCAAGCGGGTAGCTTGGCGAACACCTTCACCGCTTCGTTGGCGTTGAGAGCCTCGGCGAAGGCCCCTTCGCTCGGCGTATCGAAGCGGATGTGGGTCGTGGGTGCCTTTGTCGTGGCGACCATTTTGTTGAGATAGCCCTGCAGCTCATCGGCCTCAAACAGCGCCTGAGCGTAATAGTGGTCTTCGCCCAGCTTCTGGTAGCGCACGCCGTCAACAAGGGCCGCGACCTTGGCCGCGTTGATCAGCTTTGCGGCCAGGTCGATGAAGGCGGCAGAGTTCTGGCGCAGATCGTCCAGCCGTTCGCTCTCGACTAACACCTTGGCCAGCGTGCGGCGCGTCAGCTGGGTACGGTTTTGAAGCTCGCCCAGCACGTCGGGAACATGACCATTGCCGCTCGCGAGGTGCTGAAAGCCCGAGACGCGCTCGTGGACGCCGCTGACACCGCCGTCAGTGATTTCCAGCTCAGCCGTGCGCCACCGCGCCTGTGCTCGGGTGATCGCAGGCATGTCCCGCAAGCGGCCGATGGCGTCCGTGATCAGCGCCTCGTTGTCGAAGGCCAGGCGATAGGTTGTCTTGGTCTTGATCCGATCCCACAACGCCTTGAAGTCCTCTCCCAAGAAGACTTCGCGATTGAGGGCGATGGGTTGGCGCTCGTCGGCGTCGCGCACATCCAGTTTGCCCGCCAACTTGGTTAGCAGTGCTTTGGCCGCCGCTTCGACCGGCGCGAACTCCGGCGGCAAAGCCAAGGTGGCGTCCTTGAGCGCGCGGCGCAGGCTGTCTTGCACCTTGCCCTTAGCGTCGATGAAGTTCTGACCCCGCAGCCAGGCGACCAGCGCCGCCGACTGCGCCGCGCCCAGGGGATTGATCTGACCGTCCTCATCCTGGAAGGCCAGGGCGGCGAAGGTGTCATGCGCCACCGTGCCGAACTTGATCCCTAGGTCTTCCTCGATCTGTCTTTGCAGACCCTCGGCGAAGTGCGCGTAGCTCTCGCCCGCGATCACCGTCAGCACGTTCAGCCCTTCGTCGCGGCGTCGATCGCCATGCTTGTCCACACACAGGCGCAGGCCTCGGCCCACGGTTTGCCGGCGTTCAGTTTCGCTGCCCATCTCGCGGAGGGCGCAGATCTGGAAGACATTGGGGTTGTCCCAGCCCTCGCGTAGCGCAGAGTGCGAGAAGATGAAACGAAGTGGCTCGGCCTCGTCCAACAACCGCTCCTTGTCTCGCATGATCAGGTTGAAGCCCCGCTCGGCGTCATCGCGGCTCGCGGCGTTCTTGAGTTCGCCCGAGGCGTTCAACTCCGGCTCGGTGACACGCCCTTTTTTGTCCTTAGAGAAATAGCCATCATGGGCTGAAGTCGGATCAACGGCGACCGCGCCGAACAGGCTCTTGAAATCAGGATGCGCCGCAAGTTTGCGATACTCCTGCTCGAAGATTTCGCCGTAGGGGCCAAGGCTGAATGTCCCATCGTCGTTGTAGAGACGATAGCGATCGACCCGGTCGATAAAGAACAGGCTCAGCACCTTGATCCCCATCGGGCGCAGCACCTTTTCACGGTTGAAGTGCTCGCGGATGGTCCGCTCGATCATGCGACGCGCGATCGCCAGCGGGTCGATGCCGCCGAAGGCTTCCCCCTCCTGGAGATAGCGCACCTCACCCGGGACGTTCAGTTGCAGCAGAGCCCCATCGCCCGTCTTCTCGATCGTGCCGACTGAGACGTCACGGTAAACGTCGCGGCCGGTGACGTCGGCCAGATCGTCGCCGTCCTGGACAGTCTTGATCTGGCGCAACACCTGGCCGGCACCTTGCATATCGATCTCGACCCGCGCCGTCGGGGCCTTGCCCTTGGCGGTCTTGACCTCGATCAGTCGGACATAGGGGCTGTTATAGGCGTCGACGATCTCCAGGCCCGCGACGTCGATCCGCTTGACCAGGCGCTGCTCATAAGCGTCCACCGCGTCCAGGCGATAGACCATATGGTGCTTGTGAATATGGGTCGCCGAATAGCGCAGGCGGCACAGAGCGTTCATCTCGCGCAGCGCCTTGGCGCCGGCGCCCTTGATCCCGCCCTCCACGGACTGCGGTTCGTCAATGATGATCACCGGCCGAGTGGCCTTGACCAGATCCACCGGACGCTCGCCGCCGGTCTTTTCATGCGGCGTGTAGAAGACGTTCTGGTCTAGCTTGTTCAGCGAACCAATGGTGGCGACCATCACCTTGATGTTCGACGAGGTAGCGAAGTCGCGGACCTGACCCAGCCTGGCGCTGTCATAGACAAACCAGTCCATTGGCTGGCCGGCATAGAGAGCGCGGAAGTGGTCGTGGGTCATCTCCAGCGTCTTGGCCACGCCCTCGCGGATGGCCACCGACGGTACGACGATCAGGAACTTGGTGAAGCCATAGCGCCGGTTCAGCTCGAAGATGGTTTTCAGATAAACGTAGGTCTTGCCGGTTCCGGTCTCCATCTCAACCGTCATGTCAACATCAGACAGAAGGTCGGCGGGGGCCAGGGCGTTGCGCACCTGAACCTCACGCAGATTGGACAATATCTCGTCGCCCAGCAGGGTGCAGCGATTGCCGACGCCCAGGCCGTCATCGTCCAGACCAAGCTCGGCCTGGGCCGCGTCGGGAGAGACCCGGCTGACCGTGAACTCGGTGCGATTGATCTCCTGGCCCTTAAACAGGTCACAGACCGCGTTCACCGCCGCCCATTGATAGTCCAGGTCGGCTTCGAACTTCAGCTTCATACGCTGCGCACCTTCAGCAGTTGGTCGCCCAGGCGCTGCTCCAGAATGGCCGCGATATTGGTCTTGGCGGTGTCGTTCTCGAAGCCGGAATCTTTGAAGAAGATCGTGGTCGGCGCGGCGGGCGTCAGGGCCAATAGCCATTCGGCGATGCCGTCAGCGAGGGCTTCGGCGCTGGCGGTCGCTACATCGGCCAGGCACACGGCCAGGACTCCACCTCCGAAAGCGTGGACGCCCCGGCCGGCGATCGTCTTGGTCACGACCGGCTCGCACAGGTCGATCCCCTGCTTGAGCAGCAGCTCGACCAGAAGGTCGTCCTCGCTGCGCCCCGGCGCCAGGTTGTCGGCGGCCGACAGCAGGTCGGCCTGGAGATCTTCGCCCGGCTGCCAGGCCTTCAGGTTCGAGGTCGCCAGCTTGTAGACCCGGAAGCCGCCGTCGAACCGCGCATCCCGATGGTCGGCCTTCACCTTGGCCGACGCCCGGCGCAGCCGCTCCTTGGTCAGCTCGGCGATGGTACGCGGCTTGCCCAGGGCGTCACAGAAGTCGGCGGCGGTCTTCTGGTCCCTGTTGGTTGGATCTAGCAGTTCAGGAAGCTGCACCAGGATGTATCGCCGGTCGCCGCCGTCGGCGGCGTTCTGGGCCATGACGGCATGGCCGGTCGTGCCCGAGCCAGCGAAGAAGTCCAGGACGATCTCGTCACCTTTGGTCAGGTAGGAGATCAGCTTCTGGCCGTCCGCAATGCTCTTGGGATTGTCGAAGACGCGATGGCCTTCAAACATGGTGGTCAGGATGTTCGTGGAGGTCTGGGCGTAGCTGAACCAGACGCTGGACATCACCTGCCCGTCGTTCTCAAAAAGGTTTGTCCGCACCCGCGGCACGGTCGTCTCATCCGGGCCAAAGACGACCCGGCCGGCGTCGAACTCCTCCCAGAAACGTTCCGGCTTGGGATAGCGCCAACCACTGACCGGCAGCTTGACCGCCGCGCCTGTGTCGGGATGCAAGACCTCATAACGGGGACCCCCGCCGCCTGGCCAGTTGATGTTGCCGTCGTCCCTGTATGGGCCGCGCGCATCGACCTTCCTGAACCGCGAGACCGCCGCCTTGGCGTCCCCCTCCGGAAGTCCCGCGTAGAATTCCAGGATACCTGCCCGGACGGCGGACCAGTCCTCGCCGTGCAGGTCTGTCAGCCGCGCGAACTCTTCTCGGACGAGATCGACGCCTTCCTTGGCCCCGCGAAGCACACCGTGGTGCTCAAAGAATTTCGCCTCGTTCTTGAAGTATACGAGGACGTATTCGTGACCCACGGAGAAATATTTGGCGTCATTCTTCCTGTTTCGATCGATGATCAGGGTCGCGATGCGGTTTTCCTGGCCGAAAATCCCGTCCATCGCGAGCGTCAGGTTCGCCAGTTCGGCGTCATCGATGAACACCAGCATGACGCCCTGGGGGGAAAGCAGGCTGTGCGCCAGCATTAACCTGGGCAGCATCATGCCGAGCCAGTCGGAGTGAAAACGACCGCCGCTCTCGGTGTTCGTGGTGTTCTTTCGCCCCTCGGCGTCCACCTGCCCGGTCCGGCGCAGGTAGTTGTCAAGATTGTCCGAATAGTCGTCCGGATAGACGAAATCGCTGCCCGTATTATAGGGCGGGTCGATGTAGATTAGCTTGACCTTTCCAGCGTAGCTCTTCTGCATGAGCTTGAGGACTTCGAGATTGTCGCCCTCGATCATCAGGTTGCGGGTCGAGTCCCAGTCGAGGCTGTCCTGCGTCGCCGGACGCAGGGTTCCCAGGGACGGGGTCAAGGCTAGGCGGCGGGCCTGGCGCTTGCCCGACCAGTTGAGGCCGTACTTCTCGTCGCCGTCATCGACCGTGTCGCCCAGCAGCCCGCGCAGCACGTCGAAATCGACTTTGCCCTCGACGAAGGCGTCGGGAAACAAACCCCTCAGGGCCTGGACGTTGTCGGCTACGATATCGGCGCTCCGGGCCGCCGGATCCGCGGCGGTGACGAGCGAAACAGCGGGAGTATCGGTGGGCAAGGGAGCGCAGCCTTCGGAATAGACGATCAGGTGAGGATCTTGACCAGGTCCGCAAGCCGACCCTCGGCGCTCGCGACCTCACGGGCTAGGTCCAGACGACGGGCCAGACGTTTTTCCGCCGACGCCGCCGCCTTCAATCGGGCCACCTCTCGCGCCTGGGCGGCGTGGTCCGCCAGCGCGGTCTGTCGCGCTCTAGCCTCATCGCCATCCAGAGGCAATCGAAAGGCCCCGGTGATGCGTGCGGCGGCGAAGGCCTCGATCCGCTCTTCCCACCCCGTGTGTAGCGACCATAGGTCGTGGGCGGGAACCGCCGCAAGCGCCAAGCTGTGCAGAAAGGCCTCCTCGACCGGATCGCCGCCCCCGTCTACGATCGGACTTGTCGTCAGTCGCTCCAGGACGGCCCGCCCTAATTCTCGCTCGTGCCGCCGCTTCAGCCCGACCGACAGGCTCGCGCTCGCCGCGTCGCCAGCGATCACCACCAGCGGCTGAGCCAAGGCGCGGTGAATCACCTCGATCAAGCGGTGCGCTCGGCTTGGCTCGCGAAGAAGGGCAAACACCACGACCAGCTGGCCATAGTCGCGGACCGCGTCGCTATGGGCCGCCACGCCGACGCCCAACGGCTTCAAGGTAGCGCGCCAGGTCAGGCGTTCCAGTCCCTGATCGACCAGCCGGCGATCCGTAGACCCCAAGCCGCCGCGCTCGATCAGCAAGGCCTTAGCGATCCGCTGATCGACCCGCGCCTCCTCCGGCAAGGTCAGGGCGTTATAGATCAGGTCCTGAACGTCCCGCGTCATCGGACAACGTCGGCCTCCGGCTGCGGAAGGATCGCGAACCAGCCCACTACCTCCCAGTCGTCCAGGCCGGCATGCTCAACGGGGTCGGCGATCTCGCCCGCCGTGAACAGGCTTTCGACGGCGCGCTCCCGCGCTTTGCCCGAAACCGCCGCTATGGCGGCGGCCAAGGCGCGTCGCCACGCGCCCATATCGCGACCGCCCTTGGTGAGCGCGTCCAGCCGCGACCACGCCTCGGCGTCGGGAGCCTTGCCCCGCTCGCCCAGGAGCTGGGTCCGATCCAGGATCTTCTTGGCTTGGCCCTGGGTCAGCATGACCGCGCCATCCAGGCCGACATGGATCAAGGCGTGCGGGCGCAGCGGATCGTTCGGCGGCAGGGCCGACAACGCCGCCGAGGTTTCAGCCCGCAGGCAGAAGATGGCGCCCGGCGGGATGTCGGGCTCGGCCCACACCGCCGCGTGCGCGGTCAGCGGGGTCCTGGCCAGAGCTTCGCGTTGTTCGGGTCGCAAGGCCGCCAGGTCGGCGCGCAGATCGTTGAGGGTCAGGTCGGCGATCGATACGCCGGAAGACAGGTCCTCTAGATCGACCACCGTCTCCTGCATCGCCTCCATTTGTCGGCGGCGATAGTCGAGATCGTTCATCACGTCGCCCGACTGGGCCTCGATGATGTTTTCCTCGCCGGTCGCCGAAACGTCCAACAGGACCATGCGGCCGGAGACCTTCTTCTCCAGACCGATATAGGCGTCAAGGTCCATGTTGGGCCAGTAATTGACCAGTTGGATGGTGGCGTTGATCGACCCCAATCGGTCGATTCGGCCGAAACGCTGGACGATGCGAACGGGATTCCAGTGAATATCGTAGTTCACCAGGCAGTCGCAGTCCTGAAGGTTCTGGCCCTCGCTGATCACATCGGTGGCGATCAGCAGGTCAATCTCGCCTTCCGCCGACAGATCCGTCGGGCGGCCCTTCGAGCGCGGCGAAAAGGCGGTCAGGATCGTGGCGAGGTCGGTCTTGAGCCCCTTGATGTTGGTCCGATTGGCGCCGGTTCCCGCGACCAGCGCCGCGTTCAGGCCCAACGACCCCGAGAGCTGATCGTACAGATATCGCGCCGTGTCGGCGAAGGCGGTGAAGACGATCACCTTGCGATTGCCGGTATTGAACGGCTCGGCGACCTTTGCTGCGATGAAGGCCCGCAGGTCGGTCAGCTTTGCGTCATTGTCGGGAGTCACCGCGCGCCCCTGGTCCAGCAGTCGATCCAGGATGGCGCGATCGTCCATCAGGTCCTGGCGCCAGCGCACGCGGTCGGCGTCCGCCAGCAAAACGCGAACGCTTCTGCCAACCGACAGGCTTTCGAACAGCGGGTCGTCCAGCCCGAGATCTTCGATCCCCAACTCCTCGATGCTCTCCTCGTGAGCGTCGAGGCGCGCGATCAGGGAATCGACGGCGGCCAGTTGGCGCTCGACCGTGAGGGCGAAGCTGACGACCGAGCTTTCCATGCGCTTGAGCATGTTGACGCGCATCAGATGGACCAGGCTCTCTTCGCGGTCCAACTGACTGAACACGCCGCGACCGCCCCGGACCTCCTGCGTATAGGCCCGCTCGTAGGCCTCCCGCTTGGAGGGCAGGACGTAGCGCAGGGGAGCATAGGAGGCCAGCGTCAGTCGGCGGATCTCAGTGTTGACCTCGGCGATCGGCGGGAAGGCGCCAGAGCTGTCCACCGCCGGCTTGCGGTTGATCGGCTTGCGCCGCTCGGGAAAGGCACCGGTTTCGTCCACCCCATAGTATCGCTCGACGTGCTTTCGGCTGCGCGCGATGGTCAGCAAGTCCAGCAGGCGGAAATAGTCGAATCCCAGCATATCGAGCAGACGCTCGGACGTGCGACGCTCTTCCGGGAGTTCAAGCCAGCGGTTGAACTGACCTTGGGCGATACGGATGGTCGCGTCGATCGAGGTCACGCCGTGATTCCGCAAGGCGGCGTCATTGCCCTCAGTAGCGAAGGCGATCTGGTTTCGAAGATCAGCCAGGCGATTATTTACTGGCGTCGCCGACAGCATCAACACACGGGTTTTCACGCCGCTCTTGAAAACCTGGCTCATCAGGCGGTCGTAACGACTGTCCCGGTCGCTGTGCGCCGCGCGATTCCGGAAATTGTGGGACTCGTCGATCACCACCAGGTCGTAGTTGCCCCAATTGATGTGGGCCAGATCGATGTCGCCGGAAAAGCCGCCGTCGCGCGAAAGGTCGGTGTGATTCAGGACGTCGTAGTTGAGACGATCAGCCGACAGGATGTTGCGGCGGTCATTCATTCGCCAAAGGGTCCAGTTGTCCCTGAGCCGCTTGGGGCACAGGACCAGCACTCGATCGTTCCGCAGCTCGTGATACTTGATAACCGCGAGGGCCTCGAAGGTCTTACCAAGGCCCACGCTATCGGCCAGAATGCAGCCGCCGAAGCGCTGGAGCTTGTCGATCGCCCCGACAACGCCGTCGCGTTGGAAACGATAGAGCTTGTTCCAGATGACGGTGTCCCGGATCCCCGTGGCCGATTTGACGATCCGCTCCTCATCCAGCGACTCGCCATTTTCCGAGAATAAGGCTTCGAGTAAGCGAAGATGGATCTCGGAGGCGGCGCGCCGTTGCCCTATTGCACCGAGCTTGCCGACCAAGTCGCCGGCGACGGGGCGCGGGTTCAATGAGAGCGCCCGCCACTGGTCGTCAAACCATCCCCTTAGTGGGAGAGCTTCCTCCCCTTCAGCGAGGTGGATCAAGCTGAAAGGATCGCTCGGTGCCAGCCCAAGGCCTTCAGATGTCGGCGCGCATCCCCCCAGCAGCCCTATTGAAGCATCGTCGCCGTCCAGAACAATCGCCGACTGGGGCAAACGCGCCGCGGTGTATTTAATCAAAGCAGATCCAAGCCACTCGGCGAGGTCGTTTGCAGTCGCGCGTAAGCTGAGAGCATTGCGGCGAATGCGATCAGCGGCCCCACCGACTAGATCCCCTTCAATCACGTCTGGCTTAGGGGTTATCAGCCTCAGATCCTGAACGCGGCCGAGGGCAGATCGTAGGGCATCCAGCCCGAAAATGCTCACCGAGGCCGCTGCAAGCCGGACTACGCGATTACTTCCACTATCGCGGATAACCTCGATTACCCGGTCTCGACCTTTATTTGTTACAAGCCTCATGATTCTCGATTCAACAAGTTGTCGTGTTGGCGTAACAGCCGGACAGATGCACTGACGAATCTAGCTGGCACTTCATGCAAATCATTGACTGTACTCGCTATGTTCTCTGCGCGCGCGAGATTTCTACGCCTAACTATCGCTCGTTAGGCCGGTTTGATTTTGCGTAGGTGTCGCAGCTTTTCCGCTCATGATTGCAAGTCTATACGCGGCTATAGCAGCGCCGACCAATAAGACTACCGCGTACACTGTCAGCCAATATCCGAATGCGCCTGCTGTAATTGTCATGTAGCGCTGCACTTCTAACTTGACACTTCTTTCTATATTTAGAATCCCGACTAGATCCACTAGCAATGTGGATTTTTGCGACAATGCAAATATAATCGCAGCTGTTTGTATAAGTATAAAGTGTAAGAAAGTTGCGTTGATAACTCTCAAAAGCGTCGGACCACCGTGCTTAGGCTGGGCGCTTAACGCGCCCAAAAGCCTCTCATTTGCCAGACTAAAAATCAGCGCATATGCGCCCAGGCTGAAACCAAGAAGATTTGGAAGCAGCGATAGCGGGAGATCTACCCAGTCGGTCTTGAGCCACGCTCGATATGAAGCGCCCGAAATCACAACAGAGAGGTGAAGTAGCGGCGACCCAAAGAAGTCCTTCCAGCCGCCATAATCTTTCCAATAGCGGCCAACCGATACGAAAAGCCCACGATAGCTGGATGGAATATGAATCATTCTCCAGCTTCCATTGAGTTGCGAAGGCGCTCGAAAGCATGCGCTTCACTTTCAACTTCTTCATTATACGTCGTCTGATCGAGGCGAGGGCTGTCTATTGTCGAAATTCGCTGGTGGGCCTTTCCTTCGGTTCCGGTTGCTTCGATAGCTCCGTTACGAAGCGCGGTGTTTCCAAGCTTGCGCAAAGACGGCGTCTCGACCAGCGAGCCGCCTGAGGGCGCGGTGTACGTCACCGATATTTGCTGGGCATGGACCGCCGCGAGGTGGGCATCGACTTGACCTTCAATGTCATCACTCCAAATGTCGGGGTTGGGCCGATCCACAATGAATGTAATGCGCTTAATGCGCGTCATTCCGAATATACGATCGAGAGACGACTTGTCTTGTAATATGCTAATCTTCACGGCGCCAAATTTTGTGGTAACTGATAGATTGTCACTAAGTTTACGAAATAGAGTATATGCGCTCTTTGGAACGAGGTATTTTCCACCACTGTAATGCTCAAATGTCAGTACATGATTTTTGACGTTCATGGCAAAGCGGAAGGCTGCCGAATTTGGATGAACGTTTGCCGGTATGTTTATCTCTTTAAGGAGATCAGGGGATACGTCGTCGAGGCGGGTTTGGTCAAACCATCGCCCATTCATATCGATTTTAGTAAAAGTCGTGATGACGCCACGAATAATTCCACTCTCGAGATTTCGTCGATCCAGCGCGGTTATCATCCCATGCCGATCGCCACGGATGTGAACAGGTTCTCTGAGAGCGTAGATCGCCTGCAGGAATTGATCGTAAAGCTCAGGTGAGTGCGGATGTATCCGAACGTTAAGGCCGCCTACCGACAGTTTCAAATTTCGCGGCATGCCTGCACCCCCCAGTTTTCAAGGTCAAGTTAGGCATAGGGCGCCAGCAGCACAAGCCTGGGTCGCATATGACTCATTCTGCAAGCAATCCGGCGAGACCTCCAGGCAGCCTACCCAAGGGCAGCTTGGAGTCAGGCTTTCTGGTTCCCGGGGCCGTGCCGGCCACCTTGCCTTAGCCTTCAGGAAGCGGACCTTCTCAACGGACGCGAAGAGTCAGGTTTGACGGCTGGAGAACGCGTCAGCGATCGCAACCCTCCGGGCCGAGACCGCTCGCGGGCTCGGCGGCGCGGGCGCCGTAGAGCGCGGCCGCGCCCTGGCGCGGGACGCCCAATCCTTCTAACCTCCCTTCGCGGGCGCCGCCCTATAGGCGCCGACCTGGAGCCGGGGGTCATCGGCGGCGGTCGGTGTTGAAGTCGGCGGGCCTTCGCCATCGCAAGGTTTCCAACGCCCGCCCCTTTCTCCATCGATGGCTTTTTCGCCTAACAGCGATCTGCGCCTTGCGCCGCTGGCCTGATTGATTCAGGTTTCCAGCGCCGGCGCCGATGGGCGCGGGTGGGGCGTGGAAACCCCGTGCGATGTCTAAGAGCCATAGCGGCGGGCCGATCATAGCGGCGCGTCGATAGCGCCCATGCCCCCGGGTCGCGTCCCCGTGTCCGCAGTTCGCGGCCACGCGCCCTTGTCCGCCCCTGCGTTTCCGAGCGCCCCGTCGAACCGACGGAGTAGGCGATGGACCCCAAGCTTCCCTGCGTCGCGACCCAGCCCGAGGGCAGCTGGGACGAACGCGACGACCTGGATCGGCTCTATCGGCGCTATGCGCCCTGGCTGGGGGCAATGCTGCGCCGGCGGTTCGGTCGCGGGATCGAGGCCGACGCCGACGACCTGGTGCAGGAGACCTACGCCCGGCTCGCGCCGTACGACACCGCCAAGATCGAACGCCCCCAAGCCCTGCTGATGCGGGTAGCGTCCAACCTCGCGACGGACCTCTTGCGTCGGCGGGCGGTCCGCACCCGGCACGCCCAGCAGGTGCAGCGAGAGCCGGACATCGCCCAGGCCGCGGCCAGCGCCCTCGACATCCTCCTGGCCAAGGAGGCGATCCTGCAGATTCCCGAGCCCTATCTCGACGTCTTCGTCTTGAGGCGCTTCCATGGCTTGACCTATGAACAGATCGCTACACGCTGCGGTTTAACCGTAAAGAGCGTAGAGTGGCGTCTGGCGCGGGCGGTAGAGTATGCCCTCGCGGCGCAGGCAGGACTGAGCGGAAGAAGCGACAAATGAGTCTTTCGACTGTCCCGACGGACCAGGCGAGGCGGGAGGCGACCGAGTGGTTCGCCCGCCTGAACAAGCTCGACGTCCCGCTCGCCGAAATGCAGGCCTGGAAGCTCTGGCTGGACGCGCCGGGCAACAAAGCGGCCTATGATGAGGTCGACGCGTTCTGGCGCAAGAGCGAGGCGCTCAAGGACGATCCTGACATCAAGGCCGCCGTGGCCAACGCTCTTGGCCGCGCCACGCCGACCGCGCCTGCGGCCAAGCCGCGCCGGCGCGGCCTCACCGCCGCAGTCGCCATGGGCGTGGTCGCGGCCATCGCCGGCGGCTACGTGCTTTGGGCCCCGAAGGTCTATTCCACGGGGGTGGGCGAGCAGCGCACGATCCAGCTGTCCGACGGCTCGACCGTCGTGCTCGACACCGACAGCCGGGTCGCCGTCCGGCTGACGGGCGCGCGACGCGACATCCGCCTTGGCCGCGGCCAGGCCCTATTCGACGTCGCCCACGACAGCCGCCGCCCCTTCGTCGTCACCGCCGGCGCCACCTCGGTGACGGCCCTGGGCACACGTTTCGACGTCCGCCGCGAGGCCAGCGGCGCCACCGTCACCCTGGTCCGCGGGTCGGTGGAGGTCCGTCAGGGGGGGGCGGCGGAAGCCCCGCAGGTCTGGCGCCTCACACCAGGCCAGCGCGTGGCGACCCAGGCTTCCGCCCCGCGGCCCAGCAGCGTGGATGTCGACACCGCCACCAGCTGGGCGTCGGGCCGGCTGGTTTTCCATGCGGTGCCGCTGCGGGCGGCCGTGGCCGAATTCAACCGCTATGAGCGCCAGAAGATCGAGGTTGCGGACGGCCCGGTGGGCGACGAGCTGGTCTCCGGGGTCTTCGCGGTGGGTGACAGCGAGACTTTCGTAGGCTCCATGGCCGACCTGCACGACCTCGCCGTCGTGCGGTCCGACAAGGACGGGACCATCCGTCTTACGCGCGCGGGAGACGGCGACGGCGCTCGGTAGGTTTTTTCTCCATACCGCCAGGGAAGCGGCCGGGGTGGCGCGTCAATGCCCCGACGTCTTGCGCCGTGCACAGAAGATCCGTCCCGCGACGGACGCCGACGCAGCGTCAAAGGGGGTCCCTTTCATGCTGCAGTCTTCCCTTCGCCGCCGCCTGCTGGTCGGCTTGGCCACCACCGTCTTTCTCGCCCCGGCGCTGATCGCGCCGGCCTCGGCCGCGCCCCAGGAGGCGGCCCAGACCACCGTGTTCGACATCCAGGCGGGCACGCTGGACGCGGCCCTGGTCTCCTTCGCCACCCAGAGCGGCCGCACGGTGGCCTATTCGCCGACGCTCGTCGCCGGCCGGCGATCGGACGGCCTGCGTGGACGCTTCACGCCCGAGGCGGCGCTTGACCGTCTGATCGCCGGAGCCGGCATCGACATTCATCGCCGCGGAGACAAGGGCTTCGTGCTGAAGGCTCGAAGGGCCAGCCTCTCGCCGACCACCACCCTGGAGGCGCCCACGCCGATCGAAGGTCTCATCGCCGAGGAGCCCAACGAGCTCGCCGAGCTCGTCGTGACCGGGTCTCTGATCCGCGGCGCGGGCAATGGCGTCTCGCCCGTGGTCACGGTCACGCGGGACGAGCTCGACCGTTCGGGGCGCGCCAACATCTCCGACTTACTGGCCGACCTACCCCAGGCCTTTGGCGGCAGCGCTTCACCCGACACCGCGCTGGCCGCCACTGACGGCACCGGCTCCAACCTCGCCATGTCGACGGGTGTCAATCTACGCGGCCTTGGCCCATCGGCGACCCTGGTCATGGTCAACGGCCGAAGGATGGCCGGCTCGGGCCTGACGGGCGCGTTCGCCGACACCTCGGCCATCCCGGCGGCGGCCGTCGACCGCGTGGAGGTGCTGCTCGATGGGGCCTCGGCGCTCTATGGCTCGGATGCGGTCGGCGGGGTGGTCAACATCATCCTTCGCAAGGACTTCTCCGGCGCCGAGAGCCGCGCGCGGGTCGGGGTGGCCCAAGGCGGCGGAGCCTTCGAGCGTTCGGTAGCCCAGACCCTCGGCAAGGCCTGGGACGGCGGTCACGCGCTGATCTCCTACGAGCATTATCAGCGCGACCGGCTGGCCAGCGCCGATCGTGCCTTTACCGCCAACGCCGACCTGCGCGACCTGGGCGGAACCGACCATCGGCAGGTCGCCAGCCATCCGGGCAATATCCTCGTACTCGACGCCGCCTCCGGGACCTATGTTCCGACCTGGGCCATTCCCGCCGGGCAGTCGGGCGTGGGACTGACGCCGGCCAGCTTTCAGGCCGGTACGGTGAACCTCGAGAACCAGCGGCTGGCCACCGACATCCTGCCCGAGCAGAACCGCGACGCGGTCTATCTCGCCTTCGGCCAGCGTCTGGCGTCGCGCCTGGAGATCAGCGGCGACCTGCGCGCCAGCAAGCGCCGCAACGCCTTTGCCATGCCCGGCTCGATCAGCAACCTGACGGTGACCCGCGCCAATCCCTACTTCGTCTCGCCCAACGGTTCCGCCTCGCACGTCATCGGCTATTCGTTCACCGACGAGCTTGGCCCGCTGCGCTCGCGCGGCAAGGCCGACAGCCTGGGCGCTTCGCTCGCGGCGGCGATCGACATCGGCCGGACCTGGCGCGCGGATCTCTACGGCGCCTACGCCGAGGAGGTGACACGGCGAGCCAGCGACCATCGCCTCAACACCCGCTTTCTGAGCGAGGCGCTCGGGACCATCGCCGACGATCCCGCGACCGCCTACAGCGCTGCGCGTGACGGCTATTTCAATCCGTTCGGCGACGGCGCCGCCAACAGCCAGGCCGTGCTGGATTTCATCGGCAGCGGCTACATCCATACCCGGTATGTCAGCACCGTCACGACACTGAACGGCCAGCTTGACGGAACCTTGCTGGAGCTTCCGGGCGGCTCGGTCAAGCTGGCCATCGGCGGTCAGTTCCGCCAGGAGCATTTCGACACCCGAACCCTGGCCAAGACCTCGCGCGCGACCGAGACCCGCACGGTGACCGGGCCATTCGAACGCAAGATCAGCGCCGGCTTCCTGGAATTGCGGGTCCCGCTGGTCGGCCCGGGCAACGCGCTGCCCGGCGTCCAACGGCTGGAGCTGTCCCTGGCCGGCCGCATCGAGCACTACGACGATGTCGGCGACACCAAGAACCCGAAGTTCGGCGTGCTCTGGGCCCCGACCGGTTCGACGACGTTCCGCGCCAGCTATGGCACCTCGTTTCGCGCGCCGTCGCTGCCGGAGGTGTTCGAACCGCAGGACGCGGGCCCGGTGTTCCTGCCCAACGCCGGCGTCAACAGGCTGGTGCTGTTGCGGGCCGGCGGCAATCCGACCCTGCAACCTGAGAAGGCCAAGTCCTGGACGGCCGGGGTCGACTACGTGTCGGGGCGTTGGCCGGGCCTGAAGCTCTCGGCGACCTGGTTCGACACCCGCTTCACGGGCCAGATCGGCACGCCGGTCTATGAGAACATCTACAATGTGCTCGGCAATCCCGTGTACGCGCCTTTCGTCCAGACGCTGAGCGCCAGCAATCCCGCTGATCAAGCCAAGATCGCCGCGCTCCTGGCCACGACGACGAGCGGCGGCCTCTATCCGGCGAACGCCTATACCGCGATCGTCGATGGCCGCTACGTCAATACCGGCGGCCTGCATATCCAGGGGCTGGATGTGTCGGCCCGGTTTGGCCGCGCGATCGGCCCGGGACGGCTCGACCTGACCGCGGCGGCGACCTACCTGATCGACTACAAGCGCAAGCTGACCCCCGCCGGCGCCTGGCTGTCCCTGGTCGACACCGCCGGCCAGCCCGTCGATCTGCGGGCCAAGGCTTCGGCGACCTGGACGCAAGGCGCGTGGTCGGCAACCGGCGGCCTAAACTATGTCGACGACTACGCCACCGCCGCCGGGGTCAGGATCGACCGCTGGACCACGATCGACGCGCAACTGGCCTGGCGCGCCCCAGGCGAGGGGCTGGCCAAGGGCCTGTCGCTAGCCTTGTCGGTGCAGAACCTCCTGGCGAGCGATCCGCCGTTCTACGATACGCCGCAAGGCATCGGCTATGACACCGCCAACGCCGACCCGCTGGGGCGGTTCGTCTCCCTGCAACTGACCAAGCGCTGGTAGCCATGACGGTCTCCCCGACCTGGCCAGGTCGCCTCGCGGCGGCCTGGCTGGTCCTGGCCGCAAGTGCTGCCGAGGCCCAGCCCCTCACCCTGGATCGGCTCCTCAAGATCGAGAGCCTGGGGTCCAGCGCCCTGTCCCCTGACGGTCGCCATCTGGTCGTCGAAACAGAGCGCCCCTACGACACCGCCGCCCGCTTCGACTTCGCGCTGTCGTCGGCCGCCCTGGGCGAGCTTCGCGTCATCGACCTTGGCGGGGACCGCCAGCCGCGCCGGCTGCTGCCCGCCGATCGGGCGGCGGGCTACCTGGCCGGTCCATTCTCACCGAGTGGACGGTCGATGATCGTCTATCGCTGGAAGAACCGTCGCTGGGACAGCGGCGTCGTGGACCTGCAGGCGGGCGCGGTGCGCTGGCTCGGCTTCGGCCTCGACCGGAGCTCCTATGGCCGCAGTGTGCAATGGCTCTCCGATAGAGCCTTCGTCGCTATCGCCCTAAGACCCGGCGATGCGCCTCTGCACATCAAGCTGGCCTGGCAAAACCAGACGCGGACCAGCGCCCTGTGGCGGCGGCAAGCGGAGGGCCGCGAGGCGTCGGTCACGGTGATGGGCGCCGGCCGCGGCCGGGACGCCCAGCCTCGACGGGATCGCAGCCTCGTCCTCTACGATCTCGTCACCGGTCGGCGACGAGCGCTCGCAACGGGCGGCTTCCTCGATCTCGAGCTGTCGGGCAGTCGCCGGTTCGTGGCGGCCCTGGGCGAGGCCGAGCCGATCGGCCTGGCGTCGACGCAGGCGGTCCGGATGGGCGCGCCTGCCCGGCGGCGCAACCTCACCGTCGTCGACCTCGCCTCCGGCGCGCGGTTCGAGGCCTGCCCGCGATGCACAATGTTGGTGAGGCCGATGGCATGGGCGGCGGGGAGCGACCGCCTGCTGGTCTATCAGCACGAAGCCGGCGCCCCCGAAACGAGTGGCGGCCTCTTCGAGATCGACGCCGCAACGCAGCGCCGAACCCGCCTCGACACGAGCGTTGTCCCGGCGATCGACTATGGCGGCGAGGGCTTCGCCACCGTCCAGGCTGACTGGCTGGGCGAGCGGCCGATCGTTCTGGCGCGACGCGCCGCCAACGACCGCCTGGACTGGTTCGCGCTGGCCGGCGCCAAGAACGACAATCTCACCGCGGCCCTGCCAAGCGCGCCCAGCGAGATCGCCTTGACCGACGACGCGGCGATCGTGGCGCTGACTGGCGGAACCGCCTGGCGCGTCGACGCGGCGGGGGCAGCCCGGCCCTTGCCCGGCCGCGGGCAGAGCGTCTTCCGCCCCGCGCGGTTCGGCGCCGGGACCCGGCTGGCCGCCGCGCCGATGCGCGCCGCCTCGATCTGGCGCGTGACGACCGACGGGCTCGAAGATCTCGCGGGCCATCGCGTGCCGTTGGCGCCGGAGACGACGGCGTTGGCGATCTGGCGAGATCGCGCGATCGTCGAAGCCCGCAAGCCCGATGGACGCGCTTTCGTCGGACTTGCCGGAACGACCCAGAAGCCGTTGCTGACGGTGAACCCCGACCTTGGCGAGCAACAGCTTGGCCAAGTCCGCGCCGTGGAGACGCGCGGACCGGATGGCCGGATGCTCAAGCACTGGCTGCTGCTGCCGCCGACCTGGCGGCCCGGGCAGCATCCGCCGCTCGTGGTCGTGCCCTATCCCGGCTCGAGCCCGCAACGCGTTCCGTTTCGCCTCGGCACCACCAGCCTGACCCTCACCCCGAACGCCGCCCTTTTGGCCGCGCAAGGCTATGCGGTGCTCAATCCCGCCCTGCCGCGCGACCGCGCCAGGGGCGAACCGGGCGAAGGCCTGGCCGACCAAATCCTTGCGGCTGTCGACGCCGTCGTCGCCGAGGGCTACGCCGACCCCGACCGGCTGGCGCTCTGGGGGCACAGCTTCGGCGGCTATGCGGCCCTGATGACGGCCACCCAGACCGGCCGCTTCAAGGCGATCATCGCCCAGTCCGCGCCGTCCAACTATGTCGCGCGGTGGGGCGCGATCCAGACCTACTTCTGGACCGCGCCCGAAGAGGGCGCGCCGAACGCCAGCTATATGGGGTATGGCGAGACGGGACAGGGCGCGCTCCTGGGGCCACCTTGGCGCGAGACCGACCGCTATCTGCGCAACAGTCCGCTGTTTCAGGCCGACAAGGTCACCACGCCGCTGATGCTGATCTATGCCGACCAGGACCAGGTGCCCCTCTCGGAGGGCCAGGCGATGTTCAACGCCCTCTATCGCCAGGACAAGGACGCCACGTTGCTGTCGCTGTTTGGGGAGGGCCATCTGCCGACAAGTCCCGCCAATGTCCGGGCGATCTACGCGACGGTCTTGCCGTGGCTGGCCGACCGGCTTGCCCGGCAGCCCTCGGCCCAGGCCGCGGCGCGGACTTCCCAGTGACGCACAAAGGCCTCAAGCGCGAGGATCTCGAAGAGGCGGGGATAGTCGCCGACGTGGATGAGTTGGTCCGGGTCAAGCAAGGCCTCCGCCTCGGCGCGATCCAGCACGCCTCGGGCGGCGAGCCGTCCGTCGAGCAGATAGCCCCGCAAGGTCGGTAGGCTGCGCAGGATCATCCGGCCGTAATAGGCGGTGAGATCGCCTTTCGACCGTCTTGTCCGCACGAGCTCGGGTAGTTGGTCGGCGAAGGCGTCACGCGCCAGTCCGCGGCCCCGTCCACCCCGCGCGAGGTCGATCACCGGAGTGGCCAGCACGGCTTCCTGCACAGGCTGGTGCAGCAGGGGATGGACCAGCTGGGCGGCGCGGCCGCGCAGGCTGGCGCCATGGAACAGCTGGGCGCGAATAAGGCTGCGGATCTGCCGTCGCTTGGCGGGCGCCACCGGTTCGGTCAGCCAGGGATGGTCGGCGGCCTCAACCGCCCGTGCTGGCCGCCAGGCCTCGCGAACCGCCTCGCCGAGCAGCGACCAGACCGAACGCCGGTTCCACCGCGCCGCGGCTTCCAGCTGGCGCCAGGCTGGGTCGGCGCGCGGATGGCGCCGCCAGCGTCCCCACAGCTCCGCGGCAACCGCTGGAGACGGGCTCTGGAAGAAGACGATGTCGCCACCCTGCCCAGTCAGGATCCGTTCGGCCCCCATCGCCTGGGCCTCCGAGGCCATGCCCCGGTCGTAGTGATGGTCGAAGCCGTTGACCGACGGCCGCACGCCGACCGGCAGGCGGTCAAGCGCGTCCTCGTCGAGAGTCAGTTCCGGCTTCTCGCGTTCCAGGAGCCGCAAGCCCGCCTTGTCGGCGATGGCGCGCGCGAAGCGTCGCTCGTCGCTGGCGGGATCGGCCGCGTGCAGGTTGATGAACACAGTGTCTTGGCCACCGCCCAGCCGCGCGAGGGTGGTCGAGACGATGCCGGAGTCGAGCCCACCGGAAATCTCCGCCAGGATCGGCGCTCCCGAGGAGAGCTCGGCCGACAGGACCTCGTCTACGGCGCCGCGCACCGCCTCACGGGCCGCCGCGTAGGAGCCGTGCGGATCACGCGCGAAGACCGAAGGCTGCCAGATCGCTTGCTGCGCTCTATCGCGCCCGGTCCAAAGCGCGCCCGGCATGACGGACGTGACTCCAACCAGGCCTATCGAACCGGCGCCCGCCAGAGCGCCGCGCGCCAAGGCCGGCCAGTCGATGGCGAGATCACGCGGCGCGGCGCGAGGCGGCAATCCTTCGGGCAGGTCCGAGCCGGCCGCCCATCCCCAGGCGCTCTCCCAGACAAGGCAGTCCATGGCCCCCGAGGGATCCCGCAGAACCGCGCCCTGGTGCGTCACGATGAGCGCGTATCGTCCCCAGTATGTCTGGAGGAACTCCGTGCAGAGCGCGGCGAAGTCACCATCGTCCGGCCAGGGCGGCAAGGCTAGCGCAGCGGGCCGGCCGCTGCCCCGCACGAACAGTTCGCCGACGACGATGGCGCGGCCCAGGTCGCGGACCGGCGTGCGGTCGCGCGCCAGGAGCAGGGCATCAGCGGTCGTCCGCGCGACCCGCCAGCCTGCCGGCGCGAGGGTTTTGAGGAGCGCCGGCTCGTCGCCTATAGCGCGCGGCCCAGCCAGGAACAGGAAGCCGTCCATCACACCACCAGGATCGGCTTGAAGGCTTCGAGGCGATCGGCGGTGTCGTCGAGCACCAGATCGCCGACCTGAAGCCAGCAATGGGCCATGAAAGGCCAGGTTCTGACCCCGAACACCCAGCGCGCGTCATGACCCCGCCAGCGCAACACGCGCAGCAGCAGAAAGGCGCGATAGAAGCAGACGCCCTGGAACGGCAGCCATGGCAACAATCGCTCGAAGGTCGCCACCAGTCTTGCGAGATCGTGTCCCGGCTCGCGCGCCGCGTCATCTTCCCTGCTCCCGGAACGCCACGCTTGCGCCCTCCGCACGACTTGGCCGAACGGGCGGGGATGGTAGTCGATGAACATCGTCGCCCAGGCCGCGAGGATCAGAGCGACATCGGCGGCGCGCACGCGCTCGGCGACGTTCAGGCCAAGGTCGCGGGCGGGGCGCGGGACCAGGATCAAGGGTCGTGTCCCGGCGGCGTCGCTGAGCAAGCCGGCAGCGGAGAGCTCGGCGGCGAGATCGGCATCTTCGACGCGCACGCCCGTCGGCTCGATCCGCACCAGCAACGCCGCGCCCGGCAGGCAGAAATAGGCGTTGCGGCGGGCGTCCAGCAGCACGAGGTCATCGCCTAGGCCGACGACGGCGGCTTGATCGGAAAGGTAGGACGCCAAGGCGCATCTCCTGGGCAAGCGCGACGCCGGGGTCGCCGGCGCCGCGATCGGTTCAGCCTTGTTCCCAGCGGAACGTCGCCATCTCCAGGCCCGCGCCTTCTTCGCCGCGGGTCAGACGCTTGGCTTCGCCGAGGCGAACGAGACGGATCTTGCGGGGGCTGGTGTTGGTCATCATGGTCTCCTTGGGCTTGGCCGAAGGAATGGGCGGCTCCGCAAGGGAGCCGCCCGACGTCACCGGCGAAAGGCCGGCTTGGTCGTCAGCCCACGTCCTTGCGGATCAGGCCATTCTCGAAGCCGGGGCCTTCTTCGCCCTGGGTCAGCTTCTTGGCGTCGCCCAGACGGACGAGACGGGTCTTGCTGGTCTTGGTCATGACGCGCTCCTTCGGTCAGATCGCCGCGTCATTGCGGCCTCTCATCAAGGGCGCCGCTCGCTCTGCATTGGCAGTATATTGCAGCTATAAGGACGCGATATTCTCGCCCGCGCGCAGGGCGCGCATCAGTTCCGGCGCACGGACCCTCCGTGCGGCGTGCAGACGGGCCAGGATGATCCGCAGGCGCGTCGGGTCATCGAGGCCGGCGGCGAGCTCGGCGAGTTCATCCGCCAGCGGAAAGACCTGGCTCTCGACGCGAACGGCCGGGGCAAGCCGTTCACCGAGCTGGCGGTAGACGTCAAACAGGGCGCGGTTGCCGGCGCGCGCGACGATCCAGTCGAAGAGCTGGATCATCTGGACGAAAGCGGCGTGAGCCGGGTCGCGCGGTTCAGGCGCGGGGAAGGTCGATGGTCCCACATCGGCGGAGAGGGCCTCGACGAGGTAGAGCCGCCGCAAGCCGTAGAGCTCGACAAGATCGGAGACATCGAGCCGGGGCGCGAAATAGCCCCGGCCCCGACGGTCCTCGATCAAGCGCTCGCCGGCCAGTCGCGACAGAGCCTCGCGGACGGGCGTGGCGCTGAGGCCGAGGTCATGGGCCAAGTCGGTGATGGTCAGGGGCTCGCCCGAGACGAGACGGCCGCTCCGCAACTGATCACGCAAGGTGTCCAAGGCGGCGCTGAACGGATCCTTGGGCTTCCCAGACGCGCCAACTCTCACGCGGACCTCCCACACGGAGATCGCACGCCAGACTTCGCCACCGTTCTCCACCAATGCTAAATAGTCACAAAACACATACAATGCAACTATAGGCTACTTATTTATCATTTTACATAATAGCGCAGAAGTTTTGCGCACTTGCGCAATTTTTCTGCGTCATATTGTTCTGCGAATATTTACTAGGCGCAGCTTCGATAAACTGCCCCTATGGCACGCTCAACCTGTCCGGTGGTCGAGCGGCAACCTTGGCGCTTGCGGCTTCCGCTACACCGCCAAGCCTTGTTACACCTAGGGTAGATCAGTATGCGTGGATTGGATGAGCGGTAAGGATCCCGACGACAAGCAGCGCTCGACCCTCCTGTCGCGCGCCCTGCGGGCGGTCCGCGCCATCCGCAAGGTCAAACCCCGGGCGCTGGCCGCGGCCCTCGGCCTGTCGCTGCGCGGCTACCAGAATTTCGAGGCCGGCGGCGGCCAGCTCAACATCGAGCACGTCAAGGCCTTCGCCCAGGCCAATGACGCCGACCCGTTCGGCATCCTGGCGGCCGTGCAGATCGGCAAGCCCGAGTTCGCCGCCTGGGTGGCCCAGAACAAGGCGATGATCGCCTTCATGATCACCCTGGAGGAGTTCGTCGACAACACGGGCGAAGCGATGGTCCGGCTCGAGACGACGACCTGGGTGTCGGCCTATCGGGAGATGTTCAAGGGCCTGTCGGAAAAGGCGCTGGCCGCCCAGGCCCAGGACGCGGCCTGGCTGGCCGAGAACGCCCCGCGCGTCGGCCTGGGCGGGGCGCTCCCGGCCACCAGTGGTCCTGAAGGGGATGAGACGGACGGCGAAGGCGACGACGGCGGCGAGGACGAGACGCGCGACGACCCCGATCCTCCAGGCGAGAAGTCATAGACCTGGTCCGAGTGAGCGCCCCAAGGACCAGCGCATGCCGCCGGGCTCCAGGACCCCGCTGACCTTTCGCCCCAGGTGACCCTCCAGGGCGGATCGCCAGGGCGCCAGCTGAAAGCCCAGGCCGTCGTCCAGGACGGCGAAGCGTCCGGAGGCCAGGTCGAGGCGACGCTGGTAGACGCCGTCCACCGCCTCGCCGGGGGCGGCCGCCCGCACGGGCCGGCCGGCCTGTCGCGCCAGCTTCGCGGCGGCCCGCTCCAGGTCCTCGGCCTGCAGGGTCGCCAGCAACCCAGGGGCCGGGACGAGACGCCCGTCGCGCACCGAGGCCAGCCCCCGACCCACGAGGACGCCGGCGCGCTTGGCCATGGCTTCCGCGGCCTCGCTGGCGAAGCCCCCGGCGCCGTCGTCGGGCGCGCGCTTGAGGATCTGGCGGTCCAGCCAGGTCGCGCCCCGCGCCTGGACCTGGCCTTGAACGTCAAGGTCGCTGCGGACGGCCAGGGCCTGGCGCGCGGCGCCGTCGCGGTCGGTGTAGGCGCGCAGCTCGACGATCGCCCCCATCGGCGCGTCAGTGGCGGCGGCGAGATCAGGGAAGGTCAGGTGGTGCTGGCGACCGTCGAGGCCGTCGACCAGGACATAGGCCGAGCCGACCAGTTCATCCTGCAGGCCGCGCTCGACCAGCCGCCCCGTAACCGGAACAGCCGCATCCTGGCGGTGGATGACCAAACGCTCGGGGGTGGGATGGCGGCCGTCGCGGGCCATGGCCTGGTGGTAGGTCTTGATGATGTCGCCGCGCGTCGACAGGTCCCGCAGGCGCGGCTCCACGTCCTGGGCGATCCGCCAGCGACCGGGCCCGGCGGCCTCGACGAGCCCCAGCTTTTCGAGGTGGGCCGCGCGCCCGAGGAGCCTCGCCTCGTCGCGGCCGTGATCGCCCCGGCGGCGCAGATCAACCACGCCGTCGCCGGGGTCGGCCGCCGCGACCAGGGTCCGGTCGAGGCGCGTCCAGCGGTCGGCGACGACGTCGGCGTCACGGGCAAGGTCGATCTCGCGCTGGGTCCGGGGCCCCAGTTCCAGGGTGGCCAGGTCCTGGGCCCGCTGGCGCAGGCCGCGGGCGACATAGTCGCCGGCGATCACGAGATCCTTGCCGTCCTCGGCGCGGCCACGGACCAGGACGTGCAGGTGGGGGTTGTCGGTGTTCCAATGGTCGATGGCCACCCAGTCCAGGCGGGTTCCGAGGTCCTGCTCGGCGCGGCCCATCAGGTCGCGGCAATAGGCGCGAAGGTCGGCCAGCTCGACGGCGTCCTCAGGCGAGACGATGAAGCGGAAGTGGTGGCGGTCCCCCTCGCAGCGCTCGGCGAAGGCGGCGACGTCGGCGTCCTCTCCTCGGGCGTCGAACATGCGGGCGGCGGTGTCGTCGCGGGTCACGCCCTCGCGCTGCAGGTAGGCGATGTGGCGGGCCAAGGGCGCGGCCCGGTAGCGGCTGCCCGACTGGCGCACGATGCGCGACTTGACCACCACCCGGCGGCCGGCCTCCGCGCCGGCCCTGGCCTTGCCGGCGCCGCGAGCGAGGCGACCGCCCGAGCGCGCCCGGTTGCCGCTGCGATGCCCCGGCCCCGGATCCGAGGCCGTCTGGACGGCGCGGCGCACCTGGCCCAGGAAGCCGGCCGGCCTTGCCGAGCGGTCGAAGCCCACCCGGCCCGGGCGCAGCAGGAATTCGTCGTCGAATTCGCTCATGGCCGGACCGACGGCGCTGCGGCGACTGAAAGCAAAGGGAAAGGCGCGGCCACCGCCAGCCGCGCCCAGGTGGCGACGGCGGAAAAACCCCAACCCGACCAATCCCTTGCCGCCCGACCGACGGCGCGGCTTTTATCTGGCCATCCCCGCCACCCACGCTGGAACCCGCTCTCATCCGCCATGGCGCTCATCGTCCAGCTTCCCGCCGCTGGCTGAAAAGACCCGCGCCGCCGCTGTCAGACGCTCCGACGAGCGGCGCGCCGGCTACGCCCAGGCCTTCGGACCAGGCGGGCGGAAAGAGCCCGACGGCGCGCCAGTCGGGGCGCGCCCGGGTCACCGCTCCCCGCAGGCCCGAGAGCCGGACGACATAGAGGCGCGTCTCCAACGGCAAGGGCCGCCCCGCGAGGCTGGCTTCGTAGCGCGCGGGTCCGGCGTTGTAGGCGGCCAGGAAACCCGGCGCGCCGTAGCGGTCGAGGAGGTCGCGCAGATAGGCCGCGCCGGCCAGGATGTTGTCGGCCGGATCGAAGGGATCGGCGCCGAGCCCCAGGCGCGCGCGCAGGTCCGACCAGGTTCCCGGCATCAACTGCATCAAGCCCATGGCGCCCGCCGGCGAGACCGCCCGGACCCGCCCACCGCTCTCAGCGGCGATGACGGCCTCGATCAGGTCGGACGGCAGGTCGAAACGCGCAGCCGCGGCCTCGACGTGGTCCCGCACGGCGTCCTGCGCGCGCGCCGGTCCCGTCGCCAGAAGGAGGAGCGCTAGCGCCAGTGCAAGCCGCCTCACCGCGCCGCCTCCGGCCGCGCGACCAGGAGCGGTCGGGCGCGGGCCAGGACCTCGCCCTCAGAGGTCGGTCCGAAGTAGCGCCCGTCGAGACTGCCGAAAGCCGGCGCGAGCAGCAGGACTTCGCCGGGTCCCAGGATCCGGCATCCGCTCCAGGCCGGGAGGGGCCGCCCCTGTCCGTCGACCTCCAGGGCGCGCGCCGCCAGGCGACCGTCGATGAAGAGGTCGCGGCCAAGGCGGCAGACGGACTGGCCGGCGACCGCGCCCACCGGCTTGATCAGCGGCACCCCGCGCGGCAACCAGCCGCCCTCGTCGAGGAAGGTCGCCAGCGCCGGGTTCGGCCGCACGACAAGGAGCTCCCCTTGCCTGGCGGGGCCGGACGGCGTCAGGCCGTAGAGGCCGACGGGGACGCTGGCGGTCATGTTGAGCAGCAGGCGCGGCGCCGGGGCGGCGGCGAGCGCCAAACAAGCCAGGCCGCCCGCCGCCAGGATCCAGCGCCTCATGACGACACCCGCTGGCGCAGCCGCCAGGCCCGATGACGCCGCGTATCGTAGGCGCGGGGCACAAGTCCGGCGCAAAGCCGGTTGTGCACATGGCGCCAGTGATCGGGCGCGATGGCGTGGGGCGCGAAGCCGGCGGCCTCGATCGTGTCGATCGCCGCCAGGCCCCGCTGCACCCGCGTCCAGCCCTCGAGCCAAACCAGCGCCTGCGCGCCGGGCCTCACGCCGGGCAGGGTGATGAAGGCCTCGCCTGCCTCCGGCGCCCGCAGCACCTCCAGCACCGCGGCTGTCGTGCCATAGGCGCCGCCCGTCCAGCGCACGCGGGCAAAGACCGCGCCAGGGCGGAAGACGAGGGTCCGGCGGCGGCGATCGTGCAGGATCTCCTCGCACGGCCGGCCAAAGCGCAGCCACTCCTCGACCTGTCCGCGCCACCAGCTGAGGTCGACCTCGGTTTCAGCGATCGTACTCATGCCCGCTCTTCTGGGAATTCCCGGTCAAGCAGCGCGCGCACCATGTCGGCGACGGTCTGGCCACGCGCGAAGGCGGCGATCTTGATCCGCCCCCGACAGGCCGGGGTGACGTCGATGGTCAGGCGGGCGGTGAACGGGCTTGGCCGGGCGCCGGGCCGGTCGCCCTGGTCCTGGACCCAGGCCTCGGCGCCGGGCGGGCGGGCCGCGAAGGGCTTGCCGCTCATCGCCCGAGCGCCTCGATCTCGGCCGCCACGGCGGCGATCTCGGCGGCCGCCGGACCGTCGGGCTCGAGCTCGCCAGCGACGCGCCCGGCCGCCATCGCCTGGGCGAACAGCACCCGCTGGCCGATCGTGCGCCGCAGGGCCCCGGTGTCCTGCAGGGCCAGGGCGTCCTTGGTCTCGCGGGCGATCACCGTGCGCGCGGCGCACCGGTTGAGCAGGAACCGGGCGCGCAGGCCGGGCCGGTAGACGCGGGCCTCGTCGAGCAGCCGCAGCATCTCGGCCGACGCCCAGCCATCGAGTGGCGAAGGCTGGACCGGGATGACCACCAGGTCGGCGGCCAGGAGCGCCGAACGCAGCAGGGCCGCCACGCGCGGCGGGCCATCGATGATCACGTGGTCGGCGGTTCGCGCCAGTTCAGGCGCCTCGTGGTGGAGCGTGTCGCGCGGCAGGCCCACCACCCCGAACGCGCGGGCAAGGCCGGCGTGGCTGCGGGCCTGCGCCCAGTCCAGGGCCGAGCCTTGCGGATCGGCGTCGACGACGGTCACGCGCCGGCCCTGGGCGGCCCAGCAGGCGGCAAGGTTCAAAGCCAGGGTGGTCTTGCCGACCCCGCCCTTCTGGTTGAGGAGGGCCAGGATCACCGGTCCGCCTCCGCGTCCGGCGCGTCCGCGCCGAGGACGGTGGCCGCCAAGAAGTTAGAGTCGAGGTTAGAGTCCAAGTTAGGCGCGGCGGAAGGCCTTGCTCCAAAAGGGTTTGGGCCCGCCGCCTGCGCCTGATCTCCCGATACCCATGCGCCTGATGTCCCGATGGGCGATGCGCCCGATATCCCGTGCCCGTCCACAGGCACCTCCACAGGCCCGTCGAGCGCGATCTCGACGACCAGGGGCAGGATGCGCAGGCGCTCGCGGCCCTGGGCGCGGTCGAGCAGAAGCCGGTAGCCCGGCAAGGGCTGGCGCTGGACGATCCGGCGCACATCGAGCGCGAAGTCGGAGGGGCGGGCCAGGCTCCCGGACTTGTGGTGGAGATGGGCGAGTTCGAACACCCAGCCGCCGACCTGGCGGCCAGCGTGCTTTCGCGCCACGCGATAGAGCCAGCGCTCGATGCCGCCGGTCAGCCGGAAGTAGCGCGGGTCGATGGTCAGGACGAGCGAGCGATCGACCACGCCGCGATAGAACCAGTCGGGCAGGACGATCTCTAAGCCCTCGACCCGCCCGGCGCGGTTGCTGCGCTCCTCCCATTCGTTGATCCAGGAGAACTGCTGGCGGCGCCAATGCTCGCCCTGGCGGATCGTGGTGGCCACCACCGTCGACTGCAGGCGGCGCAGGGCGGCCTTGAACAGGCGGTACTCGGTCGCGCCGGTCGCCCGGCCGACGCCGGTCAGGAGTTGGTAGGGCGTGAAGCGCAGGCGGCGCGAGGTGCGCAGGCCGCGGTCCTCGGCCTCGACGATCTGGGAGGCGGCCCAGATCAGCACGTCGGCGTCCCAGATGGTGGCCATGCCGTGTTCGGGCAGGCCGTGGACGCAGACCTCTATCCCACCGGCCCGGTAGAGGATGGGCCGCACGCGCCGGGATTTGGAGAGCGAGAAGAAGGGTCGCTCCATCAGGTCGCGCTGATCACGCGGCCGCGCGTCGCCAGCGACGACGACGAAGGGATCCAGCCGTCCGTCGGTGGTGAGATCGGCGGATGGGGCGTCGAAAAGCGGGGGCCGGGCCATGGTCAGGCGCGGTCCGACAGGGTGGCGAGCGGATGGCGCTTGGCCGGCAGGACCTCGCCGACGCCGGGATCGGTCGTGGAGACCCGTGCGCCGCGATCGGCCCAGGCCTGCAGGTCGTCGATGGCGTAGAGGACCCGCCCGCCCAGCTTGCGGTAGGCCGGGCCGGTCCCGTAGGTCCGGTGCTTCTCGAGGGTGCGGTGCGACAGGCCCAAATAGGCGGCGGCCTGCTGGGTGCGCACGAAGCGTGGCGCGCCCGGGATCGGCGAGGCGGGCATTGGCGATCTCCCTGGTCTGGTAGCGCGGGGCCGGATGGCCGGGCGCGGACCTGGGAAGGCTGGCGAAGCCGCGCCTTGGCCGGGGAGTGCGAAGGCGACGATCCGATAATCGCACCCCGGGTCCGGGCCGCGCCGGGCGCTCGGACCTCAGGCGGTCGTGCGCGTCGGGCCTGGGCCCAGCAGGGCGACATAGCCGCCATGCACCATGGCGCCGCCGTCCCGGACCAAGCGCAGGGTCGCGTCGCGCAAAGCCGAGGTCTTCCACGGCTCGGCGGCGACGCGGGCCGGGCCCCACAAAGCGGCGGCGATCTCGCGGTGGACCGCGCCGCAAGCTCGCCCATCGAGGGCGCGCAACATCGCCTTCAGCCGCGCGCGGCGCTGGGCGGTGATCGGGTCGGGCGCTGGCGGCGCGCCGTCAAGGTGGCGCAGGAGACGGGCCAGGGCCCGCAGGCGGCTGGGCGCGGCGGCGTCGAGCGGGACGATGGCGGCCAGCGGCTGGCCGGGGCTGGCGGCGTGGGCGAGCAGGGCCAGTCGAATCTTGTCGCGCCCGGCGCCCAGCGACCACCAGGCCTCGCCAAGGGCGTTGGCCGCCGGACTGAGGAGCCGCGCCCCGGACCCAGCCGGCGCGGCCTGCAACTGGATCAGTTCGGCGTCGACCTCGGGACGCCACCAGACCTCGGCGCGGTTAGCCTCAAGCGATGGATCGACGGGGAAATCGCAGCCCCCAGCGGGCGTCCAGCCGTTCGGCGTCGAGCGCCCGGCTCGCGGTCTCGAAGTCGTTCTGGTAATCTGGGTTGCGACGAAGATATTCCCAGGCCAGATCCGCCCCGGACAGGTTGTCGACATAGCCATAGGCTTCAGCGGACCGCCACCGAGAGGTGTCTGGCGACATGAGAACCTCCGACGAAGCTCACTCTAGATTGAGCTGCCGACCGGTTCTTTCCGTGCACGGACTCCCCGGGAAGCCTGTCCCCTGCGATCGCCCGATGCCGTCGCGGCATCACCCTGGTGGCCTGTCCTTCAAGAGGTGCTTGTAGCCGGCGCGGGCCATCCAGCGGGCGCGGTCGAGGTGGATGTCGTGGATGCGGCGGGCCCGCCCTGGGTCGGCCGCCACGTCGAGGTCCAGGATGATGGCCGCCGCCTCGCGCCAGTCGGCGTGGGCGGCGGCGGCGTCCAGCAGGCGCAAATAGACCAGCAGGTGGGCGTGGTCGTAGGGCGTGACCAGCGGGTCGTCGATCGGCGTGTCGCGCAGGTCGCCGTGGCTCATGGTGTTCCTCCCCCGCCGGCGATCCTAAGCGATCGCGCGGGCCGGGGGACGACCTCGAAGACGGATCGGGCGATGCGTCCATGGCATCACCCCCACCGTCTCTGAAGCGGCCGGTCAGGTCGGCGGGCGCGGCCTGGTGTCGTCGGCCGGCTTGTCGCCCGTGCGCTCCGGCGCCCGATCGGCCTTCTGGCGGATCCAGACCAGCGGATGGGGCTCCTCACCCGCCATCAGCCGGGCGTTGACCGGTTCGGACCAGGTTGGGTCGTCGAGCTCGACATTGAGGATCGCGCCGCTGGCCGGATCGAGCGGACGCCAGGCCGCGCCGCATTCGTTGTCGCCGACATAGGCGCGGAAGGCCGGGGCGCGCGGCGAGACCCGCTCGATGGGCACGAGCTTCACCGCAGCGTCGATCTGCAGGGTGGAAAGGCGGCCGACGAAGGTTTCGCCGTCGCGCCGGAAGTAGCCGATGGTGGTCATGGAGCCTCCTTTGGGCGGGGGTGCGGCGACGCGGGGGCCAGGTGGGGGAGGCGCGCGCCGCCGCTGCGCTCCGGGTGGCGAGCGCGAAGCCGTCCGGGCGGACCCAGGCGACGGCGCGACGATGTTGGGCGCGCGGCCGGACCTCAAGGGCCGCGCCGCCCGTGTGCGGCAAAGACAGGCGCTGGCGTGCGCTGGCGAAGACAGCCCGGCACGGACGGATGGCGCCGGCCAGGGATCGGCGAGACCTGGCGCGTCAATGCACCCCGACGGCGCTGGCCGTCCTCGCGCCGGAGCTTCCCTTGACGCCGTCCCCCGTCCCCCATCCCGTCGACGTCCATGTCGGCGGCCGTCTCCGCCTGGCCCGCACGCTGAAGGGCTGTTCACAGGAGACCTTGGGCCAGTCGATCGGGGTCTCGGCCCAGCAGGTGCAGAAGTACGAGAGTGGGGCCAACCGGATATCCGCTTCGGCGCTTTTCCGGCTTTGCGGATACCTGGGCAGGCCGGTCAGGTGGATGTTTGAGGGCCTGGAGCCGACCGGTCCGGCGGACGGTGGCTCCGCCGACGTGTTGGCGACCTTGATGTCCAGCCGCGAGGGCGCGCAGCTGGCGATGGCGATGGCGTCCTGGTTCTTCATCCTGTGGAAGGGCTGGGCCTCGTGGCGCATCCGGCGCGCGGCGCCGGTGGTGCAGGCGTTCTGGGATGCGCCTTCGGTGGCCGACGGCGTGGCCCTGATGG
>Ga0065165_1000652_pt1 | contig 50081 bp, 51 predicted proteins | sample AraplaMF_Cvi_mMF_FD_63813 | JGI IMG/M metagenome (GOLD analysis project Ga0065165, IMG submission 63813) | Arabidopsis root microbial communities from the University of North Carolina, USA - plate scrape MF_Cvi_mMF (version 2) (version 3) | ecosystem: Host-associated > Plants > Roots >...
TCCTCCATGTAGCCGATGGTGTAGATGTGCACCATCAGCGAGACGAAGGTCACCACGCACATCATCATCGCGGACAGGCCGTCGATCATGAAGCCGACTTCCATCTTCAGGCCGCCCAGCACCATCCATTCATAGACGGTCTGGTTGAAGCGCGCGCCGTCCAGCACCGCGTTCAGCGTCATCACCGAGAGGATCAGCGCCACCAGCACGCCGAGGATGGTCACCGTGTGGGCGCCGCGGCGGCCCACCTGCTTGCCGAACAGGCCCGCGACGATGGCGCCCGCCAGCGGGGCCAGGGGCACCGCCAGCAGCATGTTCTGAGAAAGTGTTGCAGACATTGTTTTTCTCGCTTCCCCATCAGCCCTTCAGGGCGTCCAGCTCTTCCACGTCGATGCTGCTGCGGTTGCGGAACAGCACGACCAGGATCGCCAGGCCGATCGCCGATTCGGCGGCCGCCACGGTCAGGATGAAGAACACGAACACCTGGCCGGCCATGTCGCCCAGGTAGTGCGAGAAGGCCACGAAGTTCATGTTGACCGCCAGCAGCATCAGCTCGATGGCCATCAGCAGCACGATCAGGTTCTTGCGGTTCAGGAAGATGCCGATCACCGACAGCGCGAACAGGAACGCGCCCAGGATCAGGAAGTGGTTCAGGCTCAGCGCACCCATCACGCGGCTCCTTCGTTCTTGTCAGCCGCCGGCACGGACGGGGCTTCGACGGTCGGGGCGACCTTGACGATCTTGAGGCGGTCAGCCTTCTTCACGCGCACCTGCTGCGACGCGTCCTGGTGGCGCGAGTCCTTGCGGCCGCGCAGCGTCAGCGCGATGGCGGCGATGATGCCCACCAGCAGCAGCACCGCGGCGATCTGCACCGGGAACAGGTAGTTCGTGTAGATCTCGATGCCCAGCAGCTTGGTGTTGCCCAGCTGCGCCATGTTGGGGATCTCCGGCGCGTTCTGCACGGCGCGGAAGCCGCCCATCAGCACGGCCGCGATCTCCAGCGCGACGACCGCACCGACGAAGCTGGCCACCGGCAGGTGCTTCCAGATGCTCTCGCGCACGGCGGTGGACTCGAAGTCCAGCATCATCACGACGAACAGGAACAGCACCATCACGGCGCCGATGTAGACCAGCACCAGCGTGATGGCCAGGAACTCCGCCTTCAGCAGCATCCACAGACAGGACGCGCTGAAGAAGGACAGGATCAGGAACAGGGCCGAGTGCACGGTGCTCTTGGCCGTGATCACACGGAACGCCGAGAGCAGCAGCACGGCCGAGAAGACGAAGAACAGGGTGGTGGTGATATCCATGCGATGTCCTGCAAGCAGGCCGCCGGTCGCGCTCCCCTCCCCTCGCCGCCTGGAGCCAGGCGGCGCGGCGAAGGAACGCCGGACCGGTCAGCGGTACTTGGCGTCGGCCTCCTTGCTGGCGGCGATCTGCGGCTCGTACCGGTCCCCCACCGCCAGGAGCATCTCCTTGGTGAAGTACAGGTCGCCGCGCTTTTCCCCGTGGTATTCGAAGATGTCGGTCTCGACGATCGAGTCCACCGGGCAGCTCTCTTCGCAGAAGCCGCAGAAGATGCACTTGGTCAGGTCGATGTCGTAGCGCGTGGTGCGGCGGGAGCCGTCGGCGCGCACGTCCGATTCGATCGTGATCGCCATCGCGGGGCACACGGCCTCGCACAGCTTGCAGGCGATGCAGCGCTCCTCGCCGTTCTCGTACCGGCGCAGCGCGTGCAGACCGCGGAAGCGAGGAGACAGCGGGGTCTTCTCTTCCGGGAACTGCACCGTGATGTTCTTCGAGAGGAAATGCCGGCCCGTCAGGGCCATGCCCTTCAGCAGCTCGGTGAGCATGAAGCTCTTGACTAGGTCCTTGATCACAGCGGTGTCCTCGGATTACTTCCAGATGTTGAACGGCGACTGGATCCACAGACCCACCACCACGAGCCACACCAGCGTGACGGGGATGAAGATCTTCCAGCCCAGACGCATGATCTGGTCATAGCGATAGCGCGGGAACGTGGCACGCACCCACAGGAAGCAGGTCACGACGAAGAAGGTCTTGGCGAACAGCCAGAACCAGTTCCAGAAGGCCATGGTCTGCTGGATGAACGACGGCGTGTCCATGCCCAGCAGCGACCACGAGATCGGGGCCGACCAGCCGCCCAGGAACATCAGCACCGCGAGGGCCGACACCAGGATCATGTTGGCGTATTCGGCCAGGAAGAACATCGCGAACGACATGCCCGAGTACTCGATCATGTGGCCGGCGACGATCTCCGATTCGCCTTCGACGACGTCGAACGGGTGGCGGTTCGTCTCGGCCAGGCCGGAGATGAAGTACACCAGGAAGATCGGCAGCAGCGGCAGCCAGTTCCAGGACAGCAGGTTCACGCCGTGCGACGCGAACCAGCCGTGTTCCTGGCTGCTGACGATCGCGCTGACGTTCATCGAGCCCGTGACCATCAGCACCACGACCAGGCAGAAGCCCATCGCGATCTCGTAGGACACCATCTGCGCCGAGGCGCGCAGCGCGCCCAGGAAGGCGTACTTCGAGTTCGAGGCCCAGCCGGCGATGATCACGCCGTAGACCTCAAGCGAGGTGATGGCCATCAGGAACAGCAGGCCGGCGTTGACGTCGGCGATCGCGACGCCGGGGCCGAAGGGCACCACCGCCCAGGCCGCCAGCGCCGGCATGATCGTCATGATCGGGCCGAGGAAGAACAGGTTCTTGTTGGCGGCGCTCGGGACGATGATCTCCTTGAAGATCAGCTTCACGGCGTCGGCGATCGGCGTCAGCAGGCCCAGCGGACCCACGCGGTTCGGACCCGGACGGATCTGGGACCAGCCGATGGCCTTGCGTTCCCACAGCGTCAGGTAGGCGACGCAGCCCAGCAGCGGCAGCAGCACGGCGATGATCTTGAGCAGGCTCCAGACCACCGGCCAGACCATGCCCAGCATCGAGGCGCCGGCGTTGTAGAAGTTTTCCATCGTCGTCTCGTCCTCAGGCCTTGGTCACGGCGATCGCGCCGGTGAACGCGCCCAGCGCGGCGGTCTCGGGGATGCCGGCGGGGATGCGCACCACGTTGGCGGGCAGCGTCGCGTCCAGCTGCGCGGCCAGCACGGCTTCTCCGCCGTCCTGGGTCACGCGCACCTGCGCGCCCTTCTCGGCCAGGCCGAGCTGGCTCCACAGCGTCTGCGGCAGCGACGCCACGGCGGCATCACGGCCATCGCGCGTCAGTTGCAGCGAGGTGGCGCGGCGCACCAGCGCGTCGGTCGCATAGATCGGCACCGTGGTCAGGCGCTCCAGGCCCTGCACCGGCGCGGCGGCGGCGGACTGCGACGACACCGCGTTGCCCAGGCGGTTCGCCAGGTCCAGCGACGAGCCCAGCGCCGCGGCGCGGACCTGCTCGGAGCTGTCGAAATCGAAGCCCTGCAGGCTCAGCAGGTTGCCCAGCACGCGCAGGACCTTCCAGCCCGGACGCGTTTCGCCGCGGGCCTTGGCCACGCCGACGAAGCTCTGCAGGCGGCCTTCCGCATTGACGAAGCTGCCCGAGGTCTCGGTGAACGGGGCGATCGGCAGCAGCACGTCGGCGAACTCGACCACCGGGCCGGTCTTGAACGGGCTCATCACGACAACCATCTCGGCCGCGTTGACGGCCTTCCTGGCGGCGGCGGCGTTCGCGCCGTCCAGCACCGGGTCGACGTTCAGCAGCAGCAGCGCCTTGGCCGGCTGGTCGTTCAGCAACTGGGCCGCCGTGCGACCGCCCTGCCCCGGCTGCGCGTGGACGAGCTGGGCGCCGACGGTGTTCGCCGCGGCCGACAGCACGCCGACGCTGGCGCCGGTCTGCTCGCCGATCCAGTTCGCCAGCGACAGCAGCGTCGCGGCTTGCGGATGCTGAACGGCGGCGTTGCCCAGCAGCACGGCCTTGCGCTCGCCCGACAGCAGCGTGTCGGCGATCGCCTTGGCGGCGTCCGTCGCGTTGCCTTGCACAGGCGCGGAGACGCCCTTGGCGGCACCGATCGCGGCGGCGACGTTGGCCAGTTCAGCCACCCAGGTCGAGGGCGCGGCGGCGATCGTCGCGGCGACCGGCAGCTTCCAGTCCTCGACCGAGCCGTTCAGGGCCACGACCTGCGCGCCGCGACGGGCCGCCTGACGCAGGCGTTGCGCGAACAGCGGATGATCCTTGCGCAGCGACGAGCCGACGACGAAGGCGCGATCCAGCGCCGACAGCGACGCGATCGACGTGCCCAGCCACAGCGCCTTGCCGTCGGCGGCGCGCAGCGCGGCGTCGCTCACGCGCAGGCGCGTGTCGATGTTCTCGCTGCCCAGGCCGCGGACCAACTGCGCCAGCAGGTGCAGTTCCTCGACGGTGCTGTGCTCGGAGCCCAGCGCGGCGATGGCGGCACCGCCCTTTTCCGTCTTGACCTGCTTCAGGCCGTTGGCGACGTATTCCAGCGCGGTGGTCCAGTCGACCGGCTTCCACTCGCCGCCCTGCTTGAGCATCGGCGTGGTCAGGCGTTCGTCGCCGTTCAGCGCTTCGTACGAGAAACGGTCGCGGTCGGCGATCCAGCACTCGTTGACGGCTTCGTTCTCCAGCGGGACGACGCGCAGCACTTCGTTGTTCTTGACCTGGACGATCAGGTTGGCGCCGGTCGAGTCATGCGGGCTGACGCTCTTGCGGCGCGACAGTTCCCAGGTGCGGGCGCTGTAGCGGAAGGGCTTGCTGGTCAGCGCGCCGACCGGGCAGATGTCGATCATGTTGCCCGACAGCTCCGAGTCCACGGTGCGGCCGACGAAGGTCTGGATCTCGCTGTGCTCGCCGCGGTGCGCCATGCCCAGCTCCATCTGGCCGGAGATCTCCTGGCCGAAGCGGACGCAGCGGGTGCAATGGATGCAGCGGCTCATCTCTTCCATCGAGATCAGCGGGCCGACGTTCTTGTGGAACACCACGCGCTTCTCTTCGGAGTAGCGCGAGGAACCGGCGCCGTAACCGACGGCCAGGTCCTGCAGCTGGCATTCGCCGCCCTGGTCGCAGATCGGGCAGTCCAGCGGGTGATTGATCAGCAGGAACTCCATCACGCCCTGCTGGGCCTTGATGGCTTTCTCGCTCTTGGTGCGCACGATCATGCCCTGCGTCACCGGCGTCGCGCAGGCGGGCAGCGGCTTGGGCGCCTTCTCCACGTCCACCAGGCACATGCGGCAGTTGGCCGCGATGCTCAGCTTCTTGTGATAGCAGAAGTGCGGGATGTAGGTGCCGGCCTTCTCGGCGGCATGCATCACCATGCTGCCTTCGGGCACTTCGACCTTCTGGCCGTCGAGTTCGATTTCAACCATAGTTCTTCTCAGCGGCTCCGATCAGGCGTGCGCCGGCGACTTCGCCGTGGCGGACGGGGACGACGCGCCGGGCGCCTTGTTCTGCTGGGCCTGTTCGATCATCGCGATGAACTCGCCCTTGAAGTGCTTGAGCATCGCGCGCACCGGCATCGCGGCGGCGTCGCCCAGCGCGCAGATGGTGCGGCCCTGGATGTTGTCGGCCACGGAGTTCAGCAGGTCGATGTCCTCGACGCGGCCCTTGCCGTGGGCGATGCGCTCGATCACGCGGTGCATCCAGCCCGTGCCCTCGCGGCAGGGCGTGCACTGGCCGCAGGACTCGTGCGCGTAGAAGTAGGACAGGCGCAGCAGGCTGTTGACCATGCAGCGGGTCTCGTCCATCACGATGACCGCGCCCGAGCCCAGCATCGAGCCGGCCTTGGCGATGGAGTCATAGTCCATCGTGCACTGCATCATGATGTCGGCCGGCAGCACCGGGGCGGACGAGCCGCCGGGGATGACCGCCTTGAGCTTGCGGCCGCCGCGCATGCCGCCGGCGAGCTCGAGCAGCTTCTCGAACGAGGTGCCCAGCGGGATCTCGTAGTTGCCCGGACGCTCGACGTCGCCGGAGATCGAGAAGATCTTGGTGCCGCCGTTGTTGGGCTTGCCGACCTCGAGGTAGGCCTGGCCGCCGTTGCGGATGATCCAGGGCACCGCCGCGAAGGTCTCGGTGTTGTTGATGGTCGTGGGCTTGCCGTACAGGCCGAACGAGGCCGGGAACGGCGGCTTGAAGCGCGGCTGGCCCTTCTTGCCTTCCAGCGATTCCAGCAGCGCGGTTTCCTCACCGCAGATGTAGGCGCCGAAGCCGTGGTGCGCATGCAGCTGGAAGCTGAAGTTGCTGCCCAGGATGTTGTCGCCCAGCAGGCCGGCGGCTCTCGCCTCTTCCAGCGCCGCTTCGAAACGCTCGTAGACCTCGAAGATCTCGCCGTGGATGTAGTTGTAGCCGACCTTGATGCCCATCGCGTACGCCGCGATCGCCATGCCTTCGATGACGATGTGCGGGTTGTACATGAGGATGTCGCGGTCCTTGCAGGTGCCCGGCTCGCCCTCGTCGCTGTTGCAGACCAGGTACTTCGCGCCCGGGAACTGGCGCGGCATGAAGCTCCACTTCAGGCCGGTCGGGAAGCCGGCGCCGCCGCGGCCGCGCAGGCCGGAGGCCTTCACCTCGGCGATGACCTGGTCCGAGGTCATGCCCTGACCCTCGCCCTGGGCGAGGATCTTGCGCAGGGCCTGGTAGCCGCCGCGCGCTTCATAGTCCTTCAGCGACCAGTTCCTGCCATCGAGGCCCGCGTAAATCTGCGGCGTGATGTTGCGGTCGTGGAAGCAGGTTTCCTTGCCGGTGGCCTGCCACTTCGAGAGGTCGATGTTCGCGATGTTGGTCATCGTCCAGGTCCCTCAGTTCTTGTTGGCGGCGTGGTGGGCTCTCAGAGCGTCCACCAGCTCGTCCAGACGCTCGGCACTCATGAAGCTCAGCATCTGGCGGTCGTTGACCAGCATCACCGGCGAGTCGGCGCAGGCGCCCAGGCACTCGCTCTGCTGCACGGTGAAGACGCCGTCGGCGGTCGTGCCGCCGGCCTCGACGCCCAGCTTCGAGCAGAGGTGGTCCAGCGCCTTCTGGCCGTCGCGCAGCTGGCACGGCAGGTTGGTGCAGACGTTGAGCTTGAACACGCCCAGCTTGCGCTGGTTGTACATGTTGTAGAAGGTCGTCACCTCGTAGACGGCGATGGCCGGCATGCCGAGGTAGTCGGCGATCGCGTCCTCGGCCTCGCGGGACACGAAGCCCTGCTCCTGCTGGACGATGGACAGGCAGGCCATCACGGCCGACTGGGCCTGTTCGGCCGGGTACTTGGCGACTTCGCGCGCGAAGCGGGCCGCGGTGGCCTCGCTGAGCACGAACCCGGTGCTTGCAATTTCAGTGCTGCTCATGCGATCACCACTCAACGGTCAATTTCACCGAACACGATGTCCATCGTGCCGATCACGGCGACCGCGTCCGCGATCATGTGGCCGCGGGCCATCTCGTCCAGCGCGGCCAGGTGCGAATACCCCGGCGCGCGGATCTTCAGCCGGTACGGCTTGTTGGCGCCGTCGCTGATCAGGTAGATGCCGAACTCGCCCTTCGGATGCTCGACCGACGCGTAGGCCTCGCCCTCGGGGACGCGGAAACCTTCGGTGAACAGCTTGAAGTGGTGGATCAGCTCTTCCATGCTGGTCTTCATCGCCACGCGGCTGGGCGGTGCCACCTTGTGGTTGTCGGTGATGACCGGACCCGGGTTGGCCTTGAGCCACTTCACGCACTGCTGGACGATGCGGTTGGACTGGCGCATCTCTTCGACGCGCACGCAGTAGCGGTCGTAGGTGTCGCCGTTGGTGCCGACCGGGATGTCGAAGTCCATCTTGCCGTACACGTCGTAGGGCTGGGTCTTGCGGGTGTCCCAGGCGATGCCCGAGCCGCGCAGCATCGGGCCGGTCAGGCCCAGGTTCAGCGCGCGCTCCGGCGTCACGACGCCGATGCCCACGGTGCGCTGCTTCCAGATGCGGTTGTCGGTCAGCAGCGTCTCGTAGTCGTCGACGTTGGCCGGGAAGCGGTTGCAGAAGTCCTCGATGAAGTCCAGCAGCGAGCCCTGGCGGTTCTCGTTGAGCTTGTCGATGGCCTTCTGGTTCTTGATCTTGCTGACCTTGTACTGCGGCATCGCGTCCGGCAGGTCGCGGTACACGCCGCCCGGACGGAAGTAGGCCGCGTGCATGCGCGCGCCCGAGACCGCCTCGTACATGTCGAAGATGTCCTCACGCTCGCGGAAGCAGTAGATGAGGATGTTCATCGCACCGCAGTCGATGCCGTGCGCGCCCAGCCAGAGCAGGTGGTTCAGGATGCGGGTCAGCTCGGCGAACATCACGCGGATGTACTGCGCGCGCTCCGGCACTTCCAGGCCGAGCATCTTCTCGATGGCCAGGCAGTAGGCATGCTCGTTGGCCATCATCGACACGTAGTCGAGGCGGTCCATGTAGGGCAGCGACTGGATGAAGGTCTTGGTCTCGGCCAGCTTCTCGGTCGCGCGGTGCAGCAGGCCGATGTGCGGGTCGGCGCGCTGGATGACTTCGCCGTCCAGCTCCAGCACCAGGCGCAGCACGCCGTGGGCGGCCGGATGCTGCGGACCGAAGTTCAGGGTGTAGTTCTTGATTTCGGCTGGCATGCTCACAGGCCCCCGTAGTTGTCTTCGCGGATCACGCGCGGCGTGATCTCGCGCGGCTCGATGGTCACCGGCTGGTAGATCACGCGCTTCTGCTCGGGGTCGTAACGCATCTCGACATGGCCCGTCACCGGGAAGTCCTTGCGCATCGGGTGACCGATGAAACCGTAGTCGGTCAGGATGCGACGAAGGTCCTCATGGCCTTCGAAGATGATCCCGTACAGGTCGAACGCCTCGCGCTCGAACCAGTTGGCGGCGTTCCAGATCGGCGTGACGGCGGCCACGGACGGGAAATCGTCGTCCGGCGCGAAGACCTTGACGCGCAGGCGCCAGTTCTTGTTGATCGACAGCAGGTGCGACACGACCGCGAAACGCGCGCCCTCGTAGGCGCCGTCCTTGTAGGTCGAGTAGTCCACGCCGCACAGGTCGATCAGCTGCTCGAAGCGCAGCTCCGAGTGATCGCGCAGCAGCTTGGCGACGTTGAAGTAGTCCTTGGCCGCGACGGTGATCGTGATTTCGCCCAGCTCGCGCTTGAGCGCCACGATCTGGTCGCCCAGCACGCTTTGCAGCGCCGCCTGCAGGGTATCGAGTTTGAGGGTCATGGGAGTCAGCCTGCTTCTGCTCAGCGAGCGATGGTGTTCTCGCGACGGATCTTGGCCTGCAGCTGCAGGATGCCGTAGAGCAGCGCCTCGGCGGTGGGCGGACAGCCCGGGACGTAGACGTCGACCGGCACGATGCGGTCGCAGCCGCGCACGACCGAGTAGCTGTAGTGGTAGTAGCCGCCGCCGTTCGCGCAGCTGCCCATCGAGAGCACCCAGCGCGGCTCGGCCATCTGGTCGTAGACCTTGCGCAGGGCCGGCGCCATCTTGTTGCACAGCGTGCCGGCCACGATCATCAGGTCGGACTGGCGCGGGCTGGGACGGAACAGCATGCCGAAGCGGTCGATGTCGTAGCGGGCGGCGCCCGCATGCATCATCTCGACCGCGCAGCAGGCGAGACCGAAGGTCATCGGCCACAACGAACCGGTCTTGGACCAGTTCACCAGCTTGTCCAGCTGGGTGGTCATGAAGCCTTCCTTCAAAACGCCTTCGTTACCCATATCGAATTTCCAATCTTTCGAGATCAGCGGAGAAGGAACGTCGAGTCTGCGGCCATCGGTTAACGCCGCGTTGACGCGTTGCCCTTCCCTAACGGACACGCGCCCGAAACGGGCGCCGTGTCCTGATGCGGTCACGGATCCGGCACGTCACGGCGGATCCGCGGTCGGGTCGTCACTCCCAGTCGAGCGCGCCCTTCTTCCATTCGTAGGCGAAGCCCACGACCAGGATGCCCAGGAAGATCATCATCGCCCAGAAGCCTTCGGCGCCGATCTCGCGCAGCGAGACCGCCCAGGGGAACAGGAAGGCGATTTCCAGGTCGAACAGGATGAAGAGGATGGCGACGAGGTAGTAGCGCACGTCGAACTTCATGCGCGCGTCCTCGAAGGCCTCGAAGCCGCACTCGTAGGGGCTGTTCTTCGCCGCGTCAGGGCGACGCGGGCCGGCCAGGAAGCCCAGCACTTGCGGGGCGATACCCACTCCGCAACCGACCAGGATGAAAAGGATGACGGGCAGGTATTGTTCCAGGCTCACGACTTGCTCTCGTTGTATCGCCGGGATTCGATATTGCCGTTCGTGCGCGGCAAAAACCAATTCCCGGCATGTCACCGAAGTTTGGCGGGCCGCGGCCGACCAACGATTCGGCAAAAGCAACGGGCGCGCCGCCAGCGATTATCCAATCGCTCACGGACCGCGCCCGCCTTGTCCTCCGGGAATTCGCACACGTGTCGCGCGCTGGGATTCCCCGAGTCCTTCAACCTGCTTGATCACCTTCGATCCGGCTTTCCGGCTAGATCACGAAGACCATGGCAGGCCGATTGATTCTGGTGCCGACGGCGAGACTCGAACTCGCACAGCTTTCGCCACTACCCCCTCAAGATAGCGTGTCTACCAATTTCACCACGTCGGCTTGTGTCACCTTTCAGTGACCTTGTCTTGACGGCTCGCGTTTCAGACAGCCTCGAATTCTATAGTGCTTTTCGAGCTCCAAAAGGAAACCAAAGCAATTTTGTCGAGGTGCTTGCGCTTGCCGCCCAGCTCTGTCAGTTCGAGGCGCTCGAGGCAGCAGCCGACGGCACCGTCTGCGGAGCAATCGAGGCGCCCGGCAACACCGTGGCCGAGGCCGGCGATGCCGGCACGGCGGCGCGCTCGAGCAGTTGCTCGCCAGCCGACGGACCCGAGCCGATGCCGCCTTCGCGATGGCTGCCCATGTAGGCCAGCGCCAGCGTCGCCACGAAGAAGATGGTCGCCGCGACGGCCGTCGAGCGCGACAGGAAGTTCGCGCTGCCGGTCGCGCCGAACAGCGAGCCCGAGGCCCCGCTGCCGAAGGACGCCCCCATGTCGGCACCCTTGCCGTGCTGCACCAGCACCAGGCCGATCATCGCCAGCGCCGCGATCAGCTGCACCACCAGCACCAGATTCATCATCACTTGCATTGCTTTTTCTCCAGGAACCTTGATCGCCGGCTTCAGCCGGCGGCGCGGCAGATGGCCGCGAAATCTGCCGCCTTCAGCGCGGCGCCTCCGATGAGGCCGCCGTCGATGTCGGGCTGCGCGAACAGTTGGGCGGCGTTGTCGGGCTTGACGCTGCCGCCGTACAGGATCTGCATCTGGTCGGCCTTCTGCGTGGCCGCGCGCAGTTGCTGGCGCAGCAGCGCATGGACCTGCTGGGCCTGGTCCGGCGTCGCCGTCAGGCCCGTGCCGATGGCCCACACCGGCTCGTAGGCCACCACGACCTCGCCGATGCAGTGCGTCAGCGTGTGGATGACCGCGGCCAGCTGGCGCTTGACGACTTCCTCGGTGCGACCCGCCTCGCGCTCGGCGAGGGTCTCGCCGACGCAGACGATGGGCGTCACGCCGTGGGCCAGCGCCGCCTTGGCCTTGTCGGCGACGAGCTGGTCGCCTTCGGCGTGATACGCGCGACGCTCCGAATGGCCGACGATCGCGTAGCGGCAGCCGAGGTCGGCCAGCATCGCCGACGAGACCTCGCCGGTGAAGGCGCCCTGCTCATGCGTGGACACGTCCTGGGCGCCGTACGCGACCTGCGTGCCGGTCAACGCGAGCGCCGTGTCCGTGATGTACGGGAAGGGCACGCACACGGCGACCTGGGCATTCCAGGGGCCGGCTTCCTTGAGGCCCGCCAGCAGCACGGCATTCGACGCACGGGTGCCATGCATCTTCCAATTGCCGACCACCAGTTTCTTGCGCATCAGATCAACTCCCTTGAATCCGAAAAACCTGTCTTGCGAGGACGCGACGAGCCCGCAGGCTCACCACGTCAGCACGATCTTGCCGACGTGCTCGCCCGATTCCATCAGCGCATGCGCCGCGGCGGCTTCCGACGCGGGCAGCTGGCGATAGATCACCGGCGACACGGCGCGCGACTCGAGCAGCGGCCACACGCGCTCGCGTAGCGCCCGCGCGATGCCGGCCTTGAAGGCGACCGGACGCGGACGCAGCGTCGAGCCGGTGATCGTCAGGCGACGGCGCAGGACCTGGCCCGCATCGAATTCCGCCTTGACGCCGCCCTGCACCGCGATGATCACGGCGCGGCCATCGTCGGCCAGGCACTGCACGTTGCGCGCGACATAGCTGCCCGCGACCATGTCCAGGATCACGTCGACGCCGCGACCACCGGTCGCCGTCTTCACTTCCTCGACGAAGTCCTGCTCGCGGTAGTTGATCGCGAGGTCGGCGCCGAGCGCCAGGCAGGCCTTCGCCTTGTCCGCGCTGCCGACCGTGACCAGCACCGTCGATCCGAGCGCCTTCGCCAGCTGGATCGCCGTCACGCCGATGCCGCTGCTGCCGCCATGGATCAGCAGGCTTTCGCCGGGCTGAAGACGGGCGCGTTCGAAGACATTGCTCCAGACGGTGAAGAAGGTCTCCGGCAGGCTCGCCGCCTCGGCCATGCTCCAGCCTTGCGGTACCGGCAGGCACTGGGCCACCGGCGCGACGCACAGCTCGGCATAACCGCCACCGGCCACCAGCGCGCAGACCGCGTCGCCGATCTTCAGGCCGGCGTCGGCCAGCGCCTGCGCATCGCCGGATTCGACGATGCCGGCGATCTCCAGACCCGGCAGCGGGCTCGCACCCGCCGGCGGCGGATACGCCCCCTTGCGCTGCAGCACGTCCGGGCGATTGATGCCGTAGGCCTGCACGCGGATCAGGCACTCCCCGACCCCGGCGACGGGATCGGCGTGCTCGACCAGTTGCAGGACCTCGGGTCCGCCGGGCTGGGTGATGGCGATCGCTCTCATGGCGCGGATTGCCGGAGGACCGGGCCGATTACTCGGCCGCGCCTTCGCCGTGGTGCGGCGCCGGAGCGTCGCGGTCCAGCAGCGCCTTCATCGACAGCTTGATGCGGCCCTTCTCGTCGGTCTCGAGCACCTTGACCTTGACGATCTGGCCTTCGCTCAGGAAGTCGGTGACCTTCTCGACGCGCTGGTGGGCGATCTGGCTGATATGCAGCAGGCCGTCCTTGCCGGGCAGGATGTTGACCAGGGCGCCGAAGTCCAGGATCTTGGTGACCGGGCCTTCGTAGACCTTGCCGATCTCGGCTTCCGCGGTGATCTCGGCGATGCGCTTCTTGGCGATCTCGGCCTTGGCACCGTCGGTCGACGCGATCGTGATCGTGCCGTCTTCACCGATGTCGATCTGCGTGCCGGTCTCTTCGGTCAGCGCGCGAATGGTCGCGCCGCCCTTGCCGATCACGTCGCGGATCTTCTCCGGATTGATCTTCATCGTGTACAGGCGGGGCGCGAACTGCGAGATCTCGGCATTGGCCGCGCCTTGCGCGCCGACCATCGCTTCCAGGATGTGCAGGCGGGCTTCCTTGGCCTGCGCCAGGGCGACCTGCATGATTTCCTTCGTGATGCCCTGGATCTTGATGTCCATCTGCAGCGCGGTGATGCCCGAGGTCGTGCCGGCCACCTTGAAGTCCATGTCGCCCAGGTGGTCCTCATCGCCCAGGATGTCGGTCAGCACGGCGAAGCGGTTGCCGTCCTTGATCAGGCCCATGGCGATGCCGGCGACGTGCGCCTTCAGCGGCACGCCGGCGTCCAGCAGCGACAGGCAGCCGCCGCAGACCGAGGCCATCGAGGACGAACCGTTCGACTCGGTGATTTCCGAGACCACGCGGATCGAGTACGGGAAGTCTTCCTTGGTCGGCAGCACGGCGACCAGCGCGCGCTTAGCCAGGCGGCCGTGGCCGATCTCGCGGCGCTTGGGGCTGCCCACGCGACCGGTTTCGCCGGTGGCGAACGGGGGCATGTTGTAGTGCAGCATGAAGCGCTCGGAGTACTCGCCGGCCAGCGCGTCGATGACCTGCGCGTCGCGGTCGGTGCCCAGCGTCGCGGCGACCAGCGCTTGCGTCTCGCCGCGGGTGAACAGCGACGAGCCGTGGGCGCGCGGCAGCACGCCGTTGCGGATCTCGATGGCGCGGACGGTGCGGGTGTCGCGGCCGTCGATGCGGGGCTCGCCGGCCAGGATCTGGCCGCGCACGATGCGGGCCTCGATCTCGAACAGCAGGCCGTCGACTTCCACGCCGTCGAAGGCCACGCCTTCGGCGGTCAGGCCGTCCTTGACCTTGGCGTAGGCGCTGCGGCAGGCTTCGGTGCGGGCCTGCTTCGAGCGGATCTGGTAGGCGGCGCGCAGCTCTTCCTCGGCCAGCGCGGTGACCTTGGCGATGAAGCCTTCATCCTTGGCCGGGGCGACCCAGTTCCAGGACGGCTTGCCGGCCTCGCGGACCAGGTCGTTGATCGCGGCGATCGCGACCTTGCCCTGGTCGTGACCGTAGGTCACGGCGCCCAGCATGATGTCTTCGCTCAGTTGGTCGGCTTCGGACTCGACCATCAGCACGGCGGCTTCGGTGCCGGCGACGACCAGGTCCAGCTTGGAGTCGATCAGCTGGGTCTTGCCCGGGTTCAGCACGTACTCGCCGTTGACGTAGCCCACGCGGGCGGCGCCGATCGGGCCGTTGAACGGGATGCCGGAGATGGCCAGCGCGGCGCTGGTGGCGATCATGGCGGCGATGTCGGCCTGGACCTCGGGGTTCAACGACACCGTGTGGATCACGACCTGGACTTCGTTGAAGAAGCCTTCCGGGAACAGCGGGCGGATCGGACGGTCGATCAGGCGCGAGGTCAGGGTCTCGAGCTCGCTCGGACGGCCTTCACGCTTGAAGAAGCTGCCGGGGATCTTGCCGGCGGCGTAGGTCTTCTCGATGTAGTCGACGGTCAGCGGGAAGAAGTCCTGGCCGGCCTTGGGAGCCGACTTGGCGACGACGGTGGCGAGGACGACGGTGTCCTCGATGTTCACCAGCACGGCGCCGGAGGATTGACGGGCGATCTCGCCGGTCTCCATCACGACCTGATGCTGGCCCCACTGGAACGTCTTGACGACCTTGTTGAACATGCTCATTCGAGTTCTCCTCAGTTCAGGGAAACGTCCGCTTGCGGTGCGGCGCGAAACCGGGAGTGAAGCTGGGTTTGGCGGGATGCCATTCCAGAGCGCCTGCCTGCGCGGCCGTCGCCGCCAGGAGCTTTGGAATGACACATCGTCGCCACGTCAGCTCGGCTCCGTTGTCCGACCAGTCCGATGACCGGTCGCGCCGCCGGCCGGAACAACCCGGCCCACGGCGTGCAGAAACGACAAAGAGCCTGTTGGAGTCAGACCAATCAGGCTCTTTGCTTTCATGCGCCGATTACTTGCGCAGACCCAGCTTCTGGATCAGGGCGGTGTAACGGTCGGCGTCCTTCTTCTTCAGGTAGGCCAGCAGGCTCTTGCGGGCGTTGACCATCTTCAGCAGGCCGCGGCGACCGTGGTGGTCCTTGGCGTGCAGCTTGAAGTGGGGGGTCAGCTCGTTGATGCGGGCCGTCAGCAGGGCCACCTGCACTTCCGGCGAGCCGGTGTCGTTGGCGCTGCGCGCGTTGGCCTTGACGATCTCGGCCTTGTTCTGGTCGAAGCTGGACATGTTGCGTTCCTTGTTCCGGAATGATTCGGAAGGTCCGCCGGCATGGCCACGAGGCGTCAGATGCGCAGACGGTTTCCGAGGTTTGACTTGCGATCACAGGTGAAACCGACCCGTGTCGTGCTGAATGCTCCGCTCGGATGTCCAAGCAGAACAGCCGATGAGTATAACGCAATCCGCCCTTCTCAGGACGGGCGCCTCATCCGGCAACCGGAGGGCTGCTCCGCCTGGGACGCGTCCAGGAAGCGCAGCGTGCGGAAACCGTAGCCGGAGCCCTCGTTGTCGTGCGGCGTGCCGGTCTCACCGGCGCGGCGCATGACGCTGACGTACAGCGGCTGCTGGAGCTGGTGGTCCGCAGGCCGCATCCAGCCCTGGTGCGCGACACCGAGCGGTCGGCCATCGAGCTTGAGCCCCTCCAAAGCGACCGCGACCGTCTTCGGATCGGTGCTGCCGGCCTTCTCCATCGCGGCGACCAGCATCTCGACCATCAACTGCATGCGCGCGTGCAGGTAGTCGTCCTCCGGCTTCGGGAACCGCTGCCGGAACGCCGCGTAGAAACGCTCCGCATCCGCGGTGCCGACATTCGGATGCCACTCGGCCACCGCCAGCACGCGGTCGACGCCCGCCTCGCCCAGCACGCCGGGCACGCCCAGCGCGTTGCCGTAGAAGGTGTAGAAGCGCGCGTCCAGGCCGATGTCCTTCGCCGCCTTGATCAGCTGCGTCAGGTCGTTGCCCCAGTTGCCGGTGAGCACGGCCTGGGCGCCGCTGCTCCGGATCTTGGTCGCGTAGGGGAGGAAGTCCTTCACGCGGCCCAGCGGATGAAGCTCGTCGCCGACGATCCGCAGGTCCGGGCGCCGAGCGGCCAGCATCGCCCTCGCCTGCTCGCGCAGATGCTGGCCGAAGCTGTAGTCCTGGCCGATCAGGTAGATCGTCTTGAGCGCGCGGTCCTGCGCGATCACCTCGACCAGCGCGGCCAGGCGCATCTCGGTGTGGGCGTCGAAGCGGAAGTGCCAGAAGCTGCACTGCGCGCCGGTGAGCGCGGGATCGACGGCCGCGTAGTTGAGGAACAGCGCCCGACGCGACGGCTCACGGTCGTTGTGCCTGTCGAGCGCCGCGATCAGCGCGCCGGCGACGGCGGAGCTGTTGCCCTGCAGGACGAACGGCATGGCCCGGTCGGTCGCGGCGCGCAACATCGACAGGGACTCCTCGACGGAGCCCTTGCTGTCGAAGCGCACGAGCTCCAGGGGACGCGCGCCGCCCGGCAGCTTCACGCCGCCGCGCGCGTTGACGCGCTCGGTCGCCCAGAGCAGGTTGCGGAACACCGCCTCGCCGCCGTTGCCGAGTGGCCCGGACAAGCCTTCGATGAGCGCGAGCCGGATGGGTTCCTTGGCCGACCGACTCGCCGCAGGATTCGCGGCGGAGGCAGCCATCGAAGCCAGGACCGCGGAAGCAAGCGCCGATGCGGCGATCAGCGAGATCGCCACCCTCCTCATCCACACGCTCACAGCTGCGACGCGGAAGCGAGTTGCGACAGGTCCCAGCGCGGCTTCACCTCGAAGCCGCCGCCGCGGGTGAGGGTCGCCATGTCGCGCTGCAGGCGCAGCGCCGCGGCGAGCGCGATCATGGCGCCGTTGTCGGTACACAGGTGCAGCTCGGGATAGTGGACACGGATGCGGCGCTTCTCGCAGATCGCATTCAACTGCTCGCGCAACTGCCGGTTCGCGCCGACGCCGCCCGCGACGACCAGCCGCTTCAGGCCGGTCTCCTTCAGGGCCAGCATCGCCTTCTTGACCAGCACCTCGACGATCGCCGCCTGCGTCGACGCGGCGAGATCGGCACGCTGCCGCTCCGTGATGCCGCCGGGCTGCGCCTCGAGCTTGCGGACCTGCGTCAGCACCGCGGTCTTCAAGCCCGCGAAGCTGAAGTCCGGCTTGCCGCTGTGCAGCAGCGGCCGCGGCAGCGCGAACGCCTCGGGACTCCCCTGCTCCGCCAGCTTCGACAAGTGCGGACCGCCGGGGTATGGCAGGCCGAGCAGCTTGGCCGACTTGTCGAAGGCCTCGCCGGCGGCGTCGTCGATGGTCTCGCCGAGCAGCTCATAGCTGCCCACGTCGTCGACCCGCATCAGCTGCGTGTGGCCACCGGACACCAGCAGCGCGACGAAGGGGAACTCTGGCGGGTCGGCCGACAGGAACGGCGACAGCAGATGCCCCTCGAGGTGATGGATGCCCATCACCGGTCGATCGAGCGCCGCGCCCAGCGATGCCGCGACGCCCGCGCCGACGAGCAGCGCTCCGGCCAGGCCGGGACCTTGCGTGTACGCGATGACATCCACGTCCGCCAGCGACAGCCCGGCGCTGGCGAGCACCTCCCGCGTCAACGGCAGCACGCGGCGGATGTGGTCGCGCGAGGCCAGCTCGGGCACGACGCCGCCGTAGGCCTGGTGCATCGAGATCTGGCTGTGCAGCGCGTGCGCGAGCAGCGCCGGCACGCCGTCGCCGGACGCGTCGACCAGCGCCACGCCGGTTTCGTCGCAGGAGGATTCGATGCCGAGGACGCGCATGGGATCAGCGGCTCAATGGTTCTCTTTGGCGTGGTTGATCGAGTACTTCGGGATCTCGACCGTCACGTCCTTGTTGGACAGGATGGCCTGGCAGGACAGGCGCGAGTTGGGCTCCAGGCCCCAGGCGCGGTCGAGCATGTCCTCCTCGTTCTCCTCCATCTCGGACAGGGAGGCGAAGCCCTCGCGCACGATCACGTGGCAGGTCGTGCAGGCGCAGACCTGGTCGCAGGCGTGCTCGATGTCCACGTGGTTGTCGAGCAGCGCCTCGCAGATCGTGGTGCCGGGCGGCGCCTCGATGCTCTTGCCTTCGGGGGCGTACTCGGGATGGGGAAGGATCTTGATGACGGGCATGGGGAGGTCCTTGATGCTGGCGGACGAAGCGTCGGCTTGCGCTCAGACTTGATCGATGCTGCGGCCGGTCAGGGCCTGCTGGATGCCGCGGTTCATGCGCGCGGCGGCGAAGGCTTCGGTGCCCTTGGCCAGCGCCTCGACGGCGGCGTCGATGGCATCGGCGTCGGCGAGCGCATCCTCGGCCTGCGCCTTGGCGAGCAGATCCGCCTGCAGCGCGGCGATCTCGGCGCGCTCGGCGTCGCCGAGCAGGTCGCCGTCGGCGCGCAACGCGGACTGGGTCGCCAGGATCATGCGCTCGGCCTCGACGCGCGATTCACGCAGCTTGCGGGCCTGCATGTCGGATTCGGCGCTGGAGAAGCCCTCGCGCAGCATGGCGGCGATCTGTTCGTCGGCCAGTCCGTAGCTCGGCTTGACCTGCACCGAGGCCTCGACACCCGAGCCCAGCTCACGTGCCGAGACGCTCAGCAGGCCGTCGGCGTCGACCTGGAAGGTCACGCGGATGCGGGCGGCGCCGGCCACCATCGGCGGGATGCCGCGCAGCTCGAAGCGCGCCAGCGAGCGGCACTCGCTCACCAGCTCGCGCTCGCCCTGCAGCACGTGCACGGCCAGCGCGGTCTGGCCGTCCTTGAAGGTGGTGAAGTCCTGCGCCTTCGCGACCGGGATCGTGGCGTTGCGCTCGATGATGCGCTCGACCAGGCCGCCCATCGTCTCCAGGCCCAGCGACAGCGGGATGACATCCAGCAGCAGGATCTCACCGTCCGCGCTGTTGCCGGCCAACTGGTTCGCCTGCACGGCGGCGCCCAGCGCGACGACCTCGTCGGGATTCAGGTTGGTCAGGACCTCGCGGCCGAACAGCTCGCCGACGACGCGACGCACGATCGGCATGCGGGTCGAGCCGCCGACCATCACCGTGCCCTGCACCTCGTCGGCGCCGACCTTGGCGTCGCGCAGCACGCGGCGCACGGCCAGCAGCGTCTTGTTGACCAGCGGCTGGGCGAGTTCGTCGAACTGGGCGCGGGACACCTCGACGCTCAACGCACCGGCATCGAGCGCGGCGCTCAGCGTCACACGCCCGGCATCGGTCAACGCCTCCTTGGCCTGGCGCGCGGCGACCAGCACGCGGCGCTTGTCCGCGGCGCTGTCGACGCGCAGGCCGGCCTGCGCGAGGGCCCAATCGGCCAGCAGGCGATCGAAGTCGTCGCCGCCGAGCTGCGCGTCGCCGCCCGTCGCCACCACCTCGAAGACGCCCTTGGTCAAGCGCAGCAGCGAGATGTCGAAGGTGCCGCCGCCGAGGTCGTACACCGCGTAGAGCCCCTCGCTGCCGTTGTCCAGCCCGTAGGCGATCGCCGCGGCGGTCGGCTCGTTGATCAGGCGCAGCACGTTCAGGCCCGCGAGCTGGGCCGCATCCTTCGTCGCCTGGCGCTGCGCGTCGTCGAAGTAGGCGGGCACCGTGATCACGGCGCCGAACAGGTCGTCGTTGAAGGTGTTCTCGGCCCGCTGGCGCAGCGTCGCGAGGATCTCCGCGCTGATCTCGACCGGCGACTTCAGGCCTTCGCGCGTCGCCAGGCTCAGCATGCCCGGCGTGTCCTCGAAGCGGTACGGCAGCTTCTCGCGGTTGGCGATGTCCTCGAGCCGGCGGCCCATGAAGCGCTTGACCGAGACGATGGTGTTCTCCGGATCCTCGGCCTGCGCGGCGAGCGCGTCGTAGCCGAACTGGCGGCGGCCTTCCGGCATCACGCGCACGACCGACGGCAGGATCACCCGCCCCTGGTCGTCCGGCAGGCACTCGGAGACGCCGTGGCGCATCGCCGCCACCAGCGAATGCGTGGTGCCGAGGTCGATGCCCACGGCGATGCGTCGCTGGTGGGGATCGGGCGACGCGCCGGGTTCGGAGATCTGCAGCAGGGCCATGGTGTGTCGTCTTGTTCTTCGAATGGGAGGAGGCGGACGCGGACGGCCGCCTCAGGAATGCTCGAGCGCCTCGAGGCGCCGGTCGATGTCCGAGCGGAAACGCGTCAGGAACATCAGCGCACGCACCGATTCGGCGGCGCCGGCGGCGTCGCCGTCATCGTCGAGCTGGCGTCCGGCCTGCGCGAGCAGGGCCCGCTCGCGGCCGGCGACCTGCTGGTCGATCGCGAGGATCGCCTCGTGGGTCTTGGCCTCGTCGAGCGACTCGCGCCATTCCATCTGCTCCATCAGGAAGGCCGCCGGCATGCGGGTGTTCTCGTTGGCCTGGATCGGCGCGCCGCGCAGTTCACAGAGATAGGCCGCGCGCTTGAGCGGATCGCGCAGGCGCTGGTGCGCCTCGTTCACCCGCAGCGACCATTGCATCGCCAGGCGCTGCGAAGCCGCGCCGTCCGCCGCGAAGCGATCGGGGTGCACCTTGGCCGCCAGCGCCTTCCAGCGCTCGGCGATGTCGGCGCTGTCCTGCGCGAAGCGTCGCGGCAGGCCGAACAGGCTGAAGTCGTCGTCGTCGAGTTTCATGAACAAAAAAGCGCGGCACCGCGGCCGCGCCCTTTTTCGCGTATCGCGTTCAGACGCGGAAGGATTCGCCGCAGCCGCAGCGGTCCTTCTCACGCGGATTGCGGAACTTGAAGCCCTCGTTCAGGCCCTCGCGGACGAAGTCCAGCTCGGTGCCGTCCAGGTAGGGCAAGCTCTTCGGGTCGATCAGCACCTTCACGCCGTGGCCCTCGAAGACGACGTCCTCGGGCGCCACTTCATCGGCGTACTCCAGCTTGTAGGCCAGGCCCGAGCAGCCGGTGGTCTTCACGCCCAGGCGCACGCCGACGCCGCGGCCACGCTTGCTGATGTAGCGCGTGACGTGGCGGGCGGCGGCTTCGGTCAGGGTGACGGACATCGCGGATGACCTCAGGCGGTGGCGGTCGCGCCGGCGTCGGCGGTCTGGCCGTGCTTGGCGCGGTAGTCGTCCACGGCGGCCTTGATCGCGTCCTCGGCCAGGATCGAGCAATGGATCTTCACCGGCGGCAGGGCCAGCTCTTCCGCGATCTGGTTGTTCTTGATCGACAGCGCCTGGTCCAGCGTCTTGCCCTTGACCCACTCGGTGACCAGCGAGCTCGACGCGATCGCCGAGCCGCAGCCGTAGGTCTTGAACTTGGCGTCCTCGATCAGGCCGGTCGCGGGATTGACCTTGATCTGGAGCTTCATCACGTCGCCGCAGGCCGGCGCGCCGACCATGCCGGTGCCGACGGACTCGTCGCCCTTGTCGAAGCCGCCCACGTTGCGGGGATTCTCGTAGTGGTCGATGACCTTGTCGCTGTATGCCATGTCAGTTCTCCAACGTCTCTTGTCTGGTGATCAGTGGGCGGCCCACTGGATGGTGCTGATGTCGACACCGTCCTTGTACATGTCCCACAGCGGGGACAGCTCGCGCAGCTTGGCGACGCGGTCCTTCAGCAGCGAGACGGCGTAATCGATTTCCTCTTCGGTCGTGAAGCGGCCGATCGTCATGCGCAGCGAGGAATGCGCCAGCTCGTCGCTGCGGCCCAGCGCGCGCAGCACATAGCTGGGTTCCAGGCTGGCGGAGGTGCAGGCCGAACCCGACGACACTGCGATGCCCTTGATGCCCATGATCAGCGACTCGCCCTCGACGTAGTTGAACGAGGCGTTGACGTTGTGGGGCACGCGGCGCTCGAGGTCGCCGTTGATGAAGACCTGCTCGATGTCCTTCAGGCCGTCCAGCAGCCGCTGCTGCAGCGCCTTGATGCGCGGCAGCTCGGTGGCCATCTCCTCGCGGGCGATGCGGAAGGCCTCGCCCATGCCGACGATCTGGTGCGTGGGCAGCGTGCCCGAGCGCAGGCCGCGTTCATGACCGCCGCCGTGCATCTGCGCTTCCAGGCGCACGCGCGGCTTGCGGCGCACATACAAGGCGCCGATGCCCTTGGGACCGTAGGACTTGTGCGAGGCCAGGCTCATCAGGTCGACGGGCAGCGTGTTCAGGTCGATCTCGACCTTGCCGGTGGCCTGCGCGGCGTCCACGTGGAAGACGATGCCCTTCTCGCGGCACAGCGCGCCGATGGTCGGGATGTCCTGGATCACGCCGATCTCGTTGTTCACGAACATCACCGAGATCAGGATGGTGTCGGGGCGGATGGCCGCCTTCAGCACGTCCAGGTCGATCAGGCCGTCTTCCTTGACGTCGAGGTAGGTCACCTCGAAGCCTTGGCGCTCCAGCTCGCGCGTCGTGTCCAGCACGGCCTTGTGCTCGGTCTTGACGGTGATCAGGTGCTTGCCGCGCGACTGGTAGAAGTTCGCGGCGCCCTTGATGGCGAGGTTGTTGGACTCGGTCGCGCCGGAGGTCCAGACGATCTCGCGCGGGTCGGCGCCGATCAGCGCGGCGACCTGGCCGCGGGCCTTCTCCACGGCTTCTTCCGCTTCCCAGCCCCAGGCATGGCTGCGCGATGCCGGGTTGCCGAAGTGCTCGCGCAGCCACGGGATCATCGCGTCGACGACGCGCGGATCCACCGGCGTGGTGGCGCCGTAGTCCATGTAGATGGGGAAGTGCGGGGTCATGTCCATGGGAACGTTCTTCTTATCGACTACTGAATCGGGTTGACGTGGACCGGCGGACCGGGCTCACTTGCTCAAGGCGCTGCCGAGCGCGAACACCGAGTTCGGCGCGGTGATGCGGATGGGCTTGACGACGGGGGTGCTCGAGATCGCGCGCTTGATCGGCGCTTCCTCGACGGTGACGCCCTTGGCGAGCTGGTCGTCGACCAGCTTGCGCAGCGTGACCGAGTCGAGGTACTCGATCATCTTGTTGTTCAGCGCCGTCCACAGGTCGTGCGTGATGCAGCGGCCGGTGTCGTCGCCCATGCAGTTCTCCTTGCCGCCGCAGCCGGTGGCGTCGATGGGCTCGTCGACGGCGACGATGATGTCGGCGACGGTGATCTCATCGGAACGGCGACCCAGCGAATACCCGCCGCCGGGACCGCGGGTGGACTCGACCAGCTGGTGACGGCGGAGCTTGCCGAACAGCTGCTCCAGATAGGACAGCGAGATCTGCTGGCGCTGGCTGATCGCCGCCAGCGCGACGGGCCCGCCGTTTTCGCGCAGGGCCAGATCGATCATCGCGGTGACGGCAAAACGACCTTTGGTGGTGAGACGCATCGAACTTCTCCTTGGCGCCCGTGTCGGGCTTCAGGACATGGAGGCGGCGGCTCGGCAGGTGCCGGGTCGACTCACGGAGCAGGGTTAACCCCCGCTAAGTCCGACCATTTTACTCAATTAAGAAGAAGCCTGCTCGGGTTACCCCGGACGGGGGTCGAACCAGCCTGTTCAGGCCAGGCGACTGGCCGCGATCTGCGCCAGTTGGCCGCAGCCCGACTCGATCAAGTCAGGCACCTCTTCAAAACCGTCGCTACCGCCGTCATACGGATCAGCGACCTCGATCTCCTTGGGAAGCAGGGAAATGCGGTGCTGCAGCGCAACAGGGCAGCGGCGGCGCAGTGCGCGCCGGTGGTCGCCGTCCATCGCGATCAGCAGGGCCAGGCGCTCGAAATCTTCCGTGCGAAGCGCGCGCGCCCGTTGTCCGCCGAGTTCATAGCCCCTTTTTCGGGCGTGGTCTTGGGGGCTGAAGCGGTATTGTGGCCCGCGCCCGGAAATTGCCCTTTCACGGTTTTCCACCCTTCAGGACACCTGCCATGAGCCTCACCCAGATCGAAACCATCCGCGTCGCCCGTCTGCAGTTGATCGACCTCGGCGACGAAAAAACCGCGGCGCTGCTGGACTGGGCGCTGGAAGACCGGGCGACATCCGCCCCGGCGTCGGGCGCGGCGCCCCAGCGCGAGGATCCGGAGGTGAACTGACGCGGAGGCGGCGCGCCGGCGCGCGGGCGCCATGTATCGATCCTTGCTTTGCTTCGTTCCGGGGCAGGGCGCGGATCCCTAGGCTGCGGTGATCTCCCGTCACCCTCGCGCCCGCGAGCTTCCCGCGCCATGTCCTTCGCCCCCTCCCCGACTTCCCGTCGCCGCTGGCTGGCCCAGGCCGCCACCCTCGCCGGGGCGGCCGCCCTGCCCGCCTGGCCGGTCCGCGCCGCCGACGCCAAGACCCTGCGCTTCGGCTACCAGAAGTCCAGCACGCTGACGCTGTTCCTGAAATCGCGCGGCATCCTCGAGAAGGCGCTTGCGCCGCAGCAAGTCGCCGTGCAATGGCATGAGTTCACCTCCGGCCTGCCCCTGCTGGAAGCGCTCAACATCGGCGCGCTCGACCTCAGCGCCGACGTCGCCGACGCCGTCCCGCCTTTCGCGCTCGCCGCGGGCGCGAAGCTCACCTACTACGCGATCGAGACGCCCTCGCCCGCCGCGCAGGCCATCGTGGTCCGCAAGGACTCGCCGATCACCAGCGTCGCGCAGCTGAAGGGCAGGAAGATCGGCTTCGCCAAGGGCGCGGGCGCCCATTACCTGCTGCTGGAGGCGCTCGGCCAGGCCGGCCTGTCCATCCGCGACATCGAGCCCGCCTACCTCAATCCCGCCGACGGCCGCTCGGCCTTCGAGAACGGCGCCATCGCCGCCTGGGTCGTCTGGGATCCGTTCCTGGCCGCGGTGCAGCGCCAGTCCGGCGCCCGCATCCTGGTCGACGGCACGCGCATCGCCGCCTACCGGCGCTTCTATCTCGCGGCCACGCCGTTCGCGCAGCAGCACCCCGACGTGCTCCGGCGCGTCTACGAGGAGCTCCAGCAGGCCGGCGACTGGGTGAAGAAGAACCCCGCCGCCGCCGCGGAGTGGCATGCGCCGGTGCTCGGGTTGGACGCCGCCACGGTCGCCGCCGCCAACGAGCGCCGGAGCTACGCGGTGCGGCCGGTCGACCCCGAGTCGCTGGCCGAGCAGCAGCGCATCGCCGACGCGTTCAGCGGCGCGCAGATCCTGCCGCGCCGCGTCGCCATCCAGGAATCGCCGGTCTGGCGCCCGGCCTGAGCCGCCGACAGCAAGGAGTCATGCCCATGTCCGTCCTGAAGTCAGAGACAACGACGCCGACCCGCGATCTGCCCCGCCCGCCCGTGCCCCAGCATCCGACGCCCCTCCCCACCCGCACGCCCGCCGACGTCCGCGCGGCCTTGCTGGCGCGCGCGGAGATCGCCCTGCTCGACGTCCGCGAGGAGGCCGCCTTCGCCGAAGGCCATCCCTTATGGGCCGCGAATCTCGCGGCCTCGCGGCTCGAGCTCGACGCCTGGGGACGACTGCCGCGCCGCGACGTTCCCATCGTGGTCTACGACAACGGCGAAGGCGTCGCGACGCCGTCGGCCCGCAAGCTGCAGTCGCTCGGCTACACCGAGGTCGCCCTGCTGGCGGGCGGACTCGCCGCCTGGCATGAGGCCGGACTGGAGCTCTTCCGCGACGTGAACGTGCCGAGCAAGGCCTTCGGCGAACTCGTCGAGGCGCGGCGGCACACGCCCTCCCTGCCTGCGGAAGAGGTCAGGGAGCGCATCGCGCGCGGCGACAAGCTCGTGCTCCTGGACGCCCGGCGCTTCGACGAATACCGCACGATGAGCCTGCCGGGCTCGATCAGCACGCCGGGCGGGGAACTGGTGCGCCGCGCGCGCGACCTGGCGCCCGACCCGTCGACCACCATCGTCGTGCACTGCGCCGGCCGCACGCGCAGCCTGATCGGCGCGCAGTCGCTGATCGACGCCGGAATTCCCAATCCGGTCGCGGCACTGCGCAACGGCACGATCGGATGGACGCTCGCGGGCCTCACGCTGGCGCACGGCCAGGGGCGCTCGCACGAGGATGTGCCACTTGGCGATCTGGGCGCCGCGCGAGAAGGCGCGAGCGCCCTCGCCCGTCGCGCCAGGGTGCGGCATATCGACGACGCGACGCTCGCCGAGTGGTTGGCCGATGCACGCCGCTCGACCTATCGATTCGACGTCCGCAGCGCCGCCGAATACGGGCGCGGCCACCGGGCCGGCTTCCGGAACGCCCCGGGCGGACAACTCGTCCAGGAAACGGACCACCACGTCCCGGTGCGGGGCGCGCGGCTCGTGCTGGCGGACGACGACGGCATCCGCGCGCCGATGGCCGCGGCCTGGCTGGCGCAGATGGGCTGGGAGGTCGCGGTGCTGACGCCAGACGCGGCCTCGCACAATGAGACCGGGCCCGACCTGCCGCCGCAGCCGTTGTCGCCGACGGTCGCGACCGTGACACCGGCCGAGCTCGCCCGCTGGCGCGCGGAGGAAGCGGATTTGGAGCACCCGGACACCGTCGTGGTCGACGTGGCGCCCAGCATCACCTACATCGTCCGGCACATTCCGGGCGCCTGGTGGAGTCCGCGTGCACGGCTCGCCGATGCGCTGCGCCACGTGATCCCGCCGGCTCGCCGCGTCGTGCTGACCGGCAACCTGGGCGTGCTGCCGCGCTTCGTCGCCGCGGACCTGGCGGCGGAGCTGGCCGCCGAGGGCCGGGAACTGCTGGTGCTCGAGGGCGGCACCACGGCCTGGTACGACGCGGGCTTGCCGATCGAGTCGGCCAACCCGCGGCTGGCCTACCCGCGCGACGATCGATATCGCCGCCCTTACGAGGGCACGAACCATCCGCGCGAAGCCATGCAGGCCTATCTGGACTGGGAATACGGCCTCGTCGCGCAGCTCGATCGCGACGGCACGCATTTCTTCCGGGTGATCGAAGACTGAGCGTTCCGTCGCGGTCCGCTCGCACGCAGTCCGAGCTCTCACTGGGGCCGGAATGATGGGAGGGGGTCCTGGAGGGAGCCCCCTCCCGTCGTGGAGAGCCCGCGCCTGGCGATCCGAAGTCGTAGCCCTCGGTCCGGCTATTTGCCCTTGCCGGCGGCGATCGGCACGACGTTGTCATGCACCGCCGCGCCAAAGGCCTGCTCCTTGAGTTGCGAGAGCTGATCGCGCAGCCGCGCCGCCTTCTCGAACTCGAGATTGCGCGCGTGCTCCAGCATCTGCTTCTCCAGCTGGGTGATGCGCTTGCTCAGGTCCTTCTCGCTCATCGCCTCGACCTCGGCGACGTCGTGGATCACCTTCGCGTCGTCGCGTCCGGGCTTGTCGCTGTAGACGCCGTCGATCAGGTCGCGGATGCGTTTGACCACGCCGCGCGGCGTGATGCCGTTGGCCTCGTTGAACGCGACCTGCTTGGCGCGGCGGCGTTCGGTCTCGCCGATCGCCTTCTTCATCGAGTCGGTCATGCGATCCGCGTACAGGATCGCCTTGCCGTTCACGTTCCGCGCCGCGCGTCCGATCGTCTGGATCAGGCTGCGTTCCGCGCGAAGGAAGCCTTCCTTGTCGGCGTCCAGGATCGCCACCAGCGAGACCTCGGGGATGTCCAGGCCCTCGCGCAGCAGGTTGATCCCCACCAGCACGTCGAAGGTCCCCAGACGCAGGTCGCGCAGGATCTCCACCCGCTCGACCGTGTCGATGTCCGAATGCAGGTAGCGCACCTTCACGCCGTTGTCGCTGAGGTACTCGGTCAACTGCTCCGCCATCCGCTTGGTCAGCGTCGTGATCAGCACGCGCTCATGGATCTCGACGCGATCGCGGATCTCCTGCAGGACGTCGTCGACCTGGTGGGCCGCGGGTCTCACCTCGACGACCGGATCCACCAGGCCCGTGGGCCGCACCAATTGCTCGACGACGTTGCCGGCCTGGCGCTTTTCGTAGTCGCCCGGCGTCGCGCTGACGAAGATGGCCTGGCGCATCTTGCGCTCGTACTCCTCGAACTTCAGCGGCCGGTTGTCCATCGCGGAGGGCAGTCTGAAGCCGTACTCGACCAGCGTGCTCTTGCGCGCCCGGTCGCCGTTGTACATGCCGCCGAACTGGCCGATCAGCACGTGGCTCTCGTCCAGGAACATCAGCGCGTCGGCCGGCAGGTAGTCCACCAGCGTCGGCGGCGGGTCGCCCGGCGCGGCCTGCGACAGGTGGCGCGTGTAGTTCTCGATGCCCTTGCAGTGGCCCACTTCCTGCAGCATCTCCAGGTCGAAGCGGGTGCGCTGCTCCAGCCGCTGCGCCTCGACGAGCTTGCCCTCGGCGATGAAGAACTTCACCCGCTCGCGCAACTCCTCCTTGATCGTCTCGATCGCCGTGACCACCCGGTCGCGCGGCGTCACGTAATGGCTGGACGGATAGACGGTGAAACGCGGGATCTTCTGGCGGATCTGGCCGGTCAGCGGATCGAAGAGCAGCAGCCCCTCGACCTCGTCGTCGAAGAGCTCGATCCGCAGTGCCAGCTCCGAATGCTCCGCCGGGAACACGTCGATCGTGTCGCCGCGCACGCGGAAGTGGCCGCGGGTGAATTCCATTTCGTTGCGCGTGTACTGCATGCGCGCCAGCTGCTGGATCACGTCCCGCTGGCCGACCTTGTCGCCCACGCGCAGCGTCATCACCATCTGGTGGTAGTCGCTCGGGTTGCCGATGCCGTAGATCGCCGAGACCGAGGCCACGATCACCACGTCGCGCCGCTCCAGCAGGCTCTTCGTGCAGGACAGTCGCAACTGCTCGATCTGCTCGTTGATCGCGCTGTCCTTCTCGATGAACAGGTCGCGCTGCGGCACGTAGGCCTCGGGCTGGTAGTAGTCGTAGTAGCTGACGAAGTACTCGACCGCGTTCTTCGGGAAGAACTCGCGGAACTCGCTGTACAGCTGGGCGGCCAGCGTCTTGTTAGGCGCGAAGACGATCGCCGGCCGGCCCAGCCGCGCGATCGTGTTGGCCATCGTGAAGGTCTTACCGGAGCCGGTCACGCCCAGCAGCGTCTGGAAGCTCTCGCCGTCATTGACGCCGTCCACCAGCCCCTGGATGGCCGTCGGCTGGTCACCCGCGGGCGGATACGGCTGGAAGAGCTGGAACGGAGAGCCTTCGAAAGAGACGAATTCGCCCTTCGGCGGCTCGCTCGTCGATTCGTCCGGTCTGGGCGTCGCGGAAACGTCCGCCTCGACGGAGGCGGACTTCTTCCCCTTGGCGACGGAGGTTTCAGGCTTGGCGGCAGTGGATCGACTCATCAGGGTTTCCCAGGGGCAACGCATGTTCCCTGCCTACAATCGGCGGGCTTCGCTGGACGCTCAGGAGGCGCCTCGGGGCGTCAGGACGCGACAGCGTAGCGCAGCCGGGCGGTTTTCTCCGCCGGCCCTCCTCTCGCTCTTGCCAACGCACTGTCAGGAAAGCCTCCATGTCCCTGTTCGCCGCCGTCGCCATGGCCCCTCGCGACCCCATCCTGGGTCTGAACGAGCAATTCAACGCCGACCCGAATCCCAACAAGGTCAACCTGGGCGTCGGCGTCTATTACGACGACAACGGCAAGCTGCCGCTGCTGGCCTGCGTGGCCGCGGCGGAAGCGCAGATGCAGGCCGCTCCCAAGCCCCGCGGCTACCTGCCCATCGACGGCATCGCGGCCTATGACCTGGCGGTGCAAGGCCTGGTCTTCGGCGCCGACAGCGACGTGCTCAAGAGCAAGCGCGTGGCGACCGTGCAGGCCATCGGCGGCACCGGCGGCCTGAAGATCGGTGCCGACTTCCTCAAGCGCCTGAACCCGGACGCGAAGGTCCTGATCTCTGACCCGTCCTGGGAAAACCACCGCGCGCTGTTCACCAACGCCGGCTTCGCGGTCGAGACCTATCCGTACTACGACGCCGCCAACCGCGGCATCCACGTCGACGGCATGCTGTCGGCGCTGAACGCCGCGCCGGCGGGCACCGTCGTCGTCCTGCACGCCTGCTGCCACAACCCGACCGGCTACGACCTCACGCCCGCTCAGTGGAGCCAGGTCGTCGAGGTCGTGAAGGCGAAGCAGCTGGTCGCCTTCCTCGACATGGCCTACCAGGGCTTCGGCGAGGGCATCGCCGAGGACGGTGCCGTGATCCAGCAGTTCCTGGCCGCCGGCCTGGACTTCTTCGTCTCGACCAGCTTCTCCAAGAGCTTCTCGCTGTATGGCGAGCGTGTCGGCGCGCTGAGCGTCGTCTGCGCCTCGGCCGAGGAGACGGTCAAGGTCCTGAGCCAGCTCAAGATCGTCATCCGGACCAACTACTCCAACCCGCCGACCCATGGCGCCCAGGTGGTGGCCACGGTCCTCTCCACCCCGGCGCTGCGCGCCCAGTGGGAGGAGGAACTGGCCGGCATGCGCGTCCGCATCAAGCAGATGCGCGAGGCGCTGGTCACGGAGTTGAAGGCCGCCGGCATCACCGACGACCTGAGCTACGTCACCCGCCAGAAGGGCATGTTCAGCTACAGCGGCCTGTCCGCGGAGCAGATGCAGCGCCTGCGTTCCGAATTCGGCGTCTACGGCGTCGACTCGGGCCGCATCTGCGTCGCCGCGCTGAACAGCAAGAACCTGAAGCCGGTCGCCGCGGCGATCGCAGCGGTCAAGAAGGCCTGACGCCAGGGCTCCCGCTCCTTCGACGCCACACTTCGATGCGCTGATCGCACGGTCGGCCATCGAACCCAGGGCCGGATCCGCCGCAAGCGGACCGGCCCTGCGCATTTATGGCGAAATCGACCAACGCCAAGGCCCTCTTCCCGCCTTGGACGCCGCCCTGGCGACACACACTTCCAGAACCCGGGGCCTAGAATTGCTGCATTGCACAACGGGTGCCAGCCTTCGCCTCACTCCCCCTCGAGAGGTCCGCCAGATGCTCTACCAGCTTTATGAAACCCAACGCGCGCTGCTGAGCCCGTTCTCCGAATTCGCCAGCGCCACGGCCAAGCTGTACAGCCACCCGCTGTCGCCGTTCGCGCACACGCCGCTGTCGCACCGGATGTCCGCCGGGCTGGACCTGATGCACCGCCTGGCCAAGGAGTACGAGAAGCCGGAGTTCGAGATCACCAGCGTCGAGGTCGACGGCGTCGACGTCGCGGTGCAGGAGCTGGTCGCGCTCGAGAAGCCGTTCTGCCGCCTGCTGCGCTTCAAGCGCTACACCGACGACCCGGCGGTGCTGGCCAAGATGAAGGCCCAGCCTACCGTGCTGGTCGTGGCGCCGCTGTCGGGCCATCACAGCACGCTGCTGCGCGACACCGTCAAGCAGCTGCTCAAGGACCACAAGGTCTACATCACCGACTGGACCGACGCCCGCATGGTGTCGCTGGATGCCGGCCCCTTCCACCTGGACGACTACATCTACTACGTCCAGGACTTCATCCGCCATGTCGGCGACGACTGCCATGTGATCTCGGTGTGCCAGCCGACGGTGCCGGTGCTCGCGGCCATCTCGCTGATGGCGTCCAAGGGCGAGACCACGCCGCGTTCGATGACCATGATGGGCGGCCCGATCGACGCCCGCCGCAGCCCCACGGCGGTCAACAACCTGGCGATGAACAAGAGCTACAGCTGGTTCGAGAACAACGTGATCTATCGCGTTCCGACCAACTTCCCGGGCGCGGGCCGCGAGGTCTATCCCGGCTTCCTGCAGCACACCGGCTTCGTCGCGATGAATCCGGACCGCCACCTGAGCTCGCACTACGACTACTTCCTGGACCTGGTCCGCGGCGACGACGACAGCGCCGAGTCCCACCGCCGCTTCTACGACGAGTACAACGCGGTGCTGGACATGCCGGCCGAGTACTACCTGGACACGATCAAGACGGTGTTCCAGGACTTCGCGCTGGTGAACGGCACCTGGCAGGTCGGCGGCGACCTGGTGCGCCCGCAGGACATCACCGGCACCGCGCTGCTGACGGTCGAGGGCGAGCTGGACGACATCTCCGGCGCCGGCCAGACCAAGGCCGCGCATGAGCTGTGCAGCGGCATCGACTCGAAGAACCAGTTCCACTACGACGCCATCGGCGCGGGCCACTACGGCATCTTCTCGGGACGCCGCTGGCGCGAGAAGGTCTACCCGGTGATCCAGGGCTTCATTGCCAAGTACGATGCGGCCCCGTTGCACAAGCCCGTCGCGGCCAAGCGCGCGGCCGCCTCCCGTCCGGCGGCGGCGCGCAAGCCGCGCAAGCCGACCGAGTGAACCCCGCCGCGCCCGCCTCCGACGACCCGTCCTCCGCCGCGTTCGACGCGCTCGTCGAGCGCCTGAACCTGGCCCTGCCGCAGACGCAATGCACGCGCTGCGGCTATCCCGACTGCCATTCCTACGCGCACGCGATCGCCCGCGGCGAGGCGGCGATCAACCAGTGCCCGCCCGGCGGCGCCGAAGGCATCGCGCGCCTGGCCGCGATCACCGCGCAGGAGCCGTCGCCGCTGAACCCGGAGCACGGCATCGAAGGGCCGCGCCGGCTCGCCGTCATCGACGAAGCCTGGTGCATCGGCTGCACGCTGTGCATCAAGGCCTGCCCCGTCGATGCCATCGTCGGCTCCAACAAGCGCATGCATGTGGTCATCGACGCCGATTGCACCGGCTGTGAACTCTGCATCCCGGTGTGCCCGGTGGACTGCATCTCGCTGGCTGATGTCACGCCGGGGCGCAGCGGCTGGGCGGCATGGAGCGCTCCCCAGGCCGAACGCGCCCGGGAGCGTTACCGGTGGCATGAGCTCCGCATCGCCCGCGATCAGCGCGACAACGACGCCCGCCTCGAAGCCAAGGCGCAGCACAAGCTGGAACACCTCGAGGAGGAAACCCGGCTCACCGACACCGCCCAGATCGACCGCAAGCGCGCGGTCATCGAGGCCGCGCTCGCGCGCGCCCGCGCCAAGCGCGGCGCCTGACCTCCTTGCCGCCCACCTTCGCCGCCAGCCCTCGCAGCCAGCCCTCGCCGCATGCCATGAACGACACGCAAGTCCGCGAATTCTTCGAGATCCTCCGCCGGGCCAATCCGTCGCCGCAGACCGAACTCGAGTACGCCAGCGTCTTCGAACTGCTCGCCGCGGTGCTGCTGTCGGCGCAGGCGACCGACGTCGGCGTCAACAAGGCGACGCGGCGCCTGTTCGTCGTGGCCAACACACCTCGCAAGATGCTCGATCTCGGCGAGGAGCGGCTCGCCGAGTACATCAAGACGATCGGGCTCTACAAGACCAAGGCGAAGAACCTGCATGCGACCTGCCGCATCCTGGTCGAGCAGTACGGCGGCGAGGTGCCGCAGAGCCGCGAAGCGCTCGAGTCGCTGCCCGGCGTCGGTCGCAAGACGGCCAACGTGGTGCTCAACGTCGCCTTCGGCGAGGCGACGATGGCCGTGGACACCCACATCTTCCGGGTCGGCAACCGCACGGGACTGGCGCCCGGCAAGAACGTGCTGGAGGTCGAGCAGCAGTTGCTGCGCCGGATTCCGCAGGAGTTCCTCGTCGACGCCCATCACTGGCTGATCCTCCACGGGCGTTACGTCTGCCAGGCGCGACGGCCGCTGTGCGAGCGTTGCGCCGTCGTCGCGCAATGTGACAGTGCGCCCATGGCCGCGGCCCGTTGAGCGAACCCCGGCCCCTACAATTCGCGCGTCCATCCGTCAGGGAAGCCATGTCCAGCATCAATGACCTCGTCGACCGCGTCGAGCGCCTGCTAGTGCGCCACGAGGAACTCAAGCGCACGAACGGGTTGCTCGAGCAGCAGGTCCAGGCGCTCACGCTGGAGCGCGACAGCCTGCGCTCCAGACTGGCCGCGGCGCGCGCGCGCGTCGACGCACTGCTCGACCGGCTGCCGCAGGAGGCGGCCGATCTCCTGGAGAACGCCGACGGCGGCGACACCTCCGACTCTCGCAAGGCGGGCGCATGAAGCAAATGGAAGTCACCATCATGGGCCAGAGCTACCTGCTCGGCTGCCCCGAGGGCGGAGAAGCCGCGCTGCAGAAGGCGGTGGCCCGCGTGGACAAGGAAATGTGCGCGATTCGCGATGCCGGACGCATCAAGGCACGCGAACGCATCGCGGTGCTGGCGGCCCTGAACCTCGCTTATTCGCTCACCGAATCCGGCGCGGTGCCGGCGGCCCCCGGCGATGCAACCGATGCAACGACGGGCAACACGGGCGCTCAACTCGCCGAGGGCGCCATACCCGATCTTGAAACGCTGATGAAGCGGCTCGACGAAGCCCTTGTCCAAGACGGGCAACTGCTGTGATCGGACGATCGCGGCGCGTAGAATCCACACCGTCCACTGCGTTCGCGTGAGTTTTATATTTCCTTGAACCGATGCTCTCGCGAGCAAGGGCTTGGAACATTGCAGAGCTGGTGTGAGCGTCTCGCGTCAGATGAACCCGAAGCCCTGCTGACCTCGCCCACCTGTACCCCTAGGGTTCAGGAATGCGGCTCACGGCTCGCCGTGGACACCAATTCCCGAAACCGCGCCTGATCTCCCCATCACGCGCGGTTTTTTCATGGTCGACCGTCGTCCTTCCGAGGTTCCGCCTTGAGCAACCCATCGCACGCGTCCCCCCAGTACTGGCTGATGAAGTCCGAACCGGACGAGGCCTCGATCGATCACCTGCAGGCCGCCGGGCAACTGCCCTGGACCGGGGTGCGCAACTACCAGGCCCGCAACTTCATGCGCGACCAGATGCGCATCGGCGACGGCGTGCTGTTCTATCACTCCTCCTGCCCCGAGCCCGGCATCGCCGGCCTGGCCGAGGTCAGCAGCGCCGCTTATCCGGACGAGACCCAGTTCGACGCCGACAGCCCCTACTTCGATGCGAAGTCCAGGCGCGAGGAGCCGCGCTGGCAGCATGTCGACGTCCGCTTCGTGCGCAAGACGCGCCTGCTGAGCCTGGCGGAGATGAAGCGTGATCCCGCGCTCGCGGAGATGCGGACCTTGCAGCCAGGCAACCGACTCTCGATCACGCCGGTGACGGCCGCCGAATGGCGGCACCTGCAGAAGCTGCTCGCCTGAGTCCCGGGCACGGCTGGATCCCGGGCCTGATCCGCGAGCCTGGCGGCGGCCTCTGGGGAGGCCGCGCCGGCGGATTCAGCCGCCCATCCCGAACGGGATCGAGGCCAGCACCACCTGATTGCCGCCGCGCCGCTGCGCTTCCTTGACCGCCATCTCGGCGGCGCCCAGCAGTTCCTCCTGCCGGGAAGCCGTGTGGGGGAAGCTCGCCACCCCCATCGACAGCGACAGGCCGATGTCCTGCCCGTGCAGCACGACGATCTGGGCATGGCATTGCCGGCGAAGCTGCTCCATCCGCGCATGCGCCGTCGCCAGGCCGACGCCGGACAACAGCACCGCGAACAGGTCGTCCCCGATGCGGCAGGCCGCGTCCATCGCCCGCGTGTTGGCCCGCAGCATGCGGCCCAGGCCTTCCAGCAGGCGCTGGCGCGCCTCCCCGCCGAGGCCGGCCTCCTCGGACACCGGATCCAGCGCGATCAGCACCAGCGTGAACTCGCGATGCTCGCGCGTCGAAAGATCGATCTCGCGCAGCAGCTGGTCGTCGAACTGCGCGCGCATGTAGAGGCCGGAGACCTCGTCGCGGCCGCTGCCCTGCTGCAGCTCGCGGCGCATCTGCTCCAGCGACTTCTGCTGCTGCTCGAGCTGCTGGAGCGCGCGCTGCAGGTGCGTCTCGCGATGACGTTCCTCGGTCTTGTCGCTCCACAGCGCCATCACGTGTTCCGCGCCGAGCGGAATGCGGGTCACCATGAACTCGCGACGCCGGCCGCCGATCTCCAGGCGATGTTCGGAACTGACGACGCTGCGCTGCGCCAGCGTCGCCTGTTCGGAGCGGCGCATCGCCTGGACCTCGTCGCCGCGCATCAGCTCGGCATCCGTCGCGCCGACGATGCCGGTCTCGACGCGACCGAAGAATTCGCTCATGCCCGGGCTGGCGAAGACGTAGCGCCCGGTGGCCATCGATTTCACGGTCAGGCAGGCGCCGGTCGGCTCGAGCAGGCTGAGCAGGCCCGCCGCGACGGTCGTGTGGGGCGTACCCGACGATTCCAGCCAGGCATCGAAACTGGCTGGCGCGGGCGCCGCGGCGGCTTGTAATTCCATGGGTCGGGCCGGGCCGGGGGATCTGCCCTGGCGGTCGAATGGTGGTGGATCGAATGTAGATGGGCGTCCGTCGCCCGGGCAAGTGCCGCCGGCAGGGCTGGGGCCTCACTCCCCCTAAGCTTGGGGTCTGGCATCCTAGCCTGCGCCGGCGCGCCCCGAGAGCGATGCACTTCGCCCAGGGCGGCGAGGCTGCGCCCCGGCGGGGACAAGGCGTGAAAATGTCACACTCGCTTTCAAGAAGACTCAAGATGGCGAAGGCACTTCCTGGGGGAAGTGGCCGCTTTGGTGACGGCGACAGGCCGCGCCGCGTCCCTGCATCGCGATTGATGGCGAACCGTCGAAATTCAGGCTAGAATCCGCGTTTTGCTGGCAAACCCTGCGCGTCGATTCGGAAGTGGAATCCGGATACTCCGCTTCGAAGGCAAGTCCTTCCTCGCGAACACCGAGCGCTATTTGAAGGAATTTCATGACCACCATTCGCGTCAAAGAAAACGAGCCGTTCGACGTGGCCCTGCGCCGCTTCAAGCGCACGATCGAGAAGCTGGGCCTGCTCACCGAGCTGCGCGCCCGCGAGTTCTACGAGAAGCCGACTGCCGAGCGCAAGCGCAAGAAGGCTGCGGCCGTCAAGCGTCACTACAAGCGCGTGCGCAGCATGCAGCTGCCGAAGAAGCTGTACTGATCGCCTGATCGGACCGCTTCGGCACCGGGGACCCGTCCACTGACCGTCCCCTGGCGCCCGAACAGCACAGAAGCCCGCGCAGGACGCTGCCGCGGGCTTTTCTGTTTCTGGGCGAGACTGCGAGGTCCCCCGATGCGACACCCCCGAGCATCTGAAGAATCTGCCTAGAGAGAGAAGCAAGGAGCCTGTATGAGCCTGAAGGAACAGATCACCGAAGACATGAAGGCGGCGATGCGCGCCAAGGACAGCGAGCGCCTGGGCACGATCCGGCTGCTGCTGGCCGCGGTGAAGCAGAAGGAAGTCGACGAGCGTGTCGAGGTGGACGACGTGATGCTGGTGGGCATCGTCGACAAGCTGATCAAGCAGCGCAAGGATTCGATCAGCCAGTTCACGGCGGCGGGCCGCCAGGATCTGGCGGACAAGGAGATGGCCGAGCTGAAGGTGCTGGAGGTCTACCTGCCGCAGCGGCTGAGCGAGGCCGAGATCCAGGCTGAAGTGGCCGCCATCGTGGCGGCGCTCGGCGCCAAGGGACCGGCCGACATGGGCAAGGTGATGGGTGCCGTGAAGGGCAAGCTGGCGGGCAAGGCTGACATGGGCCTGGTCTCGGCGGCGGTGAAGGCGGCGCTGGCGGGCTGAGCGCCCTGCCGGCCCCAGACAGTAGGAGTTCGCGATGGAACTGACCGTTCAACAACTGACGCCCGATTTCTGCGTCGCGCCGCAGCTGTCGCCCGAGGCGATGGCTGCGCTGGCCGAGGCCGGCTTCAAGTCGGTGATCAACAACCGTCCTGACTTCGAGCACGGCCCTGACCAGCCGACCAGCGAGCAGATCCGCGCCGCCGCCGAGGCTGCCGGTCTGGTGTACCACCACCTGCCGGTACAGGGTGGGTACCAGTCGCCCGAGGAGATTGCCGCGATGCGCGCGCTGCTCGACGAGGTCCCCAAGCCGACCTTGGCGTTCTGCCGCTCCGGCGCACGCTCGACGCGCCTTTTCGCCGCCGCCACCCAACTCTGATCGAAGGAGCCGGGCGCGTCGGGGCTTACCCGCAGCCTGCTCCGAATTCAGTTTTCCGACAGCCCTCGCTGGCTACAGTCCAGGTCTACACAAGAACCGAGCCCTCCCGTCGGGGTTCGAGATGGAGACCTGGACTCGTCGATGAAAGCCCTGCTTGCATTTGCCAAGGGCATCGACTGGCTGACGGACCGGTTCGGCACGCTTGCCGCCTGGGCTGTCCTGCTGTCGTGCTTTATCAGTGCCGCGAACGCGGTGATCCGCTACGGCCTGGACATCAGTTCCAACGCCTTCCTCGAGATCCAGTGGTACCTGTTCGCCGTCTGCGTGATGGGCGGTGCGGCGCAGGTGCTGCGGCTCAACGAGCATGTGCGGGTGGACATCCTCTACACGCGCTGGCGCGGTCACGGCAAGGTCTACATCGACCTGTTCGGGCTGGTCGTCTTCCTGATTCCGGTGATGGCCTACGCGGGCTGGCTGTCCTGGGACTTCTTCCTGGTGAAGCTGACCACCGGCATGCGGCCGGAGGACACGGTCGCGTCGCTGGGAGTCGGCGGCTACCTGCACAAGCTGTTCACCAGCGGTGAGGTCTCCGGCAATGCGGGCGGCCTGATCCGCTGGCCGGCGGCCTTGACCCTGCCGGTGGGATTCGCGCTCGTGTTCCTGCAGGGGATCTCGGAAGTGATCAAGCGCGTCGGTTACCTGGCGCATCTCGTCGAGATGGACACCCACTACGAGAGGCCGCTGCAATGATCACGATGGAGCAGTTTCCCCCGCTGATGTTCGCGGGGCTGATCATCATCATGCTGATCGGCTTCCCGGTGGCGTTCTCGCTGGCCGCGCTCGGGCTCGCCTGCGGCTTCTTCGCGGTCAGCCAGGGTTGGTTTCCGCCGGAGTTCATGTCGGCGCTGCCGCAGAACGTCTTCGGCATCCTGTCCAACGACCTGCTGCTCGCGATCCCCTTCTTCACGCTGATGGGCGCGCTGCTGGAGAAATGCGGCCTGGCCGAGGACATGCTCGATTCGATGGGGCAGCTCTTCGGACCGGTGCGCGGCGGGCTGGGTTATTCGGTGATCATCGTCGGCTTCATCCTGGGCGCGATCACCGGCACGGTGGCCGGCCAGGTGATCGCGATGGCGATGATCTCGCTGCCGGTCATGATGCGTTACGGCTACAACATGCGCTACGCGACCGGCGTGCTGGCGGCCTCCGGGACGATCACGCAGCTGGTGCCGCCCTCGCTGGTGCTGGTGGTGCTGGCGGACCAGCTCGGCAAGCCTGTCGGCGACATGTACAAGGGCGCGTGGGGCCCATCGATCCTGCAGGTGCTGATCTTCGCGCTCTACACCTTCGCGCTGTCGCGCATCAAGCCGGAGCATGTGCCCGGCGTGCCGAAAGAGGCGCGCACCCTGGACGGCTGGGCGCTGTGGAAGAAGTGCCTGCGCGGCATCATCCCGTCGGCGATCCTGATCTTCGCGGTGCTGGGCTCGATGGGCGGGCTGCCGGGCATCGACACGGCGATCTGCACCCCGACCGAAGCCGGCGCCATGGGCGCGGTCGGCGCCTTCATCCTCGCGGCCTCGCATCGCCGGCTGAACTGGCCGGTGGTCAAGGAGGCCATGATCGGCACGATGCGCATCACCGCGATGGTGGTATTCATCCTGATCGGGTCGCGGACCTTCTCGCTGGTGTTCCAGGGTGTCGAAGGCGGCAAGTGGATCGAGCATTTGCTTTCCAACCTGCCTGGCGGTCAGATCGGCTTCCTGATCGTCGTCAACCTGTTCATCTTCTTCCTGGCGTTCTTCCTCGACTTCTTCGAGATCGCCTTCATCATCCTGCCGCTGCTCGGGCCGGTCGCCGACAAGATGGGCATCGATCTGGTGTGGTTCGGCGTGATGCTCTGCGTGAACATGCAAACGAGCTTCATGCATCCGCCGTTCGGCTTCGCGCTGTTCTACCTGAGGGGGATCGCGGACTCGCTGTTCAAGAACGGCGCGCTGCCACAGCGGGTCAAGTCGAGCGACATCTACATGGGCTCGATCCCCTGGGTCTTCATGCAGCTGATCCTGGTGGCCATCGTCATCTTCTTCCCGGTCACGGTGACGGCCTTCCTCGACAAGGCCGAGGCGGTCGACATGGACAAGGCGACGGAGATGCTTCAGGGCATTGACGCCGGCCAGGCCGAGCGCACCGATCCGAACGCGGACACGAATGCGCTGTTCGGGCTGCCGCCGGAGGCGGCTTCGGAAGCGGCATCCGGGCCGGCCTCCGGACCGACGTCGAAGGAGCCATCCCCGTGATCGGGCTGATCGTCACTTCCCTGGCGGTATCGGCGACGCCAGCGGCCCCTGCCGCCTGCGAGCAGGGTGCCTGGCGCGGCACGCTCGGCGGCGTGCCGGTGTCGATCTCGCTGGACGCCGCCAATGGGGTCGGCATCGGCCCCCCGACCGACCGTCCGCCGATGGGCCGGTACTACTACCGCACGTCGCTCGGCGACCTCACGCTGGTGCGCGACACCAAGACCGGCGCGTGGCAGGAGCTCGACGCCAAGGAGCGCCCCACCGGTCAACTGATCCTATCCTGCGACGCCTCGACGCTCAGCGGGGAATGGCGCTCCATCGACGGCTCCAAGCGGCTACCCATCGCGGCGACCGCGATCTCCGGCGAGGACTACAACGCGCCCCGCAAGGCGGCCCTGCAACCGAAGGTCGAGAAGACCGGCGACATCGGCGGCCGCCGCTTCGAGCAACTCCGCTATGCCGTCCCCGCCGGCGCCGGCACGAAAGGCCAGCCGCTCGGCGTCGTGCATCAAGGCTTGAAGCTCCTCGGCACCGGGCCCGGCCTCGATGCGCTCAACAACACGCTGCGCGCCAAGGCCGTCGAAGCCGTCCTCGGCCACGTGAATTGCGTGGCCCAGGGACGCCAGGATCGCGGCCCGGAAGCGGGCTACGAGTCCTCGCAGGGCCAGACGGTCGTTGCCTGGAACGCGACCTTCGCCGTGATCAGCACCTGGAGCGAGGGCTACTGCGGCGGCGCTCACCCCTGGCACGGCGACGTCGTCACCACCTACCGCCTCGACACCGGCGCCACCGTGAACACCGCCGCCTGGCTCGTCCCCGAGCTGCGCAAGGAAATTCCAAAGACCTCCGCGCTCGGCCGCCTCCTGATGAAGGCGTACGAGCGCACGCCCAACGGTCCGGATGCCGAGTGCCGCGACGAGATCCAGTGGGGCGGTTACGCCATCCATCCGACGGCCCGTGCCGTCGTGTTCGAAGGCGGGACCTCTTACGCGATGACGCCGTGCGCCGAAGACATCGCGCTACCGATCGATGTCATCCAGCCCTTCCTCTCGCCCGAGGGACGTGAAGCCATCAAGAGCTTCCGCTGACGGAAGCGCCCATCCGCACCACGCGGGGCATCGCCTGCGTGGCTGCGACCGCGGAGCGCGGCCGCCGCTCACTGCGACGAGACCATCTTCAACCCGATGATCCCGACGGCGATCAGTCCGATGCACGCCAACCGCGCCAGCGATGCCGATTCGCCCAGCAGCACGATGCCCGCGATCGCGGTGCCGACGGCGCCGATGCCGGTCCAGATCGCGTAGGCCGTGCCCACCGGCAGGTGCTTCAGTGCCCAGCCCAGCAGCACCACGCTGGTCACCATCGCCGCCACCGTGCCCACAGTCGGCCACAAGCGCGTGAACCCCTCCGTGTACTTCAGGCCCACGGCCCAGCCGATCTCGAACAGTCCGGCCAGGAACAGCACACCCCACACCATGTCGATCTCCTTGTCCTCAGGTCGACGCCCTTCCGCTTGAAAGACGTTGGGGTCCACTGTATGTTCGAGGAACTGATACATGAAATCAGATTCCTTCAGAACTGCTGACAGATCGACCGCTCCGCATGGCCTTCGACCTCGACAACCTTCGCGTCTTCCTCGCCGCCATCGACCACGGCTCGTTCTCGGCGGCCGCCCGCGCGCTCGGCCGCGTGCCCTCGGCGGTCAGCATGACGATCGCCCATCTGGAGGCGCAGTTGGACCTCCCCCTCTTCGACCGCGCCGGTCGCGAGCCCGTGCCGACCGCCCAGGCGCGGGCACTGGTGCCGCAGGCCCGGCGACTCGCCGAGCAACTCGGCCAGCTCAACCGGCACGCGCTGTCGATGACGCAGGGGCTGGAGCCTTCGCTGGTGATCGCGGTGGCGCCCGAACTCGTCGCCGCGACGCCCTGGAGCGACGCGCTGGCCACCTTGTCCTCGGAGTTCCCGCTGCTCGAGATCGAGGTGCTGACCGCGCCGCAGGCGGATGCGCTCGCCATGCTGAAGTCCGGTCGCGCGCAGATGGCACTGGTCTTCGAACGCCAGGGACTCGATCCGTCCGAGCAGTTCCAGGAGGTGGCGCGCGAGACCCTGATCGCCGTGGCCGCCGCCTCGCATCCGATGCTGGCGCGCGACCCGGCCGCGCTGCGCGACGAGCACCTCATCGCCGAGCGGCAGATCCTCGTCGCCGGCCGCGATGCCTGCGATGTCGACAAGCGGATCTCGGTCTCGCGCGTGCAATGGCGCACCGACAGCCCGGTGGCGGCGCTGCGGATGGTCTTGGCGGGCCTGGGCTGGGCCTGGTTGCCGTCGGGGTTCGTGCGCGCGGCGCTCGCGTCCGGCGAGCTGGTGCAGATCCCCGCGGGGAATTTCACGACCGCACTGCAGCTCTATGTCGACGTCGTCTGGACGCAGACGCGGCCGCTCGGGCTCGCCGCGCGGCGCTTCGTCGAGCTGCTCAACGGTCGTGCGGGATGCTCCGGCCCGGTCGCCGGCGACCGCGCGGCCACCAGCGCCACGCTCAGCGGTAGCGCTCCGGATCCGGCGAATCCGTCGGCTGCGCGACCACGCGCCGGAAAGCGGCGTTCATCGGCAGCTTCAGGTTGAGACCGGTCGGCGGCAGCGGCGATTCGAACCAGCGGCGGTAGATCGCGTGGATCTCACCGCTGCGGAACAGGCCGGTGAGCACGTCGTCGACCATGGTCTTGAACATCGGATCGTCCCGGTTGAGCCCGATCGCATAAGGCTCGACCGTCAGCGCGCGTTCGGAGATCACGTAGTCGTCCGGGGATACCGCCGCCCCCTGCTGGGCCAGCAAGGCGCGGATGATGACGTCGTCCATCATGAACGCATCCGCGCGGCCGCTGCGCAGCAGCTGGAAGGCGTCCGGGTCGTCCAGTCCCGCGACGATGCGGATGCCCAGCCCCTGCTGCTCGTTGACCTTGGCCAGGTGCTGGATGCTGGTCGTGCCGATGGTGCTGACGACCGGTCGTCCGCGCAGGTCGGACAGGCTTTGCACCTTCTCGCCGTGGCGCGTCATCAGCTTGGTCTCGGCCACGAAGATCGTCAACGAGAAGGCCTGGCTGCGCGCGCGTTCCGCGGTGTTGGTGGTGATGCCGCATTCCATGTCCAGCGTGCCGTTGCTCACCATGGGCATGCGCGTCGCCGAACCGACCGCCACGCGGCGCACTTCCAGGTCGGGCAGCTTGAGCCTCACGCGCAGCGAGGCGATCACGCGCTCGCACAGCTCCACCGAGTAGCCCGTCGGTCGCAGCTGCGCATCGAGGTAGGAGAACGGCGCCGATGCCGGCCGGTAGCCGATGACGACGACGCCGGTCTCGCGGATGCGCGTCAACGTCGGCCCCTCGGGCGGTTGCGCCGGCCGCGAGGCGGCCAACGCGGGGACGGCGGGCTTGGCGTGCGCGCTGTTCAGGGACTCCGCGCCCGCCCGGGAGGCCAGCGCCAGGACCGATGCAAGCAGGAGGCCGACGATCCGCCGCGTCATCGCTCAGGCCTCTCGGTCGCCGCGAGCGGCGCCGTTCGCGCCGTCGCCGGGGCCTTCGCCATCCCCATCGACATCGCCGCGGCCGAGCGCTTCGGCATCCAGGCGCCGAAGCTCGTCGAGCCGCGCGCCGATCTTGAGCTCCAGGCCGCGCGGGACCGGCTCGTAGAAGCGCTGGTCCTCGAGACCGTCCGGCAGGTACTGCTCGCCAGCGACATAGGCGCCGGGGAAGTCATGCGCATACCGATAGGCCTTGCCGTACCCGAGTTCCTTCATCAGGCGCGTCGGCGCGTTGCGCAGGTGCACCGGCACCGGCCGCGAGCTGTCCTGCTTGATCAGCGCGCGCACCTGGTTGTAGGCGTTGTAGACGGCATTCGACTTGGGCGCGATCGCCAGATAGACGACCGCCTGCGCCAGGGTGAGCTCGCCTTCGGGCGAGCCCAGGCGCTCATAGGTCTCGGCCGCGTCCAGGCACAGGCGCAGCGCACGCGGGTCGGCGTTGCCGATGTCCTCGCTCGCCATCCGGATCAGGCGTCGCGTGATGTAGCGCGCGTCCACGCCGCCGTCGAGCATCCGCACCAGCCAGTACAAGGCCGCATCCGGGTTGGAGCCGCGCACCGACTTGTGCAGGGCCGAGATGACGTCGTAGAACTGGTCGCCGCCCTTGTCGTAGCGCCGGAGCTGCTCGCCGAGCGTGCGCTCGAGCAAGGCCTCGTCGATCTCCGCCGTGCCCGCCGGCGTCAGTTGCGCAACGGTCTCGAGCGTGTTCAGGAGGCGCCGCGCGTCGCCGTCGGCGTAACCGATCAGCCGCGAGGTCGCGGCCTCGCTCACCGGCGGTGCGCCCAGCGCTGCGCGACCGCGCGCCAGCAGTTCGCGCATGTCCTGCTCGTCGAGCGACTTCAGCACGTGCACCGTCGCCCGCGACAGCAGCGCGGAATTCACTTCGAAGGACGGGTTCTCCGTCGTCGCGCCGATGAAGCTGAAGAGTCCGGACTCAACGTGCGGCAGGAACGCGTCCTGCTGCGCCTTGTTGAAGCGATGGACCTCGTCGACGAACACGATCGTGCGACGCCCCTGCCCCGCGGCGGCCAGGGCGCGGTCGACCGCTTCTCGGATGTCCTTGACACCGCCCAGCACCGCCGAGATCGCGATGAACTGCGCATCGAAATGCTGCGTCATCAAGCGGGCCAGCGTCGTCTTGCCGACGCCCGGCGGGCCCCACAGGATCATCGAGTGCGGCCGGCCGCTTTCGAGCGCCACGCGTAGCGGCATGCCCTCGCCCAGCAGGTGGCGTTGCCCGACGACCTCGTCGAGCTTGCGCGGGCGCAGGCGCTCCGGCAACGGGGCGTGCTTGCCCGGCGACGCCGCCGACGCGGGGCCGCTGGGGACGGGGTCGAACTCGTCCGGGAAAAGCGACGCGTTGCTCATCGATGCGGGATCGGGATCAGGAACGGAAGCGGTGCCGGCGCGGATGCCGTCAGGGCTGGCGCGCGATGTCGGTTCCGGCCGGCGGCGTGAAGCGGAACCGGTCGGCCGCCACCTTGGCGTTCGGCTCGACCGCGCTGAACTGCATCACGGACTGCTGCCCGAAGCCGTCGACGATCTCCAGCGCCGCCAGGTCGCGGCCCTTGAAACCGAGCTTCAGGCTCTGCAGGCTGCTGTCGCTGCGCTTGGGGACTGCCTGGACCCAGTCCACGCCGTTGGCCGCCGGCAGCGCCTTCAGGGTGAAGTCCTTGGACAGGTCGCCGCCCGCCAGCAGGGACACCGGCGTGGCACCGAGCGCCTGGTCCATGTTGCGGACCGTGGCCTGCTGCAGGTCGGGGTCGTAGATCCACACTTCCTTGCCGTCGGCCACGATCAACTGCTCCGCCGGCTTCGCATAGGCGAAGCGGAACTGGTTCGGGCGCTGGAACTCGAAGGTGCCGGACGTCGTCTTCTTGCGCTTGCCGTCAGGCGCGGTGACGGTCTGCGTGAAACTCGCGCGACCGCTCTTCACCTCGCTGACGAACTGCTGCAGCGCGCTCACGCCGTCGGCGTGGGCGGACGGAACGGCACCCACGCCCGCGGCGAGGACGGCGATCGCCGCGACACCGCGGCTCAGGGAACGGAACATGGAAGAGGCCTCGATCATTCGTCTCGTTTGGGCACGATGATGTCGCGGTTGCCGTTGGTGGCCATCGACGACACCAGTCCCGATTTCTCCATCTGCTCCAGCAATCGGGCGGCCCGGTTGTAGCCGATGCGCAGATGTCTCTGCACCAGCGAGATCGACGCGCGCTTGTGCTGCAGCACGATGGCCACGGCCTGGTCGTACATCGGATCGGCCTCGCCGTCGCTGTCTCCGCCCCCGCCGCCGCCGGCACCGTCGCCGGCATCGCCGTCGAGCACGCCGCCTTCCAGGATGCCTTCGATGTAGTTGGGCTCGCCGCCCTGCTCCTTCAGGTACTCGACGACGCGGTGCACCTCGTCGTCGCTGACGAAGGCGCCGTGCACCCGCACCGGCAGCCCGGTGCCCGAGGCCATGTAGAGCATGTCGCCCATGCCCAGCAGCGCTTCGGCGCCCATCTGGTCGAGGATGGTCCGCGAGTCGATCTTGCTCGACACCTGGAAGGACAGCCGCGTCGGGATGTTGGCCTTGATCAGGCCGGTGATCACGTCGACCGACGGACGCTGCGTGGCCAGGATCAGGTGGATGCCGGCCGCGCGGGCCTTCTGGGCCAGGCGCGCGATCAGTTCCTCGATCTTCTTGCCGACGACCATCATCAGGTCGGCCAGTTCGTCGATGACGACCACGATGTGCGGCAGCCGGTCGAGCGGTTCGGGCTCCTCGGGCGTGAGGCTGAACGGGTTGGGGAGCTTCTCCTCCCGCTCGGCCGCGTCGGCGATCTTCTTGTTGTAGCCCGCGAGGTTGCGCACGCCGAGCTTGGACATCAGCTTGTAGCGCCGCTCCATCTCGTTGACGCACCAGTTCAACGCGTTGCCGGCCTGCTTCATGTCGGTCACGACCGGCGCCAGCAGATGCGGGATGCCCTCGTAGACGCTCATTTCCAGCATCTTCGGGTCGATCAGGATCAGGCGCACGTCGCGCGCCTCGGCCTTGTAGAGCAGCGACAGGATCATCGCGTTGATGCCCACCGACTTGCCCGAGCCGGTCGTGCCGGCTACCAGGCAGTGCGGCATCTTCGCCAGGTCGGCCACCACCGGCTGGCCGACGATGTCCTTGCCCAGGCCCATCGTCAGCGACGAGGCCGCGTCGGCGTAGACCTGCGAGCCGAGGATCTCCGACAGGCGGATCGTCTGGCGGCGCGCGTTGGGCAGCTCCAGCGCCATGTAGTTCTTGCCCGGGATGGTCTCGACCACCCGGATCGAGGTCAGGCTCAGCGAACGCGCCAGGTCCTTGGCCAAGCCCAGGATCTGCGAGCCCTTCACGCCGGTCGCGGGCTCGATCTCGTAGCGCGTGATCACCGGTCCCGGCGACGCCGCCACCACCCGCACCTCGACGCCGAAGTCCTTCAACTTCTTCTCGATCATGCGGCTGGTCATCTCCAGCGATTCCGGCGTCACCGTCTCGATGCGCGGCGGCGGCGCGTCCAGCAGGTCGACCTGCGGCAGCTTCGCGTCGCTCGGGTCGGTGAACAGCGTCTGCTGACGCTCCTTGATCACGCGCGTGGACTTGGGCACCTCCACCACCGGCGGCTCGATGACGATCGGGATGTGATGCTCCTCCTCGACCTGGCGCTCGACCTCGACGACGGCCTCGCGTTCGCGCTTGGCCTCCTTGCCGACGCGCTTGTCCTCGGCGATCTCGCGGCGGACCTCGCGCTTCTCGATCAGGCGCTCGATCGCGGTGCCGATCTGTTCGGACACGCGCAGCCACGAGAACTTCAGCGCCAGCGACACGCCAGCCACCAGCGCGGCGATCCAGACGACGCCCGAGCCGGCGAAGCCCAGCAGCTTCATGCTCAACGGGCCCAGCCAGTAGCCCAGCACGCCGCCGGCGTGACCGCCGGGCAGGTACTCGTCCCAGCGCCACAGGCGCGTCCACTCGAGCGAGGAACTCGCCGCCATCAGGAGCAGCACGCCGGCGATCGCGGGCAAGCGCTCCTTGAAGGTCGGCACCTTCGAGCCGTCGGCGCGCAGCATGCGCGCCAGGCCGCTCAGCCACACGCGCAACGAGATCAGCATCAGCCACCAGCAGGAGTAGCCGAAGCCGAACAACATCAGGTCGGAGATCCAGGCGCCCAGCGCGCCGACACGGTTGTGCGCCGGGGCCGAGGTCCCGGCGGTACTGAAGGCGGCGTCCGCGCGGTCGTGACTGACCATCGCGAGCAAGACCAGGCACCAGACCAGCCCGCCGATCAGCAGCCACAGCGGCGTGCGCAGCGGACTCGGGGGCGCGGGCGGCGCGGCGGCGGCCACGGCCTTCTTGGACTTGCGCGCCGGCGCGGGGCGCTCGGTCGGGGCGGCGTCGTCACCGTCGCCCAGCAGGGAACCGGGAAAACTCATGCCCCGATTGTGACGCACAAGCCCCGCGCCTCAGACGCGGGGCCCGCTCGCAAGGTGAAGAAACGTTGAAGCCTCAATCGTGCTGCAGACGTTCCTTGATGACCACGGAGCCGTTCTCGAGCGTCTCGATGACGCCCTTGTCCTCCAGGTCCTTCATGACGCGGCTGACCATCTCGCGCGACGCGCCGACGACCTTGGCCATGTCCTGCCGCGACACCTTGCCGCGGATGATCTTCACGCCCTTCTCCTCCTCCGCCATGTCCAGCAGCGTGCGCGCGACGCGGCCGTAGACGTCGAGCAGCGCGAGCGACTCGATCTGGCGGTCCGCGTTGCGCAGACGCGCGACCAGGCCGCGCAGGATGCCGTAGGCCAGGCTCGACGACTCCGGCAGTCCGCGGCCGAAGTCGGCGCGGCCCAGCACCAGCATGTCGGTCTGCACCTCGGCGCGGACCGTCGCCGAATGCGGCTCGTTGTCGATCAGGCTCATCTCGCCAACGTAGTCGCCGGGCTGGAGCACGGCGAGGATGACTTCGCGGCCGCGGCTGTCCGCGGTCAGCACGCGGGCGCGCCCATTCAGCAGGATGAAGAGCGCGTTGGACTTGGTGCCCTGCTCGACGATCAACTCGCCGCGTTTGAAGCGCCGTTTGACGACGCTGTCCGCGATGGACTGGGCCTGGTCGGCGGTCAGCAGGGAGAACAACGGGACCCTGCGGATCAGATCCAAATTGGACAACATGGCCATGAAGGGATGCCTCCTGTCGTGGGTTAGGGTCAATCGTGGTTGTCAGGATGGCAGAGGGACCCGCCACCTAGAATGGATGCATTGTGCCAATTTGTTCACGGCTGTTCATAGGGTCTACGCCATAGGCCGCCCGCCGGTCCCCTTAGGCTGTCGTCCTTGCTGTCGTCCCTTGCGTCCGCCGTGCGCATCCCCATCTCCCCCGTCATGACCCAGAACACCCGCCACGCCCAACTGTTGATCCTCGGTTCCGGACCCGCCGGCTATACGGCCGCCATCTATGCCGCCCGCGCGAACCTGAAGCCGCTTCTGGTGACGGGCATGGCCCAAGGGGGTCAGTTGATGACCACGACCGAAGTCGACAACTGGCCCGCCGACGTGATGGGCGTGCAGGGTCCGGAGCTGATGCAGCGCTTCCAGCAGCACGCCGAGCGCTTCCAGACCGAAATCGTGTTCGACCACATCAACAGCGTCGACTTCTCCAAGCGCCCGTTCACGCTGACCGGCGACAGCGCGGTCTACACGGCGGACGCGGTGATCCTGGCGACGGGCGCTTCGGCGCAGTACCTGGGCCTGCCGTCGGAAGAATCGTTCATGGGCCGCGGCGTCAGCGCCTGCGCCACCTGCGACGGCTTCTTCTATCGCGGACAGGACGTCTGCGTCGTCGGCGGCGGCAACACGGCGGTCGAGGAAGCGCTGTACCTGTCCAACATCGCCAGCAAGGTCCACCTGATCCACCGCCGCGACAAGTTCCGCGCCGAGCCCATCCTGGTCGACAAGCTGATGGACAAGGTCAAGGCCGGCAAGATCGAGCTGCACGTGTTCCACACGCTGGACGAGGTGCTGGGCGACGTCACCGGCGTGACCGGCATGGGCATCACCGCCATCTGGATCTCGCAACCGGTGGAAAACATTACCGCGGTGCTGAACTACTCCGGCACCAACAGCACTGCCTACCACGGCTATTGGGCGCGCGACTTCA
>Ga0065165_1000653_pt1 | contig 50050 bp, 43 predicted proteins | sample AraplaMF_Cvi_mMF_FD_63813 | JGI IMG/M metagenome (GOLD analysis project Ga0065165, IMG submission 63813) | Arabidopsis root microbial communities from the University of North Carolina, USA - plate scrape MF_Cvi_mMF (version 2) (version 3) | ecosystem: Host-associated > Plants > Roots >...
CCGCCCGGACGCCCGGGTCCGCCGCGGCGCAAGCCATAAGACACTGAGCCGCGCAGCGGCTCCTCCTTTCGCAAGGAACGACGTAAGTCTTCGCGGCGAGGGGGACGGGTGCTGGCTTCCAAGCAACGGCACAGGAGCCGCGCGCGATGCCGACAGGCGAGCCAACCCTACGAAGCGAACCCTACAACGACACGCCGCAGTCCCCGGAAACGCGCGAAGAACCTAGAAAACGACCTGGGCGCGCATGGAGAGGGTGTTCCCGGCATCCGGCCCCTGGAAGCTGCCCACCTTGTTGTCGGTGTTCCAGTGCACGTAGTTGAGCATCAGGCGCGACCAGTCGTTGAGGTACCAGTTGAGGCCCAGCGTGTAGCTCTTGCCCTTGCCGCCGCGGGGCGCGTCGGCATAGTCGTAGTGGTCGACGCGGCCCGCGAGCTCGAACGCGCCCCATCCGCCGGACGTGACCGGATCGTTCACCTTCACGGCCTTCCAACTGCCCGAGCGCTGCGAGAAGCCCGGCGCTTCGCCCGTGATCATCCAGCCCGCCGCGAACGACGAGCCGTGGCGGCTGACCGAATCGGCCGTGCTCGAGTCGATGGTGCGCTTGCCATACTCGTTCATCATCCAGAAATTCCGGTACACGCCGCCGAGCTCGAAGCCCTTGCCGTGGTCCTGCGTCGGGTTGGCGATCGAGCTGGCGGAGACCGCGAGGTTGTCGTTGTAGTCGGCGGCGATGGACGGTGTGTTGTTGATGCTGGTGACGCCGTCGCTGATCTTCTCGTAGTAGTACCAGCCACCCAGGTGGAGGAAGCCGTCGGCGCCCTTCACGGGATTCCAGTGCGCGCGCGTGAGGTACGTGGTGCTGTCGGTGCTCGAGCCCGAGGTGGAGCTGTTCGGCGAGTTGCCGTTGATGGAGAGGCTGACATGCCAGCCATTGCCCCACATGCGCATCTGGCCACCCATGCCGAAGTAGCTGACTACCGGCTGGCCCACGGCCGTCGCGGCGTTGCGCAACATGAAGGGGACGCGCACGGACTCCGACGAGCCCTCGGTCCCCAGGTCCTTCAGGAAGTTGCCGAGGTAGAACTTGGTGCGGTTGCCGAATACCTGCGTGGTGTAGGTGAGGTAGGTCTGGCGCAGTGCTACTTCGTTGTCCGCGAAGTCGGTTTCCACGTGGTAGCCGAGCGCGCCGATGGTGCCTTCGCCTCCCAGGCGCGCACTGGTGACCTGCGATCCGGTGATGTTGCGCGCTTCGTAGCCCGAGCCCGAGGTGCGGCTCACGTCGAACAGCAGGCGGCCGTCGGGCTTGAAGGTGAAGAAGCCATCGTCGCTGCGGAACGTGGGGCCGGCTTCGCCGCCGCGGCCCCAGCGCGCGCCGGAGCCGCCGCTGGCGGTCGTGCCGCCGGTGCCGCGCGCCATGGCCACGGCCATCTCGCTCTCGCGCGTATCCGCGATGGCGTTGTCGACCTGGGTGTCGCGGCGGGTGTTTTCGTCAGTCGTCGGGACGGCGGTCGAGGCGGTGCCCGACGGCGCGCTCGCCGTCGATGTGGATGCCATCGCCGTGGGCGCGGCGTGGCCTTCCACCGCGGAGAGACGCTGCTTCAGGTCCTTGATCTCGGCGGCCTGCGCCTTGATCAGCTTGAGCAGCTCGGCGTTGGTGACTTCCTGTGCCGCGAGGGCAGGCATGGCCGTACCGGCGAACAGCACGGCGGCCAGCGCCGGGTAAAGGCGGGATGTGATGGTCATGATGGTGTCCCCGCTCAGTTGTCGTCGTCGTTGCCGGCGTCGTCGGACGACGCGGCTGGCGTGGTCGGCATGGCCGGCGCGGCGGCGGGGTTGGCGAACGGGCTGGTAGCCGCGGCATTGAAGAAACCCTGGCGGCGTGCCCAGGCGGCGAAGAGGCGGGGCCAGGCCGATGGCGCGCTGCCCGGGTCACCCAGGCCCCAGCCGTGACCGCCCTTGTCGAACACATGCAGTTCGCTGTCCACGTTGTTCTTGCGCAGCGCATCGAACATCACGAGGCTGTTGCCGATGTTCGCGATGGGGTCGTCCGCTGCCTGGGCAAGGAAGGTGGGCGGCGTATCGTGCGTCACGTGCAACTCGACCGAATAGGCCTGCACGGCATCGCTTTGCGTCGACAGCTCGCGGAACGAGCGCGTGGTGTCGTAGGGCTTCTGCAGCGAGATGACGGGATAGATGAGGCCTGCGAAATCCGGGCGAGCCGAGAGCTTGTCGCTCGCATCCACCGCCGGGTACAGCGCGTCGGCGAAGCGCGTCTCTGCGATACCGGCGAGGTTGCCGCCCGCGGAGAAGCCCAGCACGCCCACGCGCTTCGGATCGATCCCCAGCTGCGAGGCATGCGTGCGGACGAGGCGGATGGCACGCTGCGCATCCTGGAACGGCGCGACGGCCGGCCAGTGGTCGGCCGGCAGGCGGTAATACAGCACCACGGGGGTCACGCCCAGCGCGGCGAGCCAGCGGGCCGTCGGCACCACTTCGTGGCCGATGCCGATGCGGAAGTAGCCGCCGCCACCGATGAGCACCACGGCGGCGCCGTTCGGGTTGGCGGGCCGGTACACCTCGATGCGCGGCTTGCTCACGTTGGACACGGCGCCCACGCCCGTGCCTGTCTGGCCGATGCGTTCGGGACCGCTCGGGCCACCACCGCCGGGTGGCGTACCGGGCCACAGATCGTACGAGACGGGCTTGCCCGCCTGCGGTGCGGATTGCGCCGGCACGGGACCGGTGCAGGCGAAGGCGACGGCGGCTGCAAGCAGCGCGGCGCGAAGGAGTTTCATGGCTGTTTCCCCTGGGTGGCAACGATAGACGGCGTGCCGCTCTCCCCGGCACGGTGGGCAAGGGCATCGCCGAGCGCGGCGCGGTCGAGCGCGCCCTCCCAGCGGGCGACCACGATAGTGGCCACGGCATTGCCCACGAAGTTGGTGAGCGAGCGGCACTCGCTCATGAAACGGTCGACGCCGAGGATCAGGGCCATGCCCGCGACCGGTAGCGACGGCACGACCGACAGGGTGGCGGCGAGCGTGACGAAGCCCGCGCCGGTGACGCCGGCCGCGCCTTTCGAACTCACCATGGCCACGAGCAGTAAGGCCACCTGTTCGCCTAGCGTCAGCGGCGTGTTGGTGGCCTGCGCGATGAACAGCGCGGCCAGCGTCATGTAGATGTTGGTACCGTCGAGATTGAACGAGTAGCCGGTGGGAACGACGAGGCCGACGACGGACTTGTCGCAGCCCGCACGCTCCATCTTTTCCATCAGGGAGGGCAGGGCGGCCTCCGACGACGACGTGCCGAGCACGAGCAGCAACTCGTCCTTCAGATAGCGCAGCAAATGGAAGATCGAGAAGCCCGTGAGGCGCGCGACACTGCCGAGTATGACGAGCACGAACAGCAGCGCGGTGACGTAGAAGGTTGCGACCAGGTACATCAGGTTCGACAGAGATCCGATGCCGTAGCGGCCGATGGTGAAGGCGATGGCGCCGAACGCGCCGATGGGCGCGGCCTTCATCAACAGGTGCACCAGCTTGAACACGGGCGCCGTCAGTGCTTCGAAGAAGGCCACTACCGGCTTCGCGCGCTCGCCGGCCAGCGTCAACGAGATGCCGAACAGCACCGCGAACAGCAGCACCTGCAGGATGTTGCCCGAGGTGAAGGCGCCCACCACCGTGTCGGGGATGATGTCGAGGAGGAAGTGCGTAAGCGTCATGTCGTGCGCCTTGGAGGCGTACGCGGCGATCTCTCCGGTGGAGAGCGACGCCGGGTCGATGTCGAGGCCCGCCCCCGGCTGCACCACGTTCGCCACGACCATGCCGACGACGAGAGCCAGCGTGGAGAACACGAGGAAGTACACCATCGCCTTCAGCACGACGCGGCCCACGGCGTTCAGGTGCGGCATGCCGGCGATACCCGTGACCACGGTGAGGAAGATCACCGGGGCGATCACCATCTTCACCAGCTTGATGAATGCGTCGCCCAGGGGCTTCAGCTGTTCCGCGAAGGCGGGCGCGAAGTGGCCGAGCAGCGCACCGCAGGCGATCGCCGCCAGCACCTGCACGTAGGTCTGGCGGTAGAAGGGGACGGGAGCGGCGGGGGTGGGATCCTGCACTTGCATTGCGGGCGTCGGCTGAGAGCGGGGTATGCTTTGTAGCCCGCACCGGCCGCCAACCCCATAGCACATTCCGGCTAGTTGCCCGCCGGCCATGCGACGATGCCCCCACACACCATGGCCCGACCCCGTTCATTCCGCGCCCTTTGGTTCCTCGTGCTCCTGCTGCTGGTGGCGGGCAGCGCGGCGCTGGGTGGCTGGTATGCGTGGCGGCGGGCGCTGGACACCATCGGCGATCAGGCGGGCGACCGCCTGCACCTGCATGCCCTGGCGGTGCAGCGCCTTATCGACCGCTACCGTGTGCTGCCGCGTGTGTTGGCGCTCGATCCGGAACTCAAGGCGGCCCTCGAAGGGGCGCCGGACGCGGTCGACGCCGCCGCCCTCAACGCCAAGCTCGACCGTGCCAACGACGCCGTGCGCGCCTCGACGCTGACCCTGCTCGATCGTCATGGCCGCGCGCTGGCCGCCAACAACTGGAACACTCCGGAAAGCAATGTCGGCCTCGACTACGCGTTCCGGCCCTACTTTCGCGATGCCATGCGCGAAGGCCACGCCATGTTCTACGCACTCGGCGTGTCGACCAACGTACCGGGCTACTTCATCGCCCAGGCCGTTGACGACGACGCGGGCCGTCACATCGGCGTGGTGGTGCTCAAGATCTCGCTCGATGCCTTGCAGGACGACTGGACCCGCGGCGGCGACGTGGTGTTCCTTTCCGATGCGCACAACGTCGTGTTTCTCGCGAACCGCCCGGAATGGGTGTACCGCGTGCTGTCGCCGCTCTCGCCCGCCGATGCGTCTTCCATCGCGAACACGCGCCAGTACGGCTCGCGGCCGCTGCTGCCCGTGGAGTGGAACGTGCTGGGATCGCCGGACGCCGGCATCGTGCGGGTGCGCATGGTCTCGCCCGCGGTGAGCCACGACACCGTGTGGCGTTCGCTGGCCATGCCGAAGCAGGCGTGGACGTTACACCTGCTTGCCGACACGCGCCCCGCCGTCACCGCGGCGCGCAGCGCCGTGTTCACCGTACTGGCGGCGTGGCTGCCGGCGATCCTGCTCGGCATGTTCCTGCAGCAGCGCGTGCGCATGGCCCGCTTGCGCCAGCGCAGCCGGGAAGAGCTGGAACGGATGGTGGCGCACCATGCGTCCGCGCTGCGCTCCGCCCAGGACAGCGTCGTGGCCGCCGCCAATGAAGTCGCCCAGGGCGGCCATGGCAGTCTCGAGCATCTCCCGCAGGGCGTGAGCGTCGTCGATGCCGAGTTGCGGCTCGTGGCGTGGAACACGCGCTACCAGCAGATCTTCGGTTTTCCGAACGAGTACATGCGGGTGGGACGCCCCATCGAGGACATGTTCCGCTTCAATGCGCGCCGCGGCCTGCTCGGCCCGGGCGACACCGAGGAGGCGATCGAACGCCGCCTGCAATACCTGCGCGCCGGCAGCCCGCACATGTACGAGCGCGAGCGGCCGGATGGGACCACGCTGGAGATCCGCGGCAATCCCCTGCCGGGTGGCGGCTTCGTCACCAGCTATGCCGACATCACCGCGTACAAGGCCGCCGCACGCGAGCTGCGAACTCTGGCATCGTCACTGGAGCGCCGCGTGGAAGAGCGTACGCGCGACCTGATCGAAGCCAAGGCCGAGGCCGACAAGGCCAACCGATCGAAAACACGTTTCGTCGCCGCGGCGGTGCACGACTTGCTGCAGCCGCTGAACGCGGCGCGCATGTTCATCGGCAGCATGGTTTCCCGCCCGCTGGACGGCGAAACGCGCGATCTCGTCGAGCGCGTGCGCAGCGCGCTGGACACGCAGGACGAATTGCTGGCCAGTCTCCTCGACATCTCGCGACTGGAAGGCGGCGCGGTGGCGCCGCGGTTCGGCGCCGTGCCGCTGGATCCCTTGCTCCGAGGGTTGGCGCGCCAGTCGTCGGTACTCGCGTCCACGCGCGGTCTGTCCCTTGACTACGTGGGCACGTCGCTGATCGTGCACAGCGACGCCTTGCTGCTGCGCCGCGTGCTGCAAAACTTTCTCAGCAACGCCATCCATTACACGCCGCGCGGTCGCGTGCTGGTCGGCGTTCGCCGCACCGGCGGTCACGCACGCATCGAGGTGTGGGACACGGGCGTCGGCATCCCCGAGGCGAAGACGCGGGCCATCTTCGACGAGTTCCTGCGCCTGGACAACGGCGTGGATCGCGACCGGCGCAGCGCGGGTCTGGGGCTTTCGATCGTCGACCGCATCGCGAGATTGCTGGGCGCGACGGTGGCCGTGCGGTCATGGGAAGGGTGCGGCAGCGTGTTCTCGATCGCGGTGCCGCTTGCCGAGGCCGGAGCGGCAGTACTCGCGCCTGCCGGGCCGAACGACGAGGACTCGCCGTTTGCCGGCAAGCGTGTGCTCGTCGTCGACAACGACCCCGTCACGCGTCGCCAGGCCATGGACCTGCTCGCGGGGTGGGGCTGCGACGTGCAGGGCGTCGACAGCGAGCGCGGCGCGTTGCGCTACGCCGAAACGGACGATGCACCCGCGCTGATCCTCATGGACGACCCGCTCGATGGCCGCGAGGGCGATGCCTTGCGTGCGGCCATGGCGTCGCGATGGGGCGCCCTGCCACCCACGGTGCTGATGGCGGCATCGCCGCGCCAGGCAGATATCGAGGGCGCCTCGGCGCAAGGCCTGCGCTATCTCGTGAAGCCGCTGGCCCCCGCGCGGTTGCGCGCCGTGATGACGCGACTGCTGATGGTGGCCGGCTAGCCCGGGTGCGAACCCTCGACACCTTCGTCGAGGTCCAGTGATTTCACCAGGACGGCGGCTTGCGTACGCGATCGGCATTCCAGCTTCGACAGCACGGCGGTGACGTGGATCTTCACCGTGTTTTCCGCCAGGCCGAGTTCCGAGGCAATCTGCTTGTTGAGCAGGCCTTCGGCCAGCAGCATCAGCACGCGGAATTGCTGCGGCGTGAGGCTGGCCAGGCGCGCCGCGAGCTTCGCGTCGTCCTCGCTGCGTTCGGAACGCGCACCGATGAAGGCCGTTCCGCCGTCCATCACCGTCTGTACCGCATCGCGCAGCACATCCGCGGGTGCCGACTTCGACACGAAGCCTGCCGCACCAAACTGCTGCGCTCGGCGCACGTTGCGCGGGTGGTCGTTCGACGACACCACCAGCACCGGGATGTCGGGGTGTTCGCCGCGCAGCCACAGCAGCGAGGAAAATCCCATGGCGCCGGGCATGGTCAGGTCGAGCAGCACCATGTCGACGTGTTCGCCCCTGGCGAGCACCGCCTCCATGGCGCTGTGGCTGCCGGCCTCGAGCGCCTTGCCGTCCACAAGCAGCGAGGCCAGTGCATGAAGCAGCGCCCCGCGGAACATGGGATGATCGTCGGCGATGAGGAGGGTGAGTGGCATGGGACGCAGTGTAGCCCGACCCTGCGGTGCCTTTGTCTTACGGGTTGCTGCGCTCCGCGCCCAACGCCGCCACCGCGGCGGCCGCGTTCACTTCGAGCATGCCGTGGGTGACGCTGCTCGTGCGCAGCAGGATGTCGTGGGCCTTGGTGGCATCCAATCGCGGCGACATGGACAGGAGCAAGGCGAGGATGCCGCTCACATGGGCGGCGGCCATGGACGAGCCGGAGGAGAAGTCGTAGCCGCCGCCGGGTTGCGTGGTGAGGATGTCCTTGCCCGGTGCGCTCAGGATGCCAGGGGCGGCGGGTGCCGTGTCGCTCGAGCGCACCACGAGCACGCCGGGCGCGTTGTCGGGAAAGCCGCCCGTACCGCCGCCCGGTGGCAGCGCGGCCACGACGATCCGACCGCGCTCCAGCAGTTGTGCGAGCAGTTTGCCCAGGAGGGGATCCGCGGGGCCGCCGAGGCTCAGGTTCACGATACGGGCGTCGGTGTTGTTCACCGCGGCGAGGGCCTTGGCGAGGGTGAACGAATTGCAGCGCGCGCCCTTGTCCGGCTGGGGATACCAGCAGGCCTTGTACACGCTGATGCGCGCCTTCGGCGCCATGCCGACCATGCCCTGGTGGTTGTCGCCTTCGGCGGCGATGATGCCGGCCACCTCGGTGCCGTGGCGGTCGCCGTTGTAGCTTGCCGCGTCGCCGTCCACCGCGTCGCCGGCATCGCGCACGTGGTCGCGCAGGTCGGGGTGGCTCATGTCCGCGCCGGTGTCCACGACGGCGACGTGCACGCCGTCGCCCTGGGTGACCGTGTGGGCTATGGCCGCACGGGTTTCCACGAAGCCACGCTGAAGGTCCGTGTACGGGTCGTTGTAGCGGCGACCCTCCGCCTGCCCGTTATCCGCGTCGCCGTAGACGGTGTAATCCTGAAGCGGCTGGGCCAGTTGCACGCGGGCATCGGCAGCAAGCTGGGCGATCAGTGCGTCGCGGTCCACGCCGGGGGGCGGCTGCATCACCACGCAATACAGGCCCAGGGCCTTGATCGGCCAGCCGGTGAGCGTGCGCACGCCGTACGCTTTTTCGATGTCCGCGAGCGCCGATGCCGCGCGTTGTCCCGAGCCATAGTTCGCCGCAGGGGTGTAGCCGAGCAGGTTCGAGCCGGCGTGGGTCGATGCGGGTTCCAGCGGATTCGCCACGGCCAGGACGATGTCGCGGCCGCTGTCCATGCTGGCGACATCGCCGGCGGGCGCAGTGGCCACCGCCGGCTTGCCGGCAAGCGCGCGCGTCGGCGCGCAACCCGTGAGTGCGAGCACGAGCAGGCACGCGGCGATGACGGCCAGCAGACGCTTCATGGTGCTCCGGCGACGCGCTCCGCGAAGCGAATGCCTTGCGTGTCGCGCAGGCGCTTCAACGTTTCGTCCGATGCCGGTTTGCCGTCGTCCTGCACCAGCGTGTACGCACCGACGTCATTCGGACCGCCTGCCACGCGCAGATGCAGGCTCTGCAACAGCTGGTTCCAGTCGGCGACCTTCATCGCGGCCTGGGGCACCACGCGCAACGAACCGGCCGCCGCGGGGGCTTCGTCCTGGCTGCTCAGCGTGCGGTAGGCCGGCGCGGGCTGCGCTTCGCCACGCAGCTTCACGCCCAGCACGCCGATGCCGACAGCCTGTACCAGCACGGCGGCAACCAGGGCGCGCACGAGCCAGCCCGACGAGGCAAGGCGGCGCGCCACCGGCGGCCGGGCCTCTTCTTCGTCGAGGCGGGCCATCAGACGGGCGAGCCCCGCCTCGGCGTCGAGGGGCAGATCGGACGGCAGGGACAGGGCTTCGCGCAGGCGTTCCTGCTGCGCGAATTCCTCGCGGCAGCCCTGGCAACCGGCGATGTGCGCCCGCAGCCAGTCGTCCTGCGTGGCGGGAGCATCGCCCCGCAGTACCCAGGGCATCGCTTCCCAGGCTCGTGTGCAATCCCTGCCGGCATCCTTCTGGAGGGTCATGGTGCGTTCTCTCTGTGTAGGTTTCGCTCGCCGGCGAGGCCGGGGAGCACGTTGCGCAGCTTCACGCGCGCGTGGAAAAGACGGGCTTTCACGGTACCCACCGGGCAACCCATGATGGTCGCCACGTCGTCCAGTGTGTGGCCCACGCCGTAGACGAGTTCGACCACGACGCGCTGATCGGCCGAAAGTCTTTCCAGGCCCTTGCCCAGCCAGTCGCGCATCACGCGGTCGTCGTCCGGGTCGTGCGATGGCGTGCGGTCTTCCGGCAGGCTGTCCTCGTCCACCGGCTCGCTGCCGTGCTGACGCAGTGCCTTGAGGCCGCATCGGTACGCGATGCCCATGATCCAGGTGGACACCCGGGACTCCCCCTGGAAGGTGCCGGCTTTCTGCCAGGCGATCCAGAAACAGTCGTTGATGGCTTCCTCGACGACATCGGTGCGCCGGGTGATGCGCGACAGGAAGCGGCAGAGCCTGCCGTGATAGGCGCGGTACATCACCGAAAGCGCGGCCCGGTCGCCTTCCGCCATGCGCCTCAGCAGCTGGCGATCTGTCGCGTCGGCCTGGTTGTCGGCGTCGCTCATGGGCGTGGCTCGTGGGTTTGCATGACTCTTGGGTGCCGGGCGGAACGAAAAAGGTTGCCCCCGTCACCTTTCAGAAAGTCCACGCCACGGTCGCGATCCATGGTGAGACCTTGTACTGGTACCTCGGCCGGTCGCGGTCGCTCGTGACGTGGACCACTTCGACCCGCCAGGGGCCATGGTCCCACGCCACTCCGGCGTGCCCGTAATAGTAGTGGTTCCGGCGTTCGTAACCGGCCCCGCGCGGCGGCACCAACTCCTGGGCGACGCCTGCGCTCGCCGTGAGGGCGAAACCGCGGGCCAGGGGCCAGCGGAAGCCCAGGTCGGCGGCCCCGCGCGGACGCTGCCCGCCGTAGCGGTCCATGTGCGACGCGGAGATTCCGAAGGTGAGCACGTCGCGATAGATCCAGCTCACACCGAGTTCGGTGCGGTCGTACGTTCTGGCGGCGCCGTGGCTCGGATAGCGGTAGTCGAGGAGGCTGGCCTGCAATTGCCAGTCGGACGAAAGCGACCAGGAATGGGCCACCTGCACGATGAAGCCGGCAAACCCGCGCGGCGTGCGGGCCTCCGCGCTGGCGGACACGCCGGCGGACCAGCCGGAGGGGGATGTCCAGTTGAGCGCGCCCTGGAAGACCGGGCCGGGGCGTGTGGTAGCCAGGCCCCGGTCCACCAGCTGCGACGCGACGGCCAGGGTGCCGCCGAAGCGGGAATCCTGGGCCCGGGCCGGGTGGCAGGCCAACGCCACGCATGTGGCGATGGCGCACGCGCATGCTGCCCGGCTCACGCGGGCGCCTGACTCTCCCCGGCGCTGGCGTGCGTGCGCGAACGCGGGACCGTACTCCATCTTCGGCATTCAGCCCTCGGGCTCGGCTCGGCCCGCACACACTCTAGTGGAGGGTTTCGAGATAGGAAATCAGATTGTCGAGATCCTTCGCATCGTCCAGGCCGTCATATTTCATTTTCGTGCCCGGGTTGGCTTTTTTCGCAGGCTGCGACAGATACGTATGCAACTGTTCCGTCGTCCATGTCCAGGGACTCTGCTTCAATGCATCGGAATAGTCATAGCCGGCGACACTGCCGGCCTTCCTGCCGACGATACCGAACAGGCTGGGGCCTTTCTTGTTGCGGCCTTCCGCCACGGCGTGACATTCGGCGCATTCGGACTTGAAGACGTCCTTGCCGGCGGCGGCATCGCCGGCGCGGGCCCCGGGGGTTGCGAGGCCCCCGGCGACAAGGGCGAGCAATGCCAGGTAGAAACGGTTGGATATCGACACGCGTGCGGCTCCCGTCATGGTCAGAAGGCGATGCTGGCCGAGATGGAGAACGCATTCAGGTCGCGTGCGTCGGTGCGCTGGGTGCCCGGCGGTGCGAAGAAGATGTCGTCCTCCCTGCCGGCGAAGCGGCTGAAGCGGAACCAGGTGGCCGCGAGCTTCAGGTTGGCGATCGAGGTATACGAATCGTCCTTCCCGAACGGCGCCCAGTAGAGGCTGATGAGGTTGGTGGTGGTGTCCGGATCGCCCGAGGGCCCGAAGCGTGCGAGGTCGCGCGAGCCGGTGCTCTTGAAGTGGGTGAAGGTCAGCCCGTAGGTCTGCTTGAACGTGTAGGTCACGGTCATCGTCTGGTCGTGCACGATGCCCTTGTCGCGGGCGAGCACACCGCCGATGACGGGCGTGCTGCCGTAGTCGCGCTTCTCCAGGATATTCACGTAGGCCAGCTGTACGATGTGGTCGCGGTTGCCCAGGTATTGGTAGGTGAGGTCGTAACCGAGGTCCACGATGTCGTCGCTGGGGCCGGAGCGCGGCAACTGTCGCTTCGTGGTGAGGCCGACCACGCCGGCCGAGAAGAATTGCTTCTTCATGTCCTTCATGTAGGCGAAGCGTCCGTAAGCGGTGTCGCGCAGCCGGCCCGGATCGCCGCCGATGTTGTACCCGAGGTGATCCTGCTGCGAGGTGGGCAACGATCGGTACGTGCCCGCCTCGCCGTACCAGTTGTCGTCGTACAGGGCATAGGCCGTGGCGCCGATCACGCGGTTGGCGAGCGAGTTGGGGCTGGACGGGTTGAGGAGCGAGCCCGTGACGCCGGCGGGGCCGAGGAAGCTGGCGGAGGGCAGGGCGGCGATCGGGTCGTTGAAGCCCGGACTGTTGTTCACGCTGATGCCGAACAAGGTGTCTTTGCCGCCGATCTTCAGTTCCTTGGCCACGAAACGGAGATCCACGCTGCTGAGCTTGGTGTTGTAGGTGTTGTGGCCCGTGTGATCGGCTTCCACTTTGACGAAGCCTCCCACCTGATCCGTGAGCCGGCCGGCGAGGTAAAGATCGCCCTCGGTCAGCGCGGTGCTGCTGCTGCCGCGCGCCGGGTTGTTGTGCGTTTCGGTCAACTGCAGGGCCAGCGGAATCTTCGTGCCCTTGCCGTCGGTATCGGTATACCCACCCAGCTTGAAGCGCATGCCATAGGGCGTGAGCGCGGGACCATAGGCACCGGCGTGACAGTCGGCGCAGGCTGCCCCGGTCTGTCGTGCATAGGCCGGAATGGCCTGCGCGGTGCCGCAGACGAAAAGCAGCAGCGCGGCAAGTATGCCGCCCAGGAGGAAAGTGTGGTTCCTTCGCTTTGTGCGTCGGTTCGTTGGCGGCAGCATGGTCGGTTCCTTCTTACTGTCGGTGGATCGCAACGTGCGGCGGCCGCCCATCAGCGGCGGCGCCCGGGTAACATCATTCGCAACGTGTGGTCGCGCACCACGAAGTGGTGCCACAAGGCGGCGGAAAGGTGCAGGATCGCCAGCACCAGGAGCGCCCAGGCCGCGTCCACGTGCCACGCCTGCAACCGGTCCGCCAGGTCTTCGTTCTCGCCGACGAGGGCGGGAAGGGTGAGGCCGAAGAAGTGCACGTCCAGTCCCGCGGCCCCGCACATTGCCCACCCGAGCAAGGGCAGCGCGAGCAGCAAGGCATACAGGGCGACGTGGGTGAGGGCGGCACCGAGGCGGACGATGCGCGAATGATCGCCGCCGGGCTGCAACTTGCCGTAGCGAATACGCAGCCACACCCGGACGACGAAGAGCAGCAGCACCAGCAGTCCGGCGTGGCGATGGCCTTCGAGCAGCCAGGCACGCAGGGCGCGGCCATCCAGCTCGTCGCGCAGCAGGACCAGCGTTGCCGCCACGGCCACGCAGAGCACGGTGAGCCAGTGCAGCGCCACCAGCTTGCGCGGGCGCGTCGGTACCGGTTCGTTTCTCTCCATGCCGGGGCCCCCTCGGGTGTCGTGTCCCGTTGAGTGCCGCGCGATGGCGGGAAGGTTGCACCGCGCGCCCGCAACCTTTTGTCGAGCGGCACGGCACTCAGGTCCGAGTCCGCCGCCAGCACAGCAGGTCGCCCGAACATGGACATCCAACCGATACCCCTGCAGACGCATGGCGACAGCCGCGGGATGCTTGTCGCTCTCGAACAGGAGCGCAACGTTCCTTTCCCGATCCGGCGTGTGTACTACCTCTTCTCCACCAGCGCCGACGTGCACCGCGGCATGCACGCGCACCGGCACCTCAACCAGCTGGCCGTGGCGGTGCGCGGCAGCGTCACCTTCCTGCTCGACGACGGCACCGGCCCGAGCACGGTCATCCTGAACGACCCTACCCAGGGGCTGCTCCTGGGAAGCATGGTGTGGCGCGACCTCTACGATTTCAGCGACGACTGTGTGCTGATGGTGCTTGCCGATCAGCTCTACGACCCGGCCGACTACATCACGGACTACGACGAGTTCATCCGCGAAGCGAGAGGAGAGGCGAGGCTGGAGGGAAGTGCGTGGTGATGTCGGCATCGCCGGAGGTGCCGTTCCTCGACCTTCGCGAGGCCAATGCCGCGCATGCCGACGAACTGAAGGCGGCCGCGGCCAGGGTCATCGACTCCGGCTGGTACGTCATGGGCGAGGAGCTTTCCTGCTTCGAGCATGAATTCGCAGCGTGGTGCGGCGTGCGCCATGCCGTGGGTGTCGGCAACGGACTGGATGCCCTTTCGCTGATCCTGCGCGCCTACATCGACCTGGGCGTACTGGCAGAGGGCGACGAGGTGATCGTGCCGGCCAACACGTTCATCGCGACCTTTCTCGCGGTGAGCGGCAACCGTTTGGTACCCGTGCCGGTGGAACCGGACGAAGCCTCGTTCAACCTCGATCCGTCCCGCGTCGAGGACGCCATCGGACCGCGCACGCGCGCGATCATGGCGGTACATCTTTATGGCCGCCTTGCCGACATGGCCGCGCTGGCGACCATTGCCCGGCGGCATGGTCTTCTGCTGATCGAAGACGCTGCGCAGGCGCACGGCGCGACATCGCTCGGGCGCAAGGCCGGCGCATTCGGAGACGCTGCGGGTTTCAGCTTCTATCCCGGCAAGAATCTCGGAGCCCTGGGGGACGGCGGTGCCATCGTGACCGATGACGATCGGCTTGCGGCAGCCGTGCGCGCATTGCGCAACTACGGTTCGCTGGAGAAGTACCGGCACGACCGGCAGGGCGTGAACTCCCGTCTCGACGAATGGCAAGCCGCCGTGCTGCGCGTGAAACTTCGCCACCTCGACGCGGAGAACATGGCCAGGCAGCGTATCGCCGCCATCTATCGGCAGGCGATCGTCCACCGCGACATCCGGGTGCCGGGAGAGGGAAGTCCCGGCAGTCATGTATGGCATCTGTTCGTGGTGCGCAGCAAGCGACGCGACGCCCTGCGCGAGCACCTGGCCTCCGCGGGCATACAGACGCTGGTGCACTATCCGGTTCCTCCGCACCGTCAGCCCGCCTATGCGCCCCTGCGTCATCTGTCGCTGCCGATCACCGAGCGCATCCACGACGAGGTCTTGAGTCTGCCGATGGCCCCAGGCCTGCGTGCGGACCAGATCGCGCGCGTGGTGGATGCCTGCCTGTCGTTTCCCCTCGCATGAACATCGTCCGGGCAGGCCTCTATTCGGCGGCCGGAACGGCCGCGCGGCTGCTTGCCGCGTTGCTGGTGGTGAAGCTCGTCGCTTCGTTCGCCGGCCCCGCCGGCGTCGGACGGCTCGGCCAGTTCATCAGCCTGATGTCGCTGCTGGCGGTGTTCGCGGGCGGAGGCATCGGCTCGGCGGTCGTGAAGTACGTGGCGGAGTACCGCGACGACGCGACGCGCCTCGCTCGTCTCCTGTCCGCCGCCCTGTGGTACGCGCTGCTGGCCTCGTGCGCTATGGGCCTCGCGACGTGGTTCTTCAGCGACAGGATAGCGGCATGGCTGCTGGGCGACACGGCATACGCCGGGCTCGTGCGCGTGCTTGCCATCGCACAGTTGGGCGTTGCCGGTGTCAACTACATCCTCGCGGTGATCAACGGATTCATGGACGTCCGCCGGCTGGCGCTAGTGCAGGTGGCCGGTTCGGCGTTGGCGATGCTGGCCGCGCTCGTGCTCTCGCGATGGCTGCAACTCTATGGCGCGCTGCTTTCCCTGGTCCTGGGGCAGGTGCTGTGGCTCGTGGTGGGCCTGCCGGCGTGGTGGCGCAGCCCGTACTTCCGGCGCGGCATGCTCCGCATGCGCTTCGATCGCGAGATGACCGGCCGGCTGGCGGCATTCTCCACGATGACGCTGACGTCGGCGCTGGTGCCGCCGCTGGTGAACATCGCCGTCCGCGACGACCTGGCCGCCCGCTTCGGATGGGAGCAGGTCGGCTATTGGCAGGCGGTGACCCGCGTGTCCGACGCCTATCTCCTTTTCGTGGTCGCAGCGATCAACATGCATTACCTGCCCCGACTGGCGGCGGCGAAGGAACGAGGAGCCCTGGTCGCCGCGCTGGGCGAGGCGTGGCGTTACCTCCTGCCGGCGGTCACGGTGGTGGCGCTCGTCATCTACCTGCTGCGCGACGTGGTCACCCGCGTGCTCTTCAGCGGCGATTTCGCGGCGGCGAATGACCTGTACGCGCCGCAGCTGATCGGCGACGTGCTGAAGATCGCCTCGTTCGTACTTGCCTACCTCATGCTCGCCAAGGCGATGACGCGGCTGTTTATCGTCTCCGAATTCGTTTTCGCCGGTACCTACTTCCTTCTCGTGCACGCCCTGACGATCCGCTTCGGCCTCGTCGGCGCGATGTACGCCTTCGCCGTGAACTACGCGATCTACCTGCTCTTCAACCTGGCGGTGGCAAGGCGCTACCTCGGAGGCCTGACATGACCGCTCCGGCGACAACGTCGATGCCGCTCGTTTCGGTGCTCGTCCCCGCCTACAACCACGAGGCGTTCGTGCAGGAATGCCTGGACAGCATCCTTGCCGATCCCTATCCGGCGAAAGAGATCGTGATCATCGACGACGGTTCGACCGACGGTACGGCGGAGCGCATCGAAGCGTGGCTGGCGCGGCACCGCGACGAAATTCCCGTGGAATACGTGAGCCGCGACAATAAGGGCATCGCCGCTACCTTGAACGAGCTGGCGGCGCGCGCGCACGGCGAGTTCCTGCGCATCGGCGCCAGCGACGACTTCTTCCTCCCGGGCGGTTCGGAGATCCTGGTGCGCTACCTGATGGCGCACCCGGGCAAGGGCGCCGCCATCGGCGATTGTGTGGTCGTGGACCGCGACGGCCGGAAGCTGCTCGACAGCGGCATGAGCGATCTGCACGGGGCGGATAAACGCCTCTACCGCACCGACGAGGGTATTCGCCGTGCCGTCATCAGCCATTGGGCCATCGGTGGGCCGGTGACCATGTTGCGCAAAGGCGCCCTGGAAACCGTCGCACGTTGGACCGAAGGCCTGCGCATCGACGACTGGGACCTCTTCCTCCGCCTTGCCGCGCGCGACGCCATCGGTTTCGTCGACGAGAAGGTATGCGCGTACCGGTTACACGGGGCCAACTTCAGCAAGACGCGCCATACGGCCACGCGTATCGTGAATCTCACCGAGGCACGCGAGGTGGCGTTGCGCCGCGTCTGCATGTTCGCCGAGCCGGACCGTACGCTGCTGCGCGCGGAGGCGTGCCGCATCGGCGCGAAGATCGCCTACCTACAAGGCAGGATGGGCAAGGTCGCCGTGCACATGGCGGCGTATGTATCGCTGCTGGCGATGTCGAGGCTTCGCGTCGCGCATGGTCGCTACCGCGTGGGTGCGGCGTGAAGCGGTTGCTCCGCCTGCCGTCCACGTACCTGTGCCTGCCGATGCTGCTGGCGTGCGGCGTCACCATGCTCACTTACGACCTGCCCGAGGGTTACGGGCAGGGCATTCTCCTGCTCGTATTGGCGTCGCTCGGCATCATGCTGGCGGACCTTTGTCTCGCGCCGCGGATTCCCGCACCGCGGCGATTCCGCGAGCGCACGTACGCGGGCACGCGCGAAGCGTTCGTCGCGCTCGCCTTCGCCGGCGTGGTGGTCGTCTTCTGCCTGCTCGACCTCCTGCTGTATCCCGTGCCGCTCATCAGCGACCCGTCGTCGTACGCGACGCTGGAGGCCGGGCGCGAACACCTCCGCCACATTTCGGACATGTGCTGGACGCTGCCCGTGATCGGCCTGCTCTGCGCCCGCCATCCTGCGTTGCGCTCAGGGCTCATCGCTGTAGGGCTGGCGTTCCCGGTCATGGTGATCGATCGCAATCGCATCTTCGCGGGCCTCTTCTCCATCGCTTTCGTACTGGCCTTCCGTCGCGACGAGGCCCGGCCGCTGCCCTGGAAGGCGATCGCCGTCCTGGGACTGGTGGGCTGCGTCGTGTTTTCCGTGTTGGGGACACTTCGCTCGGGCTCGATCGAGCACGTGACGCTCCCGTTCGGCGATCTCTATCGCTCGGCGCCACAGGGCGTGAAGTGGCTGCTGCTCTATGTGAGCGCCGGACCCTACAACTTCGCGGCGATTCTCGCCAAGCACTACGCGAATGCGGACTTCCTCGTGCACCAGCTCGTGCCCGGCAGCGGCGCCCTGGCCACCGCCGACACCGACATCCCACTGGACGCCATCAACATCAACGTGGGCACGGAATACCTGCCGTTCCTCATGGCGTGGGGCGCGGGTGGCGCCGTGGCGGCCATGGTCGCGGCCTACGCACTGCTGCTGTGGTGCGTGCGGCGGCTGCGCCCCGCGGTGCCGCTGTTCGGGCTGCTCATGTTCCTGCGCATCGCCTACGTTTCGGTGATGTCGCCCTTCGCGCCGCAGATCTTCATCTGGATGAACGGCGGTTTCCTCGTTCTCTGCCTGTTGCTGCAACTGCTTGCCGGGCTGCTTCCGAACCGGCGTGCCACGACCCCGTCCTTCCGTTCCGATCACCACCACGAGCTACCCGCATGGCAAACGACGACGAAATCTACCTGATCGACATGTGGCGCATCGTCGTCCGTGAATGGCGCTGGTTCGTCGGCGCAGGACTCGTCGTCCTCGCCCTCACCATCGCCTACCTTCATCACGCTCGCAGTCAGTGGGAAGCCACCGCGTGGATCCAGATAGGACAGGTGGGCACCGCCCCCGCCGGGCAGGACCCCCACGTGGAAGCGTTCTCGCGCACGGTCGAGCGCCTGGAAACGCGCGCTTTCCAGGACGATGTGCTGAAGAGCGTGGGCGTACCCGTCGATGCTCCCGAGGCAAGGCTCTTCCGTGGAAGCATGAAGATCGAGCAGCTGCCGTACGCCAATATCCTGAAGCTGCGCGTACGCGGCTATTCGGCGGAAGATGCGAAGCAACTGGCGACGGCGACGGCGACGGTGCTGCACGCCGCGCACACGCGGATCGCCGCGGCCCCGATGGAGTTCGGCCGCGGTCGCCTCGACGCCGTCGATGCGCGCCTCAAGGACGCACAGGAGCGCCGCAACAGGTTGCTCGCCGGGAACGCGGGACGAAACGATCACGCAGCGCTGACCGACCTGGCAGTCGCCACCAGCGACCAGGACATTCGTGCCCTGGAGCAGATGCGTGCCGACCTCGCGTTGCGACAGCTGCCCAACTACACCTACGAAACCTCGCTCGCCTGGCCGGTGTACGTCGACAAGGACAGGGTCTTCCCGAACACGGTGCTCACCCTCGGCGTCGGCTTGCTGGCGGCGGTGTTTCTTGCTTCGTTGGCGGCTGTGGCCCGGCATGCATTGCGCCGTCGAGCCTAGGGCTTCGGGGGCGGGCTCGGCTTCGCCATCGCATGGGCGTTCGTGCGTGGCAGAGGGAGCCCTCGGCTGTCCCCCTCGTCGCTACGCTGCGGTGTCGCTTGGGAAGGGAGGGCCGCTGCGCGGCCAGTGTCTGATGGCTGCGCCCCGGCGCGCACGGACGGCTGGCGGGGTTTTCCGACTCGACATCCTGTCTCGGCGGAAAAGGCCGGCCGTCCTGGCCGGCCCCCCTCCGGGGCCTTATCCGCCAACCGTCCTCACCTCCGCTACCCGCGCCGAGGGGGACAGCCGAGGGCTCCTTCGAACACTGAGGCGCCACATGGAAAAGCCCTGCACAGGCGATCACTCCGGCGGCTGAAATATTCGTAGGCCACTGCCCAAACGTACCGAGTCGATCGAAACGGGCGCGCCGGTTGCAGCATCCTCAGGCGACCAATCGACTTGCCGAGGAAGCGTATGGATATGCAAGTGAACCAGACTGTCACCATTCCAGTCCGCCCTGGTCACGTCGAGAAGCACCCACCAGCCGCGCCGTTAGTGCCGGTCGCCGAACCGAAATTCGACACAGCGTCAAAAATCGACTTCCAGAGCATGACGGTCGGTGAATACATAGAAGCGCTCAACTATCTATGTCAGTCCGGGGAAATCACACATGAAGAAGCACTGGATATCTACATTGCCTGCATTCCCCCAACCGCCCCGTGCGCCACGAACGCCGAACACCTCAGCTTGCCCATGTGCATTTCCTATGACCGGATGCGCGACGAGGTTGCAGAGCTGAACTCCGGCGGGCGGCTCGAAGAGCGGGATCGACACCAGCGTGTGCTCGACTTGCTGACCCGCCTGGACGGCAAGACGAGCGGTATCGATACCACGGCCTGAAGCGGAGCGAATCACTTCCATCGCAGGTTGCCGCGCCGCCCGGAAGAGCCCTCGGCTGTCCCCCTCGGCGCGGGTAGCGGAGGTGAGGGCGGCCGGCGGAAGAGGCCCGAAGGGGGCCGGCCAGGACGGCCGGCCTTTTCCGCCGAGACAGGATGTCGAGTCGGAAAACCCCGCCGACCGTCCGTGCGCGCCGGGGCGCAAGCCATAGGACATTGGCCGCGCAGCGGCCTTCCTTTCCCAAGCGACACCGCAGCGTAGCGACGAGGGGGACAGCCGAGGGCTCTCGCCACCACGCGCGAACGCCAAATGCGATGGCGCAGCCGAGCGACCCAGCGAGTTAAACCTAACCGCCCCGCCATGGCACCCACCGCCATGAACGAGCAAGCAGAAGCGGGACAGCCGGTATCCGGGGCGTTCGACGAGGCGCGCCTCCTCGACACGCAACGCGCCTTCGACAGCGTGGCCGCCGACTACGACGGGCCGCGTGGCAACAACGAACTGATCCAGCGCATGCGCACGACGATGTGGAATACCGTCGGTGCCGAACTGCCTGCCGGCTCGCGTCTGCTCGACCTGGGCTGCGGCACGGGGCTGGACGCGGTGGAATTCGCGCGTCACGGCTATCACGTGGTCGCCAGCGACTGGTCGCCGGAAATGGTGGCGCGCACGCGCAATCGTGCCGAGGAGGAAGGCGTGCAGGCGCGTCTCAGCGCGGTGCACCTCGGCATCCAGCAGCTGTTCCTCCTCGGTGGGCGCTTCGACGGGATCTATTCCAACTTCGGGCCCCTGAATTGCGCGCCGGACCTCCGCGCCGTGGCCGACGAATGCGCGCGGCTGGTCCGTCCCGGCGGCAGTCTCGTGTTTTCCGTCATGGGTCGCGTGTGCCCGTGGGAGCTCGCGCACTACGCCGTCCGCCGTCGTTTCGGGCGAGCAGGCATCCGTTTCGGCAAGGGCGTCCGGGAGGTCGGCATGAATGGCCATACGATCTGGACCTGGTACTACACCCCTCGCGAGTTCTACGCCGCCTTCGCGGAGCACTTCTCGCTCGCGAGCTACCGTGCGCTCAGCCTGTTCCTTCCGCCGCCCTACATGGTCGACCGCTATCGCCGGCGGCCCGAGCGGTACGAGCGCCTGGGCCGGCTGGACGATCGTTTCGGCGGGTTCCCCCTGCTGCGCGACATGGGCGACCATTTCCTGATCGTGATGCACCGGCGTTGAGCATGCGCGGCGCCGCCTTGCTACCGGGCTTCACCCTCACCGGCGCGCGGCTGGCCGGGGCAGGCCGCGCCCCTTTGCATCTTCGCGGCGGCCGTATCGTCGCGCGGGCCGGCATCCGCTCGGTGCCGGTGGACTTGCGCGACCACGTGATCTTTCCGGGCCTGATCAATGCGCACGAACACCTCCAAGTGAACAACGTGCCGCCGCTGCCCGGCGACGCCGTGTTTTCCAGTGCCTATGACTGGATCGCCGCGTTCCAGGCCCATTTCGCCGAGCCCGCCACCGTGGCCTCGCTCGCCGTGCCGAAGGCGAGGCGCATGCGCCATGGCGGGCTGAAGAACCTTCTTTCCGGCGTGACCTTCGTGGCGCATCACGATCCATGGCATCCCGTGCTGGACGGCCCGGACTTCCCGGTGGGCGTCCTGCGCGATCACGGGTGGAGCTATGCCCTGCACGGGCCGACCTATGGGCCGCCCGTACGGACGAGCTTCGCTGCCACGCCGTTCGGTATGCCGTGGATGATCCATCTGGCGGAAGGCACCGACGACGTGGCTGCGAACGAGCTCGGCGAACTCGACCGCATGGGTTGCCTTGCGCCCAATACCGTCCTGATCCATGGCGTGGGCATGGGCGCGCGCGATGTCGCTCGCGTGATCGAGGTCGGTGCCGCCGTCGTGTGGTGTCCTGGCAGCAATCACCGTCTGCTCGGCCGTTCGCTCGACCCGCGCCCCTTGCAAGCGGCGGGACGGCTCGCGCTGGGCAGCGACTCGCGCCTGAGCGGTGCGCGCGATCTGCTGGAGGAGCTGCGCACGGAGGCGGCGCGCGGCGAACTGGATGGCGAGGCATTGCTGGGGCTGGCGACCGCCGACGCGGCGCGCGTGCTCCGGCTGCCTGCACGCGGTCGCATCGATCAGGGTTACGCCGCGGATCTCGTGATCGTCGAAGAGCGGCGGGCAGGAAGCGCGGATAATTTGGTAGGACTTTCGCGCGCCGATCTCCGCGCGGTCGTGCGCGACGGGCTGCCGTGTCTGGCCGATCCGGACTTCGCGCCGTGGTTCGACGCAGCGAAGGTCGACACGATGTCGGTGACGCTCGACGGCAAGCCGAAATTGCTTGCGCGCGCCTTCGCCGATGCCGAACTGCTGGCCATGGAGCCTGGACTTGCGGCGGTGCCGCTGCGTGGCGCACGCCGCGCAGGAGAGTGCGCATGAACGACACGCCTGTCCTGCAACCGATCGAGGCCTACGAACTCTGGGCTGCCCATTACCCGGCGCATGCACACAATCCCGTGATGCGCACGGAAGAGCGCGTCATGCTGGAATGGCTGCCCGACGACCTGTCCGGCGCGACGGTGGTCGACGCGGGCTGCGGCAGCGGCCGCTATGTGCGGCACGCGCTCGCTCGCGGCGCGGCACGCGTCTACGGTGTGGACCTGTCGCCGGCCATGCTCGCCCGTGCCGCGGCGGAGCTGGGCAGCGACATGTCGCGCGTAGTGCTGGGCGAAGGCAGTCTCTCCGCCCTGCCACTGGACGACGCGATCGCCGACGTCACCGTGTGCGGCCTCACCATCGGGCACGTGGAGGCCCTGGAGCCGGCGCTGGCGGAGCTGTGCCGCGTCACCCGCCCGGGTGGAATCATCCTGTGCAGCGACGTCCATCCCATCGGGCATGCGCTGGGCTGGCTTCGCGATTTCAAGTCGGGCGGCCGACGCTATGCCGCGCGCCATACGCCGCACCTGTACAGCCACTGGCACGCGGCCTGCGCGCGGGTCGGCCTCGCCATCGAACAGGTGCGCGAACCCATGCTCGATCGTCGCGACATTCCCGCGGACGCGCATTTCGACCGCAAGGCGCTCGAGGTGCCCGTGGCGCTGGTGTTCCTCCTGCGCCGCGCCGGCGCCCCCATTCCCGGATCGCCGTCATGACGCCTCCGAACACGCTTCTCGTGAATCCCACCATCACCTCGCGCGCGAGCGCGCGTTTCCCGCTGTCGCTGCTGCATCTGTCGGCGGCGCTCGACCGGCATGGCAGCAGCCGCATCGTGGACGGCAACGTGGATCGCGACGTGGTGGACGCGACCCTCCGGGCGTTGGGCGAAGAGCGTTTCGACGCGGTCGGCATCAGCGTGATGGGCGGGCCGCAGATGGCGCCGTCCATCGCCGTCTCGAAGGCGATTCGCGAACGGCGGCCCGACCTGCCCATCGTGTGGGGCGGCTATTTCCCCACGCTGTATACCGACACCGCGCTGTCCGCGCCTTACGTGGACTATGCGATACGCGGGCAGGGCGAAGAGAGCCTGCCGGAACTCCTCGCAGCGCTGGGGCGAGGCGAACGCGACCTGTCGCGCATCGGCGGGCTGTCCTGGAAGAACGACGGCATTGTCGTGCACAACCCAAATCGCCGGTTTTCACTGGACGACAGCGGTATCGTGCTGCCCTACGACAAGCTCGGCGATCCGCGCCACTACCTTGCGCGCACCTTCCTCGGCCGGCGCACGGCGGCGCACCAGGCAGCCATCGGTTGCCGCTTCCGGTGCACCTTCTGCGGCGTGGCGGCGATGTTCGGCGGTGCCACGGCCCTGCCGGCCACGGCGCGCCTGGAGCGCGATCTCGGTTACCTGAAGCATCAGCTCGGTGCCGACTCCATCCAGTTCTTCGACCACAACTTCTTCGATCGCGAAGCGGACATGGTGCCGTTGCTGGAGATCATGGCAAAGCTGGAACTGCCGTGGTGGTGCTACGCGCGTTCCGACGCCCTGCTGAACCTCTCCGAATCCACCTGGAAGCTGGTGCGCAAGAGCCGCCTGCGCATGGCGTACATCGGCGCGGAATCGCCCAGCGGCGCGATGCTGAAGGAGATACGCAAGGGCACGCGGCCGGACCAGACGCTGGAAGTGGCGGAGCTGTGCCGGCGGCACGGGGTGATACCGGAACTGTCGTTCATGGTGGCGCCGCCGGTGAACACCGAGGAAGAGACGCTGCGCACCTTCGAGTTCATTCGCGAACTGAAGAAGATCAATCCGCAGTCGGAAATCATCGTCTACATCTACACGCCGCTACCCGAGAGCAGCAAGCACGAGAAGGAACGCGGCAAGCGCGCCTCGATGCCCCTGCTCGACCTCAACGGCGAGCCGGTCGTGTTTCCCACCTCGCCGGAGGAATGGACCGAGCAGCGCTGGGTGGACTATGCCTGTCACGCGGACGCGCCGTGGCTCAGCGACGACCTGCGCCGGCATATCCAGGATTTCGTCACCGTGCTGCGTTGCCGGTTTCCCACCGTGCAGGACCTGCGTTCGCCGTCCTGGGCCAAGCGCGGCCTCAGTGCGATGGCCGCGTGGCGTTACCGCCTGGGTCGCTACGACCGCCCGTGGGAGCTCAATCTGGCCAACCGCCTCGTACGCCTGCGGATGCCGCAGGTCTCGGGCCTCTGAGGCAGCGCGTGCACGTCGCCATGGTGAACTTTCTTCCGGCGCCGCGCGGCGCGTCTCCCGAAGACGTGTTCGCGCATTGGCGTTCGCTGGCCGACATTGCCGAGATCGTCGTTCGCGGGGGCACGCGCGTGACGGTCGTGCAGATGGCGGACTCGGACGACCAACTGGAGCGTGCCGGCGTTACGTACCGTTTCGTGGCCGCCGGCGGTACGCGGCGTGCGGCCGAACTCGGCCGCCGCGCCGCGCGTGTCGTCGCGGGCCTGGATGCGGACGCGTTGCACGTGCACAGTCTTGCCTGTGCGCGTCATGCGATGGCGGTGTCGCGCGAGCTTCCCGCGCTGCCGATCCTGCTGCAGGACCATGCGGACGGCGTGCCGCGAGGATGGCGTCGGCTGCCGTGGCGCCGCTGGTATGGTGCGGCCTCGGGCATCGTCTTCACGTCGGTCGCGCAGGCGGAGCCGTTCGCGCGGCAACGCCTGTTCCCGCGGCACGCGCCGATCTTCGCGATACCGGAAAGCAGTAGCCGCTTCACGCCGTGCGATCGTCGGGCTGCGCGTGCCGCCACCGGGCTGCGGGGCGATCCATGCGTGGTGTCCGTGGGCCACCTTGCCGCCGGCAAGGATCCCATGACCATGCTCGAGGGCGTGGCGCAGGCGGCGGAACGGCTGCCCGGACTGCGGCTGTATTGCGCCTTCGGCACCGCGCCGCTGATGCCGGAGGTGCGGGAACGTATCGAACGCGACCCGCGCCTCGCCACGCGCGTGACGCTGCTCGGCAACGTACCGCATGCCGAGGTCGAACACCTGCTGCGCGCCGCCGATGTGTTCGTATCGGCGAGCCTCGCCGAAGGTTCGGGTTATGCGCTTCTCGAAGCGCTCGCCTGCGGTGCGTTTCCCGTCGTGACGGACATTCCCGCCTTCAGGGCGATCACCGGGAACGGAAGCGTTGGCAGGCTATGGCCGCGCGGCGACGCCCCGGCGCTCGCCGAGGCGCTGATCGGCGCGGTGGAGCACAGGGTCGACCGAGATACCGTGCGCGCGCACTTCGACAGCACCCTTTCGTTCGACGCCCTGGGGGCACGCTGGGCGAGCGCCTACGCGCAGCTGCTCGCGGGGAAACGATCGCCATGAAGATCGCGCTGGTGTTGCCTGGCGGCGTGGACCGTGGCGGCGAGGAGCGGGTGATTCCGGTCTTCCTCGCCCTTATTGCCCGCATGGCCCGCCATCACGACGTGCACGTATTCGCCCTGCACCAGGAAACGCGGCCGGGTTCATGGCCATTGGCGGGCGCCACCGTGCACAACGTCGGCGCTGGCCGGACCGTATGGCGCGCCATCCAGGCTATCCGCGCCGAGCACAGGCAAGGCGCCTTCCACGTCGTGCAGGCCATCTTCTCCGGCCATTGCGGTCTGATCGCGGTGGTAGCGGGCAGGTGGCTCGGTCTTCCCAGCCTCGTGCACATTGCCGGCGGCGAGCTGGTGGCCCTGCACGCCATCGATTACGGCGGGCGCAGGAAGTGCCGCAGCCGTCTGCGCGAGGCCGTGGTACTGCGCGCGGCCCGTGTCGTTACCGCCGCGAGCGCACCGCTACTGCATTCGCTGCGGGAACTCGGCATCGCGGCGCGGCGTGTGCCCCTCGGTGTGGACACACAGGCATGGGCGCCGCTACCGCCGCGCGCTCGCACCGGCGGCTCGGCCCGACTCCTCCACGTTGCCAGCCTGAACCGGGTCAAGGACCCGTCGACCTTGCTGCGCGCCATGCGCAAGCTCGTGGACACGGGCGTGGAATTCGATCTTCGCGTCGTCGGCGTGGACACGCTCGACGGGGAGATCCAGCGTCTTGCGCGCTCCCTCGATCTCGAGGAGCAGGTGAGCTTCCTCGGCTTTCGCACCCAGCGCGAGTTGCGCCCTCTCATGGCATCGGCCGATCTGCTGGTGATGTCGTCGCTGCACGAGGCCGGGCCGCTCGTTCTGCTGGAGGCGGCGGTCGCCGGTGTGCCCACGGTCGGCACGGCCGTGGGACACATGGCCGAATGGGCGCCGACGGCTGCACTTGCCGTTCCCCCGGGCGATGCGGACGCTCTGGCCGCCGCCGTGGCGACGGTGCTCGGCGATGATGAACTGCGCCTGCGTCTCGCGCGAGAGGCGCAACGTCTTGCGCTCGCCGAAGACGCGGACCACACGGCCGCGTGCTTCGAGGCTCTTTACGAAGAGGTTCTGCGCGGCTGACTGCGGAACGGCGTCATCCCGGAAGCGGCGCGCCATGCTCCAGCGCCTTGCGCACCACGTAGAGGGTATCCATGCGCGGCACCGGACGCGTGAGCCAGGTAAGCAGGCGACGGCGGTGGCCGAGGGTGACCCAGGGCTGGTCTTGCAGCCATGCTTGCGTGCGCAGCATGTCCTTGCGCTCCTGCACGCTCTCTTGTGTCGGACGCAACCGGTTCCGGAGATAACGCATCGCTTCGCGCGGCGTGCGCGACCATTCCAGGCCGGGCAGCGCGTTGAGCCACAGATTGGAACAGGACACGCTGCTCAGCGTCTGGTAGCGCGAAAAGGCGCGAAGGATCGGTGGGCAATCCCGCTCCAGCCTGTCCAGCACGGACGGCGGAACGGCGCCGCGGTAATAGCGCGCCACGAGGCGCAGCGGTGGCAGGGCCCACCACGGTGTCTCGCCGGCCCATAGCGGCTGCCAGTCGGCAGGCGTCATGCGTGTGGCCAGCAGGGCGATGTCGTTGAGGTGAATCAGGCGCAGGCTGCGTCCGCAGATATTTCCTGCCGCATGCAGCAGCAGATGGCTCATCAGTGCACAGAGGGACGGATAGGCATGGATGCCGGGCGTGGCGTCGGCCGTCCGTACCTGCGCAGTGATGTCCACGGTGCCGACGGGAAGGCGTTCGTGGATACGGGTATGCAGCTCGATATTGACCGGCGTGTCGCGATGTTCCCCCAGTGCCATGACCGGCGACGTATCGCGCGGCTTGAATACACGGTGTTTCCACTGGCTGAAGGAGGCCTCATAGCCGAGCGAGGCAAGCAGGTCTGCCGTTGCGTCCGCGTGCGTGTCGTCGACGAGCAGGTCGATGTCCGCCATGGGCCGGTCGCCTGCGGCGTAAAGACCCAGCGCATGCAGCGCCGAGCCTTTCAGGGCCATGAGGGGCAGACCCTTGGCGCGCGCACCCGCATCGATCCGCCGGAGCAGATCGGCGATGCGCTCGTGCCGTTGCTCCACGTGCTCCCGCTGCTCCACCAGGAAGCGCCGCCACGCCGGCCGCTGCCACGTGGTGAACCGGCAGAGCAACGGCGAGATCCCGTGGGCGACGGCGGCCGCCATGGCGAGCCGCCACTCCAGTTCGCTCCAGGCGGGCATGTCGGTGCCGGGGAGGGCTCGCGCAAGCTCGTTCGCGAGAATCTCGGTGGTGTCGCGCAAACCGCGGCGGACGAGCTTGAGCGGAGGATTCATGGCGGGCTTCAGAGAAGAGGGAGGGCGACGCTTTGCAGCGCCATGGGCGACGCGGGCGTGGGGGCTTCGCTGCGATGCGCTCGCTCGCTCGCGATGAGTGCGTCCCAGCGCTTGCGCAGCCGCGCTTCCGCATGCCTGTCGGCAGGACCCTGGCGAAGCGTTACCTGCTCGTGCAACAGGTCGCGGAAGGCCCGGTAGAAATCGGAGTCGTACGCGCCACGAAACATCATCGCCAGATCCGCGCTGTCTTCCCAGTGCGTCTTGCGGCCGAGCTGCGCCTTCACTTCCTCGAAGAACTTCGTGCCGGGGAGGGGATAGGACACGCTGACTCCGATATCGTCCGGCGCCGCATCGGCCACCAGTTCGCGCGTGGCCAGCAGGTCGTCGAGCTGCTCGCCGATATAGCCGAGCTGGATGAAGAAGCCCACGCGAATGCCGTGTGCACCGAGCCGGTGCCGGGCTTCGATGAGCTCGGACACGCTGGTGCCCTTCGTCATGCGGTCGAGCACGCGCTGGCTGCCGCTTTCCGCGCCGATCCATGCTTCCGTGCAGCCGGCTTTTGCAAGGGCGGTGCACATGCGTTCGCTGGCGAGGTCGGCGCGCGTCTGGATGGTGAAGGGAATGGAGCCGTCTTCTTCTTCCAGACGTTCGGCGAATTCGCCCACCCAATCGGCACGGAAGCCGAAGATGTCGTCGGCCATCCAGATGTGGTCGGGCCGGTACGTCCGCTTGAGCCAGATCATCTCGTCGGCCACCTCGCGTGCCGGACGCTGGTTGTAGTGGTTGCCCCAGATGGGCTTGGCGCACCAGTTGCAGCGGAACGGGCAGCCGCGCGAGGCGGCCATGTTGAGGCTGAAATAGCCGTGCCGTTCGTGCCAGAAGCGGCGATAACGTTCCACGTCGAGCAGGTCCCACGCGGGCTGTCCCACCACGCGCGGATCGGGAGGCTGTGGCCCCACGTGTGCGCGCCTGACGCCTTCGTCCGCGAGTGTGGCCACGCCGGCCAACCCGGCCGTCCAGGCTTCGTCGCCGATTCGCGGATCGCGTTCCAGCCGGTCAACGAGTGCCAGCAGCGCGCCGATGCCTTCCCCCGTGAGCACCGCATCGGCCCCGGCGGCGAGAAACGGCTCGGGATGGTCGGAGGCGTCCGAGCCTGCGACGATCACGCGTGCGCCGGCGGCGTGCGCCTCGCCGATCATCCGGCAGGCCGCGTCGCGCATACGGCCAAGGCACATCTTGGTCAGGAAGTTGAAGTTGTCTTCGTAGAACACCACCAGATCGGGAGCGGCCTCGCGGAAGGCGGGCAGGAAATCCTCGGCGCTGCCGGACAGCATGGCATCGAACAGGGATAGCTCGTGTCCCATGCGGCGGAGCAGGGCGGCGATCTGTATGGTCGCCAGCGGCGGATACGGTTTGCCGCGCTCCCATTGTTTCCTGTCGTAACGCAGGAAATAGGAGTGACCTACCTGGATCTTCAGCATCGGTTGGAAGCCTCGAACGAACCATCGGGACGCCGCGCGGGCGACGCTGCCATGGTCATGAGTGCCCGGCCCCGCCGCCGAGGTTGCCTCTCGCGGCGGCACAACCATTCGGCGGGCGCAAGGCACCCATGGGCAATGATCCATCCACGCGAAATCCCTGTCCGCGACGATTCCCGCGCCGACCCGTTCGGCGAGCGGCTGCGGCCGGCCATCTGCATGAGCCGCCAGGTGCTCGGCGGCCGCTTCCGCTTCGAAAGCGACAGCATCGCGCTGCTCGAACTGGTCGAGGCGGCCTACGGTAGCCTTCCGGCGCATCGTTTCCCCGGCCTGTCGCCGGAGTTTCATGTCGAACTGCGCCTGGTGTCCCGCACGACGGGAACGGCACTCACCGAGCCGCCGCCGGTGCGCACGCAGGGAGGCAAGGGTCTGCTTTGCGGGGTGGTCGACGAATGCAATTACGTGCTGCTGGTACCCGCGCAGCGCCGTGGCCTCATCGTGGTGTCGGAGGACATGCTCGCGTTCCCCTATCACTTGCGCTACGAACTGATCGAGTTCGCAGTGTTCCTGCTTGCCTCGCGCGTGCTGAATCTGGTGCCGCTGCACGGCGCATGCATCGGAAGGGACGGCTTGGGCATCCTCCTGCTCGGTGCGAGCGGCGCGGGCAAGTCGACGCTCGCGTTGCAGGCCCTGCTCGACGGTATGCAGATGCTGGCGGAAGACAGCGTGTTCGTGCATGCCGAGAGCTTGCTTGCCAGCGGCGTGGCGAATTTCCTCCACGTGAAGGCGGACACCCTGCGTTTTGTCGACGATCCCGCGGCGCGCGCATGGGTCGAACAGGCGCCCGTCATCCGGCGGCGCAGCGGCGTCGTCAAACACGAGGCCGACCTGCGCGAACGCGCGGGACTGGCCGCGGCCGCCCCGCTGCGTATCGTGGCCGCCGTGTTCGTTTCCGACGAACCAGGCGATGCAGCGCATGGCCTGTTGGACGGCATTCCCTGGGAACTCGCCGCGCCCATGCTGGCAGGCGATCAACCATACGGTAGCGGACAGGTGGGGTGGGACCGCTTCGTGCAGAAGATCGTCCGTGCCGGCGTCTATCGCCTCCGCCGTGGCGCGCACCCTCGCGACGCGATCCTCGCGCTCGCCCCATTGCTGGATCGTGCCGGCGGCACGGACTGACATGACCGCAGCCCGCGCTCGCGACACGCCGCCGCTGCGTGCCATGCTGGAGACGTTGCCGCGCGACGAACGCCCGGAGATCGCGGCATACGTGGCGGTATCGCTCGGGTCGGCAATAGCGGGAAGCATCGCCGCCTTGCTGCTCGTGCCGCTGGTGCCGCTGGTGCAGCCGACGCACGCGCTGGCCTTGCCCGCTTTCCTGCTGCCCTCGCCCCAGGGCGACGGGCCCGCGATCGTCTTCGTCATCGCCACGGCGGTGTTCGCCCTGCTGCGCTGGCATGCGGCACAACGGGGCGCGCGGTTGACGGCACGCTATGGCATGGCCATGCGCAGGCGTGTGCAGGCGCGCCTGGTGGAGGCGCCGTTTCCCGCGCTGGCGAATGCCACCTCGGCGGAAATCGCGAACGTCCTCACGCACAATACCGAGATCGCGGTGCAGGGGTTCAGCGCGTTGCAGCAACTGCTCGTCGCGGGCAGCACCGCCGCCGTGAATATCGCCTTCGCCTTCTGGGTCGCGCCGCCGCTGATGCTCGTGGTGCCGGTGTTCGTCCTGGCCGGGCTGGTTGCGTCGCGGGCCTTCGGGCGTGAACAGGCCGAGGTGGGAAGGGCCTATGTCGCTGGCATGACGCGCCTGTTCTGGCATAGCGAGGACTTGCCGCGACGGCTTCGCCACGTGCGTTCGTTCGGGCGCGAGGCGGCGGAGAAGGCCAGCTACGGCGACGTCGCCGCCGATTTGTGCCGGGGCTATGCGCGCCAGCTCGAACTCATTGCATCGGGAAGGCTCGTGCTCGAGCTGCTCGCGGCCGCGGGAATCGCCGGTCTCTTCATCCTGGCCCGGCGCTGGCATGGGATCGACACGGCATCGCTGGTCGCCGTCTGCCTGCTCCTGGGGCGTCTGCTGCCTTATGTCGCCACCACGCGGCAGGGCTTCCAGCAGCTCCGCTCGGCTGCGCCCGCCCTGGCTCTCTGGCAGCGCTACATGGACATCGACGCCGAACCGGCCGTGGCCGACGTGGCCGCCGCGGCACCGGTCGCGGTGACCATCGGGCACATGCGCGTGTGTCCGCCTGCCCGGGGCATCGAGGTGTCGCAGCTTGCGCTGGTGCCGGGAGAACTCACCCTGGTCGCCGGCGATTCCGGCATCGGCAAGACCAGTTTGGTGGACGTTCTGGCCGGCATGGTTCCGCCGGAGACGTTCGCGGCACGGATCGGCGCGGCGGCGATCGATTTCGCCACCTACCGCGGACTGGTGCGCAGGGGCGCCTATGTGAGCCAGGGCGTTCGCCTGTGGCAGCACTCGGTGCGCGAGTGCCTTGCCTGGGCCGCACCCGATGCCGACGATGCCGCGTTGCGGGAGGTGCTGTCGGACGTGGGACTGGAGCGTCGCCTCGACGATGGCGCGGACGGTCTCGACACGGCGCTGGCCAGCGCGTCCAGCCGGCTCTCCGGGGGAGAACTGCAGCGCCTCCTTCTGGCGCAGGTGATCCTCCGGCGGCCCCGGCTCGCCGTCCTGGATGAGGCCACCAGCGCATTGGACGCGGCGTCGGAGCTGAGGGTGCTCACGGCGCTGAAGCGCCGCCTGCCGGAGACGATTCTGCTGGTGGTGTCGCACCGTCCGGGCGTGGCGGCCCTCGCCGAGCAGACGGTGACGCTGGCCGACGGGCGGGCCGTGGTGTCGCGAGTCGGCGACCCGGTGCGGATGTCATCGTCGCTTTAGGGACGCATGTTGCGCCCCGTCAACGGCGGAAGCCCGCTTCGTCGTACGATGCCCCCAGGGCGACGAAACCGGGGGATGGCTTGGAAGAGGGTGTCTGGGAGCGCAAGTACCACCTTGCGCTGGAACGGATGGAAAACGACGAGCGCGAGTTTCGTGCCGTCGAGGAAGTGCTGCGCCGGCTGGCGCTCCGTCTCGTCGCCCTGGTCACCGTGTCCGGTGCCGAGGTCGATGCCGTGCTGGAACGCCTGGCGGCCGAATTGCGCGGCAAGCCGTCGCCTGGTTCGATCGAACCGTTGCTCGACGCACTGGCGGGCGTGGTGACGCGCCTGGACGACGCTTCGTCGGCCGAGAGCGGCGAGGACGCGGCGACCATCGAGGCGCTCCGTGCCGATATTGCCCGGCTCCAGGAACTGCTGGCGACGGTGAGCACGCGCCTCGGCGACGTGACCCGATTCCTTGCCGGGGAGCTGGAAGCGGCCAGGGAAGGGGAGGGCGGCGGCCGCGAGTTGGACGTGCGCGTGCGCGAGGAAATGCGCGCGCTGGGCGAGAAGACGCTCGCGGCGAGCGACCTTGCCAGCCTGCAGGCCGAAGTGAACGCGCGACTGTCGCTCATCGACCGCCACTTCAGCGAATACCGCGAGCGCGAAGATGCGAGGCTGGAGGCGTACCGGCATCGCGCGGAACGCATGCGCGACCGTGTAGAGGAACTGGAAACCCAGGCCACCAGCTTGCAGGACTCGTTGCGTCGCGAACACGAACTGGCGCTGACCGACGGCCTCACCGGGCTGCCGAACCGCCTCGCCTACGAGCGCCGCATGGTGGAGGTGGAACGTGAGGTGCGCCGCGGTGCCGTGACGTGCGTGGGCGCCTTCGACATCGATCACTTCAAGTCCATCAACGACGCCTATGGCCATGCCGCCGGCGACGCCGTCTTGCGCATCGTCGGCCAGACCCTGTCACGCGAGCTGCCGCCAGGCGCCTTCGTGGCGCGTTATGGCGGCGAGGAATTCGTGGTGGTGTTCCAGGACACGTCGCCTGCCGACGCCGAGAAGCTGTCGCAGCACCTCTGCGCCACCGTGGAGGCGCTGGCGTTCCATGCCAGCTCCAGGCCGGTGACGATCACCATGTCGGGCGGCATCACGCGATTCGACCCCCACGAGGAGGCAATCGACGCGTTCGACCGCGCGGACCGCGCGCTCTACGCTGCGAAACGGGCAGGGCGGAATCGCTGCGTGCTGCTCTGAGTCATAATGGCCCACCTCCGTTTCGAAAAGAGGTGACGCCAGCCCATGCACGCCACGACAGAAAACCGCGCCGGCGCCGATGCGGCAGCCCGGCCCGAGGCCACGGTGGAACGTGGCGACGTGCGCTTTACGGTGCTCACCCCGCGCCTGGTTCGCCTCGAGTGGAACGCCAAGGGGATCTTCCGTGACGGCCGGACGCAGGTGGTCGTGCAGCGCGCCCTCGAGGTGCCTCCCTTCACGCTGAACGAAGACGACCGCTTCATCGAAATCGACACCGGCAAGCTGCGCGTGCGCTACGAGAAGGGTACCGGGCGTTTCGGGGCCGCAAATCTCGCGATCCTCGTCCGGCGCGACGGCGATCCCGTCACCTGGAATCCCGGCGACGCGCAAAAGGCGAACCTCGGCGGCACGTACCGCACACTGGACCGCTACGACGGCGACACCTGGCAGGATGGCAGCAAGCTTCCGCTGGAAGACGGCCTCATCGCGCGAGACGGCTGGCACGTCGTCGACGACACCGACGGCTTCGGCATCGACACGCACGGGTGGGTGACGGAACGGCCGGCGGGCGAGCGCCAGGACCTCTACTTTTTCGGCTACGGCAACGATTACCGCGCCGCGCTCGCGGACTTCGCGGCCATTGCCGGGCCGCAGCCCATCCCCCCACGCTTCGTGTTCGGGTACTGGTGGTCCCGGTACTGGAACTATTCCGACGAGGAGCTGCGCACGCTCGGCGCGCGCTTCGAAAAGGAACGCATTCCGCTCGACGTGCTGGTGCTGGACATGGACTGGCACACCACTCCCGGCCTTTCGCTTCGGCCCGGCCACGAGCACAAGGACGTGTTCGGCGAAGCCTCGGGCTGGACCGGCTACACCTTCAACCGCAGCCTGTTTCCCGATCCGAAGGCCTTCATGCGCTGGGCGCACGGACAGAACCTGCGCATCACGCTGAACCTGCATCCCGCGTCCGGTGTCATGCCGCACGAGGAACGGTACGAGGCGATGGCGAAGGCACTTTCCTGGGACACCTCCACGCAGGCGCCCATTCCGTTCGAAGCTGCCTCGCAGCCATACATGCGCGCGCTGTTCGACACGGTGCTGCGGCCGCTGGAGGCGGAGGGCGTGGATTTCTGGTGGCTCGACTGGCAGCAATGGCCGGAATCGAAAAGTCATCCGGGCCTTTCGAATACCTGGTGGCTCAACCATGTGTTCTTCACCGAGATGGAGCGCGATGGCGACCGTCGCGGGCTCATCTATCACCGCTGGGGCGGTCTCGGTAACCACCGGTATCCCATCGGGTTCTCCGGCGACAGCGTCATCTCCTGGACATCGCTGGCCTACCAGCCCCATTTCACGTCGATGGCGTCGAACGTGCTCTACGGCTACTGGAGCCACGACATCGGCGGACACACCTTCGACAAGAAGATTCCGCGACCGGAGCGCCACCTGGAGCCCGAGTTGTATGCACGCTGGATGCAGCTCGGCGTGTTCAGCCCGGTATTGCGCACGCATTCGGCGAAAGAGGCGAGCCTGCACAAGGAACCGTGGCATTTCGGGCCGCCGTACGGCGATGCCATCTTCGCGGCGATCCGCCTGCGCTACCAGCTTGCCCCCTACATCTACGCCGCGGCCCGGGTTGCCTTCGATACCGGCGTGTCGATCGTGCGGCCCATGTACTACCACTGGCCGGAGCACGAGGAAGCCTATGCCTATCCGGGGCAGTACATGTTCGGGGACGACATCCTCGTGGCGCCGGTCACGGTACCCGCAGGTGCCGACGGCACCGCGCCATTCCCCGTGTGGCTGCCGCCCGGCCTGTGGTACAGCCGCGATGGCGCGGAGTCGTTCGAAGGCGGCAAGGTGTTCTCGCGCTCGTACACGCTCGGCGAGATTCCGATCTTCGTCCGCCCTGGGAGTGTGGTGCCGCTCTATCCGGAAGGACTGCGCGACCTGGCCACACCACCGGACTGCCTCATTCTTCAGGTATTTCCCGGCGAGGAGGGCTGCACGTCGCTGTACGACGACGACGGCACGAGCCAGGGTTACCGCCGCGGCGAGTTCGCGCGTACGCATGTGACGAGTCGGCGCGCCGGGCAGGTGCAGCGCGTGCATGTCGATGCGATGCGCGGCCATTACCGGGGCCGCCCAACCACGCGTTCGTACGTGGTGGAGTTGCTGGACGCCGGTATTCCCGAGAGCGTGGAGGTCAATGGCGAGCCGCTGCCTTACAGCGCCGAACCGAAGCCACGCAGCTGGCTGTTCGACGCGGCATGGCTCTGTATCCGGGTGGACCTCGGACCGGTGCCCGTCGACGAGGTGCAGGATGTCGTGGCGCGCTTTGCGCCGGAGCACGCGCCGCCACCGGGGCTGTTGCACCGCATGCGCCGGGCTGGCGACGCCGTGAAGTATCTGAAGCAGGTGTGGGGCGATATTTCCGCGTTGCCCGACGACGTGGATCTCGCGGGGCAGGCGTCGCGGGTCCTGGCCTACGCGGTAGACGAGGGCGACGATGCGGGCAGGGCGGAACGGTTCGCAGCGGAGGTGAAGCGCTTCGAGGCACGCTACGCCGCGCTGGCCGACAGTGTGGGCGCCACGCCGATCGACGATGCTTTCAAGCGCGGTTTCGCCCAGATGCTGGGCCGCTGACGGTGCGCCGCCGCCTGGCCGTGCTCGTCCTGGCCTTGCTGGCCTTCGCGTCGCATGCGCAGGAGCCGGTCAGGGTCGGTTCGAAGGCGGACAACGAAGGTGCGTTGCTGGGGCAGGTGCTGCTGCAGGTGCTTCGACACGCGGGCGTGCCAGCGGTCGATCGGACGCAGCTTGGTCCTACGTCCATCGTGCGCCGGGCACTGCTGAACGGCGACCTCGACGTCTATCCGGAATACACGGGCAACGCGGCGTTTTTCTTCCATCGTGAGAGCGACCCCGCCTTCCGCGACGCCGCGAAGGCATATGCGCTGGCGTCTTCGCTCGATCTCGCCGCGAACCGTCTGGTGTGGCTGGCGCCCGCGCCAGCCGACAACCACTGGGCCATCGGTGTGCGCGGCGATGTGGCGAAACGGGAAAGCCTGCGCACGCTGCGCGACTTTTCGCGCTGGGTGAACGGTGGCGGCAAGGTGCTGCTGGCCGGCTCCGCGGAATTCGTCGAGAGCGACGCGGCATTGCCGGCGTTCCAGTCCGCGTATGGATTCACGCTGCGCGGCGAGCAGTTGCTCGTGCTCGCCGGGGGCGACACCTCGGCAACGATCAAGGCGGCGGCGGAAGGCATCTCCGGTGTGAATGCGAGCATGGTCTATTCGACGGACGGCGCCATCGCCGTGACGGGGCTCGTGGTGCTGGACGATCCCGCGCACGTTGAAATGGTGTATCAGCCGGCCGCGGTGGTGCGCGAAGAGGTGCTGCGGCGGTATCCGGCGATGCGTGCGCCGCTGGAGGCCGCGTTCCGCCCTCTGACGGTGGAGGTGCTTCGCCGGCTCAATGCGCGCACGCAGATCGACGGCGAGGATGCCGCGAGGGTGGCGAACGATTACCTTCGTTCGCAGGGACTGCTGAAATGAAGGCCAGGCCGGCTTTGCTCATCGATGCCACGGCGTTGCCCGTATGGGTGCTGTCGGTGATCGGTCTGGCCGCGGCATGTCTGCCCGCGTTTCTTCGTATCGCCCCGAACCGGTTGCTCAGCGGCGAAGCGCTCAACCCACACGCATGGTTACTTGCGGGTGGGTGGCTGGCGGTCGTCGTCTGTTCCTTCGTCGCCGTTCCGGCCGCGCGCCGGGCCCTGGTCGCGCTCGCCTGGGCGGGTGTGGTGGGCTTTCCGTTGCTGGCCGGCCTGGACGCGCGGGACGTGCTCACCCATGCCAGTCCGTTCACACGGGTGCAGCTCGGTGCGGGCTTCTGGCTTGGCTGGCTCGCCGCCGCCTTGTTGCTGCTCGATCGCCTCCGCGGCATGCGCAGGGCATGGCAGGCTGGCACGTGGATTGCCGCGCTCGCGGCGATCGTCGTCGCATCCATGACCGGCGCGTTCGACGGCCTTTCGCTCGTGCGCGAATGGCAGGCCCAGCGTGCGCCGTTCGCCGCCGCGCTGAGCGAACATCTCCGCCTGGCCGCGGCCACGCTCGTTCTGGCCCTGGCGTGCGGCGCGCCGCTGGGTTGGTGGGTGTGGCGCACGGGCCGCGCGAATGGCGCGCTGGTGGGCGCGCTCGCCTTCCTGCAGACGGTGCCGTCGCTGGCCCTGTTCGCCCTGCTCATCGCACCGTTCGCCTGGCTTGCCCATGCCTGGCCCGCGTTGGGCGCGCTAGGCTTCGGCGGCACTGGCGCCGCACCCGCGATATTCGCCCTGCTGCTGTACGCCTTGCTGCCGGTGGTGCGCTACACCGTCGCTGGCCTGGACGCCGTACCGGACGACGCACGCGAAGCGGCGCGCGGTCTTGGCATGAGCCGCGCGCAACTGTTGTGGAGCGTGCAATTGCCCTTGGGGTGGCCGGTGCTGCTCGCCGGGGTGCGCATTGTCGCGGTGCAGACGATCGGTCTTGCGGCGGTCGCCGCGCTGATCGGCGCGGGCGGGCTCGGCCGCTTCGTTTTCCTCGGCATCGGGCAGGGCGCGATGGACATGGTGTTGCTGGGCACGCTCGCAATCATCGTGTTGGCGCTTGCCGTCGACCTTCTCTTCCAGGGGTTGCTGGCCCTTACGGAGCATCGCGCATGATCGAATTCGACCACGTCCACAAGCGCTTCGGCGGCCATGTCGTGATCGACGACCTCTCGTTGCGCATCGGGAGCGGCGAATTCTTCGTACTCGTGGGCCCCTCGGGTTCCGGCAAGTCCACCCTGCTGCGCACGGTGAACCGCCTGGTCCCCATCGACGCCGGACAGGTGCGCATCGACGGCGAGGACGTGGCGACGCGCGATGTGGAAATCCTGCGCCGGGGTATCGGTTACGCGATCCAGTCGGTGGGTTTGTTCCCGCATCGCACTGTGGCCGAGAACATCGCGACGGTGCCGCGCCTGTTGCACTGGCCCGAACACGAGATTCGGGCACGAACCACTGAGTTGCTCGCGCTACTGCGTCTGGACGAACCGGGCATGGAGGCGCGTTACCCGCACACGTTGTCGGGCGGACAGCAGCAGCGCGTCGGCGTGGCCAGGGCGCTCGCGGCGAGGCCGCGCATCGTGCTGATGGACGAACCGTTCGGTGCACTCGACCCGCTCACGCGCGAATCGCTCCAGGCCAGCCTGAAGGCGATCCAGCGCGATACCGGCACCACGATCCTGTTCGTCACGCACGACATGGACGAGGCGTTCGGCCTGGGCGATCGCGTCGGGTTGATGCTCGACGGGGGCCTCGTGCAGGTGGGCTCGCCGCTGGAACTGCTGCATGCGCCGGCGGACGACCGCGTGCGCGACTTCGTGGGCGGCGCGCGCGCGCGTCTGCGTGAGCTGGCCATCCGCACCGTCGGCGACAACATGCGTCGTGGCGAGCACGCGGACGGCGACCCCGTCGATGCCGCTGCCTCGTTGCAGGACGCGCTTGCCGCCATGCTCGCGCAGGGGCGCGACCGCCTTCCCGTGCAGGCGCATGACGAGAGGGTGGGCGCGATCGTGTTGGCCGATCTCGTGAGCCGGCGCGCGTGAGGGTTGCCGTTTCACTGGCGCTGCTCGTCGCGCTCCTCGTGGTGTTGCCGCACTCGGCCGCATGGTTCCACGCGTGGCAGCCGGAGGTGTCGCATCCGCTGTACTCGCGTCATTCGTTCTTCGCGCTGACACTTTCGCATGTGGGCCTCGTCGTGGCGGCCACGTCGGTCGCGGTGGCGGTGGGTCTGGGGCTCGGCATCGTGGCCACCCGGCCGGCAGGCCGTGCGTTGCTTCCCACGGTGCGCGCGGTTGCCGTGATCGGCCAGACGGTGCCGCCCGTGGCGGTGCTGGCCATTGCGGTGCCGCTGCTCGGCTTTGGCGCGGCGCCCACGTTGCTGGCGCTGGCGCTGTATGGGGTGCTGCCCGTGCTGGGCCAGACGGTGGCGGGACTCGACCAGGTGCCGAAACCCGTGTTGCACGCGGCCGACGGCATGGGCTACGGCCGCTGGCGACGCCTGCTCGAAGTGGAATTGCCGTTGGCTGCGGGCCCCATCATGGCCGGTGTGCGTCTGTCGGCCATCGTCGGTGTCGGCACCGCCACCATCGGTTCCGCGGTGGGCGCGACGACGCTCGGCTCACCCATCGTCGAAGGACTGGTAGGAAACAACGCCGCTTATGTCGTGCAGGGCGCCCTGCTCGTGGGCGCCCTGGCGTTGACGGTGGACGCGGCCCTCGCGGCACTCGAACGGCGAATCCGCCGGGCACCCCGAGAACATCGGTAGGAGCCGCCATGGCGGCTCCTACACGTTGCCGCGCGGGCTGTTACCAGATGCGAACGCGCTGCTTCGGGTCGAGGTACAGCTTCTGCCCCGGCTTCGGCTGGAACGCGTCATACCAGGGATCGAGGTTGCGTACCGTCTGCGCGCGGAACTCGCCCGGCGCATGGCCATCGCCGATCACCTGCTGACGGAGCGCGGCATCGCGCGTCTTCGTGCGCCACGATTGCGCGAAGGCGAGGAAGAAGCGCTGGTCGCCGGTGAGCCCGTCGATGACCGGAGCCGGCTTGCCACCCAGGCTTTCCTTGTATGCGGCATAGGCGATGGCGAGGCCCGAGACGTCGGCGATATTCTCGCCCAGCGTCTGCTGGCCGTTGATGTGCAGGCCGGGTAGCGCTTCGTACTGGTTGAACTGCTCCACCAGCCGCTGGCCGGCTTCCTTGAAGTGCTTCTCGTCGGCTGGGGTCCACCAGTTGGCGAGACGGCCCTGCGCGTCGAACTCCGCGCCGGTGTTGTCGAAGCTGTGACTGATCTCGTGGCCGATCACCGCACCGATCGAGCCGTAGTTGGCCGCCGGGTCCGCCTTCGGGTCGAAGAACGGGGCCTCCAGGATCGCGGCCGGGAAGTTGAGCGCGTTCTGCAGCGGCAGGTTCACGGCGTTCACCGTCTGCGGCGTCATCCACCATTCGTCGCGGTCCACCGGCTTGCCCAGCTTGGCGACCTGATGCCGGTATTCGGCAAGTTCGGCGCGCTGGTGGTTGCCGAGCGGATCGTCCGGACGAACCTCCAGCCCGGAATAGTCGCGCCAGGTGTCGGGATACCCGACGCCCACCTTGATGGTGGCGATCTTCGCTTTCGCCTTCTGCTTCGTGCCTGCCGACATCCAGTCGAGCGTGTCGACGCGCTCGTCGAACGCCTTCAGGATGTTCTTCACCATGTCCTGCACTTCCGTGCGGGACGACGCGGGGAAGTACTTCTTCACGTAGATCTGGCCCACGGCGTCGCCGAGGTCGACGTTCACGCGGCTCACGCCTCGCTTCCAGCGGTCGCGCTGCTTCGGCGTGCCGGTGAGCGTCTTGCCGTAGAAGCCGAACGCGAGGTTGTCGTAGGCCTTCGGCAGCAGGCCCGAGGCGTTCTCGTTGATGGTATGGAAGCGCAGCCAGGCCTTCCAGGTGTCCAGGGGCTCGCTGGCGACAAGGGCGGCGAACTTCGTGACGGTGGACGGCTGCCACACGATGAAGGTGGGCTGGTCGTCGAGACCGGCGGCCTTGAAGTAGGCGTTCCAGTCGATGCCGGGAGCCTTCGTGGCGAAGCTGGTGCGCGGCCACGGATTGTTCGCCTTGTGGATGTCCTCGCTTTCCACGATCGACAGCTGCGCCTGGGCCAGCTTCGTTTCCAGCGCCACGATGGTTTTCGCCTTCGCCGCCGCATCGGGCGTACCGGCCTCGCTGAGAATGGCCTGCACATACGCCTGGTACTTCGTGCGCGCTTCGACCATGTCCTTGTCGTTCTTGAGGTAGTAATCGCGGTTGGGCATGCCCAGGCCGCCCTGCAGGAGGTAGGGGACATTCCTGGAGGGATCTTCCAGCCCCTGCGCGACGAAGAGTCCGAGCAGGTGCTCGGTGTCGAGGTTGGTCGCGTTGATGGGATCCACGTCGGCCCGCAGCTGCGCGCCGAGCGCGGTGGAAAGCGCGCCCTTGTCCTTGATGGCGTCGATCTTCGCCAGGGCCGGCTTCAACGGCTCCAGGCCGGCCTTCTCGATGGCGGCCTCGTCCATGTACGCCTTGTAGTAGTCGGCGATCAGACGCTCGTTGCTGCCGGCGGCCGGATTGCCTTCGCCGGCCGCCTTGATGAGTTCGGCGTTCCGCTTCTCGGCCTTCTGGAAGACCTCGAGGAACACCCCGGTACTGGCCCGGTCGGCCGGAATCTCGGCCGTCTTCTTCCACGTGCCGTTGGCGTAGCCGTCGAAGTCGTCGCCGGGCTGCACCGAGTGGTCGATGCCCTTCAGGTCGATGCCCGACGGCTGCGCCGCGAGGGCGCCGGTGGAAGCGAGCCCGCAGGCGATCGAGGCGGCTAGGAGCCGGTGGATGGTGGCCATGGAAGGTGCCCTTCGTGATTGGTATGCACACGATAGTCGCCGTCGCGGGCGTTGTGTGCATGACCGATGGACTAGGGATGCGGGGAATACGGCCAGGAGAACGCCTGCCGGCGATGTGCCCTAATGGTCTTGGCCCCGCAATGGGGCCACTACCAGGGCGGGCCGCGGGGCGCCCCGGCTCGCCCGACCATCCTTGGCAGATCTTTAGGGAGATCTATATGAACGCACGCTTCGAACTCACCGGTCCGCAGACCGATATCGCCAGTTATCCGACCTGGGCACAGGACATGGTCGCCTCCTGTGAGGATGCTCGCCGCGGTATCGTCAGCCACGAGATGTGGACGGCCATGTGTGCCGCCACGCTCGACCGGCAGACCACCCGAAACTTCATGGTCGGGGTGTGGCCCGTCATCGAGCGGTTTCCGGGTTACATGTCGCACAGCCTGCTGAAGACCCGCTTCGGCCGCAGTCCGGGCGACGACCTGGCCCGGCGCTGGCTGGTACGCAACATCCGAGTGGAGCAGAACCACGCGGAGTACTGGCTGAACTGGGCGGAGAGCGCGGGTGTGCCACGGGCCGAAGTACTGGCCGCGGAGCCGCCCAAAGGCACCCAGGCGCTTGCCGACTGGTGCGAGGAGGTGAGCCGTAACGATTCGCTGGCCGCCGGCATCGCCGCGACCAATTATGCGGTGGAAGGGGCGACCGGGGACTGGTCGCAAATCGTTTACGAAAGCACAACCTATGCCGAAAGCCTGCCGATTTCCGGCCGGAAAGCAGGTCTTCGTTGGCTTCAGCTGCACGCCGCCTACGACGATACGCATCCCTGGGAGGCGCTGGAAATCGTGTGCACCTTGCTGGGCGGGAACCCCCCTGTGGACCAGGTGGAGCACATAAGGGAGTGTGTACGCCGCAGTTATGTAAGCATGAGCATCACCCTCGACCGCTGCATGGACGCGACCGCCATGGTGCGCAAGTGGAACGAGGCGGCTGCGTGACTCGCAAGTTGTCCGACAACTAGCGCACTATCGGTGAGGTTTTCTTGATTTGAGGGTCCGATGCGGTCAGAGGCCAGTCACCAGCAACTCCTGTCGCGACGCCTGAGGCCCCTGGCCTACGCGCTCGTGGCGGTCGTGGGGCTGATCCTCACCCTGACCTGGGCCGCGATGCAGACGCAGGTCACTCTCGCCGGTTTCCTCAACGGCGAGAGTCTGTGGTCGAAAGCCCAGAAGCAGGCCGTCATCGACCTGGACGCCTATGCCGCCCACGGGCGGCCCGAGGACCTCGCCGGGTTCCGGCGGAACTATGCGGTGCTGCTGGCCGACCGGCAGGCGCGCGACGCCATCGCCAGCGGCCGCTTTTCCCACGCCGCCGTGGAAAGCGACTTCGCTCGCGGCGGGGTGATCCCCGAGGCCATTCCAGGCATGGTGTTCATCTTTCAGTATTTTTCCGGCATGCCCTACGTGCGTGAGGCCGTGGCGGAGTGGCGTTCGGTCGACGACAGCCTGCTGGAATTGAACCGCATCGCCGAGCGCCTGGAGCAGGGGTACGCCTCCGGTACCCTCGACCCCGGGGCGGCCGCCAGCGAGCGGGTGCGGATCGCCGCACTCAACAATTACATCGAACCGCGCGCCAAGGCCTTCTCGCTGGACATCGCCAACGGGGCCTCATGGCTGGGGCGCGTGCTGTTTTTCCTGGTGCTGTGCGTGGCGGCCGTCGCCTCGCTGCTGTGGCTGCGCCTGGCACAGCACATCCTCGCGGGCATCCGTGGCACGGAGGAGCGCTACAGCCTGCTGTTCGACAGCGCGGCCGACGCCATCTTCCTGGTGGACCAGGAAACCGGCCGCATCCTCGACGCGAACGACCGGGCCGCGGCGTGGCTGGGCTGCACGCGCGGCGAGCTGACAGGGGTGGAACTGTCCAGCCTGTTTGCGGATGGATCGCCGGAGGCGGGCGAGGGCCTGCTGCGCGGGCCCGACGGCAGCACCCGGCCGGTAGAAACCCAAAGCAGCCTGGTGGCGTGGGGCGAGCGGCAAGTCTCGCAGGCCATCGTGCGCGACATCTCCGATCGCGTGGCCATGGAACAGGAGCGCAAGATCGCCGCCGAGGCGCTGGCCAGCATTGCCGAGGGTGTGATCATCGCGGACGCCGAGCGGCGCGTGACCACGGCGAATGCCGCACATGCCAAGCTCACCGGCTTCCCGGCGCAGGCGTTGCGCCGCACGCGCTTCGACGCCACCCGCACGCTGCCCGACGGGCGGCCGTTGCCGCAGTCGCTCTGGGACGACATCGCCGCCGGCGACAACTGGTTGGGCGAGGTGGAAAGTCGCAGGGCCGACGGCAGCACCTATCCCGAACTCATGAGCATCAGCACCATCCGCGACCGCGAGGGGCGCCCCCAGCACTATGTGGCGGTGGTTTCCGATATCACGGCGCGCAAGGCCGACCGCCAGCGCCTGCAGCATCTGGCCACGCACGATCCACTCACCGGGCTCGTCACGCGGTCGGAATTCGAACGGCGCTGCGCCGAGGCGATCACCCGCGCGGCGCACGAGCGCGGCGCGGTGGCGGTGTTGTTCGTCGACCTGGACGCCTTCAAGGTGGTGAACGATAGCTACAGCCACGCGATCGGCGACGCCTTGCTGATGCGCGTGGCGGAGCGCATTCGCGCGCAGCTGGCGCCGCACGACGTGGCCGGGCGTATCGGCGGCGACGAATTCACGGTGCTGCTTGCCGACCTGCGCTCGCGCGAAGAGGCCCTGCTGGTAGCGGAGGCCATGCTGGCGGCCTTGGCGCGCCCCTTCGACCTGGGCGACTACGAACTCTTCGTCAGCGCGAGCATCGGCATCGCCGGATATCCGCTGGATGGCAACGATGCGGTCACGCTCATCGCCAACGCCGACGCCGCCATGTACGTGGCCAAGACCGAAGAGCGCAACGCGCTTCGCTTCTACACGCCGAAAATGCATGCGGATGCGCGGCGCCGGCTCAAGCTCGCCTCGGAACTGCGCCAGGCGCTGGCGCGCAACGAATTCCATCTCGTGTACCAGCCCAGCGTGGAAATGAAGAGCGGCCGCATCGTCGCCGTCGAGGCGCTGATCCGCTGGCGCCACCCGGAACGCGGCCTGATCGCGCCGGACGAATTCATCCCCATCGCGGAAAACCTGGGCCTCATTCGCCAGATCGACCAGTGGGTGCTGGAGAACGCGTCGCGGCAGCTCGCAGCCTGGGACGAGGCGCGGCTGCCCGCCTTGCGCATGGCCGTGAACGTATCGGCAGGTTCCTTCGGCCACCCCGACTTTCTGCAAGGTATCGGTCAGGCGCTGCGCGACAGCGGCATTCCGCCGGATCGCCTGCTGGTGGAGCTGACGGAAAGCGCCATCCTGCGTCTGGGCGACGACACCCATCGCGCCATGCAGACCTTGCACAACCTCGGTGTAGCCGTCGCCATCGACGACTTCGGCACGGGTTACTCGTCGCTTGCCTATCTCAAGCTGCCGGCGGTGGCCTACCTGAAGATCGATCGGTCCTTCGTCACCGGGCTGCCGACGAATCCCAACGACGTGGCGATCACCGAGGCCATGGTGGCCATTGCGCGCAGCCTGGAACTGCACACCATTGCGGAAGGCATCGAGACGGAAGGCCAGCACGATTTCCTGCTTCGCGCCGGCTGCCAGGAAGGTCAGGGATTCCTCTACTCGCAACCGCTGCCGCCCGACGAGATCGAACGGCTGCTGGCGCCGAAAACGACACGCGGCAAGCGCCTGTCGCTGGTGCCGCCCAGGCGGGCCTGAGCGGCATCGGGATCAGATCGTGGCGAACACCGCGCGCGCGGCCGCGATCGTGGCGTCGATCTCCGCATCGCCATGCGCGCTCGACATGAAGCCGGCTTCGAAGGCGGAAGGGGCGAGATAGACCCCGCGCTCGAGCATGCCGTGGAAGAACCGGTTGAACCGTGTCACGTCGGCGGCCGTGGCCTGCGCATAGCTCTCCACGGTGTCGTCCGTGAAGAACAGGCCGAACATCGCGCCGACCCGGTTCACGCTGAAGGGGATCCCGGCGTCGCGTGCGGTGCCCAGAAGGCCGTCAGTGAGCCGAATCGTGCGAGCCGCGAGATCGTCGTGGAAGCCCGGGGCCTGGATGAGCCGCAGCATCGCCAGCCCTGCCGCCATCGCCACCGGGTTTCCCGACAGGGTGCCGGCCTGATAGATCGGTCCGGCCGGCGCCACCTGTTCCATGAGGTCGCGGCGGCCGCCATAGGCGCCGACCGGCATGCCGCCGCCGATGATCTTGCCGAAGCAGGTGAGGTCGGGGGTGATGCCGTAATGCGCCTGCGCACCGCCCAGCGCGACGCGGAACCCGGTCATCACCTCGTCGAAGATCAGCAGCGCGCCATGCTCCGTGCAAAGCTCGCGCAGTGCCTGCAGGTAGCCGTCCTTGGGCGGGATGCAGTTCATGTTGCCGGCGACGGGCTCGATGATCAGGCCGGCGATGTCCTTGCCTTCCAGGGCGAACAACGCGCGTGCCGCATCGATGTCGTTGTAGGGCAGGGTCAGCGTCAGGTCGGCCGAGGCCTTGGGCACGCCTGGCGAGGTGGGCACGCCGAACGTGAGGGCGCCCGAGCCGGCCTTCACCAGGAAGCTGTCGCCATGGCCGTGGTAGCAACCCTCGAACTTCACGATCTTGCTGCGGCCCGTTGCGCCGCGGGCCAGGCGAATGGCCGACATCGTGGCCTCGGTGCCGGAGTTCACCATGCGCACCATCTCGACCGACGGCACGATCGCAACGATCGTCTCGGCCATGGTGACTTCGTCCGCGCAGGGCGTGCCGAACGAGAGGCCGTCGCGCACCGCACGCTCCACCGCCTCGCGAACGGCGGGATGGTTGTGGCCCACGATCATCGGGCCCCACGAGCCCACGTAGTCGATGTAGCGATTGCCTTCGACGTCCCACAGGCAGGCGCCATCCGCGCGCGCGGTGAAGAAGGGCTCGCCGCCCACCGACTTGAAAGCGCGCACCGGCGAGTTCACGCCACCGGGCAGCAGCTGACGGGCGCGGGCGAAGAGTTCGTGGTTCGTGGTCATCGAATGAGTCCTGGTTCGAAAAGGTCGGCGAAACGACGCGTCGCCGTCTGGATGTCCGGGGCGGCGAAAATGGCGGAAACCACGGCCAGGTAATCGGCGCCGGCATCGATCAGCACCCGCGCATTGTCGACGGTGATGCCGCCGATCGCCACGATCGGGAGCCCCAGGGCCTTCGCCTGCGTCAATACGTCATGGGGAGCGACGGGCGCATGCGGTTTCGTGGGAGAGGGGTACATCGCACCGAAGGCGAGGTAATCCGCACCTTCGCTTTGCAGTTGGCGTGCGCGCTCGATGGAGCCGTAGCAGGACACCCCGATGATGGCCTCGGGCCCCAGCGCTGCCCGCGCCTCGGCAATGGAAACGTCCTCCCGTCCGAGATGCACGCCACCCCCCGTATCACGGGCCAGTGCGACATCGTCGTTGACGATGAACGGCACGTCGTAGCGGGCGCAGATCCGGGAGATCTCGTCCGCTTCCGCGCGGCGGCGCTCCGCGTCGGCGGTCTTGTCGCGGTACTGCAAGAGGCGAGCACCGCCGGCGAGGGCGGCCTCCACCGCGGCGAACAGGTCGTCGCGGGGCCCATCGGTGATGGCGTAAATGCCCTTGCCCGAGAGTGGGGACCGGATGAGCGTCGTCATGGTGTTCCTTGGGTTTGAGCGCGGGGGGTGACAGAATGAGGGACTATCCGCACGTTGACTACACGCAAAGCCATGAGCCAGAGCACTGAAACAACCCTTCGCAAATGGATGTGTGTCGTTTGCGGCTTCATCTACGATGAAGCCCTGGGGCTGCCGGACGAGGGCATCGAGCCGGGCACCCGCTGGGAAGACATCCCGGATACCTGGACCTGCCCGGATTGCGGCGTGACCAAGGACGACTTCGAAATGGTCGAACTCGACTGACGCGAAGTCGAGATGGGGCGGACACGATTTCGCCCCAATTCGCCAGCGTTTGCGCAGGAAAACCTGCTTCCATGGTGCCAGGCCACGCAATGTGGCCATTAGCGGAGGAAGCGGTCATGCAGCGATTCATTCCCTTCGACGACCAGTGGGACGAGCTGGCCGGCATCGATCCGGCGCAACTCGTTCCGTACCACGTGGGCGTGCCCTGCGAGCACGGGCTGTCGGCGGATCAGCGCACGGGACCCGGCTCGCCGTCCACGGCGAGCGGCTCGCCCAGCTTCAGGCCCAGCTTTCCCGCGGTGCCGGCCACCAGTTCCAGGACGTAACGGGCGTTCCCGTCGCTGGGATAGATGGCGCACGGATCGGCCTTGCACGGCTGCGCGTTGAGCTGCATCGAGACCAGCTTGCGATCCTTGTCGAAGTAGAGGATGTCGAGCGGGATGAGGGTGTTTTTCATCCAGAACGCCCGGGGTTCGTCGTCGGCGAAGATGAAGAGCATGCTGTGGTCGGGGGCCATCGATGGCCTGTTCATCAGCCCCAGCTCGCGCGATGCGTCGTCGGTGGCGAATTCGGTGGAGAAACGCTTTCCGTGCAGCGTCACGGAGGGCTCGGTGGCGGCGTGGGCACCGAGGGAGAGCACCAGCAGGGCCGGAAGGATCCACTTCGACATCGTTTGACCTTATTAGTGTGGAGAGGCTCAGTGGAGTCTACCGCGCACCGATTTGCCGAAAAGATGTCGAGACCCCCTTCACACCGACGCGGGCTAGGCCTATACTTTCAATCCCTCGCGACGAAAGCCTCCCATGCGAGGGGTCTCCGGCTCCACCAACCACCTCGAAAAAAAGCATCACGAGGGTGTTGACGGACAGGAAAAACGATATAGAATGGGCGGCTCACCTCGGGACGAAATGTTCAGAGGGTGATCTCGGAAGAGGTCGCAAGTGATTGATCTTTGACAGTGTGCGCAGGTGAATTGTGTGGACGCCTTGCGGTGGACTGAACGTAGTCAACCAAATGCAAGTGTCCCACTAGAAAGAAGTCAGCAATGAGTTTTTTCTTGTTGGGGTTAAGCACTTCAGAAAGATAGATCATCTTCGGATGGTCGAAAACTTAAGTGAAGAGTTTGATCCTGGCTCAGATTGAACGCTGGCGGCATGCTTAACACATGCAAGTCGAACGGCAGCACAGCAGAGCTTGCTCTGTGGGTGGCGAGTGGCGGACGGGTGAGTAATGCATCGGGACCTACCCAGACGTGGGGGATAACGTAGGGAAACTTACGCTAATACCGCATACGTCCTACGGGAGAAAGCGGGGGACCTTTTAGGCCTCGCGCGGTTGGATGGACCGATGTGCGATTAGCTTGTTGGTGAGGTAACGGCTCACCAAGGCGACGATCGCTAGCTGGTCTGAGAGGATGATCAGCCACACTGGGACTGAGACACGGCCCAGACTCCTACGGGAGGCAGCAGTGGGGAATATTGGACAATGGGCGCAAGCCTGATCCAGCAATGCCGCGTGTGTGAAGAAGGCCTTCGGGTTGTAAAGCACTTTTATCAGGAGCGAAATCTGCAGGGCTAATACCCATGCAGTCTGACGGTACCTGAGGAATAAGCACCGGCTAACTCCGTGCCAGCAGCCGCGGTAATACGGAGGGTGCAAGCGTTAATCGGAATTACTGGGCGTAAAGCGTGCGTAGGCGGTTGGTTAAGTCTGCTGTGAAAGCCCCGGGCTCAACCTGGGAATGGCAGTGGATACTGGCTAGCTAGAGTGTGATAGAGGATGGTGGAATTCCCGGTGTAGCGGTGAAATGCGTAGAGATCGGGAGGAACATCAGTGGCGAAGGCGGCCATCTGGATCAACACTGACGCTGAGGCACGAAA
>Ga0065165_1000654_pt1 | contig 50027 bp, 53 predicted proteins | sample AraplaMF_Cvi_mMF_FD_63813 | JGI IMG/M metagenome (GOLD analysis project Ga0065165, IMG submission 63813) | Arabidopsis root microbial communities from the University of North Carolina, USA - plate scrape MF_Cvi_mMF (version 2) (version 3) | ecosystem: Host-associated > Plants > Roots >...
TGATCGGGTTGAAGCCGCCGTTCATGTCGCCATAGAGCGTGGCGTAGCCGACCGACATTTCCGACTTGTTGCCGGTCGTCACCACCATCAGCCCGGTCTTGTTGGAGATCGCCATCAGCAACGTGCCGCGGGTGCGGGCCTGGAGGTTTTCCTCGGTGATGTCAGGCGGCAGGTTCTTGAAGATGCCGGACAGAATGGTCTCGAAGCCGGTGACGGCTTCCGCGATCGGCAGCACTTCGTAGCGGATGCCGAGATGGCCGGCGAGCTCGCCCGCATCCGCGATCGAGTGAGCGGCAGTGTAGTGATAGGGCAGCATCACGCCGTGCACTTGGTCGGCACCGAGCGCATCGACCGCGATGGCCGCGCACAGCGCGGAATCGATGCCGCCGGAGATGCCGAGCAGCACACCGGGAAAGCCGTTCTTGCCGACGTAGTCGCGCAGGCCCAGCACGCAGGCGGCGTAGTCGGCCTTGTCGCCTTCCAGCTGCTCGGCGATCGGACCTGCACAGCGCCAGTCGTCGCCGTTCCGGGTGAAGCGTAGCGTCGTGACGCTCTCGGCGAACGCCGGCAATTGCGCCGCCAGCGACAGATCGCCATTGAGCGCAAAGGAGGCGCCGTCGAACACCAGCTCGTCCTGGCCGCAGACCTGGTTGAGATAGACCAGCGGCAGGCCGCTCTCGGTGACGCGTGCCACCGCGACCGACAGGCGGACATCGCTCTTGTCGCGGGCGTAAGGCGAGCCGTTCGGCACCAGGATGATCTCCGCGCCGGTCTCGGCCAGCGTCTCGACCACGTTCTCGTAGTCCTCGGACTCTTCCAGCCAGATGTCCTCGCAGATCGGCACGCCGATACGGACGCCGCGCACGGTCACGGGGCCCGCGGCAGGGCCGCGCGCAAACAGCCGCTTCTCGTCGAACACGCCGTAATTCGGCAGATTGCATTTGAAGCGCAACGCGGCGATGCGGCCGCCGTCGAGCAGCGCACAGGCATTATAGAGCCTGTCCTCCTCCAGCCATGGTGTGCCGACCAGCATCGCCGGCCCGCCATCGGCGGTCTCGCGGGCGAGGCTTTCGATCGCGGCACGGCAGGCGGCCTGGAAGGCCGGCTTCTGCACCAGATCTTCCGGCGGATAGCCGGTGATGAACAATTCCGGAAACAGCACGAGATCGGCGCCGTCGGACCTGGCCCGCGCGCGCGCAGCCCGGGCCTTGGCGGCATTGCCCTCGATATCGCCCATGGTCGGATTGAGCTGGGCGAGCGCGACCGCGAATGTGGTGAGACGTTCGGTCATGGCCGCCCCGTCCAGCTAGAGAAACCCCAATCGCTCGATGAGGGCGATGATCCAGAACGCGCCGGCCATCAGCAGCGCCACACCGACTGCGGCCGAGCCCATGTCCTTGACCCGCCCGATCTGCTTGTCGTGATCCATGGTCAGGCGGTCGGCGAGCTTCTCGATCGCGGTGTTGAGCAGCTCGACCGTCAGCACGAACGCAACCGAACAGACCAGCTCGACCGCGCGCATCGCCGTCGCACCGATGAACCAGGCCAGCGGCACCGACAGGATGAGCGCAAAGATCTCCTCGCGGACAGCCTGCTCCGACCTGAACGCAAAGGCCAGACCGTTGCGGGAGTTGATCGTGGCCTTCCAGATCCGCAGCAAGATCCTAGAGCCCCGCTGCGGCCGGCATCGGCCTGGCCTTGCCGGCGCGTTCCTGCTTGAGCAGCTCGGCGATCAGGAAAGCCATGTCGATGGATTGCTCGGCGTTGAGGCGGGGATCGCAGACCGTGTGGTAGCGGTCGTTGAGATCCTCGTCGGTGATCGCGCGGGCGCCGCCGATGCACTCGGTGACGTCCTGGCCGGTCATCTCCAGGTGCACGCCGCCGGCATGGGTGCCTTCGGCAGCATGGATCGTGAAGAACGACTTCACCTCCGACAGCACGCGGTCGAACGGCCGCGTCTTGTAGCCCGATGTCGAAGTGATGGTGTTGCCGTGCATGGGATCGCACGACCAGACCACCACCTTGCCCTCGCGCTTCACGGCGCGGATCATGTTCGGCAGGTGCTCGCCGACCTTGTCCGAGCCGAAGCGGCCGATCAGCGTCAGCCGGCCCGGCTCGTTGTCGGGGTTGAGCACGTCGATCAGCTTCAACAGCTCGTCGGGCTTGAGCGACGGGCCGCACTTCAGGCCGATCGGGTTCTTGATGCCGCGGAAATATTCGATGTGGCCGTGATCGAGCTGGCGGGTGCGGTCGCCGATCCAGATCATGTGGCCCGAGGTCGCGTACCAGTCGCCAGTGGTCGAGTCGACGCGGGTCATGGCCTGCTCGTAGCCGAGCAGCAGCGCCTCGTGGCTGGTGTAGAAATCGGTGGCGCGCAGCTCGGGATGGCTCTCCAGATCAAGGCCGCAGGCGCGCATGAAGTTGAGCGCGTCCGAGATTCGGTCGGCCAATTCCTTGTAGCGGCGGGACTGCGGTGAGTCCTTGAGGAAGCCGAGCATCCATTCATGCACGCTGCCGAGATTGGCGTAGCCACCGGTGGCGAACGCGCGGAGCAGGTTCAGCGTCGCGGCCGACTGGCGATAGGCCATCAGTTGGCGCTGCGGATCCGGCACGCGGGCTTCTTTGGTGAAGGCGATGTCATTGACGATGTCGCCGCGATAGCTCGGCAGCTCCACGCCGTTGATCTTCTCGGTCGGCGATGACCGCGGCTTGGCGAACTGGCCGGCGATGCGGCCGACCTTCACCACGGGGACCGCGCCGGCATAGGTCAGCACCACCGCCATCTGGAGCAGCACGCGGAAGAAGTCGCGGATGTTGTTGGCGCCGTGCTCGGCAAAGCTCTCGGCGCAATCGCCGCCCTGGAGCAGGAAGGCTTCGCCGGCCGCAACGCGCGCCAAGGCCTTTTTCAGGTTGCGCGCCTCGCCCGCGAACACCAGCGGCGGAAAGGTCGCAAGCTGCGCCTCGACGTCGGCCAAAGCCTTGGCGTCGGGATAATCGGGCACCTGGAGCACCGGCTTGCTGCGCCAGGACTCGGGCGTCCACCGCTCGGACATCGCAATCTCTCCGTGAAGCAAAAAGCACAACCTGATCTGTGGGTTGCGAGGGCCGCCTTATACACAGGCTCATCCCCGGCCGCCAGTTGTAAATCCATTTCGCACTGCAAACCCTTGCGGCGAAAGCCAAATTCGCATTTGCTGGGGAAGCTTGAGGAAACTGGCAGGACAGCTTCTGCCCATGGACGCGGCACGCGACGACGTTTTCATCGACGAGATCAGCTTCCCGGCGACCGACGGGTATGCGCTGAGCGGTACACTATTCCTGCCGCGCGGCGCCAAGCGGAATGCCGTCCTGATCAACTCGGCGACCGCCGTTCCGCGAAAAATCTATCGCGGCTTTGCCTCCTATCTCGCGCATCGCGGCTGCGCCGTCCTCACCTACGACTATCGCGGCATCGGCGATTCCCGGCTGCCGGCGATGGTCGGCTACAACCAGCCGAAATCGCTGGTCGGGTTCAAGGCCTCGATGTCGGACTGGGCCGCGCAAGACGTCACCGCCGCGGTGAGCTGGATGCGCGAGCGCTACACCGCCCTGCCGCTGGCCTATGTCGGCCACTCCTTCGGCGGCCAGGCGCTCGGGCTGATCGCCAACAACACCGACATCGCGCGCGCCGCGCTCGTCGCCGCGCAGGCCGCGACCTGGCGGCTGATGACCTCGCCGGAGAAATACCGCGTCTTCGCCTTCATGAATTTCGTCGGCGTGCCGCTGGCCCACGCGTTCGGCTACGCGCCGGGCTGGGCCGGCATCGGCGAGGATCTGCCCAAGGGCGTCTTCCTGCAATGGGCCGAGTGGGTGTCGAGCCCGCGCTATCTCTTCGATTCAAAACTGCCGGCGCTCGACAACTTCGCGAAGTTCAAGGGCGAGCTGCGCGCGCTCTGCTTCTCCGACGATCCCTGGGCGACGCACCCGGCCGTCGCGTTGCTCACTGAAGGATTCACCGCGGCCAAGCCGGAGGTGCTGACCGTGAAGCCCTCCGACGTCGGCGCCAAGGCCATCGGCCATTTCGGCTTCTTCCGCCCCGAGCACCGCGGCACGCTGTGGCGCGGGGTTGCGGAATGGATCCAGGGGGAGTGAGAATGGAGTGTGAAAGGCGCGGACCGACACATGCTGCTTCTCGGCGTGAAGCAGACCCACAAAATGCTCTGGCATTTCGTCTTGCGACCTCGGACGAACGTCCGCACTAGCCGATGGCTGATTGCTCGGCATCACGGCTCACCCGCGCCAAATGAATGATGAGTATATGAGCATGCCAACCTGATCTTCGGCGCTGCAAGCACCGAAGATCAGGTCGGAGCGATGGTCGAAGGAAATCAGGCGACCTGCCGGTGCCTCAGTTGCTCGAGAACCGGGAAGACGGCCGAAGGCTCGGGGCGCCGCGTGTAATCGGCGTTCACCTCGGCGTAAGCGATCGTGCCATCCTGCGCGATGACATAACGGGCGGGCATCGGCAGGGTCCAACTGTCCTCGCCGTTGAACTGCGGCAGGTCGGCGCCGAGGGACTTGTGGGCGACGCGCAGATAGTCGGGCAAAGTCCAGCGCACGCCGAACTGCGCGGCGACTTCGCCGCCATGGTCGCCCAGGATCGGGAATCCGAGCCCGTTCTGACGCTGCGCTTTGCGGCTATTGGGCGCCAACTGCTGGGAGATCGCGACCAGGGTCGCACCACGCGCTTCGATCTCCGAGCGTGCTTCTTCGAGCGCGGTCAGGTCGTAGTTGCAGTACGGACACCAGACGCCGCGATAGAAGGTGACCACGAGCGGGCCTCTCGCGAGCAAAGTTCTGGAGGAAACGGGCTTACCGTCAGGATCGGGAAGCGTGAACTCCGGCGCGACGTCCCCGGCTTTCAGTGCGCGATCCGGTGCACCCGACGCGATCAATTCGTCGGTGGAGCGATGCAGGGCTTCGACTGCCGCCGGGGGCGCGAGGTGGGTATCGAATTCGAATTTGAACGCATCGAGCTTGCCTTGCAGCGGCAGACCGGATTGCGCGATCGAGGCGAAGGTTTCCTGGAAGGACATCGAACTTTTCCTTATCGGTGCAGCGAAATCGCTGGCGTGCGTCCTCAATGATCTATTCCCGAGGATTGTAGAAGACCGGCTAAGGCAATAAGATATATTCTATTCTGGAATATATGGCGGATTAGCATGGACCGGTTGCACGCGATGGAAGTCTTTGTCCGTGTTGTTGAGACCGGCACATTCTCGGCGGCCGCGAATGATTTGCGGATCGGGCAACCCGCTGTGTCGAAATTGGTCGCGGCATTGGAGGATCACCTCCAGGTGCGGCTCCTGGTCCGCTCAACGCGCCAACTTCACCCTACCGAAGCCGGCCAGGCCTTTTATGAGCGCGCGCGCCGCACGCTCGCGGAAGCCGATGAGGCTGAAACTGCCGCCCGCGGATTGGGCAAGGGGCTCGATGGACGACTGCGCGTTTGTGCATCTGTCACCTTCGCGAGATTGCACGTTGTACCCAGGATCGGCGCGTTCCTGAACGCACATCCCAATCTCCGCGTCGATTTCGTCATGGACGACCGCTACATCGATCTGATGGGCGAGAATATCGACGTCGCTCTGCGCGCAGGCGAACTCGCTGATTCCAGCCTGACTGCGCGTAAACTCGCAACGTGCGAACGATCGGTCGTGGCGAGTCCGGCCTATCTGGCGCGAATGGGCACGCCGTCCGCTCCGAGTGATCTCCTGGACCACACTGCGATTGTCTACACACAGGGCCTGGTAGCGGAGGAATGGCGTTTTCGTCGCGCGGATGCAGAGACGTCGGTGCGCATTCCCACCCGGCTCTCGTTCAGTGCGGCCGAAGGAGTTCGCGAGGCGGTGATTGCCGGTCTTGGCCTTGCGATCAGCTCGCGCTGGATGATGGAACCAGAGCTTGCGAGCGGGAGCGTTGTATCGGTGCTGACCGACTGGAAGCTTCCAAACGCTGACTTGTGGGCTCTCTATCCGAGCGGGAGACTGCCGACGGCGAAAGCGCGCGCCTTCGTCAACTGGTTTGAAGAAAACTTCTCAACGATCCAGCACTAGCGGATGATCGTCGTCAGCGACGAGTAGCGCTTGTTCGGCTTGGCCTCGCCCGCCGAGAACTGCGCGAAGGCTTCGCTGATGCGTGCGGCTGGCGTGATCCCGTCCGCAAACCGGAATTCCTTCGGCTTCGGCGCGTAGAAGCTGGCGCTGTAATAGTTGTCATCGAAGCGCGTCTCGCCGACGCCGAACAATGCATCGCAGACGAACAGGAGCGCGTAGACTCCCGCGACCGCCGCGACGATCTCCTTGAGAATAGACATGCTGATGCCCCACCCTTTTGCAGGCAGGATGCATCCTGGTTCCAAAGCTCTGGTTTATGACGCCGTGCATCTTGTACGCAGCGTTTGCCGCTCCTGAGCGGATTGCAGACAATTTTATCGATTTGGAAAAGAGAGCCCGCCTGACGGGGTCAGGCGGGCTCCAGGATTGGCCGCTCGGGAGGTTATCAAACGGCCAGATTCATCCACACGGCCTTGGGCTCGGTGAAATTGTCGATCGCGGCGGTGCCGTGCTCGCGGCCAAGCCCGGAGTCGCGCTCGCCGCCCCAGGGCAGCCGCACGTCGGTGTAGCCATAGGTGTTCATCCAGACCGTGCCGGCGCGTGCCCGCTTGGCGAAGCGCTGAAGTTTTCCGATATCGCGGCTCCAGACGCCGGCGGCAAGGCTGTAGGCGGTGCCGTTGGCAATGCGCAGGGCGTCGGCCTCGTCCTTGAACTTGATGACGCTGACGACGGGGCCGAAGATTTCCTCCTGCGAGATCCGCATCTCGTGCGCGACATCGGCGAACACGGTCGGGCTGATGAAATAGCCGCGCTCGCCCACACGCGTCCCGCCGGTGACGAGCCTCGCGCCTTCCTTCCGGCCGATATCGACATAGTCGAGGATCGACTTCATCTGCTTCTCGGAGATGACGGGGCCGAGCGCCGTCTTGCGATCGAGGGGATCACCGATCTTCAGCGATTGGGCCCGCGCCGCGATCCGCTCGACGACCTCGTCATAGACCTTCTCCTGCACCAGCACGCGGGACCCGGCCGAGCAGACCTGGCCGGCGTTGAAGAATATGCCGGAGCCGGCCGCCTTGCTGGCGGCTTCGAGATCGGCATCGTCGAAAATGACGTTGGCCGACTTGCCGCCAAGTTCGAGCGAGACGCGCTTGAAGTTGCCGGCCGCGCCCTTCATGATTCCGCGGCCCACACCGGGCGAGCCGGTGAAGGTGACCTTGTCGACGTCAGGGTGATTGACCAGCGCGTCGCCGACGACGCGGCCGGGACCGGTGACGACATTGAAGACGCCCGCCGGCAGGCCCGCTTCGAGCGCGAGTTCGGCGATGCGCAGCGCCGACAGCGAGGTCAGTTCGGCGGGCTTCATCACGACGGTGCAGCCGCAGGCCAGCGCGGGGGCGAGCTTCCACATCCCGATCATCAGCGGGAAATTCCACGGCACGATCGCCGCGACCACGCCGACCGGCTCGCGCACGGTGTAGGTCAGCGCATCGTCGCGCACCGGCACGACGTCGCCGCTGATCTTGTCGGCCCAGCCGGCGTAGTAGATCAGCGTGTCGACGGCGGCCGGAAAGTCCTGTCGCGCCGTCGCGGCAATCGGCTTGCCGGCGTCGATCGACTCAAGCTCGATGATCTCTTCGGCGTTGCGCTTGAGCAGGTCCGCCCAGCGCAGCAGGATCTGGCCGCGCTCGGAGGCCCGCATCGTGCGCCACGCCCCTTCGAACGCCCGGCGCGCAGCGGCCACCGCCTGCTCGACATCGGCCTCGCCGCCTTCGGCAATCGTGGCGATGACCTGCCCGGTGGCGGGATTGAGGGATTTGAAGGTGCGGCCGGAGCTCGCAGGCACGCGGCGGCCGTCAATGAGCAGATGCTGCGGCCGGGCCATGAATTCGGTGGCCGGCGAATGCGCAAAGTCATATGCAACCGACATCATATTTCCTCCTGTTCTGGTATACCAGATTAGGTGCTCATCGGCAGGAGTAAATATGATACGGAGTGCAAATGGGTGCCTCGCATATGAAGTGCACTTCATAAGGAAAGCGAATGCTTCAGATCGAGATCGAAGCCGTCTGGCGGTTTCGCCATGAGGGCAGCCCGCGCACCGCCGTGGTCATGCTCGGAATCCTCAACGACATCCGGAAGACCGGAAAGATCACGAGCGCAGCCAGCGATGCCCATCTCTCTTATCGCCACGTCTGGAATCTGATCGAGCAATGGTCGGAGTTTTTCGGCACGCCGCTGGTCGAGACCCGGCGCGGCAAGGGCTCGAAGCTCACGCCGTTCGGCGAACGACTGGTGTGGGCGGGCGAACGCATGCAGGCGCGGCTCGGGCCGCAGCTTGAAAACCTTGCGCAGGAGCTCGCGAGCGAGATCAAGCCGTTCCTCGAGCAGCGCCCCTCGGTGATCCGCGTCCATGCCAGCCACGGCTTTGCGGTGGCAAAGCTGCGCGAATTCCTCGACCGCGAGCCCGGCATCGGCGTCGATCTGCGCTATGTCAGCAACCAGCATTCGCTGGTCGCGCTGGCGCAGGGCGCGTGCGATCTCTCCGGTCTGCATCTGCCGCACGGCGCGCTGCGTGCGCAAGGCATCAAGGCGGCACGCGAATGGCTCGATCCGCGCGAGGACCGCATCATCAGTTTTGTCACGCGCGAGATGGGGCTGATGGTCGCCCGCGGCAATCCGCTGCGCATCGCTTCGCTCGCCGATCTCACCGGGCCGAAGGTCCGTTTCGTCAACCGCGACCACGATTCCGGCACGCGCCTCCTGTTCGACCAGTTGCTCGCCGCAAACGGCATCGACGAGAGCAGGATCAATGGCGCCCAGCAGATCGAGTTCACCCACGCCGCGGTCGCAGCCTATGTCGCGAGCGGCATGGCCGATGCCTGTTTCGGCGTCGAGGCCGCCGCCCGCCAGTTCGGCCTCGATTTCATCCGCATCCTCACTGAGGACTATTTCTTCGTCTGCAAGCGCGCCTTCCTCGAGACGGAGCCGATGCGGCGCATCCTCGACATCATCCGCAGCCACGATTTTCGTGCGGCCATCGCCACCCTGCCCGGCTACACCGCATCCGACACCGGCGACGTCACCGGCGTGAAGGCGTTCCTGGAGATGCACGCCGTGCGATGAGGCGGCATTCACCTTGTTCGCGACGGGCAAGAATGGCAATCTGCGCGAGAACCGTTCAAGAGACCCAGCATGCCGCGCGCGAGCGCCAAATCCCTGCCCCAGTTGAGCCTTCGCATCGACCTCGACGGCGAGGACCGGATCGGGCCCGGCAAGATCGAGCTTCTGGAGCAGATCCGCGAGCAAGGCTCGATCTCGGCGGCCGGCCGCGCCATGGACATGTCGTACAAGCGCGCATGGGATCTCGTCGACGAGATCAACCGCATCTGCGGCCATCCGGTGGTCGAGCCGCAGGCCGGCGGCAAGAATGGCGGCGGCGCGATGCTGACGCCGTTCGGCGAAAAACTCGTGGCACGCTATCGCAAGATCGAGCGCGACGCGGCGCGCGCCGTGCACAAGGAGCTGGCAGCGCTGAGGAGCGACATCGCCCGTTCGCGGAAATCGTGAACCGACGGGCAAGCATGGATGAGCCCCTGACGATCCGGCCGGCCCTCGCAGCCGACCTACCGCAGCTTCTTGCGCTCTACCGGCATTTCGATCCACGGGACGACAATCCATCGCTTGACCTCGCCGCGGAACGTCTCACGGAATTGCAGGCCGTTCGCGGAAGCGCGGTGCTGATCGGGCTCAACGGAAATTCGGTCGCCGCATCCTGCACGCTGGTCGTGATCCCCAATTTGACCCGCGCCGGCCGACCCTACGGCTTGATCGAGAACGTCGTCACCGACGCTGCGTTCAGAGGGCGCGGCTACGGCAAGCAGATGCTGGAGGCCGCCGTCACCGCCGCATGGCAGGCCGATTGCTACAAGGTCATGCTGATGACGGGCTCGAAGAAGCCGTCGACCCTCGCCTTCTACGCCTCGGCAGGTTTCGAGCAGAGCAAGACCGGTTTTCAGGTCAGGCGGCTGCCACTCAGGACCGAGGCCGCAGACTGATCTCGCCTCGTCCTGCCCTTACATCCATCCCGGCACCGGCAGGTTTTTCTGGCGCAGGAATTCCGGGTTGAACAGCTTGGATTGATAGCGCTGTCCGCCATCGGCGAGGATGGTGACGACGGTCTTGCCGGGACCGAGATCGCGCGCCAGCCGCATGGCTCCGACGATATTGATCGCGCTCGAGCCACCGAGCACCAGTCCTTCGTGCGCGATCAGATCGAACAGAACGGGCAAGGCTTCCTGATCCGTGATCCGATAAGCCGTGTCGATCGGCGTGCCCTCCAAATTCCGGGTCACGCGGACTTGCCCGATCCCTTCGGTGACGGAGTCTCCCTCGGCCGTCAGCTCGCCTCTGGTGAACCAATTGTAGAGCGCGGCACCCATGGGATCGCTGAGCGCGATCTTGATGCCGGGATTTCGCTCCTTGAGGGCACGCGCGACTCCACCCAGGGTCCCGCCACTGCCGACGGCACAAGTAAAGCCGTCAATACGTCCGTCCGTTTGCTGCCAGATCTCGGGACCGGTCGTCCGGTAGTGGCCTTCGCGATTGGCGACATTGTCGAACTGATTGGCCCAGAACGCGCCGAGCTCCTCGGCGAGCTGACCGGAATAGCGCGCGTAATGACCGGGATTGGAGTACGGCACGGCAGGCACCAGACGCAGGTCGGCACCGCACAACCGCAACATGTCCTTTTTCTCCTGACTTTGCGTGTCAGGCATCACGATCACGCTGCGATAACCGCGTGCATTCGCCACGAGTGCGATGCCGATGCCGACATTGCCGGCCGTTCCTTCGACGATGACACCGCCCGGCTTCAGCTTGCCGGATCGCTCGGCATCGTCGATCATGGCGAGCGCCGCGCGATCCTTGATCGAACCACCGGGATTGAGAAATTCGGCCTTGCCGTAGATCTCGCAACCCGTGGCCTCCGACGGCCCCCGTAGCCTGATCAACGGCGTGTTGCCGATCGAATCCAGAAAACCTGTTCGAACACCATTCATTGTTGGCCCACCTTCGCCGACAACTTTAGGCCGGCGAGCGGGTAGTTCGGTTCTCTAGTTCAGGCAGATTGTGCAATGTTCTTGGCGTCCGCCGCAATCAATCGGCAATTCTATTCTCGAGCCGCTGCCGCGGATCCCAGACGTTTGGTCAGATCAGCGGCTCGTCCTTCAGCGCCGACACCACCTGCTCGCCGCGGTCGGTCAGGCGATAGGTCACCAGTGGACGGCTCGACGGCGGCTTGCGGTCGATCTCGACGATATAGCCGCGCACCATCAGCGCTTCGAAGCTGCCATAGTAGCCGTACATGCTGAGTTCGTTCTGCTTGAGCAGCTTGAACTCGCGCAGCAGGCGGATCTCGTTGCCCGAGAGCAGCGAACGGCGCACGCGCTGCACGAACCGCGCGCGCTGCTCGAACCAGGCCTGGTCGGGCAATTCGTGCGTAACAGGTGCCGGATCGCGTTCGCAGGGACGCGCTTCGACGACGACAGCGGCCACCGCCTCTGGCAGGCACGGCATGCTGCTGACGACCGCCTCCCTCGCGACATCGAGCAATGCCATCGGCCAGCGCCGCTTGTTGTCCACCATGACCGGCGGCGGCACGACATTGTCGCGCACCAATTGCTCGAAGCGGCCCGCGGTCACGCCGACATAGGCGGCCGCCCGGCGCCGGTCGACCAGACGGCTGCCCGGCCCGTGCTCCAGCTCGCAAGCGATGTTCTCGTTCACCCCAAAATCCCCTGCCGCATCGTTGCGGGCGCGTCGCCACGCGGGCCCGACAGGCCCGTGCGCAGATGACACTAGGGTGAAAGCAGCGCTCTCAAAAGGCAGAGAATTTCGTACATGTTGCTGCCGTTTCGGCAACAGCTATAGTGTTGGCGGGGGTTCCATGCGATTTCACTCACCGTCCATCCAGTACTTCCATGCCGTCCGACGCACCGGCTCGATCCGGGCTGCGGCGCGCGTCCTGAACGTTGCCTCCTCAGCCGTCAGCCGCCAAATTCTCAAGCTTGAGCAAGAGGTTGGATCCCCCTTATTCGAGCGCAATGCGCGCGGCCTGACGCTGACGACGGTCGGCGAGATGCTGGCCCGGCACGTCATGAACGTGCTCCAGGACCTCGACCGCTTCCGCTCGGACGTGGCCTCCCTCTCCGGCACCTGGCACGGCACCGTCAGCATCGCCTGCATCGAGTCGCTCACGGAATCGGTGCTGCCGGACCTGATCGCCTCGCACCGCGGCCGGGCCCGGCGCGTCAGCTTCACCACCGAGGTGAAGGGATCGTCCGACGTGCTGGAGGCGCTGAGTCGGGGCGAGGCCGACATCGGCATCGCCATGGCGCTGCGGCATCCGCCGGATTTGCGCCAGGTCGCGTTGAAGCGGTTTCGCCTCGGCGCGGTGGTCGCGCGCGAGCATCCGCTGGCGCGCCGCAAGACCGTCACGCTCGCGCAGTGCCTCGCCTTCCCCGTCATCCACGCCCTGCCGGAGCTGTCGATCTATCATCTGCTCCAGCCCCTGATCGCGCAGCTCTCCGAGACGCCGGAGCCGGCGATCCAGGCCAACTCGATCGACCTGATGCGCGAGCTCGCCGCGCGCGGCGTCGGCGTCGCCTTCCAGACCCAGCTCGGCATCGGCCGCCTGTCGCGCGACAGTCAGCTCGTGTTCCTGCCGCTCGACAATGCCGGCAGCCCGGTATGGTCCGACCTCGGCATCTATGTCCGCGCCGAACGGACGCTACCCGCCTACACCGAGTCCTTTCTCCAGGAGCTGGTGCGCGAGCTCGGCGAGCGCGAGCGGCGGGAGAACGCGGCCTATCCGCCAGTTGCGTGAGCGAGCCCGGCAGTAGTTTACCGGAATAGGGCCGATGGCTTGCCATCTGGTACCTTTCGGGAATTCAGCCCACTCACCCCGAGGATTCCGACATGCCGCTGTGCCGGCTGAAGCCTTCGCGAATCCTCGGCATCGAGCGCTTCTCGGACTTCGGCGAATTTCGCGCAAACGCAGTGCTCGGAGCCGGCACCTCGACGCCGCTGCGCCCCCGGGAGTTCTCGCTGTCCCGCGCCATCCTGCCGCTCCGGGACGGGCTGTTCGTGCTTCAGCGCGCGTTCGCCCGCCGGCTCGAGGTCGATGTCGGCACCGATCGCGGCATCGGCCTCGTGGTGCCGTTCTCGTTTCACTCCGTCAGCAACGGCCGCGAGGTCGACAATTCGGTGGTGGGCGTCGTGCGCGGCAAGGTCCCCGTCGAATCGGTCGAGCGACAACCCAACACCTACCTGATGCTGCGCTTCAACTCGGACATGCGTCATCGCGGCTGGGCGGATTACGACGCAGGGCTCGGGTTCTTCCGCACGCAGGACGATCGATTGGCGCGGCTGCGTGCCACGATCCTGGAGATGTTCTCGCTGGCTTCCGAGTGCAACGATCCCCGGCAATTCGAAGGGCTCAACAGGCCGATCCAGGAAACGCTGATCGCGGGCCTCGACGCCACCCTGGTGCCTGACGACGCCCTCACCGCCCGGCGCGGATCCTACGACAAGCATCGCAAGCTGATCGCGCATCTCGATGAAGTCACCGCGCTGTTCGGCAGCGAACCGCTCTACAGCGACGATCTTGCCGCCGCGCTCGGCGTCTCCGTGCGCACGCTCCAGGTCGCGACGCATGCGGTCCACGGCGTGAGCCTTCACCACTATCTGCGCCTCAAGCGGTTGTGGTCCGTCCGCGTCCAGCTGATGATCGGAGGCAACGGCATCACCGTGAAGGCCGCCGCGCTCGCGAACGGCTTCTGGCACATGGGTGAATTCGCGCAGGGCTACAGGATGACCTTTGGCGAGACCCCGTCCGAGACGCTGGCGCGCGGCCGGCGTCTCTGATCGCTCACGTCAGTGGTCGCCGTTCTGCTTGCGGTGGCCGCTCTCGCTGAGGCGGTCGACCCAGGCGATGCCGATCGCGGAGATGATGAAGGTCAGGTGGATCAGCACCTGCCACATCACGCCGCTCTCGGTGAAATTGCTGCGGGTGGTGCCGAGATTGCCGGCCTCGATGAAGGTCCGCAGCAGCGAGATCGAGGAGATGCCGATGATCGCCATCGCCAGCTTGATCTTGAGCACGCTGGCATTGACGTGGCTGAGCCATTCCGGCTCGTCCGGATGGCCATTCAGGTTCAAACGCGAGACGAAGGTCTCGTAGCCGCCGACGATCACCATGACCAAGAGGTTCGAGATCATGACGACGTCGATCAGCCCGAGCACGACCAGCATGATCTGCTGCTCGCTGGCATCGAACGAGTGCACGACGAGGTGCCAGAGCTCCTTCAGGAACAGCAGCACATAGACGCCCTGCGCGATGATGAGGCCGACATAGAGCGGCACTTGCAGCCAGCGCGAGCCGAAGATCAGCTGGGCGAACGGGCCGATCTGCGGCCGCGGCACGGTGTGCGCCGAAGGTGCTTTGGGTTCAGACGTCATGATCGCTCCGGATTTGCGGATATGGGTTGTCGCCTCAGAGAGCAGCGATGACAGGGGCGAGCTCGAGCGAACCGCGATAGATCATCTCGAAGGCGACGTAAATGATGATGGCGAGACCGACATAGGCGATCCAGCGCTGCTTCTGAAGCACGCGGCCGAGCAGATCCGCGGCAACGCCCATCAGCGCGACCGACAGCAGCAGGCCGAAGGCGAGGATGTAGGGATGCTCGCGCGCGGCGCCCGCGACCGCCAGCACGTTGTCCAGCGACATCGAAACGTCGGCGGCGACGATCTGCAACGCCGCCTGGCCGAAGGTTTTCCGCGGCGTGGCTGCGGCGGGTCCACCGCCGCCATGGCTGAAGGCAAGCTGGCTCGCATGCGCCGCCTGCTCGCGCAGCTCGCGCCACATCTTCCAGCACACCCAGAGCAGCAGCACGCCGCCGGCGAGCAACAGGCCGATCACCTGCAACAGCTGGGTCGCGACGCCGGCAAAGACGATGCGCAGCGCGGTCGCGGCAACGATGCCGACGACGATGGCGCGCCGGCGCTGCTCGGCGGGAAGGCCGGCGGCGGCGAGCCCGATGACGACGGCGTTGTCGCCGGCGAGCACGAGGTCGATCAGGACGACTTGAAGCAGCGCGGACAGCGCGTCGGCGGTGATGAATTCAATCATGATTGATCAGGTTTCGGTGCGGACGGATCGAGCCATTGCGGCTTCTTGCGCTCGATCCAGTCGAAGACCTTTGAACGGGAGGAGCGCAGCGCGGGCACGTCCTCGGCGAGCAGCGCGAGGCCGAGCGGCAGCATCCAGATGCCGAGCACCGGCAGGATGGAGAGCACGCCGCCGGCCACGAGCAGCGCACCCGAGGGAATCCTCACCCAGCGGCTGGACGGCTTGAGCAGATAGGCGACGGCGTCGCTGACGCGCGGCGGCAGCCGATGGACGAGCTTGTCGAGGCGCGGGTCACCGCCGGCCATCTGGCCGTTGGTGCCCTCAGCTGCGGTCTGATGCTCGTCCGATCTCGCGCTCATACTCACTCCTTGGGGGCGGTGCTCGCCGCACCCGGCCCGACCTGCTTTGCGCGCGGCAACACCAGCGTCAGCAGGCGCAACAGCTTGATCGCCTGCACTTCATGCGGATGCACGTCTTCGTCCGCGGCCGCGACGCGCTCCGACAGTTCCATCAGATGGGACGAGAGCGGCATGTTCGAGACCGGCCGGAGCGTGTCGATCACGACATTGGCAAAGTCCGGCTCTTCGAGCCGTTCCGCCAGCTCGTCGAATATCGCAAACAGGCGCTCGTCGCTCATGTGCGGCGCCAGGTCGCGATCCCGGATGAAGCGGATCACCTCGTCGCGCTCGACCGGCGACACGCGGCGGTCGGCCACGGCGACCAGCGCGCCGGCAATGATCAGCGCGACCGCGCCCTGCTCGTTCAGGCTCGACGGCTCGGTGATCTCGATTTCGATCGGGTTTGAAGTTACGGCGTCAGACATCGATGCTCCCATAATCTTGCGAAATGACCGCACGGAGCTGCGATGGGGACGACAGGTCGGAGGGAATTCAAGAAGGCCCGACGATCGGCCGATCCATCGCATTCGCGCGGGACAGGTCATCCGACATCGCGAGGTTTGCCGACATATGTCGGCGTCCTCGCCAGAGGGGCCCGGATTCTTGTTCTCCTCACACTTAAAGCTGGGTGAGCCGGAATCAAGGCGGCGGGACTGCGACCAGCCGCCGCATCGGGTTCCACGTTGCCGTTGTCCTCGGTGTCATCGCCCGCAGGCGGGCGATCCAGTACTCCGAGACGTCCGTGGTCGATCGAGAAGCCGCGGCGTACTGGATTCCCCGCCTTCGCGGGGGATGACAGCGGAGTGCGCAGCTCACTTCACAAGCTCAACCAGATGCGCACGCGACGGCGACGGATCGAACCGGTCGCCGAAATATTGCGTTTCGTGCGCCACGAGCCCTTCGCGGAACTCCATGATGCTGACGACGTAGGACGGTACGTCGTCATAGGTCAGCACGAACTCGCTGACCCAGAGATCGCCGCCGCCGACGATGCGGCGAACCGTAAAGCGTTTCTTGTTCGGCTGCACGAAGCGGCTCTCCTGAATATTCCTGCGGCCATGGATGCGCTCGCCCGATTGCGGATAGTCGAGCACCGCATCCTCGCGATAGATGTCGTGCTCGGCCTCGAAATCATTTGCGTCCGAGGCATCCCAATGACGCTGGAGCGCCGCCAGCTTCGCCTGATCGTCCATCGCGCCCTCCATCTGCCGTTTCAGCTCTCCACATTGGATCGCGGGCAGCCGGTGGCAAGGCGCCCTCGCAACGTCTAACAACCACTAACGGGCCAAACATCCGATCTGGATGCAGATTGATCGTGCAGCAATCTGGAATTCGCCGGGGAACCTCCATGGCTCATCTCCTGTCCCTCAATGTCGGCTTGCCGCGCGACGTCGCCTGGCAGGGCCGGACCGTCCATACCGGCATCTGGAAGGCGCCTGTCACAGGCCCGCGCCGGGTGCGCCGGCTCAACATCGACGGCGACGGCCAGGGCGACACCGCCGGTCATGGCGGCGAACAGCGCGCCGTCTACGTCTATCAGGACGAGTCCTATCGCTACTGGCAGAAGCATCTCGGCCGGTCGAACCTCGTTCCCGGTCAATTCGGCGAGAATTTCACTGTCGAGGGCCTCGCCGACGCCGAGGTCTGCATCGGCGACCGCTACAGGATCGGCTCGGCGCTGTTCGAGGTGACCCAGCCGCGCGTGACCTGTTACCGGCTCGGCATTCGCATGGAGGAGCCGGATATGGCCGCGCTGCTGGTCAAGCACGGCCGGCCCGGTTTCTATTTCCGTGTGATCGAGGAAGGCGACGTCGCGGCCGGCGACGAGATCACGCAGGTCGCTGATGGCCCTGAACGCATGAGCGTGTTCGAGGTCAATGCGCTGCTGTACCTGCCCCCTCACCCGCGCGAGCGCCTGGAGCGCGCGCTGAAAATTCCGGCCCTGAGTCGCGGCTGGCATCGTTCCCTTGCAGCGCTGCTCGCGCAGAAGGACAAGCCGGCCTCGGGAAACGCGGGGCTCGGCCCGGCCGCAAGCCCGCCTCCGGCCTGGCGCGGATTCCGTCCGTTCCGCGTCTCGCGCAAGATCGCCGAAAGCAGCAATGTGACGTCGCTGATCCTCGAACCCGCGGACGGACAGCCCGTCGCCACCGCCCTGCCCGGGCAGTTCGTCGTCGTGCGGCTCGGATCATCCGCGACGGCCGCGATGATGCGCAGCTATTCGCTGTCGAGCCGCAGCGATGCCGCGTGCTATCGCATCAGCATCAAGCGCGAAGCCCACGGCGCGGCCAGTGGCTATGTCGCCGACGAGCTTCGGGCTGGCGACGTCGTGCAGCTCGGTGCGCCGCGCGGCAGCTTTACGCTCCGGCAGGATGCGCGGCCCATCGTCCTGCTCAGCGCCGGCATCGGCGTGACGCCGGTGCTCGCCATGCTACACGCGCTTGCCGCGGAAGGATCGATCCGCGAGGTATGGTGGCTGCACGGCACCCGCAACGGACGCGAGCACCCGTTCGCTGCCGAGGCACGCGGACTGCTCGCCGGGCTCGCCCACCATCACAGCCACATCTGCTTCAGCGCACCCGATCCGGCCGATCGTCCCGGCGCGGACTTCGACAGCACCGGACATCTGGACCAGCACCTGATCGCGCAGCTCGATGTGCCGCGCGACGGCGACTTCTATCTGTGCGGACCGGCCGCTTTCATGAACGATCTGACCACCGGCCTCGCCGCGCTGGGCGTCGCGCCCGAGCGCATCCACACCGAGCTGTTCGGCAGCAGGCCCTCGCTGACACCCGGTATCGCCGCTGCACCCAAGGTCGCAGCGCACAGGCCGGCCGGCGCACCCGGGCCGGGGCCGATGGTGTCGTTCGCCCGCAGCGGCCTCAATGTCCAGTGGGGACCGTCCTATGCCAGCCTGCTCGAGCTGGCCGAAGCCTGCGACGTGCCGGTGCGCTGGTCGTGCCGGACAGGCGTGTGCCACAATTGCGAAAGCGGGCTCGTGGCCGGAGACGTCGGCTACGCGCCAGATCCGCTCGACCCACCGGCAGACGGCAACGTCCTGATCTGCTGCGCGCGGCCGCAGGGTGACATCGTCATCGATCTCTAGGACATCGATCTTTTGAGACATGGGAGAGCCTCATGCGACCTGACATGATGCCGGGAGTAACCTTCCCGGATTACGAGCTCAGCGACCACACCGGGAAACATCGAAAACTCTCCGAGCTGCAAGGCGGCGATCCCATGATCGTCGTCCTCGGCCGCGGCGGTTTCTGTCCAAAGGATCGCCGCCAGACCGAGGCGCTGGTTCAGCTGCATCGGGAGATGGAGGTCGGCTATTGCCGGCTGGTCACCGTGACCACCGACACCATCACCCAGACCAACGAATATCGCAGCGGCGCGGGCGCGCACTGGCCGTTCCTGTCCGACCCGCGGCGGATCGTTCAGAAGGACCTCGACATCGCCGAATACACCGATCCCCTCCACAATCCGATGATCCCGCACGTCATCGTGCTGGAGCCCGGCCTCCGCATCCACAAGATCTACAACGGCTACTGGTTCTTCGGACGCCCGACCATCGAAGAGCTGCGCCAGGATCTCCGCGCCGTCAGCATGACGTGTCGCCCGGATTGGGACATCACTGCGCCCGGCCTGAAGGCGCTCTGGGATCAGGGCCGCAAGGAGCATTTTTACCCCTACGGCAAGGCTTACGTCGAAACGCTCGGCGGGCAGGATTGACTGTCGACCTCCTTGCGCCGGCGTTGGGCGTATTCGGCGCCCCATCCGAGGCCGAGAGTCACGGAGATCAGCGAGCCCAGCAGCACGCCGAGCTTCGCGGCGTCCAGCAGCTTGTCATCGGTAAACGCCAGCATGGCGATGAAGATCGACATGGTGAAGCCGATACCGGCGAGCAGTCCGATCAGGCAGACGCCGGCCCACGATACATCAGGCGCCAATCGGCACCAGCCGGTGCGCACGGCAAGCCACGTCGCGCCAATCACGCCGACCGGCTTGCCTGCGCACAACGCGAGCGCGACGCCGAGCGTCACGAACTGCGCGCCGTCGGTGAGTCCCGTGCCGGTGAAACCGACACCGGCATTCGCCAGCGCGAACAGCGGCATGATGGCGTAGGCGACCCAGGGATGCAGTGCCGTCTGAACGCGCGTGACGGGCGGCTCGATCTCGGAACGGGCAGATCTGACCGGCGTCATCAAGCCGAGCACGACGCCGGCAAGCGTCGGGTGAACACCGGCCTTCAGAAATCCTCCCCACACGATGGCCGCGGGCAGCACATAGGCCCACGCCGAGCCGAACCCGATCCATTGAAGCCCGAGCACCATCAGCACGCCGAGCGATGCAAGCGCGAAGCCACCGGGATCGAGCCCATTCGTGTAGAACAAGGCGATGATGAGCACCGCGATGATGTCGTCGATGATGGCGAGTGCCAGCAGAAAGACCCGGACATTGGTCGGGATCGATTTGCCGAGCAATGCGAGCACACCGACCGCGAAAGCGATGTCGGTCGCAGTCGGTATCGCCCAGCCCTGCTCCCGTCCGGCAGCGGCGTTGAAGCTCAGATAGATCAGCGCGGGAACGACCACACCGCCGCAAGCCGCCAGCACCGGCAGAATGGCCTGGTCCAGCCTGCTGAGCGCGCCCTCATGGATTTCGCGACGGATCTCCATGCCGACGACGAGGAAGAACACCGTCATCAGCGCATCGTTGATGACAAAGTGGAGCGACCGCGTGAAAGCGAGGTCGCCAAGACGAAGCGAGATCGGCTGGTGCCCGAGGTCGTGATACAAATGGGCAAAGGGCGAGTTGGCCCAGAGCAATGCAGCGGCTGCGGCCACCAGCAGCACCACGCCGCTGACAGCCTCGACATGCAGGAAATGCTGGAGCGCCGTGAGCGCGCGCGTGACGAGAGGTTGGGTTTTGGACAGGTCCCTGCCGGGCCGCTGATCGTTCATGGGCACACGCCTTCGGCGTGGCGGCCCGACCATCGCTTGACCTGTCGCTACCCCAATGCAGCGAGCACCCGAACGCCGTTCTACACAGCGACGGGATGAAGGCAACCCCGTTTCGCGCGCGTCTGCTTCGAGCAAGCGGCTGGAACCCCGACGCGGTGAGGATCGTTGGTGCACCTCACGACACTTTGCCGCATGGGAACCCGCATGTGCCGCTGGATCGCATACCGGGGGGAGACGACCTCGTTCGAACCTTACGTCACCGAGCCCGAGCATTCGCTGATCGCGCAGAGCATCCGCTCGCTGCAATCGACCGCGGGCTCGAATGGCGATGGCTTCGGCCTCGGCTGGTATGGCGAGCATCCCGAGCCCGGCCTCTACCGTGAGACGCGTCCGGCCTGGTCGGATGAAAACCTGCGCTATCTCTGCCGCCATCTGCGCTCGCATCTGTTCTTCGCCCATGTGCGTGCCGCGACCGGCACGGCCGTGACGCGGCAGAATTGTCATCCCTTCGCCTGCGGCCATTGGATGTTCATGCACAACGGTTTTGTCGGCAGCTGGAATCGTCTGCGGCGCAAGGTCGAGGCGCTGATCCCGGATGCCTATTATCCCTCCCGGCTCGGCACGACCGATTCCGAAGCCGTGTTCCTGGCCATGATGGGCGCCGGCCTCGACAACGATCCGCTTCGCGCCACGCGCGCCGTGCTGCAATCGCTCCTCGGCCTCGTCAACGAAGGCGAGCTTCGCGAGCGGTTGCGCTTCACCAGCGCGATCGCCAATGGCAAGGATCTCTATGCGTTCCGCGTCTCGGTCAACGATGCCGCCAACACGCTGTACTACCGTGAAGCCGGCGGCCAGGTCATCGTCGTGTCCGAGCCGTTCGACAAGGAAACGGACTGGACGGAGGTGCCGCCGAATCACGCCTTGATCGCGCGCGCATCCGACCGCGTGAAAATTGTTCCGTTCGACCTTGCAATTTCCAGTGGGTCCGAGGCGGAACCGGCCCCGGTCAGGCGGATTATTGCCGGCAGGTAATACCACTGCCGGGTGGCTCATGGCATTTGCGTCGGACGTTTTGAAACTGCTGCGCCTCGATTCCTCGGACGACAAGCAGCACCTCGTCATTCGCTCCGCCGGCGGCAGCGGCAAGGCGGCGGACTATTCGTTCGGCATCGAAGAGGAGTATTTCCTCGCCGACCGCCGGACGTTCGACGTCGCGATCGAAACACCCAACGCGCTGTTCGAATCCGCGAACTGGTCGACCGGCGGCCAGGCCATGCGCGAGATGCTGCAATCCCAGCTCGAGGTCGCCACCAACGTTCATGTCGACGTCACCGACGCACGCGAGGAGCTGCGCTTCCTGCGCCGCGAGGTCGCGGGCGTTGCCGCGCAATACGGCTTCGTCATCATGGCCTGCGGCACCCATCCGACCGCGGTCTGGCGCATGTCGCAGCCGAGCCCGAAACCGCGCTATGAGGAGATGATCGAGGACCTGCGCAGCATCGGTCACCGCAACATGATGTGCGGCATGCATGTACACGTGCAGCTGCCCGATCCCGAGAAGCGGATGGCGGTGATGCGCGCGATGCTGCCGCATCTGCCGCTGTTCATCGCGCTGTCGGCCTCGTCCCCGTTCTGGAACTCGCACAAGACCGGCCTGAAGGGCTACCGTCTCGCCGCGTATTCCGAGCTGCCGCGCACCGGCCTGCCCGAGCTGTTCGAGAACCGGCACGATTACGATGAGTATATCGGCGCGTTGCAGCGCTCCGGCGTGATCCGCGACGAAAGCCACATCTGGTGGGCGATGCGCCCCTCCATGAAGCACCCGACGCTGGAGCTTCGCGCGCCCGACACCTGCACCTTCGTCGACGACGCCGTCGCCATCGCTTCGCTCTATCGCTGCCTGACGCGCCACCTTTACCTGCGGCCTCATCTGTCGAAGGAGGTCACCGTCGTCGAACGCGCGATCGCGGTCGAGAACAAATGGCGCGCGCAGCGCTACGGCACCGATTGCATCTTTGCCTCCAGGAACGGGCCGGTCACGATCTCGGAGCTGCTCTCCCGCATCATCGACGACATCGCCGAGGACGCGGCCGCGCTGAACTGCACGGCCGAAGTCGAGCACTGCCGCACCATCGTGGAGCGCGGCAGCTCGGCTGAATTCCAGCTTCGCGCCTATCGCGAGAACGGCGACGATATCGCGGCCGTGTCACAATGGATCGCGACGTCGACGATCTCGGGAACGAACGCGCCGGTCGGACGCAGTGCTCAAGCCCCGTCATAGCGCCCGCGCAAGCCTCGATGGCCAAGGTGCCACCCGGAATCAGATGATCGTGGAGAAAACCGCATGAACAGCATCACCTCCTGCACCGGCTGCGGCCATGCGCTTGTCCCGATGCTGGCCGCCAGGGGCTGCGCCGAGCTGAGCTGTCTGTGGTGCGAAGGCGTCGACGCGCGCACGGTCGAGATGGCGAAGTGGGCCGACAGCCCGTCGGGCAAGCCCGAGCGGGCCGCCCGCCCATCGTTCGAGTGAGCTGCGCCCGACTGCCGGCATTCAATGATCCCGGCCGGCTTCAGGGTTGCATGCCCTTTGCAGGACATGCCGACAAATTAGACAAGACACGTCTCTTCCCCGGACTTACAGGCTCTGCGAACCCGGCGGCCAGATCGATGAAACAGGCCATCTAACCTCCGACGCAACCTCGATTTTTCTCGTCCCGCGCGGAGCCGGAGAACTCGCGCCCGGTGCGGCACGCCAACTGGCCCGGAATTCGCAAGACATCGTCGGGCCTGATTCCCTGCCTTCCCACCAAGGAGAGCAGCAAGATGCGCGCGCCAGCTCCGGGATGAACGGCCGAGGAAATCGGAGAATGCCATGAACGTGCATGCCGCGGGCGATCTCAAATTCACCGGCCTCACCCGCCCGGATGGTTCACCCCTTCGCCTCAACGAGCAGGATTTCGTCGCGATCGATCGCGACAGGAACGCGAAATACGAGGCAACCTACCGGCCGCAAGCGCTCTACAACCGCGCCAACGAGGGCTTCCACGCCAACAACGAAACCTTCCTGCTGCACGAAGTCGCGACCAACCTGCCGATCTACCTCCCGGACACGGGCCCGACCGATTTCCATCTACATCTGCCGCCCGGCGGCTTCCAGCTCGTCCTGGTCACCTCGGGCGCGTTCACCTTCGATTACGACGGGCGCTTCTACAATGTCGGCCCCGGCGCGGTGATGTTGCAAAGCGCGATCGTGCACCGCCAGCTGTTCTACACATGGTCGGGCCTGTCGACCGAAGAGAATCTGAAGACGCCGCAGACGGTGGTGCCCGATCCGATCTCGATGGGCTATTCCGGCAAATTCCTCGAAGCCTTCATCACCGATCCCACCACCTTTCCGAACCCGACCATCGTCGGCCCCGACCAGATCAACGAGGCCGAGACGCCGCGCGTCGCCTGGAGCCACCCTCTGCACAACCGGCCCGCCGATGCCGGCTTCTGGCTTCAGGATCCGCTGGCGCTGGATGCGTTGTTCAAGCCGCTCACCGGCAGCGCGATCAAATCGGCCTTGCCGGTTTACGTGCGCGACATCGGCATCGAAGTGCCAAGCGGTCATCTCGTCACCGGCCACATCATCGCAACCGATCCGCGCGGCCAGTCGCTGCTGCCGAAGAGCACGTCGATCGCCGCCGACCAGGGCTGCTTCGCCAAGGGCGAGGTCGTGATCTATCGCGTCGTTCGCGGCACCGCCGAGTTCAAGAAGAAGTCCGGCGAGAGCTTTGGGCTCGCCGCGGGCGATGTGGTGACGGCGGGCAAGGACTCGATCAGCCTTATTGGACTTGGCGAAAACACCCAGGTGCTCCGGCTCGGCCTTCTCAAGGGCATGAACGAGCTGCGCAGCTGGACGCCAACGCAGCGCGACGAGATCGACGGCCTCGCCGGCCAGATCATCACGCAGAAGGACGTCCGTCCGCTGCGGACCGAAGGCAAGCCGGTCGGATATCTTTACGGTTAGCCGCACAAAAAAAGACGGCCCGCCGAAGCGGGCCGCCATGATCTCATCTGGTGCGATGGTCTTTAGCGCAATGTTCCGCCATAGAGCTGACGCTCCTTGCGCACCTCGTCGGCACCGTAAGGCTTGCTGGCGGGGTCAAACGACTTCCAGCCGGCCTTCTGCCAGGCGGCGCTGCGGTCCCGCAGGTTGACGGAGGACTGATCCAGGACCGCGTCGAGACGGGTTCGATCGGCATCCGCGACCCGCGCCGAGACAAGCGTGCCTCCACGACGAACGCCCTCGGCGTAAGAGTCTGCGTCCTCCTTGGAAACACCGGCCTCAGTCATCGCTCCGACGACGCCGCCAGTGGCGGCTCCGGCCGCGGCTCCCACGGCTGTCGCGGCGAGCCAGCCGGCTGCGACGACGGGTCCGAGACCCGGGATTGCGAGCAGGCCGAGGCCGGCGAGAAGGCCGGCGGTGCCACCAACGCCCGCACCGATGCCGGCGCCCTTCCCGGCGCCTTCGGCGCGATCGTCAACGCCATCGCGGTCGCGATCCACCTTCTTGTCGGTGCTGAACCAGCTGTCCGAATTGTTGGCGACGATGCTGATGTCCGAATGCGGCACGCCGGCAGCTTCGAGACGCTGAACTGCCTGCTGCGCGTTGTTGTAATTGTCGTAAAGGCGAGAAATGGTAACGGTCATTGTGTGTCCTTCTTGTTTGTTTGCTTACTTGGCCGAATTGACGTTGCCCTGAAAATCGACGCTGACGGCGGTGGCCGATCCACCCTTGCTGGCCTGGCCGCGCCAGACACCCTTGTCGTCCTTCTTCAACTCGGTGACGTTGGCGTAGCCGGCGTCCTCGATCTTCGACTTGGCTTGACCTTCCGTGAAGCTGTTGCGACCCGCGACTGGAGCGTCGGAGTTGTTTTGGCCGGTGCTATTCACCGCGTTGTTGCCCGGCCCTGACTGCGCCGGCGGATTCTGGGCCGAGGCCGGAGCAGCAGCGAATGCTGCGACCGACGCGAACAACGAAATGCAAACGAAGAGTGATGGGCGCTTCATGATGGTCTCCAGTGTGTAAGGAGTGAGCCAAGCCCCCGTCAGAGCTTTCGTTCCTAACTGCGCCTCATCGTCCTTTTTCTTCAGGCGCCTGTTCTGAAGAATATCATCCACGTGATCGCCAGAATGAGAACTGCGAGCCCCACGCTCACCCCCAACAGCATCAGCACGCTGGGACCAAGCTCGCCCTGGCGCGCTTCGACTGCGGTCTCGACGACGTGTCCGCTCTTGTCTTTGTCCATAACATTGCTCTCCGAGGGATCGGCTCGGCTGCTCGCCTTGCGCCAGGAGCGCGGCTCGATGCATGCCGTCGCCGCCAAATCGTCCATGGAGTCTCAAGCGGACCCAGGGAGGTTCGTTCCTATGGCTCGGAAACCATGGAGGCGCTGGAGGACGTCACCGACCAGGCGCGCGGCAATCGCAAGTTTTCGCCGACACGACGCAGCAGTCGCGGCAGTTACGAGGGAAACCGTCGTGCTGGCGAGGTCAGGCACTCGCTGATATCGGCAGCCATCTTGTTGCGGTGCGCTTTGTCCAGAAGCGCCTCTCGCTCCGCACCGGGCTCCAGTAGCGCGGCCTGTTCCTGCAGTCTCACCGCATCCGCGGCGAGACGATCGGCGAGTGAATTGGCCTGACGTGTGCGGTTGCGCTTCTCAGTCATTGACAAAACTCCCCGAGATGCGGCTGAGGCGACGAGGCCGGCGGCGTCACGCCGTCGAGCCAGTCCTGATTTTCCGCGAGAGCGAGCCAGGCATCGCCCATGCGCCTGAACTGCTTGCGACCCGCTTCGTCGGGAGCGGTGCCTTCCAGGCTCAGGCAGTGGCCGGCGTTGTCGCGAAGATGCTCCGACCGGCTCGGTTGGAGATCCGCGCTCGCGGGATCGGCAGAGGTCTGCCAGGCGTTCCGACACACAGGGCAGCGCCATCGATTGACGAATTTGCCAGTGGGCAGACAGGTCGAGTGCACCGGCTCCATGACGATCCGCCCGCAAGCGGTACAGCCGTTCGTCGCTCGCGACGACAGCGACTGGCCGTCGGCCTGAAGGACTTTTGCGTTCCGGGGGCGTTCGAACTTACGGCAAAGATGGAGGGGGGAGATCATGACGTTCACTGCGCGCCTCCTGTTTGTGGCGGGAGCGCGGCAACGTCTCTCGGTCACTGGCGCCTGTTCTGCCAGTGATCCCAAACATATGGTGTCTCAAACGACACCTGCCAGAGCACGGTCCTGAGAAACGGCCGATTCCGGGCAACGGGGATCGCCCCGATCTGCTTTCGCCGCCTCGATGGGGGTTAGGAACGTATCTCCGTCCCTCCCGTTGGCTCCGCACGACATGACCCGCGGATGCGCATGCCGTACGGGAAATTCGCGAACTGAGCAGCCGGCATCATCCCGGCCGTACCGAGACCGTAACGCCGGACATCCCCTTCCGCTCTCCAACAGCTGGCTGCGGTCAGCGAAAGTGTCACATGCGCATTCTGAAGAAGCGTTCGCCGTCTTTGACGGCCACGACCCTTCGTGCTCTCGCGGAATACCCGTTCGTCTCCGCCCTCGTCGCGACCGCCGGCCTGATGGCCGCAGCTGCGGTCGTCAATCGGCGACTCGCCGACAAGGCACAGCGCGATAATCCGCCGCAAGGGCGCTTCATCGACATCGACGGCGTTCGCCTGCATTACGTCGAACGCGGATCCGGACGCCCCCTGGTCCTGCTCCACGGCAACGGCAGCATGATCCAGGATTTCGAGTCGAGCGGTCTGATCGACCTCGCCGCCAAGGACTATCGCGTGATCGTATTCGACCGTCCCGGCTTCGGTCACAGCCAGAGGCCTCGCAATGTCGTCTGGACACCTGCAGCCCAGGCCGACCTCTTCAAGGATGCACTCGCGCATCTCGGCGTCGAGAAGGCGATCGTGCTCGGACATTCCTGGGGCGCGTCGGTTGCAATCGCCTTGGCAAGCAGGCACCCCGCAAGCGTCGAGGCCCTGATCCTGGCATCCGGCTACTATTTCCCCACGGCCCGCACCGACGCGATGATGGCGATGGCCGGGCCTGCGATACCGGGATTTGGCGACATCCTCAGTCACACCATTTCACCGATCCTCAGCCGCCTGATGTGGCCGGCGATGCTGCGACAATTGTTCGGACCGAAATCCGTCCCGCAAAAATTCGACGGTTTCCCCAAGGCATTGGCCGTGCGTCCGTCGCAGCTTCGTGCCGGTGCCGCCGAGGCGGCGTTGATGGTCCCGGCTGCGATGCTGTCAGCGAAAACCTACGGCGAATTGGCCATGCCGGTCACCATCCTGGCCGGCGAGGACGATCGCCTCATCGACATCGACGAGCAGTCTGGTCGGCTGCATGACGAAATCAAGCACAGCAAGATGCGCCGCGTCCCGAATGCCGGTCACATGATCCAGCAGTCGGACACGGCCGACCTCATGGCCGCCGTCGACGAGGCCGCCGCGGGAACGCTGCACTAACCCTGATCGCGCCGGGCGAATCTGATCGCAGCACGATCCGAATTAGGAACGTCCAATACAACGCTCAGTTGATCCCGTATCTCCTGCAATCGAATCTCCTGCAATCGAAGGTCCACCCATGTATCATCACGTCAAGAAGCTCATGTTCACAGTCCGGGTCGACGAGCCCGATCCGCGATTCGGCAATATGCTGCTGGAGCAATTCGGCGGAGCTAACGGCGAGCTTGCGGCCGCCATGCAGTACTCCATTCAGGGTCTCAACTGCGAAGATCCGGACCGCAAGGATCTCCTGATGGATATCGGCACCGAGGAGTTGAGCCACCTCGAGGTCGTCGGATCGCTCGCACGCCTGCACTTGAAGCCGATGAAGTTCGATCGCGATGCGGCGGAAGCCGATCCCTTGATCGCGATCGCGGGCGGTGGCGGCGTCAATCTGTTCAACTCGCAAGGCAGCGCCTGGACCGCGGATTATCTCAAGATCACCGGCGAACTCGACGTCGATCTGCGCAGCAACATCGCCGCGGAAGCCCGAGCCAAGATCGTCTACGAACGGCTGATCAATTTCTGCGATGACGCCGGCACCAAGGACGCCCTGCAGTTCCTGATGACGCGCGAGATCACCCACATGAAGGCGTTCTCGCGCGCGCTGGAAAGCATGAACAAGCCGGCTTTCAGCATCGGCCGTATCGCGCCGACGCCCGGTCTCGTGGACCAGTTCTTCAACGATTCGACAGGCTCCGGCGACAACGGGGAAATCGACACGAGAGGTCCCTGGAACGAGGGCGAAGACTGGATTTTCACGGAATCACCGGCACTACAGAGCGGCGAGCCCGGCGTAACGCCTTCGATCATTGCCGAGAGTTCGCCGTCGGAACCCCTCGCCCGTCTTGACGATCTGCTGATCGATCAGCTGCGAGATCTCCTGCATGCGGAGAAGCAGTTGACCAAGGCGCTGCCCCAGATGATCGAGGCCGCACGGTATGACCAGCTCTGCGAACTCTTCACCGTTCATCTGGCAGAAACCGAAGCGCAGATCGAGCGTCTCGACGAGTGCTTCGAGCTGCTCGGCAAGAAGCCGCGCGCCAAGGCCTGCAAGGGCATGCAGGGGCTTGTCGAGGAAGGCGACGAAGTGATCAAGGAGGGCGCCAAGAAGGATGACGCTGCCGCGGATCTCGCGTTGATCGGTGCGGCACAGCGTGTCGAGCATTACGAGATTGCCGGCTACGCGACTGCCCGCAATCTGGCGCAGCAGCTGCGTCATGGCGCCGTTGTCGCTCTGCTGTCCAAGAATCTCGCCGAGGAAGAGAACGCGGATCAACTGCTCAATCAGGTTGCGCGCTCGTTGATGTCGGTTGCGAAAATGCCCGCTACGATCGAGCAAACCTTCGTCGAGAACGAGCCCGCCGGAGGTTAGGTCAGCGTTGACGTATCGACCCACCAACAATCAAGGCGGCTCCTTTTGGGAGCCGCCACTCCTGTGCGAAAGGACACGGCATGACCCCGAAGATCAAAGAGCACACCTGCCCGCTGTGCAAGGGAACTGGCTTCCCCCAATCTATGGAGCCGGCTCGCCCGGGCCGCAGGATCTATCCAGTGAAATGCGCGTCCTGTCAGGGCAAGGGCAAGATTTCGGAGGTGTCCTGACGTGATCCCCGCTTTGAACTCCAGACCCCGGAGCCCAATTGTCCATTTTGCAGCTGAACCCGCCCCTTCCAGTCGTCACCCCGAAGGGCGACGGCTACGCTCATGTCCTTATCGACTACGGCGCAGAGTTCAATCTGCTGTGGGTCGTCTTTCTCGACGATTCCGGGGAATGCTGGACCTACGACAATTCGCAGATCCGCGCCCAGAAGAACGTCACTATGGGACGAACATTCGTTTCGATGCACAAGGCGCCGCCTCTGGCACCCAACGATGAACCGCCCAGGCGATAAAATGGCTCGGACGACTGCCGCAGCTACTCCGCCGCCTGCCGCACGTGGCGGGCAGTCGGAGTGCGCATGGTGACGAGCTCCTCGGCCGCGGTCGGATGCAACGCAATTGTCGCGTCGAAATCGGCCTTGGTCGCCTTCATCTTTACCGCGATTGCGACCACTTGGGTCACCTCGGCGGCGCAGTCGCCGACGATGTGACAGCCGAGCACGCGATCGGTCGAGCCATCGACGACGAGCTTCATCAGCACACGCGTATCGCGGCCGGACATCGTCGCCTTGATCGGGCGGAACGACGTCTTGTAGATGTCGACATGGCTGAACTGCGCGCGCGCTTCGGTTTCCGTCAGGCCAACCGTGCCGACCTCCGGCTGCGAGAACACCGCGGTCGGAATGGTCGAATGATCGACCTGCACCTCGCGCTTGCCGAACACGGTGTCGGCGAAGGCGTGACCTTCACGGATCGCGACCGGCGTCAGGTTGAAGCGATGGGTGACGTCGCCGATCGCATAGATGCTGTCGACCGAGCTCCTGGAGAAATGGTCGACCGCGATGCCGCCATTCGCGGGGTTGATGGCGACGCCGGCGTTCTCGAGGCCGAGATTGGCCACTGCGGGATGGCGGCCGATCGCGAACATCACCTGGTCCGAGGCAAGGCTCGATCCGTTCGACAGATGCGTGGTGAAGTCCTCGCCATGGCGATCGACCTTCGTCACCGTGCAGCCGGTGAGGATGGTGATGCCCTGCTTCTCCATCTCGCTGCGGACATGGGCGCGAACGTCCTCGTCGAAGCCGCGCAAAATGTTGTCGCCGCGATAGATCACGGTGACGTCGGAGCCGAAGCCGGCGAAGATGCCGGCGAATTCCAGCGCGATGTAGCCGCCGCCCTGGATCACGATCCGCTTCGGCAGCTTCTTGAGATGAAACGCCTCGTTGGACGAGATCACGTGCTCGATGCCGGGGATCGAGGCGCCGTGGTTGGGCGCGCCGCCGGTGGCGATCAGGATGTATTTTGCGGTGACCTTCTTGTCGTCGACGAGCAGACGGACGGTGTGCTTGTCCTCGATCACCGCGCGGCTCTTGACGATCTGGGCGCCCGACTTCTCGACATTCGTCGTGTAGGCCGCCTCCAGCCGCGCGATCTCCTTGTCCTTGTTGGCGATCAGCGTCGGCCAGTCGAAGGTGACGGGCGGAACGGTCCAGCCGAAACCGGCGGCGTCCTCGAGCTCGTGACGAAAATGCGAGCCGATCACGAACAGCTTCTTTGGCACGCAGCCGCGGATCACGCAGGTGCCGCCCATGCGGTACTCTTCCGCGATCATGACGCGGGCGCCGTAGCCGGCCGCGATGCGGGCGGCACGCACGCCGCCCGAACCGCCACCGATGACAAAGAGGTCGACGTCGAATTCAGCCATTGTCCACTCCGACCTCTTTCGGGGATTCCTGATCAGCTATCCCCGTCAGATAGTATCGATCAGATTTCCTTGCCACGCTTGCGCATCTCGGCGCGGAAGGCCCCCATCACGGTCTCGGAGAAGTTCTGGGCCCAGGAGTTCATGAAGGCCATGCTCAGCCCGATGGCGCGCGGCTCGGCGTCGATCAGCTTCTTGCCCAGCGGCGACTTGTAGAAGGTGGCGAGATCCTTCAGCTCCTGCTCGGTGAACTCGCTGGCATAGATCTGCGCCATGCCTTCGCCGATCTCGTTCTGGCGGCCCTGGAGCTGCTGGGCCACGATCTGTGCAACCTCGTTGAGGTCCTTCTGGTAGTTGAGGTTCTGCTGGGTCAGCGCGATCTTGGTCTTCTCGACGAGGCCCGGCACAGCGCCGGCGTACATCGCAGTGGCGTTCTTGACCTGCAAGATCTCCTTCGCCGCTGCGATCGCCGCCGGCGAGGCCTTCGGCTGGGCCGGGGCCGCCGCGGCCTTGGGCTGCGCCGGAGCCGGCTGCTGCGCCATGGCCGGGACCGCCAGTCCCGCAACGAGGATCACGGCCGGCAACAATTTCAAAACGCTCTTCATTCCTGGTCTCCTTTCGGCTTGCGCCGTTCAATCACGCGAATTCCCTCGCCGCCCGCCAGAACGGCCGAGCTGGCCAAGCCGATGAACAACCCATGCTCGACCACGCCGGGAATGGCGCTCAGCGCCATCGCGAGGCTGGGCGGATCCTCGATACGTCCGAGCTGGGCATCGAGGATCCAGTGGCCGCCATCGGTGACGAAAACGTGGCCGTCCTTGTCTCCGCCCTTGACCTTGCGGACCGCCATTGGTCCGGACACGCCGCACGCGGCAAATGCCTTCTCGATCGCGCGGCGCGTCGCGCCAAGCCCGAACGGAATGACCTCGACCGGCAGCGGAAACTTGCCGAGCGTCGGCACCCATTTGCTGTCGTCGGCAATCACGATCATGCGATCCGATGCGGCCGCCACGATCTTCTCGCGCAACAGCGCGCCGCCGCCCCCCTTGATCAGGTTGAAGTCGGGATCGATCTCGTCGGCGCCGTCGACGGTGAGATCGAGACGATCGATCTCGTCCAGCGTCGTCAGCTTCACGCCACAGCGGATCGCATCGAGCCGCGTCGCCTCGGAGGTCGGCACGCCGATCACCTTGAGCCCGGCGGCGACGCGCTCGCCGAGCAGCTCGACGAAATGCTTTGCGGTCGAGCCGGTGCCGAGCCCGAGCTGCATGCCGTCGCGCACCTCCTCGAGGGCGCGCGCCGCGGCTTGCCGCTTCAATTGGTCCATGTTCACGTCCGCGCCCGCCTCTGGATTGAGTGTGCCGCCGATAGTGGCGTCTGCGGCGGCCTATGTAGCCTCGTTTTTCCTTTGAGAACAGGGTCTGCGGAACCAGGCCTTCGGGCCTACCTTATAAGGTGAACTTATGGCCTCGGCCCTTGCGCCGATCCGGCCGGCCCGATAGCGCTGGGACCATGAAATCCCCCTACACCCTCGTCTTCGATCTCGACGGCACGCTTGTGGATACGGCGCCCGACTTGATCACCGCGCTGAATCACGTCCTCGACCGCGAAGGGTTGCCGCCGGTGCCGATGGCCTCGGCCCGCAACATGATCGGTGCCGGCGCCCGCAAGCTGATCGAACGGGGCCTGGAGGCCGAGGGCCGCACGGTCAGCGTGGCCGACATGGACCGGATGACGGCGGATTTCATCGCCTATTACGCCGACCATATCGCGGTCGAATCCCGCCCCTTCGAGGGGCTCCTGGACGCGCTCGACCTGTTTGCGGCGCAGGGCCATCGCCTCGCGGTCTGCACCAACAAGCTGGAATGGCTGTCCAAGCGGCTTCTGGACCAGCTCGACCTGTCCCGCCGGTTCGCGGCGATCTGCGGCGCCGACACGTTTGGCGTCCAGAAGCCCGATCCGACCATTTTCCGCGAGACCGTGGCCCGCGCCGGCGGCGAGGTGAAAGCCAGCATCATGGTCGGCGACGCCGGAACCGATGTTGGGGTCGCCCGCCGCGCCGGCGTGCCCGTGATCGGGGTCAGCTTTGGCTACACCGACGTACCGATCGCCGAGCTGAAACCGGACCGGCTGATCCATCACATGCGTGACCTGCCAGCCGCCGCCGATAGCCTGATGACGGCTTGATCCGTCACAAGCCTCTGATTTCGCTAGGATATCCTGCGGAACCCTGCGTTAACCATCTATTATCTATGCGCGGCACGCCGGTTGCCTGCCCCAAACGACGCCCCTATGGTCCGGCCGGGGATGTGGCGGTTCGTCGCAGTAGAAGTGGATGGTCATGCGTCGTGTCATCGCGATTGCGTTAGCGGGGGCGAGCCTCCTCGGAACAGCAAGCCTTGGGGGCTGTTCCTCGATGCCTTCAATGTCCTGGGACATGTTCAAATCGGCGCCGCCGACCGTTCAGGTCCGGCTCGAATCCAATCCGCCGGGCGCTGACGCCACGACCTCGCTCGGTCAGGGTTGCAAGACCCCCTGCTCCGTCTCGGTTCCCGCTCCCGACGCACCGTTCACCGTCGCTTTCGCGCTGCCGAAATACCAGCCGGCCAGCGTGCCGGTGAACGTGATCAGGACGCCCGGCGATCTCACCACGTCCGCCTCCGTCACCACCGACCCGAATCCGGTGTTCGCGGAACTCCAGCCGGCCGTGCCGCCCAAGCCGGTGAGGAAACCGCATCGGCCGAAGAAGCCGAAGCCGGCCGCAGCCGCGCCTGCCGCGGCCCCCGCCGATGCTGCACCTGCTGCGGGCTCGGCGTTCCCCGACCCGAACGCGGGAAAGCGCTGATCAGGCGTGGACTTGCGTATACCACCCGATTGTCCTCTGCCTGCGCGATGCTTAGATTGCTTCCAGAGCACCGCTGAAGCAAAGGTGCGCCCGTCGCCGTAAGCGACAAGGCATTTGGCAAGGCTGTTGGTATGGACGGATCTTCTGCAAGCCCCCTCGCCCCCGCGCGCCCCCCCGCCGCACTGTCGAGCGCGATGACCGATCCGTTCGGGCGCACGATCTCCTACCTGCGGGTCTCCGTCACCGACCGCTGCGATTTGCGCTGCTTCTACTGCATGTCGGAAGACATGACGTTCCTGCCCAAGGCGGACCTGCTGACGCTCGAGGAGCTCGACCGGCTCTGCTCCGCCTTCATCGCCAAGGGGGTGAAGAAGCTGCGGCTCACCGGCGGCGAGCCGCTGGTCCGGCGCAACGTGATGTCGCTGGTGCGCTCGCTGTCGCGGCATCTGACGAGCGGCGCCCTGAACGAGCTGACGCTGACCACCAACGGCACGCAGCTGGCAAAGCACGCCAGCGAGCTCGCCGATTGCGGCGTCCGCCGCATCAACGTCTCGCTCGACACGCTCGATCCCAAAAAATTCCGCGAGATCACCCGCTGGGGCGAGATCGACAAGGTGCTGGAAGGCATCGAGGCCGCGCGCGCCGCCGGCCTCAGCGTGAAGATCAACGCGGTGGCGCTGAAGAACCTCAACGAGGACGAACTGCCCGATCTGATGCGCTGGGCCCACGGCAAGGGCATGGGCCTGACCCTGATCGAGGTCATGCCGATGGGCGAGATCGGCGCGGGCCGCATCGACCAGTATCTGCCGCTGTCGCTGGTGCGCGCGCGCCTTTCCCAGCAATTCACGCTGACGGACCTCGCGGAGTCCACCGGCGGCCCCGCGCGCTATGTCAGCGTCGCCGAGACCGGCGGCAAGCTCGGCTTCATCACCCCGATGACCCATAATTTCTGCGAATCCTGCAACCGGGTGCGCATCACCTGCACCGGCACGCTGCATACCTGCCTCGGCCACGAGGACGCCTCGGACCTGCGCAAGCCGCTGCGCGCCTCCGATGACGACATGCTGCTTGCGGATGCAATCGACCGCGCCATCGGGCTGAAGCCCAAGGGCCACGATTTCATCATCGACCGCCGCCACGACCGCCCCAGCGTCTCCAGGCACATGAGCGTCACCGGCGGCTGAGGATCAGGCCGGCCGCGGCCTTATTCCCCTTAACTATCAACAAACTTCCGATTGACTGGCGGCACAGCCGCTGATTTTGTGCGTCTGCCTTAAGCCTTCTCGGCGGGACAAGCCGACGCGCCGGGTCGGCGCAGACCCAGGATGCAGGGCGAAATCGGGGGAGGACCTAACGTTGCAAGCGCTCCTAAAGCTGAGCCGTGGAATCGACTCGTTCACCCGCTGGACGGGCAAGCGTTTGGCGTGGCTGATCCTGGTTGCGGTGGTCATCTCCGCCGTCAACGCGATCATCCGCAAGATGTTCGACTCCTCATCCAATTCCTGGCTCGAGCTGCAATGGGTGCTGTTCAGCATGGTCTTCCTGCTCTGCGCGCCCTGGACGCTGCTCGACAACGAGCATATCCGGATCGACATCTTCAACAGCATGATGCCGAAGAAGGCTCGCAACATCATCGACGTCATCGGCCATGCGTTTTTCCTGCTGCCGCTGACTGTCGTGATGATGATTACCGGCGTCCCCTTCTTCGAACGCTCCTTTCATATCAACGAACAATCCGGCAATGCCGGCGGCTTGCCGCAATGGCCGGCGAAATCGCTGATCATGATCGCGTTCGCCTTCCTGTTCGTTCAGGGCATTTCCGAATTGATCAAGCGAATTGCGGTGATGCGCGGGTTGATACCCGATCCTCACGAATCGCAGGTGAAGGCGATCGAGGCCGAGGTCGAGCACCTCGTCCAGGCGATCGAACAAAAGTGACCGCGAGCGGCGTTTTTCGGGGGAATCTATGACCGCGTTTCTAATCGCCAATATGGCGCCGATCATGTTTGCGTCGTTGGTCGTCATGTTGCTGCTGGGCTATCCCGCGGCCTTTTCGCTCGGGGCGGTCGGCCTTATCTTTGCAGTCGTTGGAATCCAGCTCGGCGAATTCCGTCCGGACTTCCTGCAGGCCCTGCCTGAACGCGTCTACGGCGTGATGAACAACGACACGCTGCTCGCGATTCCGTTCTTCACCTTCATGGGCCTGGTCCTCGAACGATCCGGCATGGCCGAGGACCTGCTCGACACCATCGGGCAGCTGTTCGGCACCATCCGCGGCGGCCTCGCCTATGCGGTGGTGTTCGTCGGTGCATTGCTTGCGGCGACCACCGGCGTGGTCGCGGCATCCGTGATCTCGATGGGCCTGATCTCGCTGCCGATCATGCTGCGCTACGGCTATGACCGGCGCGTGGCCACCGGCATCATCGCGGCCTCTGGTACGCTGGCGCAGATCATTCCGCCCTCGCTCGTCCTGATCGTGATGGCCGACCAGCTCGGCAAGTCCGTCGGCGACATGTACGAAGGCGCGTTCATTCCGGGACTGGTGCTGGCCGGGCTTTATGCGGGCTACGCGTTCCTCGTCACGCTGATCTTTCCGAAAGCCGCTCCCGGCCTGCCCAAGGAGGCGATCGGATTCCGGGAAGACAGTGGCGACCGCGGCCTGCGGTCGCTGGGCGTGTTGTTCCTGGCGAGCTGCGTGTTCGGCTGGGTCATGATGCGGGGCTCGGAGACCCATGGCGCCGATTTCGTCGTGCTCAGCATGTTCTTCGGTATCCTGTTTGCCTTCTTCGTCGCCGTCGTAAACTGGTTGACCAGCCGGTTCCTGGGCTTCCGTTTCCTCTCCAAGATGGCACAGCAAACCACCTTCGTGATGGTGCCGCCGCTGTTCCTGATCTTCCTCGTGCTCGGAACGATCTTCATCGGCATCGCGACGCCGACCGAAGGCGGCGCCATGGGTGCGGCCGGCGCTCTCATTCTCGGCGCTGCGAAGCGCCGGCTCTCCTGGGACCTGATCCGCCAGGCCGTGGAATCCACGGCCAAACTGTCGGCGTTCGTGGTGTTCATCCTGGTCGGAGCGCGCGTGTTCTCGCTGACCTTCTACGGCGTCAACGGCCACGTCTGGGTCGAGCACCTGCTCACGTCGCTGCCGGGCGGCCAGATCGGCTTCCTGATCTTCGTCAACGCGTTCGTGTTCGTGCTGGCCTTCTTCCTCGACTTCTTCGAGCTGGCCTTCATCGTGATCCCGTTGCTCGGGCCTGCGGCCGAGCATCTCGGCATCGACCTGATCTGGTTCGGCGTCATCCTCGGCGTCAACATGCAGACGTCGTTCATGCATCCGCCGTTCGGCTTCGCATTGTTCTATCTGCGCTCCGTCGCACCGAAAGAATCCTACATCGACCGGCTCACCAAGAAGCGCATGGAGCCGGTGACGACGGGGCAGATCTATTGGGGTGCGGTCCCGTTCGTGGTCATCCAGCTGATCATGGTGGGGCTGGTGATCACGTTCCCGTCGATGGTGATGCACTACAAGGGCACTCTGTCGACCATCGACCCGAACAGCATCAAGATCGAGGTGCCGCAGATCGATCTGCCGCCGCTCGATTTCGGTCAGCCCAAGCAGTAGCGGCTCAATCCGCAGGCTCGGGGCCGGTCCGTCGATCGGCCGGAGTTGCTTCCCGAATGGGCCTGAACCGCAGCGTGAACTCGGCGCCGCCACCGGGGAGGTTCTCCACCGCCACCGTCGCGGCGTGATCGTCCGCGACGCCGCGCACGATCGACAGCCCCAGGCCTGCGCCGTCGCTGCGCTGGCGATCCCCGCGCCAGAAGCGCTGGAAGATCAGCTCGCGCTCGGCCGCCGTGATGCCGGGGCCGCAATCGCGCACGCGCACCGAACCGTCCTCGCCGACCTCGACGTCGACCGAGGTGTCCGCGGCGGTGAACTTGATGGCGTTTTCGGCGAGGTTGAAGATCGCGCGCTGGAGCATCTCGGAATTGCCATGGATCAGCACCGGCGCGTCGGCGCCCTTGAGCGCGATATCCTTGTGCTGGGCGAGCGCGAACGGCGCGATCGAGCCGACCACCTCGGTGCAGACGGCGCGCAAATCGGCGGTCTCGCCGGGATCGAGCACCAGGGTGTCGAGCTCGGCGATCTCCAGCAGCTGGGCCACGATGCGGCTCATGGCCTCGATGTCGGCGTGCAGCGCCTGCCTGACCTCGCGGTCGGCGAGCGTCTCGATCCGCGTGCGCAGGATCGCGAGCGGCGTGCGCAATTGATGCGCGGCGTCGGCCGTGAACTGCCGCTGCACCCGAAAGCCGTTCTCGAGGCGGTCGAGCGCCTGGTTGACCGCCGTGACGAGCGGCATGATCTCGCGCGGGATCTGCTCGGTCGGCAGCCGGATGTCGGTGCGGGCCGGACCGATATTGCTGGCCTCCTCCGAGGCCTTCCACAGCGGCGCGATGGCGCGGCGGAAGATGACGATATCGATGCCGAGCAGAATCAGCAGGATCGGGATGGTGATCCACCCGACCTGCCGGAAGAAGTTCGAGACGATGTCGTCGATGATGACGTCGCGATGCGCCAGATCTTCGGCAACGCGGATGCGCACCGTCCGGCCCTCGATCACGCGGCTGACGCCGGCACCCGAAATCGTCTCGGACAAGCGCTGTGGCGTCGTGTCGCCGGTCTTCCGCCGCGAGGAGAACAGCAGGCGTCCGTCGGCATCGCGGATGTCGTAGAGATACCGGCCATAGGCTTCCGAATAGAGGCCTCGCAGGCTGTCCGGCAGATTGAACGTCAACGTGCCGTCCGCCTGCGGCACGATGCGCTCGGCGAGCACCTCGGCCTGGGCGCGCATGGCGTCGCGATGCAGCTGGTCGATCTCGGAGTTGAGCAGCCAGAACAGCACCAGCGGCAGGAAGATCGCGACCACCGCGACCGCCACGATGTGCAGGAACACGATGCGCGAGATCAGCGATTTGAACGTCGGCGATCTCGCGAAGACCCCGGCGGCACTCACGCTACTTCTCCTCGGCCATGAGATAGCCGACGCCGCGGATGGTGTGGATCACGACCCTGGCGCCGTGCTCGGTGAGCTGCTTGCGCAGCCGCGAGACGTAAACCTCGACGGCGTTGGAGGCGACCTCGCCTTCGAGCCCGAAAATGTGGTCTTCGACGTTCTTCTTCGGCACCACCCGCCCCTGCCGGCGCAGCAGGATCTCCAGCACGGAGGTCTCGCGCGCGGAGATGATCCGCGGCTGGTCGTCGACGAAGATCTGGCGGCTTTCGGTGTCGTAGACGAGGTTGGCAAGGCGCAACGAGCGGCCGAGCAACTGGCCCGGCCGGCGCAGGATCGCCTCCAGCCGCGCCACCAGCTCCTCCATCGCGAACGGCTTTGCGAGATAATCGTCGGCGCCGCTGCGCAGGCCGCTGACGCGATCCTGCAAGCCGCCGCGGGCGGTCAGCACCAGCACCGGCAGCGGCTCCATCTGCCGCCGCAGCTCGCGCAGCACCGACAGGCCGTCGCCGTCGGGCAGGCCGAGGTCGAGGATCATCGCGGCATAGCTGACACTGCTCACCGCCTCGCGCGCCTCGGCCGCGCTGCCCACGATGTCGCTCTGGTAGCCCGCCGCCGACAGGCCGCTCGCAACCAGCCGCGACAGCTCGGCATTGTCCTCGACGATCAGAAGGCGCATCGCATGTCCGCAAGAATATTCAGCTCGCTGCTCGCGCAGCATGCTTGCTGTCTTCCATCATTCGTCCGATTTCGGCCAGCAAAAAGGTAGTTCCGGGCGGCTTTTTGCCTTTGTCAGCTCCCCGTCAGCTTGGCGCTTGAGCCGACCTGCAACGTGGCCGGCATTGCGCCCTCGCCGCGTCTTCGCGCCCTAGGGCTGTTCGTCGGGACACCACCGCGCGATCAGGAACTGGCCGCCGGCCGCACCGGCAAACATCAGCGCCACGGCAAGGATGCTCGTGGGCCACGAGATCAAGCCGCGCTGATGAGCGTTCATTGCAGCCGAGCCAAATGTTAACCAGCACCCGCTCGTCACGAAGTTCGCCGCTGCCTGCACGGCCGCGGACCGCGTCACCGGCTTGTAGTTCAAAAACCTCCAAAGCAGCGGCCCACCAGCGAAAACAAGCGTGGAGGCCCATATGAGGAGCAGGAAAGACCCATCGAAAAGGCTGGTCAAACCGGGCGGCAAGGTCATCTCTCCGAAGCGTCGGCAGTTTGACGTCCCCACCCGGGGTGAGGTTCAAGCGCAAGCCCGTGGCGGTCAGGCAAAGCCGGCGCTAAAACGCCGATTGTGGAAACCGGACATGGACCGATGGCATCCTGGACAGCGAGCGCATTTGGCCTGGTGATCGCCTATCTCCTCGGCTCGACACCCACAGGGTATCTGGCGGGAAAGCTGCTGCGGGGCATCGACATCCGGGAGCACGGCTCCAGATCGACGGGAGCAACGAACGTGCTGCGGACGCTTGGCAAATGGCCAGCCTTGGCCGTGGTCGTCATCGATGTGCTGAAAGGTGTCGCGGCCATCCTGGTCGCCCGCTGGGTCTGTCCCTGGCTCGCGACGCAGCTGTCCTCCACGCCGCCGACAGTGCCCGATCCGCAAGCCTGGCTGGCATGGACAGTTTGCCTCGCCGGCATCGCCGCGCTCCTCGGCCACGGCCGTTCGATCTGGTTGAATTTTACGGGCGGCAAATCCGCCGCGACCGGGCTCGGTGTGCTGCTGGCGATGTCGTGGCCGGTGGGATTGGGCGCAGCGGCAACCTTCGGCATCGTGCTGGCGAGCACTCGCATTGTCTCCCTCAGTTCGATCCTCGCGGCGCTGACATCCATCGTTCTCGTCTGCGCGTTCGAGCACCCGTTACCCTATCGGTCGCTGGTGATCGCAGGCGGCCTCTACGTGATCGTGCGGCATCGTGCCAACATCGGGCGGCTGGTGGCGGGGACGGAGCCGAGGCTGGGTCGGAGCAGCCCGGATACGAAAGCGGAAGTGCAGGTCTAGCGCGCACATTTTCCGGAATTCGTAGGATGGGCCAAGCGCAGCGAAACCCATCTGCCCATTAAAGGCAGCCTTTGACCCGTTGCGGCCGAAGCGCCCTGCCGCTAGTGCGTCGGCTGTGAAGGATGCACCGGACCTAACGCAGGCGCTACCAATCCGTCGAGATTGCCCCAGAGCGGATCGGCAGGTGGGTTCTAAATCCGTGGTATCTTATGGCTCTGCCATGGGAGAGATGTTTGGCGTATCTATTTTGCCCGGCGTGCGGTCGCTGGAAGACACGCGACAAATGCCCCGATTGCGGCACCGTTACGCGTTCCATATGGAAGGCTATTTTTGTAGACCTGCTTGTGCAGTTCGCTATTTGCGCGCTGGGGATTTTTACATGTTGGTTGTTGTGGCTTCAGTAGTCCGGGCCGCCTCCGTTGGCAGCATCGTTCGTTCATCCAAGCGCCGACGTCCGCTTCTGGGCCCTCAGCAGATACGAAGGCCTCTTCGCGATGCGCCCCCTTTCGTCACCCAGCGGGGCTCCGCAAGCGCAGCCCGGGTGTTGCTCAAATCCGACCCATCCGTCTATAGGTCATCGAAAGCCACGTTCCGCCGAGACGGCGTCGACCGGAGTTTCCTTCAATATGTCCCATCAAGACGACAGCCTTGCCGCGAAGATCGAAGCGTTCATCCGCACCGAAGTCATTCCCTACGAGAAAGATCCGCGGACGGGTCGACACGGCCCGAGCGACGAACTCGTGCAGGAATTGCGCGCCAAGGCGCGCAAGGCCGGCGTTCTGACGCCGCATATTCTGCCGGACGGATCTCATCTCACGCAACGCGAGACCGCAAAGGCTTTGATCAAGACCGGCCTCTCGCCGCTCGGGCCACTGGCGTGCAACACCATGGCGCCGGACGAAGGCAACATGTATCTGCTCGGCAAGGTCGGAAGCAGCGAGCAGAAGGTAAGATTCCTGGAGCCGCTCGTGTCAGGCAAGGCGCGTTCGGCGTTCTTCATGACCGAGCCCGCGGACGCGGGCGGAGCCGGCTCCGATCCGTCGATGATGCAGACAACGTGCCGTCTGGACGGCAATCACTGGGTCATCAACGGACGAAAGAAATTCATCACCGGGGCCGAAGGCGCAAAAGTCGGCATCGTCATGGCGAAGTCGGATGACGGCGCCTGCATGTTCCTGGTCGATCTGCCCAATCCCGCGATCCGCACGCTGCGCGTGCTTGACACGATCGACAGTTCGATGCCCGGCGGACACGCCGAGATCGAGATCGAAAATCTGCGCGTGCCGGCCGACCAGATGCTCGGCGCCTCCGGCGATGGATTCAAATATGCGCAGATTCGCCTGAGCCCCGCGCGCCTGTCGCACTGCATGCGCTGGCTGGGTCTCGCGATCCGCGCCAACGAGATTGCCACCGACTATGCCTGCCGCCGCCAGGCGTTCGGAAAGCCGCTGGTCGATCACGAAGGCGTCGGCTTCATGCTGGCGGAGAATTTGATCGATCTCCAGCAGTCGGAGCTGATGATCGACTGGTGCGCAGGCGTGCTCGACACCGGCTCGCTCGGCACCACCGAAAGCTCCATGGCGAAGGTTGCAGTCTCGGAAGCGCTCATGCGCGTCGCCGACCGCTGCGTCCAGGTGATGGGCGGCACCGGCGTCTCGACGGAGACGATCGTCGAACAGGCCTTCCGCGAGATCCGCGCCTTCCGGATCTATGACGGTCCGACCGAAGTTCACAAATGGTCGCTGGCCAAGAAGATCAAGCGCGACTGGAAGGCGGGGCAACGCTGACCGGCGCGCATTGAAACAAGCGCCGCGGGGAGCAGCTAACCTGACTTGGTACGGCGTCCCTGAAACGCGTCTCTGAGTTCAGCCAATTGCCCGCTTGTTGCTCCCCGCAACGCGTCGTCCCGATTGGTTGGCAGGTCGGCGTAAGCCATCGGCTGATCGAACTGGCTCGCCGTGAAGTCATACCGCCGGCCCTCGATCCGATTGTAGAAATGATCGCCGGCCGGCAGCGGCGTCTTCAGCAGCTCGCCGCCGAAGAGCTCGTGAACGAGCAGCGCCGTGACGTTGCATTGCCCCGCGGCCGGATTGTCCGCCGTCCACTGGCTGGACGTCGACAGCGACCATGCCTTGCGCAGCGCGCGTTGAACCCCATCTGCATCGAAGCTCATCGGCCCTCCCGGAGAGCGGCGGCGCGGCACTCACTTCGGATTATACGATTATCGCATAATGCTCCTGTTTTGCCCGACGAGTCAAACGGCTTCGTTACTCGGCTGAGCCCGACTCCATCCGCCCGTCATTGCGAGCGCAGCGAAGCAATCCAGAATCTTTCCGCGGAGAAACTCTGGATTGCTTCGCGGAGCCTGTCATCGGGCCGCGCTTCGCGCGGACCCGTTGGCTCGCAATGACGATGTGGAGACAGAGGCGGCTCAATAACTGCACAGCCCGCCGTTGGCAGCACGGAGGGGCTGAAGCGAAACTCGTCACTCGGCCTCGAAGTCGCATTTCGGCCCCAATTGCACGATGGTTGCGGCGCCCCGCTGATTTCTCCCAACGCGCCAGACCGTTGGCAACATTCGCCGAGCAAATTGCCCTGTCCCCATTTCTACTGTGCATGGGGTTGTTTTCACACTTTTGGTTTGAGCCCCCCTTCCAGCCAACAAAAAACCCGGCCTCGCGAACGAGACCGGGCCCTGTCGTCTTGCGACTTTCGAAAGATCAGCCGCGGGTGCGCGAGCGGATCATGAAGCTATCGTAGGTGTACTCGGCGACCTGCCACCACAGATATTCGTCGGAGCGGTAGGCCTGCATGGCGTCGATCGACTTCTTGAAGTCGGCGTTCTTGGCCGAGATCTCGCCCCACAGCTCGTTGGTCGCCTTGAGGCAGGCTTCCAGCACCTCGTTGGTGAATGGGCGAAGCTGGGTGCCGCCTGCGACCAGACGCTTCAGCGCGCCGGGGTTCTGCATGTCGTAGCGCGCGGCCATCCAGCTGTTGGCGTTGGCCATCGCGTTGGTGAGGATCGCCTGGTAGTTCTTCGGCAGCGAATTCCACTTGTCCAGGTTGGTGAAGGCGTGGACGGTCGGGCCGCCTTCCCAGAAGCCGGGGTAGTAGTAGTACTTCGCGACCTTGGCGAAGCCGAGCTTCTCGTCATCATAGGGGCCGACCCACTCGGCCGCGTCGATGGTGCCCTTTTCCAGCGCCGGGTAGATGTCGCCGCCGGCGAGCTGCTGCGGCACGACGCCGACCTTCTGGAGCACCTGGCCGGCGATGCCGCCGATGCGCATCTTGAGGCCGGAGAGATCCGCAACGGTCTTGATCTCCTTGCGGAACCAACCGCCCATCTGGGTGCCGGTGTTGCCGCAGGGGAAGCCGATCACGTTCGACTTCTTGAAGAACTCGTTGCCGAGCTCCATGCCGCCGCCCTGGTACCACCAGGAATTCTGCTGGCGCGCATTGAGGCCGAACGGCACCGAGGCGTAGATCGCCCAGGTCGGATCCTTGCCGACGTAGTAGTACGACACGGTATGGCACATCTCGACGGTGCCGCTGGAGGTCGCATCGAGCGCCTGAAGACCCGGGACGATTTCGCCGGCGGCGAACACCTGGATCTGGAACTTGTTGTCGGTCATCTCGGCGACGTACTTGGCCACCTGCTCGCCGCCGCCATAGATGGTGTCGAGCGACTTCGGGAAGCTCGACGTCATGCGCCACTTGATCTCGGGCGAGGACTGCGCGATCGCCGGCGAGGCCACCGCGGCGGTCGCCGCCGCGCCTGCTGCCGACACTTTCAGGAAATCACGACGCTTCATCTTCAGGTCTCTCCTTGCTGGGGCGTTTCCCCTAACTTCCTCTTTTGCCGCCGCTCATTCCGGCGACGCGTTTGGCTCGCGTCGGACCGAAGGGGCTTGACTGCCGTGGGCCTTTAACACGGAAGCCCCCTTTGCGGAACGCGACAATGGCATGACGGGGCGCTACGAAAGTCGCATGTCCCCACGTATTGGCTTGGCCCCCCTCAGGCTGGGGCGATGACGCCCTTGAGCTGGTCCCGGACCTGTCCCGCAATGGCGCGATAGATCGCCGCATGAGGCCCGTCCGGCTCGCTGTCGACCACTGGGCTACCGGCATCGGAAGAGGCGCGAATCGCCATGTGCAGCGGGATCTCGCCCAGGAACGGCACGGCGAGCTTCTCGGCCTCGTGGCGTGCGCCGCCATGGCCGAAGATGTCGGATTTCGTGCCGCAATGCGGGCACTGGAAATAGCTCATGTTCTCGACGATGCCGAGGACGGGCACGTTGACCTTCTTGAACATGGCAAGCCCGCGCCGCGCGTCGATCAGGGAGAGGTCCTGCGGGGTCGAGACGATCACCGCGCCCTTCAAGGGCACGTTCTGCGCCAGCGTGAGCTGGGCGTCGCCGGTGCCCGGCGGCATGTCAACGACGAGCACGTCGAGCGTGCCCCAGGCGACATCGCGCAGCATCTGCGTCACCGCCGACATCACCATCGGCCCGCGCCAGATCATCGCGGTCTCCTCCTCGACCAGGAAGCCGATCGACATGATGGCAAGGCCAAAGCGCTTGAGCGGAATCATCTTGCGCTCGCCGTCGAGCTCAGGCTTCTCATGCAGGCCGGTCAGGCGCGGCACCGAGGGGCCGTAGATGTCGGCATCGAGCAGCCCGACCTTGAGGCCGAGGTCGCGCAGGCCCAGCGCCAGATTGAGCGCGGTGGTCGATTTGCCGACACCACCCTTGCCGGAGGCCACCGCAATTACGGCGGCAACGCCGGGAATTTCGGACTGCCGCGCCATCGGCGATTGGGCGCCGCCCTGCGGCGGAGGCTTGTGGGCGTGAACCGGCTGCACGCCCGGCGTGCCGCGGCTGGGCTGCGGAGGTGGCGGCGGCGCTGCGCCCGCCTTGCGCTCGGCGGTCAGCGCCACCATCACGGTGGTGACGCCCGGAATGGCACGGACGGCGGCCTCGGCCTCGGCCCGGACGGATTCCCACGCCCGCGCCTCGGCGGCGTCGACGTTGATCGAGAAGAACACCTTGCCGTCGGCGGCGCTGATCACGCTCAGCACATTGGCATTGGTGAGCGCGACCCCGCGCGGCGACTTGATCTTGGCCAGGCTGTCGAGAACCTGTTGCTGCGTCACGCTCAAAGCGCATCTCCCAGAAGTTCAGGATGCCCCATTAGAGCGGAAACGGCCAAAAGGCTACTGCCTGCCGATATCACCAGCCATCTCGGCAGGCGCCGCCCCCTGCTCCAGGGCCGCCTCGTAATTCAGCTCGATCATGACCCCGTTGGGGTCATGGACGAAGATCTGCCAGAGGTCGCCGCCGGGCACCTGGCGGGCGTCGAATTTCATGCCCTTGGACGTCAGCCGCTGCTTCATGCCGTCGAAACCGCGGCTGACGAAGGCGACGTGGTGGACGACGCCGGAATCCGGCTTCTGCGGCTCAGAGGTCGGGGAAATATCGACGAGGTGCACCACGGGCTTGCCCTCGCTGTACATCCAGGCGCCCGGGAAGGCGAAGTTCGGCCGGGCGCCTTTTTCCAGGCCCAGCACGTCCTCGTAAAAGCGCACCGTCTCGGCCAGATTCCGGGTCCGGATGTTGAAATGATCGAGGACGCCAACGCTCACGCCGCCCAAGCCCGATGCCATGCCTTCGCTCCCTCGCATTGAAGTCCTTGAGGTCCGCCATCCTAGCACAGGGGGCCGCCAAACGAAGCCGTTGCCCTCCGCACCTAAGGGTTTATGGTGCGCCCGATCCGCTTCCGCGGCGGAACCCCAAAAATGCCGCATGGGCGCCCTCGCCCGGCTACAACCGTAAAACTCGAACTACGGACAAGGTACCACACATGGCTAAAGTCGCTTTCCTCGGTCTCGGCGTGATGGGCTTCCCCATGGCCGGACACCTCGTGAAAAAAGGGGGCCATGAGGTCACCGTCTACAACCGCACCGCGGCGAAGGCGAAGGAATGGGCGGACAAGTTCGGCGGCAAGACCGCGGCGACCCCGAAGGCCGCCGCCGAGGGCCAGGATTTCGTGATGTGCTGCGTCGGCAATGACAATGACCTGCGTTCGGTCACGATCGGCGCCGACGGCGCCTTCGCCGGCATGAAGAAGGGCGCGACCTTCGTCGACCACACCACCGCCTCCGCCGAAGTCGCCCGCGAGCTCGACGCGGCCGCGACCAAGGCCGGCTTCAAGTTCATCGACGCTCCCGTGTCCGGCGGCCAGGCCGGCGCCGAGAACGGCGTGCTGACGGTGATGTGCGGCGGCGCTGCGGATGCCTATGCCGGCGCCGAGCCGATCATCACGGGCGCCTATGCGCGGATGTGCAAGCTGCTCGGGCCCGCCGGCTCCGGCCAGCTGACCAAGATGGTCAACCAGATCTGCATCGCCGGCCTGGTGCAGGGCCTTTCCGAAGGCATCCACTTCGCCAAGAAGAGCGGCCTCGACGTCGCCGCCGTGATCGAGACCATCTCCAAGGGCGCGGCGCAGTCCTGGCAGATGGAAAACCGCTACAAGACCATGAACGAGGACAAGTACGATTTCGGCTTCGCGGTCGAATGGATGCGCAAGGACCTCTCGATCGCGCTGGCCGAAGCCCGCCGCAACGGCGCCAATCTGCCGGTTACCGCGCTGGTCGACCAGTTCTACGCCGAGGTCGAGAAGATGGGCGGCAAGCGCTGGGATACGTCGAGCCTGCTCGCGCGCCTCAATCGCTGACACTTAACGAATTGATCCCGCCTTGCTGATCGCGATCGCCGCCATCTTCGTCCTCGCCTATGCGGCGATCGCGCTCGAGCATCCGATCGGGGTGAACAAGAGCGCGTCCGCGCTGTTGGGTGCGGGCCTGCTCTGGACAGTGTACGCGATCGCGACGGGCGACCACGCGGTCGTCGGCCGTCAGCTCGACGAGTCCGTCGCCTCCACCGCGCAGATCGTGTTCTTCCTGATCGGCGCGATGACCATCGTCGAGGTCGTCGACGCTCACGACGGCTTCGAGGTCATCACCTCACGCATCGGCACGACCAGCCAGGTCCGCCTGATCTGGCTGATCGGCTTCGTGACCTTCTTCCTCAGTTCGATCCTAGACAATCTGACGACCACCATCGTCATGGTCTCGCTGATCCAGCGGCTGATCGCCCGGCGCGACGACCGCCTGCTGTTCGCCTCGCTCATCGTGATCGCCGCCAATGCCGGCGGCGCATGGACCGTGATCGGCGACGTCACCACGACCATGCTGTGGATCGGCGGGCAGATCTCGCCACTGAAGATCATGGGTTCGGTGTTCCTGCCCTCGCTGGTCAATCTGCTGGTGCCGCTTGCGTTCATCAGCCTGACGCTGCGCGGCAGGACCATCGCGGCGCCATCCAAGGACGGCGGATTGCAGGGCGTCGATCCGTTCGAGCGCAACGTGATGTTCTGTCTGGGGCTCGGCGTGCTGATCGCGGTACCGGCCTTCAAGACGCTCACTCATCTGCCGCCCTTCATGGGCGTGCTGCTCGGGCTCGGCATCGTCTGGCTGGTCGGCGAGATCGTCCATCGCAACAAGGACGAGCATGTCCGCCAGCCGCTCACGCTGGCGCATGCGCTGACCCGGATCGACATGGGCTCGATCGTGTTCTTCGTCGGCATCCTGCTCGCGGTCGCCTGTCTTGAACATGCCGGCCTGCTGTCGATGCTGGCGAAATGGCTCGATAGCGCGATCGGCCGCCAGGACGTCATCGTCATCGTGCTTGGCCTGCTCAGCGCCGTCATTGACAACGTGCCGCTGGTCGCCGCGAGCATGGGCATGTACGACCTCGCACACTTCCCGACCGACAGCTTCCTCTGGGAGTTCATCGCCTATTGCGCCGGCACCGGCGGATCGATCCTGATCATCGGATCGGCCGCGGGCGTTGCTGCCATGGGGCTCGAGCGGATCGAGTTCCTCTGGTATGCCCGCCGCATCGCGGGCCCCGCGCTCGCGGGCTATCTGGCGGGCGCGGTGATCTACATCGCGCAGCATGCGTGGCTGCACTGAGCGGCACCCGCGCGCGCAAAATTAACGCCGGGTTAACGTAATTTTTTAGCTCCTTAAGTCACCTCTTAAGGATTTCTTGCCAGAGATAGACAATGCAGAAGGCCCGCGTCCGACGTGGGCAGGAATCGTGTTGCTTGATGAGTAACCCCGCTGAAAAGCCTGAGGTTGTGCAGCTTCCGGCCGAGCCAGTCAGCGCTCCTTCGGCGAGCAGCCGAAGGGCTGCGGCGCAGCGGGTGCGCGAGGCGCGCGATAAGTTAACGTCGACCAGCGGAACCCGCCCGGCCTTCGATGCCGAGATGCTGCGCCAATATGCGCAAACGCGACTGTCGGCCTCCTATGTCGTGATGCTGCTGGTGGTCGCCACCGGCGTGCTGTTCGGGCTGTGGATGCAGCCGATCCCTGCGGCGGCCTGGACCGCCGGCATGCTCTGCATCCATGCCGCCCTGATCCGCAGCTGCCACCGCTTCCTGGCCGAGCCCGCCTCGCCCGCGGCAACGCGCGCCTGGCGGACGCGCTTCGTCGTGCTCGACCTGCTCTATGGCCTGTGCTGGATGGCGATCCTGATCCATCCCGTGCTCGACATGGTCACGGAAACGCTGATGATGTTCCTGATGCTGCTGGTG
>Ga0065165_1000656_pt1 | contig 49919 bp, 34 predicted proteins | sample AraplaMF_Cvi_mMF_FD_63813 | JGI IMG/M metagenome (GOLD analysis project Ga0065165, IMG submission 63813) | Arabidopsis root microbial communities from the University of North Carolina, USA - plate scrape MF_Cvi_mMF (version 2) (version 3) | ecosystem: Host-associated > Plants > Roots >...
CTGCCGCGCCGAGTTGATGAGCCTGCAAGGCCAGGCCGCAGCGGCCGCGCAGGCGCTGGCCGTGCTGGCCCGGGAGCCCGGCGCCGATGCCGGCTGGCTGGCGCTCGTGCAGGCCGAACTGGCCGAGCGCCGCGGCGATGCGTCGGCCGAGGCGTTCTACCGGCACGCGGTGGCCGCGTCATCGCCGCCCGACGTCTACACGCTGGCGGCCTGGGCCGACTGGCTGCTGGCGCAGCACCGCGAACGCGATGCGGCGGCCCTGCTGGCCGGCCGCGAGGATGCGGACGCGTTGCTGCTGCGCCTGGCGATCGCGTGGAAGCGCAGCGCCGATCCGCGCGCGCCGCAAGCCATTGCCACGCTGGCCGCGCGCTTCGACGCGGCCCGCCTGCGCGGCGACCGCAGCCACGGGCGCGAGCTGGCGCGCTACCAACTCGACCTGCTGGGCGACGCGCCGGCCGCGCTGGGGAGCGCGCAGGCGAACTGGGTCGTCCAGAAGGAACCGGCCGATGCGCTGCTGATGGTGCGCGCCGCGCTGGCGGCGAGGCAGCCGCAGGCCGCGCAGCCGGTGTGGCAACTGGTTCGCGACACCGGCTGGCAGGACATGCGGCTGCTGGCGCTGGCCGGGAGTGGCGAATGAACGCGCGCCTGCTGCTGATCGCCTGCCTCGGGCTGCTGCCGCTGGTCGCGCAGGCCCACAAGCCGAGCGATGCCTACGTCCACCTGCAGGTGGACGGCGTCGTCGTCGCGCAGCGCTTCGACATCGCGCTGCGCGACCTGGAGCGCGAGCTCGCACTCGATGCCGACGACGACGGCCAACTCACCTGGCGCGAGGTGCGGACGCGCTGGGCCGACATCGACCGGCTGTCGCTGCACGGCCTGTCGGTGCAGGTCGATGGCGCACCGTGCGCGCCCGGACCGCTCGGCGCGCAGCAGCTCGACGAGCACAGCGACGGCCGCTATGCGGTGCTGACGCGGCGCTGGACCTGCCCCGCGCCGGTCGGGACCTTGACGCCCGTCTACCGGCTGTTCGCGCAGACCGACCCGACGCACCGCGGCATCGTCCGCGTGCAACAGCCCGGTCGCGACGAGACCGCCGTGCTGGTGCCCGGCGCTGCGCCACGCAGTTTCGGCACCGCTGTCGGGCCAGCGTTCTCCGGCTTCGTCCGCGAGGGCGTGCACCACATCCTGATCGGCAGCGACCACATCTTGTTCCTGCTCGCGCTGCTGCTGCCGGCGGTGCTGGCCTCACCAAGGCTGCGACCGGTGCTGGCCGAGGTGCTGCGCGTCGTCACCGCGTTCACCGTGGCGCACTCGATCACGCTGGCATTGGCCGCGTTCGACCTGGTGACCCCGCCATCGCGCTGGGTCGAATCGATCATCGCGGCCAGCGTCGTGTTCGCGGCGCTGAACAACCTGGTGCCGATGGTGCGCGAGGGCCGCTGGAAACTGACCTTCGCGTTCGGGCTGGTGCATGGCTTCGGGTTCGCCGGCGCGCTGAAGGATGCCGGGCTTGCGCAAGGTGCTCTCGCGCTGCCGCTGCTCGGCTTCAACCTCGGGGTCGAAGCGGGGCAGCTCGCGATCGTCGCCGTGTTCGTCGCAAGCGTCTGGGCGCTGCGCATGACGCGCTTCTACCGGCAGGTGCTGCTGCGCGGCGGCTCGGCGGTGATCGTGGCCGTCGCGGCGCTGTGGCTGGCCGAACGCGCGTTCGACGTCCAGCTGGGGGTCGCGGGTGCCCGGGCAGCGATGGCCCGCGCCGCAGGCGAGGCCGACCGGCATGTCCACCCGGCGGAGCCGCGCAGCGCGCGGTGACGATGGCGTGGCCAGTTCCGCTGCGCGGCGTTGCCGGATAGCATGGGCTGTGCGGGACCCTCTCGCCGGGAGACGAGATGACAGCAGCCCTTCTATCGCCAGTGCGCGCGGCGACCGTCGCCACCGCCGTGCTGGTCGGTGCCCTGGCGGTGCGGCAGGCCCATGCCGCGGACGCGATCACCACCGACCGCCCCGACTTCGTCGAATCCAGCGACGTCGTCGGCCGCGGCCGCGTGCAGATCGAGACCGGTGTCGGCTTCGAGCGCAACGAGGCCGACGGCCTGAAGACCCGCACGCGCAGCACGCCGACGCTGCTGCGGCTGGGGTTTCGCGACGACATGGAATTCCGCATCGAGACCGACGGCCTGCTGCGCACCCGCGTGCAGGACCTGTCGACGGGGGCCGCGCAGACCGAGCGCGGCAGCGCCGACACCTCGATCGGCATCAAGTGGCGCACGCAGGAAGGCGACGACGCTCGCGGCGCGCCGGGCATGGCCTGGCTCGCGCACGTCGACCTCGACACCGGCTCCGCCGCGTTCCGCGGCCAGGGCCTGCGGCCGTCGCTGCGCTTCGTCGCCGAATGGGACCTGCCGCACGACCTGTCGATCGGCGTGATGCCGGGCGTTGTCGCCGACAAGGCCGACGACGGCTCGCGCTTCGCCGCCGGGATGTTCGCGGTGACGCTCGGCCAGGGCTGGTCGCCGGCCTGGCACGGCTTCGTCGAGATCGCCGCGCAGCAGCTGGCGAGCCGGGCGCACGGCGGCAACGTCGTCAGCTTCGACTTCGGCGCGACGTACCTGGTGAACGATGCGTTGCAGCTCGACCTCAGCGCGTCGCGCGGGCTGACCCGCGACACGCCCGATTTCCAATGGGGCGTCGGCGTTTCGTTCCGGTTTTGAGGCCGCCCGGACGCTCGAATCGTTGCCGCTCGACGACGACGCGCGCGGCTATTGCGAAGGTGCGCCCGGCATCGAAGACGGCGCCAGGAAGACGCAGGCCGACAGCGAGGCCACTGCGGTGACCGCGTGGCTGGCCCGGCGCACTGAAGTCGTACGGCTGCCAGGTCGTCACGGTGTCGAACGGCGAGCAGGCGCTCGACGCGGTGCAGGCGAAGGCCGCGCTGCAGGACAGCGGCCGCGCGACGGCCTTCGACTTGGTGTCGATGGACTTCCACATGCCGGTGATGGACGGTTGCCAGAGCGCTGGTTGCGCCGCGAGTGGCCTGATCTCCAGCAGCACAAACAGACCTGTGGCGGAACGAGTCCGGCCGGGGCGCCACCAACAGGCTTGCCCTGGCGCATCGACAAAGCTGTTTCTGTCGTCGGCAGGTTGAGGAGTTGTTGTCATGCGTACCGGAGCGCCTACCGGCCTTTCCTCGCCCAGCGCGCCGAGCGTGCCAAGCACCCGTGGGTCCCCGGCCTTGCGACCGGACCTCAAACCACAGCTCGAGAATGCGGCGAAGACCGTTGCCTGGGTGCTGGGTTCGCCCCACGACAACAACGATGCGCCGCACCCGAGAAAGAACATTGATGGCTGGGTGCAGCATCGCTTGCGGCAGCACTTTCGTCGCATCGAGCGACGGCTCGGCCGCCTCGACGTCGATGCTTGCACCCAGGACCTTCAAGATCTGACCCGGATGCTCGCCGATCGCTTGCGTGCCGATCACCGGCGCCATCGGAGCACCTCACCGGACGCGGCCCGGTTGCTGAAAAAGACATTCGGGTCGGCGATTCGTGGGCTGTGGGCTGCGGCAGAGAACGGCGACCTGCCGCGCTACCGAGAGGCCCTGCAACAGTTCCGTTCGACGGTTTGTGCGCACCGCCTGCACAGGACGGCGCCGGGCCGTGCGAGTTCCACCGATCGGTGTCTCGCCGTCCTGGCACAGCAGATCACCCTGCTCGACAAGGCACAGGTCCCGCACAAGAACCGGCGCCGTTCGCTGGCTCGGACGACGGACAAGGCCTCGCTCGCACCATCGCTGCCGGCATTGCCCGATGAGCTGGCGGTGCGTCGACGTGTTGGCGAGCGCGCGATGAAGGCTCGCACTGCGTTGCGTTGGTTGTGCCCTGACCTGCTCAGGTCCGTCGATGCGATGAAGAACTCATGGACCGACGGACAACGGTGCGAGCTTCTCCCGCTGCTGACAAATTGCCGGAAGGCGGCCGACAAAGACGACCACAAGGCGTACCGGAAGGCACTCGAACCACTGTCGGATGCCATCGAAGGGTTCGACTCGACAATAGCCACGCTCAAAGGGTGACCTGAGATCAAAGGTCCGCGCCGGTCCGACCCTGCGTTTGCCAAGCCATCGCGCACGATGGCAGGATGTGCGATCACATCGTCCCTTCGAATGGAGTCGCAGGCATGGCAGGTCGACCGCAGGCTGTCCCTTTCACGACCGGGTGGCTGATCGCGCTGCTGCTCGCCATCTGCGCCGCGGCAGCTTCCGCCCAGCCCGTCGACGACCCCGACGCGATCCTCGAAACGGCCCGCCAGCGCGTCGATTCGATCGAGAAACGCCTGCAGGGCGACAGCACCGATGCCGAGCTGGTCGCGATGCGCGACGCGCTGCTCGAGGTGCAGCAGGGCGCCGAGCAGATCGCGCAGACGCAGGCCCCCGACCTCGCCCGCGCTCAGGCACGGCTGACCGAACTCGGCGCCGCGCCCGACGGCGCGCGCGAGGACAGCGACGTGGCGGCGCAGCGCGCCAGCCTGCAGAAGACCACCGAGGCGCTGAACGCACGCATCAAGCTCGCGCGGCTGCTGTCGGTCGAGAGCCTGCAGCTCGCCGACCAGGCCGCGAAGCAGCGCCGCTCGCGCTTCCAGGCGCACCTGTTCGAGCGCACCGATGCGCTGCTCAGCCCCTCGTTCTGGCACGACCTGCGCGATCTCTTCAGCACCGACGAGGCGCCGCATTCCCCGTGGCAGGGCCAGCTCGCGGCGGCGTTCGCGCGCATGTCGGCCGCCGCCTGGCTCGCGTGGTTCGGCGTCGCGCTGATCGGCATCGCACTGCGCATCGCGCTCGGCCGCGTCGTCGCGCGGCTCGCGGCCACGCACTCGCCGGCCGCGCGCGTGCGGCGCACGCTGTACGCGCTCGCGCAGACGCTGCTGTGGATGCTGGTGCCCGGCGCGCTCGCATGGGGCCTGGTGCTCGGCCTGAACTGGCAGCGCCCGACGCCCGAACCGCTGCATGGCCTGCTGGCGAGCTTCTTCGGCGTGGTGCTGTTCTCGTCCTACCTGGCCGGGCTCGGGCGCGCGCTGCTCGCAGCCGACCAGCCCGCGTGGCGGTTGGTGCCGATGCCCGATGCGCTGGCGCGCGCGCTGCGCTGGCAGCCGGCGGTGATCGGCTCGGTCACGCTGGCCGGCTGGCTGCTGCAGCGGCTGGCCGCGCTGGCGCAGGCCGACCTGGCGGCCGAGGTCGCGATCAACTGCGTCTATGCGCTGGTGCTGGCGCTGGTCGTCGGCCGCAGCCTGCGGCAGGGCGAGCGGCTGCGCCGCGCGGCGCTGGCCGCGGCAGCCGCCGCGCCACCCGGCGATGCAGCGGCCGAGGCGCCCGACGAGACCCCGCCGCGCCCGCTGTGGGTGTCGCTGATGCTGGCCGGCGTGTGGCTCGCGCTGGTGGCGAGCGTCGTCTGCATCGTGATCGGCTATGTGGCGCTCGGCGGCTTCGTCGCGCGCCAGGTCATCTGGGTGTTCGCGGTCTCGCTGACGGCCTACCTGCTGACGCTGCTTGTGGCCGATGTGTTCGACACCTGGGTGCGCTCGCCGCCGGTCGACGGCGCGGACGGCAGCGAGCCCGACGGCGCGATGCCGGCGCAGTCGGACGCCGCGGTGTCGCCGTCGCACCTGCGCAACCAGGCCGCGGTGATCGCCGCCGGCGGGCTGCAGCTGGCGGTGCTGCTGGTGGCGCTGGTGCTGATCCTCGCGCCGTTCGGCGAAGGCCCGGGCGACCTGTGGCAGCGCCTCGGCCAGCTCGACGTCGGCGTCGCGGTCGGCGAACTGCAGGTGCGGCCGGTCGCGGTGCTGCGCGCGCTGCTGGTGTTCGGCCTCAGCATGCTGGCGGTGCGCGCGCTGAAGCGCTGGCTGGCGAACAGCTTCCTGCCGACCACCCGGCTCGATGCCGGCATGCGCAGCTCGGCGACCACGCTGTTCGGCTTCGTCGGCACGGTGCTGGCGATCGCGTTCGGGCTGTCGGCCATCGGGCTCGCGCTCGACAAGATCGCGTGGATCGCGAGTGCGCTGTCGGTGGGCATCGGCTTCGGCCTGCAGGCGGTGGTGTCGAACTTCGTGTCGGGGCTGATCCTGCTGGCCGAGCGGCCGGTGAAGGTGGGCGACTGGGTCACGCTGGGCGGCATCGAAGGCGACATCCGCCGCATCAACGTGCGCGCCACCGAGATCCAGATGGGCGACCGCTCGACGGTGATCGTGCCGAACTCCGAGTTCATCACGAAGACGGTGCGCAACGTGACGCTGGCGAGCCCGCTCGGGCTGGTGCAGATCAAGCTGCCGATGCCGCTGGACACCGACACCGAACGGGTGCGCGACCTGCTGTTGCAGGCCTTCGAGCAGCACGACGACGTGCTGGAGACGCCGCAGCCGAAGGTCTACCTCGACGGCTTCGACAACGGCAACCTGGTGTTCAACGCGACCGGCTACGTGGTGTCGCCGCGGCAGTCGTATGCGGTGAAGAGCGCGCTGTTGTTCCGCGTGCTGAAGGAACTGCGCGACGCCGACCTGCCGATGTGGCGGCCGCCGTCGCTGGTTCTGCGCGATCCCCGCACCGACGCGCCGGCCTGAGGCCGCTCGCACGGCGTCAGCTGCGCATCTGCCGCAGCCACGCCCCGGGCGACAGCCCGGTCGCGCCCTTGAAGCGCCGCGTGAAGTGGCTCTGGTCCGCGAAGCCCACCTCGGCCGCCACCTGGGCCAGCGCGGCGCCGTGCAGCAGCAACGCGCGCGCCTTCGCGAGCCGGACGGCATTCAGGTACAGGTGCGGCGGCACGCCGAAATGCTGCGCGAACGCCCGGCTCAGGTAGACGCGGGACACCCCGGCGTCGCGCGCGAGCTCGCCGATCGACAGGTCCCGGTCGGCGTTCTCGCGGATGTGGTCGCGCACCCGCAGCAGCCGCTTCAGCCCGGCGCCCACCGGCGGCATCGCCGCCCGGGCCGACTCGCCATGCCGCAGCAGCAGGTGCACGAACGCGCCGGTCAGCAGCGCTTCGGCCCGCATCGACTCCTGCGGCTGGTCCGAGGCCGCGATCGCCCGGTGAAGGGCCGCGGCCAAGGCCGGGTCGCGCACGACCGCGTCGCGGAAGTGGCGGCTGCCCTGCGTCCCCGCTTCAGGCTCCAGCAGGCCCGGCAGCACCTCGGTGTCGACGTACAGCATGCAGTAGCCGTAGCCGCCGGCGCTGCCGCGCAGCCCGTCGTGCGCCTGGTCGGGGTTCAGGAAGATGACGTCGCCCGGCGTGCTGGTCTGCGTCGTGCCGCGGCAATTGAAGGTCTGCACGCCGCTGCAGGTCAGGCCGATGCCGTACTCCGCATGGCTGTGCCGCTCGAACGCATGGTCGGTGAAATGCGCCCGCATCAGCGTCACCCCCGGCATGCCGGCGGGGCGGTAGCGCACCCAGTCCGACGTGGCCTGCGGCGTCGCGTTGTCGTCTACAGCGGTACAAGACGCCGGCCGGCGCGCTGGCGACAGTGGGGGATTCCTCGGCTTCACTCGACACCTCCATGCACATCCGGCCTGCAAGCCTCGACGACATCCCCGCAATCCAGGCGCTCTATGCCGAAGCCATCGCGTTCCAGCGCGCCGGCGGACATCCGTCGTGGCGGGAACTCGACCCGGGCGTCGTCGAGCAGGACATCGCCGCGCGCAGCCAGCACGCCGTCGTGCTCGACGGCCAGGTGGCGGGCATCTTCAGCTTCTGCCCGCCGTCCGCGATGGACCGCGAGATCTGGGACGGCATGGCGCCGGAATCGGCACGCTACATCCACCGGATCATCGTCGGGCGGGCCTGGAAGGGCCGGCAGCTGTTCGCCCCCATGCTGGCCTGGTGCGAGGCGGAGGCCCTGCGCCTGGGCCTGGGCAGGCTGCGCCTGGACACCTGGGCCGAGAGCGCCGCGCTGATCCGCCACTACGCGCACTTCGGCTTCCGCTGGGTGGGCGAGCGCACCACCTCGGCGAACGATGCGCTGCCGCCGCCGTACCGCGGCCTCCGCCTGGCGATCATGGAGAAGCCGGTCGGCGCCGGGCGCCTCGATCGGCCGACCGAGGTGGCGATGCCCTGAGGGTCAGCCCTGCCACGGCGCCTGCGCCGCGGCGTCCACGCCGTACTTCGCCACCGCCTGCGCCAGCACCGGGCGCTCCAGCGTGCCGTCGCGCACCAGCGCCTGCAGCGCGGCCAGCACCACCTGGTGGCGGTCGACCTCGAAGAAGCGGCGCAGCTGCTGGCGGGTGTCGCTGCGGCCGAAGCCGTCGGTGCCGAGCGTCACGTAGCGCGCGTCGACGTATTCGGCGATCAGCTGCGGCCAGGCGCGCACGTAGTCGGTCGCGGCGATCACCGGGTCTCGTCCCTTCAGCAGTGTCGCGACGTGCGAGGTGGCCGGCTCGCCGCCCAGCCGCTCGGCGCGGTCGCACGCGCGCGCGTCGCGCGCCAGCTCGCTGAAGCTCGTCACGCTGAACACCTCGCTCGCCACCTTCCAGTCGGTGGCCAGCAGCTCGGCCGCGGCGATGACCTCGCGCAGGATCGCGCCGCTGCCGAGCAGCCGCACGCTGCCTGCCTGCTTCTTCACCGGCTGCGCCTGCAGCCGGTACATGCCGCGCAGCAGGTCGGCCTGCGCCGCGTCGGGCAGCGACGGCTGCGCGTAGTTCTCGTTCATCAGCGTGACGTAGTGGAACTCGTCGCACTGCTGCTCCAGCATGCGCCGCGCCGCGTGGTCCACGATCACCGCGACCTCGCCGGCGAACGCCGGATCCCAGGCGCGGCAGTTCGGCACCATCGCGGCCATCACCAGGCTGCTGCCGTCCTGGTGCTGCAGGCCCTCGCCGCCGAGCGTCGTGCGGCCCGCGGTCGCGCCGAACAGGAAGCCGCGCACGCGCTGGTCGGCGGCCGCCCAGATCAGGTCGCCGACGCGCTGGAAGCCGAACATCGAGTAGTAGATGTACATCGGCAGCATCGGCAGCCCGTGCACGCTGTACGAGGTGCCGGCGGCGATCCACGACGCCAGCGCGCCGGCTTCGGTGATGCCCTCCTCGAGCAGCTGCCCGTCGCGCGCCTCGCGGTACGACAGCATCGAGCCGGCATCCTCCGGTTCGTACAGCTGCCCGTGCGGCGAGTAGATGCCGATCTGCCGGAACAGGCTCGCCATGCCGAAGGTGCGCGCCTCGTCTGCGACGATCGGCACGATGCGCGGGCCGAGCGCCTCGTCCTTCAGCAGCCCGGCGACCATGCGCACCGCGGCCATCGTGGTCGACATCTCCTTGCCGTCGGCCTGCAGCGCGAAGCCGCCCCAGCCGGACAGCGCCGGCACCGGCAGCACCGGCGCCTGCGGCTTGCGCGCCGGCAGCGCCCCGCCGAGCGCGCGGCGGCGCTCGTGCAGGTACTGCATCTCGGGGCTGTCGTCGGCCGGCTTGTAGAAGCGCAGCGCGGCGACGTCGTCGTCCGACAGCGGCAGCGCGAAGCGGTCGCGGAAGGCCTTCAGCGCGCTGACGTCGAGCTTCTTCGCCTGGTGCGAGGTCATGCGCGATTCGCCGACCCCGCCCATGCCGAAGCCCTTCTTGGTCTTCGCGAGGATCACCGTCGGCCGGCCTTTGTGCGCCCGCGCCGCCGCGAAGGCCGCATGCAGCTTGCGGAAGTCGTGGCCGCCGCGCTTCAACGCGTCGATCTCGTCGACGCCCATGTGCGCCACCAGCGCCTGCACCTGCGGGTCCTGGCGGAAGAAGTGCTCGACGTTGTAGGCTCCGTCGTTCGCACCCAGCGTCTGGTACTGGCCGTCGACGGTGGCGGCCAGCCGCTGCAGCAGCACGTGCTGGGTGTCGCGGGCGAACAGCGCATCCCAGTCGGAGCCCCACAGCACCTTCACGACGTTCCAGCCGGCGCCGGTGAACAGCGATTCGAGCTCCTGGATGATCTGGCCGTTGCCGCGCACCGGGCCGTCCAGGCGCTGCAGGTTGCAGTTGACGATGAAGGTCAGGTTGTCGAGCTGCTCGCGCGCAGCGAGCGTGAGCCCGGCGATCGATTCGGGCTCGTCCATCTCGCCGTCGCCGAACACGCCCCAGACGTGGCGCGGCACGGTGTCGGCCAGCCCGCGGTGCGCCAGGTAGCGCATGAAGCGCGCCTGGTACACCGCGCTGATCGGGCCGAGCCCCATCGAACCGGTCGGGAACTGCCAGAACTCGGGCATCAGCCATGGGTGCGGGTACGAGCACAGCCCGCGGCCGCCGACCTCCTGGCGGTAGTTCGCGAGCTGCTCCTCGCTGAGCCGCCCTTCGAGGAAGGCGCGCGAGTACACGCCCGGCGCCGAATGCGGCTGGAAGTACACCAGGTCGGCATCGCGGCCGCCCGGCGTGCGGCTGTCGTCGCCGCGGAAGAAGTGGTTGAAGCCCATCTCGAAGAGCTCGGCCGCCGACGCATAGCTCGCGATGTGGCCGCCCAGCTCGCCATAGGCCTGGTTCGCGCGCACCACCATCGCGAGCGCGTTCCAGCGGGTGATCGCGGTCAGCCGCTCCTCGATCGCCAGGTCGCCCGGGTAATGGCCCTGGCGCTCCAGCGGGATGGTGTTGCGGTACGCCGAATACGGCTGCACGTGCGGCACGATGCCCAGCTGCTGCGCCTGCTCCTCCAGCTGCTCCAGCAGGTAGAGGCCGCGCTCGCTGCCGCTTTCGGCGACGGTCGCGCGCAGCGCGTCGAGCCACTCCCGGGTTTCCAGCGGGTCGGTGTCGCTCGCGGCCTGGGCGAGCAGGTGGCGGGGGGTCTGGCCGTTCATGGGGCGGGTCCTGCAGCGGGGGAGCCGAGACTATAGAAGCAACCCACCGACACATCTTCCCGCAGGACATTGCATAGACTCGCCCACCCGGCCCGCCGTTTGCCCCTGGTGGGTCTGCCGCATGGAAGGACCTGGATGCCGAGTTTCCGCCCCGACCCGATGCCCACCGTGCCCGGCTTCGAGCCGGCGCCCGCATGGCGCGGCCGCCTGAAGCGCCTCGCGTTGTGGTCGGCGCTGGGCGCCGCCGTGTTCGCCGTCGCGCTTGGCATCTACGTCGCGGTGCTGCTGCGCATCACGCCCAGCGTCGACGACCTGAAGCAGGTGCAGGCGCAGCAGCCGAGCGTGCTGCTGTCGGCGGACGGCCAGCAGATCGCGAGCTTCCGGCGCGCACAGCAGGAACGGCTGACGCTGGACCAGGTCTCGCCCTTCGTCGTGCAGGCGCTGATCGCCACCGAGGACCGGCGCTTCTACGACCATGGCGGCATCGACTTCATCCGCTCGGTCGGCGCGGTGCTGCACAGCGCCACCGGCGACATGCAGGGCGGCTCGACGATCACGCAACAGCTGGCGCGCAACCTGTTTCGCGACGAAGTCGGGCGCGCCCGCAACCTGCACCGCAAGGGCAAGGAATGGGTCACGGCGCTGCGCATCGAGCATGTCTACGACAAGAAGCAGATCCTCGAGGCCTACCTGAACACGGTGCCGTTCCTGTACAACGCGGTCGGCATCGAGATGGCGGCGCGCACCTACTTCGACACCTCGGCGGCCGAACTCGACGTGCTGCAGAGCGCCACGCTGGTCGGCATGCTGAAGGGCACGCAGTACTACAACCCGGTGCAGCACCCCGAGCGCGCGCTCGCGCGGCGCAACGTCGTGCTGTCGCAGATGGCGAAGGCGCAGGCCATCACCGACGACCAGCTGCGCACGCTCAGCGCGCAGCCGCTGCAGCTGCACTGGAGCCGGCAGCCCGATTTCCCGGCCACCGCGCCGCACTTCGCGGCCTATGCGCGCAAGTGGCTGCTCGACTGGGCCGACGAGCATGAGCAAGACCTGTACGCCGATGGCCTGGTGATCGAGACCACGCTCGACAGCCGGTTGCAGGCCGAGGCGGAGCGCGCGGTGCAGGTGCAGGCCGACCTGCTGCAGCAGGTGGCGGACGCCGAATGGAGCCGCCCGGTGCTGCCGCCGGTGTCGACCGCGCCCGAGGCCTACGCGAAGCTGCTCGGCAAGGCCGAGCCGTTCGGCTTCCTGTGGACCGGGCGGCGCGACCTCGTCACCGCGTTCGTGCGCGAGTCGCCCGAGTTCAGGAAGGCGGTCGACGGCGGTGCGAGCCCGGACGCTGCGCTGGAGAAACTGCGCGGCGACGCGCCGTTCATGGCGCGGCTGAAGGCGCAGAAGACGCGGCTGGAAGCCGGCTTCGTCGCGATGGACCCGCGCAACGGCGAGGTCCGCGCCTGGGTCGGCAGCCGCGATTTCGCGCAGGAGCAGTACGACCACGTCGCGCAGGCCGAACGCCAGCCCGGCTCGACCTTCAAGCCCTTCGTCTACGGCGCGGCGCTCGAAGCCGGGTTGTCGCCGGAGCGCACCTTCGTCGACGGGCCGGTCGAGGTGACGATGGGCGGCACCGTCTGGCGGCCGACCGACATGTCGGGCGCCACCGGGCAGCCGATGACGATCCGCGACGGCCTGGCGCTGTCGAAGAACACCATCACCGCGCAGGTGATGCAGGAAGTGGGCATCCCGCGCGTGGTGGCGCTCGCGAAATCGTTGGGCGTCGACCAGAGCCCGCTGGAGCCGGTGCCGTCGCTCGCGCTCGGCACCAGCCCGGTCACGCTGCTGGAGATGGTGAACGCCTATGCGTCGATCGCGCAGGTGGGCAGCGTGCACAAGCCGGTGTTCGTCAAGCGCATCAAGGACCGCACGGGGCGGGTGATCGCCGAATTCGGCGAGTCCCCGCGCCGCGGCATGTCGCCCGAGGCCGCGACCGACCTGATCGACATGATGCGCGGCGTGGTCGCGCGCGGCACCGGCACGCAGGTCCGCACCCGCTTCGGCGTCGCCGGCGACCTGGCCGGCAAGACCGGCACCACGCAGAAGAACACCGACGGCTGGTTCATCCTGATGCACCCGGAGCTGGTCGCCGGTGCGTGGGTCGGCTTCAACGACGCGCGGGTCACGCTGCGCAGCAGCTGGTGGGGCCAGGGCGGGCACAACGCGGTGCGGCTGGTCGGCGATTTCTTCCGCGATGCGCAGAAGAAGGGGCTGGTCGACCCGAAGGCGAGCTTCCCGCCGCCGCGCGTGCCGGTGCCGGCGGTCGAGCCGGCCGCGTCGGCGCCCGAGGGCGCCAACGAGGGCGAGGGCGGCAGCCTCGAACCGGCGAACGGCGACGACCAGCCGCCCAAGACCGCGGAGGAGCTCGGGCAGATCCTCAACGGCATGGGCCTGGACCCGAAGACCGGCGTGCCGAAGGCGCCGGGCGACCGGCCTGCGCCGCGGCCGCAACCGAGCGCTGCGCCGACGCCGTTGCCGACGTCTCCACCGAATGAAGAACCGGCGCCGTCACCCACGGCACCGGCGGCTTCCGACAGCAGCCCATGAGGCTTTTTCCATCGACCTGACCCGGGAGAACACAACGATGACTTTTGCGACGACCTGGCTGCGTGCCGCGCAGCCTGCCGTGCTGGCGGTGCTGATCGCCGTGGCCGGCGCCCTCCAGGCGCAACCGGCGGCGCCGTCCGACGCGGCGGCCTCCGCAGCGCCGTCGGCCGCGGCCGCCGTGTTGCGCGGCCTGCTCGATGCCGACCTGGCCGAGAACTTCCGCCGCGAGCCGATGTGGGCGACGGTGCTGGGCATTCCCGGCTACAACGCGTTGCTCCCGGACCTGTCGGACGCCGAGAAGCTGCGCCAGCAGGCCTACGCGCGCGACACCCTCGCGCGCGTGCAGGCGATCGACCCGGCCGGCCTGCACGGGCAGGACCGGGTGTCGCGCGAGTTGCTGCTGGTCAAGATGCGCAGCGCCGTCGAATCGCAGCAGTTCGTGCATTCGAACGAGCTGGTGCTGACGACGCTGTGGGGCATCCAGTCGATGATGCCGTTGGCCGCGCAGATGACGCCGATGCGCGGCGCGGACGACTACCGCGACTTCACCGCGCGCGTGAAGGCGGTGCCGCGCATGGCGGAGCAGGTGCAGCAGCGCCTCGCGCTCGGCCTGCAGTCGGGCTGGGTGCAGCCGCGGGGCGTGGTGGACCGCGTGATCGCCGGCATCGACGCGCACCTGGTGGCCGATGCCGACGACAGCGTGCTGCTGAAACCGTTCAAGGCCTTCGTGCCCGCGGTGCCCGAAGACCAGCGCGACGAACTGCTGCAGGCCGCGCGTGCCGCGGTGCGCGACGACTACCAGCCGGCGCTGCGCCGGCTGCGCGAGTTCCTCGCGACCACCTACCGGCCGAAGGCGCCGGTCGACGTGGGCCTGTCGGCACTGCCGGGCGGCGACGCGTACTACGATTTCCTGATCCGCACCGGCATCGTGCAGGACCTGGACGCCGGCAAGATCCATGCGCTCGGCCTGCGCGAGGTGGCGCGGCTGCGGCGCGAGATCGCGCAGGTGGCGCGGCAGACCGGTTTCAAGGGCAGCACGCAGGCCTTCATCCATTACGTGAGCCACGACAAGCGCTTCTTCTTCACGTCGGAAGAAGCGGTGCTGGCGAGCTTTCGCGCGATGTCGGCGCGCATCGATCCGCAGTTGCCGAAGCTGTTCCACACGGTGCCCCGCATGGCGTACCAGGTGCGCGGCATGACGGCCGCGGAGTCGGCGAGCAGCACGGCGGCCAACTACACGCCGGGCTCGCTGGAGCTCGGCACGCCCGGCTACTTCACGGTGAACGCGCGCGGCTTCGCCGGCGAGCCGACCTGGGAGGTCGAGACGCTGTTCATGCACGAAGCGGTGCCGGGGCACCACCTGCAGACAGCCCGCGCGGCCGAGATCGAAGGGCTGCACGACTGGCGCCGCCGCGGTGGCTGGAACGTGGCCTATGGCGAAGGCTGGGCGCTGTACGCCGAATCGCTGGGCTTCGAGCTCGGCATGTACCGCGACCCGTACCAGCACTACGGCCACCTGCAGGGGCAGCTGTTCCGTGCGGCACGGCTGGTGGTCGACACCGGCATCCACGCCTACCGCTGGCCGCGCGCGAAGGCGGTCGACTACATGATCCGGCAGGCCGGGCTCGAGCCGGCCAACGCCGCCAGCGAGGTCGACCGCTATTTCTCGAACCCGAGCCAGGCGCTGGGCTACCTGCTGGGCAAGCGCAAGCTGCTGGAGCTGCGCGAGCGGTCGCAGAAGGCCTTGGGCAGCCGCTTCGACCTGCGCGATTTCCACGCGGTGGTGATCGACAGCGGAACGATGCCGCTGTCGGTGCTGGAGCAGCGCGTGGATGCGTGGATTGCGCGCGGCGGCGGGCGGCCGGATGCCGAGGGGTGACTCGGCGGGTCGACCACGGTTGCTCTTCGCTTCTAGACTAGACTTGGTCAACCCTTGAAGGCGCCAGCATGAGCGGTGACCGGGTCGTCGAAGTTGAAGGCGGGTTCCCGTCGACTGATGGAGTCGGCTGACGAGGTCTATGTGTCGGCGGCGTCGATCTGGGAAATTGCCATCAAGTCGCGCCTTGGAAAGCTCGATGCCGATGCCGACGAACTCGCGGCCGCCATTGCGGCGAGCGGTTTCGTCGAACTGCCGGTGCGCTCGGTGCATGCTGCCGCGACGCATCGGTTGCCGATGCATCACGACGATCCTTTCGACCGCTTGCTCGTCGCTCAGGCGATGAGCGAGCCTCTGCGACTGCTCAGTGCGGACGCCATCCTCGGCCGATACACGGACCTCGTGATTCCGATCTGAACCTTGCCTGCTGCCATGACGACTTCCGAAGACGCCCTGATCCAGATCGCCCGCCGCTACTCGCACATCGGCATGCAGGTGGCGAAGGCCTACCACCAGCGGCAGGCCGAGCTGGAACTCGACAAGGTGCTGATGCCCGAACGGCTGTCGACGCCTGGCGGCACCCTCACGTCGCTTGCGACGCTCGAAGAATTGCGCGAGCTGACCGCGACCCACCGGCAGGCGTACCAGAAGCTGATGGTGGCGTTCGCGGGCGAGATGGCCCGGGCGCTCGAGGAACTGCCCGAGGCGGTGCGCGACGCCGAGCGCGACCGCATCGTGCCGATGCTCGAATGGCAGTTCAACGCGCAGCGCGAGTTCTATGAAAACCGCGACCGCTGGATCGCCGCGGCGGAGCAGGTCTGCGAGCTGATCGAAGACCGGCGCGCCAGGCTGACCTTCACCGACGACGGCGTGCTGTTCGAGGCCGACGACGACCTCGACCGTTTCCAGGCGCTGATGACGTCGCTCGACGAGATGCAGCAGCGCGAGACCCAACAGCTGGCGCAGCGCATCGAGCGGATGAAGCGCTCGGCGGCGGCACTCGGGATGAGCTTCAGCGAGTAGGAAGAAGTCGCGCTCACGCGCGATGTTCTTTGCAGGGCCATGGCGTCCGGGCGGGCGCCTGACGGCTTACGATGGGCCTCAACTTGTCGAGACCCTCATGAATCAATTCCTGCTCCAACCTGCCGCCACGATCACGGCCGCGCTGATCACCAACCCGGCACCCGGCGTGTCACGCACGAAGATCGAGGACGTCGGCTCGCTGTTCACGCTGGTCTACAACGAACTGGCCAAGGCGGCTGCCGCCGACGCCGAACGGGCGAAGACGGCGGCGGCCTGAGGCCGGGCAGAACCTCAGCGGTTCTGTTGCGGCGGACGACCGAGGTGGCGGAACGTGATCCGCCCCTTGCTCAGGTCGTACGGCGACATTTCCAGCGACACGTTGTCGCCGGCCAGGATGCGGATGTGGTGCTTGCGCATGCGTCCCGAGGTGTAGGCCACCAGCTTGTGGCCATTTTCCAGCGTCACGCGAAAACGCGAGTCCGGCAGGATTTCGTTGACGACGCCGCTCATTTCGATCAGTTCTTCCTTGGCCATGAGGACACTCCTTAGGGGTTGGACGGGGATGGCACGGCCGCGCTGCGGCCCGCGACCCAGGCGAGGCCCTGGTCGGTGGCGTAGCGCAATGCGGCGCGTGCGGTCTGGAAGAGCGGCGAGAAGCGCATGACCCGGTCATGGGTGGCGCTGCCGTGGCCGCTGCGGATGGAGACGGCGGCCTCGTGGCGGCCGTCGCTGCGGGAATGGCTGAATGGCGAGACGAGGTATCTGCCGATTTCGATCGAGGTCTTGATGCAGTTCTTTCTAGGGCGCGACCTGCTTGCAAGGGCCATCGGGAACGGCTGCTGCAGGGTCGGTCGGGAGTTGGGGCGTCGATGCCGTCAGAGGATGCAGCCCGCGGGACAGGCCGCCCGACACGCGCCAGGAGGAAGCACGCAGTCTACCACCGCGGGCTTTTTCCAGCCATGGCGCCGCGGCGGTATCCCCGTGAACGACTCGGCGTCCAGGGCCCGCAGCGTGTGTCGTGCCGATCAGCCACCGGGCCGGACACGGCGCGGTGGCCCCGTTCAGCCCTTCTTCGGCCGCGCCAGCGAATCCCGCAGGATCAGCTCGGGGGCGAACTCGCGCGACACCGGCAGCTCGGTGCCGAAGCACATGTTCGACAGCAGCCGGCAGGCGTTCAGCCCCATGTTGCCGACGACGATGCGGATCGTCGTCAGGCGCGGCGACAGCCACGCGGCGATGTCGGTGTCGTCGTAGCCCATCACCGACACGTCGCCCGGCACCGTGAGGCCGGCCGACTGCAGGCGCGACATCGCGCCCATCGCCATCTGGTCGTTGCAGCAGAACAGCGCGGTGAAGCGGGCCTTGTCGGCCAGCAGCTGGTCGGCGCCGACCCACCCGCTTTCGGCCGCGAAATCGCCGGTCATCGTCGGCACCGACTGGCGCTCGATGCCAGCCGCGGCCAGCGTGTCGAAGAAGCCCTGCAGCCGCAGCCGGTTGTCCGGCGCGCCCGCCGGCCCGGCGATCACCGCGATGCGGCGGTGCCCGTGCTCCAGCAGCGTGCGCGCCGCGAGCACCCCGCCGGCCTTGTGGTCGACGGTGAAGCACTGGCTGCGCATGCCCTTCACGTCGCGGTTGACCACCGCCAGGTTCGGGAAGCGCCGCTTCAGCCCCACGATGTCGGCGTCGCGCAGCGCATAGGTGGTCAGCAGCATGCCCTCGCACTGCCGGTCCATCAGGAACTCGATGCCGTTCAGCGCCTGCTCGCGCACGTCTTCGCCGCCGTGGCCGTTGGCGATCACCATGTGGCGGTCCTGCGCCCGCAGCTCCATGTCGATCGCATGCAGCATCGGGCCGTAGAACGGGCCCTTGAAATCGGGCACGTAGACGCCGATCGCGTTGGTGCTCTTCATCGACAGCGCGCGCGCGATCCGCGAGGGCCGGAAATCCAGCTGCTCGATCGCCGCCTGCACGCGCGACGCCGAGTCGGCCGAGAACGGTCCCTTGCCCGAAATCACGCGCGATGCCGTGGCGACACCGACACCTGCCAGACGCGCCACATCCTTGATCGTGCCCACTGATTGCACCTGCCCCAGACTACCGAATTGGCTCGGATCATAGTCTGGAGCTTGGGCGTGGGCTGTTTCTGTTTCGAAATCGACGATGGTGTCGATCGCGAATCAGTAGTCGTCGCGGCCGTGCGTGGCGGTCGTGAAGCCGAGGAACTGCATCGATCCGCCGTCCGGGCGGCGCGCCTTCGCGAGCGCCTGGAAGTTCGGGATCGCGACGCCGCGGTTCATGTAGCCGTTGACCGCGATGTCCATGTAGCCGGCCTCCAGGTGCTGGCCCTTGCAGTTGCGCACGCCGCTGCCGCTCTGCAGCGATTTCGCCATGTACTCCAGCCCCTTGGCCAGCCGCGGCGTGGTCTCGCCCGAGGCCTTCCACAGCCACACCGAGGTGTCGCCGGCCTGGATCACCGCGATCTCGGCGGCCTGCGCCAGGCCTTCGAGGTTGTACTGCGGGTGCGTGCAGTCGCGGTCCTTCAGCTCGTTGACCTCGCCGCTCGAGAAGACCGACAGCGGGATCATCTCGGTGACGCGCTGCACGCCGGCCGCGTAGCGCGTCGGGTTGTCCTGGTAGGCGCCGGCGGCCATCATCGCGAGACCGGCCGACACCGCCCAGTTGTTGACGCGGGTGCGCGCCTTCGCGGCCTCGGTGTACTGGCGGTCGATGAAGCCGTTGAAGGTCGTGATGTCGGCCTGCGCCCAGCCGGCTTCGCCGTTGTTGTAGTGGCGGATGATCTCGGCCGCGCTGACCCACACCGGCAGCATCCACGCCGCCTCGAGCTGCACCTGGGCGGCGTTCGTGCCCGAGGCCACCGAGAAGCTGCGGAAGGTCCTGCCCCAGTCGTTCAGGATCGCCACCGCCTTGTCGCGGTGCCGCGCGTCGCCGGTCTTGACCCAGCGCAGCGCGTTCAGGTAGGCCGCCTGCGCATCGTTCTTGAAGCGCGCCTCCTGGTCGCCGATCGCGCTGCCCACCACCTGCACGTTGGACAAGGCCTTGTGCGAGTAGGTGTAGGCGCTGCGCGAGTCGTTCATCACGACCTGGTAGCCGGTCTTCAGCACGCTCGGGTTGGCCGAGTTCTGGGCGGCCTTGAAGCTGTCGAGCCGCGCCTGCGTCAGGAAGATGCCGGGGTGGCGGAAGGTGGCCGGCGTGATCGCCTGCGCGCCTTCGCGTGCCACCGCGGCATCGTCGGTCGGCGCGTCGGCGACCTGGGCGTTGTCGTCGACGGCCGCGGCCTGCGCGCCATCGTCTTCGCCGGTGTTGCCGCCGCCGCAGGCTGCCAGCAGGGCCAGCGTGACCGGGGCCAGGGCCCAGCACAGGCGCCGGGTCGTTGCGTTGAAGTTCTTCATCGGGATCTCCTCGCTCACTTGATGCTGTAGCTGTCGCCGTAGACCTTCCAGTTCAGCGGCGTGTTCAGGTCGAAGTTGCCGGCTTTCAGCCAGACGCGCTGCGCGGTGTCGACGCGCGTCGTGTCGCTGTGGGCCTCTTCCTTGTTCATCTCGACCACGCGGGCATCCATGAAGGCGTTCAGGTAGGTCGCCTCGTCGCCGCCCTGGGCGGGGGTCTTGGCCTTGGCCATGGCCGCCTTGCGCACGCTCATCGCGCCTTCGTAGCCGTGCATCACGGCCGCGTCGTAGTAGGCGAACTGCCCGAGTGCGCGCAGGCCGTCGCTCTTGGCCTTGTTGACCGCAGGATTGAAGTAGACGTTGTCGCGCTCGTAGTCCTGCGACTGCTGGAAGATCACGTCGGCGGCGGCCGTCTTCCAGTCGCCGGTGTAGGTCGGATCGAGCCCGGCGTGCGACTCGGTGTTGTTCACCTTCTTCAGCGCCGGCAGGTACTTGGCCAGCACGTTGCCCGGCTTGCGGTTGGTGTATTCCTGCACCACTTCCAGCATGTCGCCGGTGCCCGAGCAGAAGCCGATGATGCCGGCGGTGTAGCCGCGGCCGTCATGGATGTCCTGGATGTAGGCGTACTGCGCCTTCCAGTTCAGCGACGAGTTCTCGGCGCTGGAGACGATCTGCATCGCGATGTCCTTCTTGCGGGCATCGAACAGGTCGGACGACGACGGGGCCGGCGCAGGGGCCGGAGCCGGAGCCGGAGCCGGAGCCGGTGCGGGCGCGGGTGCCGGAGCGGGCGCTGGGGACGGTGCAGGAGAAGGTGCAGGAGAAGGTGCGGGGGCCGGCGCAGGGGCCGGCGCCGGAGCCGGTGCAGGCGCGCCGACCGCGGTCAGCTTCCATTGCTGGTTCGCGCCGGTGCCGCAATCCCATTGCTGGATCGCGCCGCCGGCCGACATGCTGTGGTCCTTCACGTCGACGCACTTGCCGCTGTGGCGGGCCTTCAGCGAGAAGCCGGCACCCGACACGGCGACCGCGAAGCGCTGGTTGTCGCTGGCGGCGGTGGCCCATTGCTGGATCAGCGCGCCGTTGGCGGTGGACACGTCGGTCACGTCGAGCGACTTGCCGCTGTTGACGTTGACCAGGCGGAACGTGCCGCCGGTCTCGCCGCGCAGCTCGAAGCGCTGCGAGGCCACGTCGACGCAGGCGCTCTGTTGCGCCTTCGCGCCGTCGGCGGTGCCGGCACCGGCGATGTCCAGGCACAGGCCCGACTCGACCGACTTGACTTCATAGACGCCGACCGCGACCGCGGCGGTGACATTGCCGCTGCGCGGCAGGAACCGGAACGACTGGCCGCCGCTGGTGCCTGTGCTGCACGACAGCTGCTGCAGCACGGCGCCGTCGGCGTTCGAGGCACCGGTCACGTCGACGCATTTGCCGCTGCCGGCATTGACCAGGCGGAAGCGGTCGCCGCCCAGGTGCTCGATGCGGAAGCGCTGCGCGTTGGTGCCGTTGTCGACCCACTGCTGCACGGCCGCGCCGTCGGCGGTGGAGGCCGACGCGACGTCCATGGCCTTGCCGCTGCCGCCGTTCACCAGCTTGTAGACACCGCCGCCGACCGCGCTGAGTTCGAACGACTGCGCGGCGTTCTTGTTGCAGCCGGCCTGCTGCAGCCGGCCGCCGTCTTCGGTGCTGGCGCCGGCCACGTCGACGCACTTGCCGCTCTGTGCATTGACGATGGTGTAGATGCCGTTGGCGAGCGTGATGGTGCCGGCCGTGCTGGCGCGTGCGGCCTGCGCGGCTTCATGGCGGTCGGCGGCGCCGTCCGCGCTGTCGGGCGCGGTGCTGCCGTCGTTGCCGCCGCAGGCGGCGAGGAAGGCGCTGCCGATCGCGACGGCGAGCGGCAGGCGGGCGAATTGATAACGCTTGGAATGCCTGGTGTTCATGGTGTGCTCCTGGATGGGTGGAGGATTTACTTCCAGTCGGAGGTCTGCAGGAGCGGATCGATCGTCAGCCCGAAGGTGGCGCCCACCTTCTGCCCTACGGTCCCCGGCGTGGCCAGTGGCGCACTGCCGCAGGAACCACCACCCGTCTTGATGATGGCCCACAGCATCGCGCCGTCGCGTGCATTGCGGTTGGACGCGGTGCCGTTCGCGACCGCGCTGGCGTAGCGCTGCACCGAGTACGGCTGGTTCAGGTTCGCGCCGTACTGGTCCTGCAGGTTGCGCGAGCCGGTGCACTGGGCATCGGCATCGTTGACCACCAGCATGCCGCCGGCCCAGCCTTCGGGCGACGGCTCCAGGCCGATCGACACGATGGTCTTGCTCGGGAACAGCGAGCGGTACTGGTTGTACGCGGTGATGCCGTCGTAATGCTCGAAGCGGGCGTCGTAGCTCATCACGTTGACCAGGTCGAGCATGTTCGCGACCGCCGGGTACTTCAGCACCACGCCGCGCTCGCGCCCGGCATTGCCGCCCCAGTACGACATCTTGCCGGCGCAGGCCGGGTCGGCCGTCGTGCCCGAGGTGCAGTCCGCACCGCTCGACCAGCCGGCCAGCGTCAGCACGCGGCCGCCACCGGCCAGGTCGACCGCCTTGCGCAATGCCTTGATCGCGTTGGCATAGCGGTCCACGTCGCCATCGGCTTCGTAGTCGACGTCGAGGCCGTCGAAGCCCATCTCGGTCTGGATCTTCGCGAGGGCGTTGATGATCGAGCCGCTGCCGGCCGCCCCTTGCGCCGCGAGCGGGCCCCAGTTGTTGTAGGTGGCGCCGCCGACCGCGAGGATCACCTTCTGGTTGCGCTGGTGCAGCACGTCGATCGCGGCCTTGATGTCCTTCGGCGACGCACTGAACGTGATGCCGGTGCCCGAGAAGCTGTTGGTGTTGATGCCGGCCCACGAGAAGTTCGGGTCGGCGAACGACACCATCACGTGCGTGTAGGTGGCGGGCACCTTCGCGAACTTGCTGGCCTTGTAGACGTCGTTGGCGGTCTTGCCGGTGGCGTCGAACCAGTTGTCGCTCCAGGTCGGGTAGTAGCCGACGTAGACGCGTTTGGTCTGCACCGCCTTCAGCGCTTCAGGCAGCGTCAGCGTGCCGTTCGGGGCCGGGGCCGGTGCAGGGGCCGGCGACGGCGCGGGGGCCGGGGCGGGCGACGGAGCCGGGGCAGGCGCAGGCGTCGGGCCGCACGACGCGCTGGTCGGCGTCCACAGCGTCGGCGTTGCGGCCGGGTTCCAGTTCGCGCCGGCGAACGCGGTGTGCGTCACCAGGGCCTTGTATTGCTTGCCCTGGTAGCTGACGACCTGGCCGACGTTGTAGGTGATGCCTTCGGTCCAGGCGGCGCAGCTCGACGGTGCCGGGGCGGGCGCGGGGGCCGGGGCCGGCGTCGGTGCGGGCGCCGGAGCCGGCGTGGGGGCAGGGGCGGGCGCTGGAGTCGGCGCTGGCGCTGGCGCAGGGGCCGGAGCCGGTGCCGACGACACCGGGATCAGCGCCCATTTCTGGTTCGCGTTGACGCTGCAATCCCATTGCTGGATGCCGGCGCCGGGCGCGCTGTTCCAGTCCTTCACGTCGACGCACCTGGCGCTGTGGGCGGCCTGCAGGCGCACCGTACCGGTGGCGGTGTCGGTCAGCATCGCGAAGCGCTGGTTGGCGCCGCTGCTGTTGGCCCATTGCTGGATCAGCGCGCCGTTGGCGGTCGACACGTCGGTCACGTCGAGCGAGCGGCCGCTGTTCATGTTGACGATGCGGTACGTGCCGCTGGTGTCGGGCACGAACGAGAACACCTGCGACGCGGCGCCGCTGCAGTTCTGCTGCACGACCTTCGCGCCGTCGGCCGTGCTCGCGCCGGCGATGTCCAGGCACAGGTTCGAGAACGACGACTTCACGGTGTACTGCTTCGCGGTCGGCGCCGGGGCCGGTGCGGGTGCAGGCGCCGGTGCCGGTGGGGTGCTGTCCTTGGCGGTCGCGAAGATCTGGTAGTACTCGTAGTCGCGCGTGTTCGCGCGGCTGAAGTCGTCCTTGCTGCCCGACCCGACGCGGTCGCGCTGCGCCGCCCAGTACGACAGCAGGCCGATGCCCTTCTGCTTCGCGAAGTTGGCGACGACCGTCGCATCCGCCGGCGTGAAGATCTCCGACGCTTCGTCGTTCTGGCCGATCATCGGCGTGATGCCGATCATCGCCCACAGCTGCGCATCGGTCTTCGACGGGTACACGCCCTTCAGCTGGTTGAAGGTCGACTGCGCGGCCGAGACGGCGAGGTCGCCCATCTTCTTGCCGCCGCTGTAGTAGGTGCCGTAGTCCATCGCCATGATGTTGACCATCGACACCGTGACGCCGGCGCTCGCCGCGCCCTTGATCAGCTCCAGCGCCTTCGGCGGCAGGCCGCCCGGCTCGGAGCTGGTGCGGAACGGATCCACCGGCAGCGTGAACGAGGTGTACAGGTCCGGGTAGATCGCCTGCAGCTGCTTGATGGCCGCGTTGCGCACGCCGTTCAGGCGCGTGTCGCCGAGCTGGCCGCCTTCGATGTCCCAGTCGATCGAGCGGGTGCCGTGCGTGTCGATCAGCTGGCGGATCAGCGTGACGAGGTTGGCCGTCGAGCAGACCGATTCGAGGTAGGTGCCGCTCGCGCCGCCGAACGACAGGATCACCCGTCCGCCGCCGTTGATGTAGGCCTTGACGTCGGCCTTCACCGACGCGTTGTTCATCGTGGCATCCATGCCGCCGCTGAGCGAGCAGGCGCCGTTGTTCGAGATCGCGAACGCGATCGTCATGCCGTCCATGCCGGCGCGCGACTTCGCCTCGGTCAGGTTCTTGAACTTGTAGTCGGTGCTGTTGAAGCTCCAACCGAAGAAGTAAGGCGCGACGATCGTGCCCGCATGGGCCATCGACGTCGCGGCCACACCGGCGGCGAGCGCGAGCGCGCTCAGCTTGAATCTGTTCATGTCCCAACCCTCTCGCGGCCTCGGCGCTGCGGCGCCCGGCCCTGCCTTGTTGATTCGATCTCGCGTCGACGAACTGCGCGGGGCCTACGCGAGGGCCTTGCTGCGGTGGCGTTCCATCAAAGTGGAAACGCTTCCACAAGACCAATTGAAGCACCCTTGGTCATCAGACAAACCAGGGTAAACCCTTGCGAAATGCCGCGGCAAGGTGACGAGTTGTGTGCAAAGTTGCAGCTTTCCAGGCATGCATCCGGTGACTGTCGAGGCATCCATTCGCGATGGCGATGGATGAATCGAACGCCTGGTATTAATTTGGTCTCATGACGAAACCGGCGGCTGCGGATCGGGAAACCCGATGGGTTCAGAACACCGTGCCGTCGCTGTCGATCGCGAGCGGCGGGCTGCCGTCGCGCAAGTCGCGAGCCATGGCGCGGCCTGCAGCCCAGGTGCCGCCTTCGAGGATGCAGGCGAGCGGCATCTCGGCGGCGGTCTTGCCGAGTCGTTGGCGCACCAGCGGCGCGAGCTCGTCGATCAGCGCGACGGTGAGCGCGCGCCATTCGACGATGGCTTCGTCGCCGGTTGTATGACGACGGCTTGAAAAACCGGCGTCGCGCGGCACGATGACGCCACTGTCGAGCAGCAACCCGCCGTTGCGGTACTCCGGCAGGCCGGTGAGCCCGTCGAGCCGGGCCACCGGCACGCCGGCCCATGCGAAGGGCTCGAGCAGCGAGTAGCACAGCCACTGGCTGAGCTTGTGGAACGGCACCCAGCCGGCGCTCGGGCCGCTGCCGCCGGCCAGCGGATGGCGCCAGCAATCGCCGAGCGGCAGGCCGTCGAGTTCGTTGCCGGCCAGCCAGATGCCGCTCAGCGTGTCGAGCAGCGCCTGCAGCAGCTGCGGTGCGCCGAGCGGCGCCTGGTGCGACTTCAGCGCCAGCCGGTCGAACAGCGCACCGGGCCGGCCGACGGCGCCGAAGCTCGCGTGCTGCACCTGCATCGCTTCGCCGAGCCGGCGCAGCAGCAGCGTGCGGCCCTCCAGGCCGACCAGCGGGTTGTCGTCGCGCACCTGGAACATCGCGGCCAGCGTGGCCGCGTCGAGCCGCAGCAGCGCGGCGGCATCGACGCGCAGCGGCTGCGACGGATCGCTCGAGAACAGCCCTTGCATGAAGCCGCGGAAGCTCGCGACACCGAGGCCTTCGGAGCGGCCGAACGCCTGCCCGCTTTCGGCTTCCAGGTAGCGCCACGACGCACCGGCGCCGGCGTCGAGCAGCACGCTGACGACGGTGAGATCGATGTGCGCGTGGGCCTGCGCAGCCGCATCGAGGCCGGCGAGCCGTGCATCCAGCTCGGCCTTGCGGTCGATGCCGCCGGCTTCGAAGTGGCGCCAGCGGCTGTGGTACGGGATGCGCAGGTCGGGGTAGTGCTGCCGCGTGACCTGCTCGACCCGCTGCGCCGCATCGGCCAGCTTCGCGCGATCGAGCGTGAAGTGGTCGGAGCGCCCCTCGCCGACCGCGCGCAGGATGTTGGCGCAGCGCTCGCGGATGGTTGACGCCTGCCGCAGCTCGGCAACGGCAGCGCTAGACAAGGCCGCGCCCCTTGGTGGCCGCGAGCTTGATGTCGTCGGGCACGCTGCCGTCGGTGAAGTAGCCGGCGGCGATCTTGGCCTCGATCTCGACGCGCGCATCGGCCGGCACCAGCTCGTCGGGGATCTTGACGCGCTCGCCGACGGTGATGCCGCTGCCGGTGATCGCGTCGTACTTGTCGTTGCTCATGCTGACGAGGCGGTGGATGCGCTGGATGCCGAGCCAGTGCAGCACGTCGGGCATCAGCTCCTGGAAGCGCATGTCCTGCACGCCGGCGACGCATTCGGTGCGCAGGAAGTACTTGTCGGCGCTGTCGCCGCCGACCTGCCGCTTGCGCGCGTTGTAGACCAGGAACTTGGTGACCTCGCCGAGCGCGCGGCCTTCCTTGCGGCTGTAGGCGATCAGCCCGACGCCGCCGTGCTGCGCGCCGCGGATGCACTCCTCGATCGCATGCGTCAGGTAGGGCCGGCAGGTGCAGATGTCGGAGCCGAACACGTCGGAGCCGTTGCACTCGTCGTGCACCCGCGCGGTCAGCGTGACGGCCGGGTCGGCGAGGTCGCGCGGGTTGCCGAAGAGGTAGAGCGTCTGCCCGCCGATCGGCGGCAGGAAGACCTCGATGTCGCTGCGCGTGACGAGCTCGGGGTACATGCCGCCGGTCTCCTCGAACAGGTGGCGGCGCAGGTCGCCTTCGCTGACGTTGAAGCGCTTCGCGACGCCCGGCAGCCACCACACCGGCTCGATCGCCACCTTGGTGACGACGGCAGAACCGTCGTCGAGCAGCACGCGGCCGTCGACCTGCAGCCGCTGGAAGGCGAGCGCCTGCCGCACCTCGGGCAGGTGGATGTGGGCCTGCGTCACCGCGATGGTCGGGCGGATGTCGTAGCCCTCGGCGATGTAGTCGCCGAACACGTCGGCGACCGACGCGCCCCACGGGTCGATCGAGACGATCTTCGAAGCGTCCCCCCAGGCCGGGTACGGGCCGATCAGGTCGGTAGGCGCGGTGTTCGTGAGGTCGGCGCGATGGCCCTTCTTCAGGTTGCCTGCCGCGAGGGCCAGCGCCCGGTACACGCCGTACGAGCCGCTGTGCGTGCCGATCACGTTGCGCTGGCTGCGGTTGGTGGTGGTGCCGACGATCGGGCCGCGCTCCAGCGCGGTGGCGGCGCCCCAGTGCAGGGCCGGCGCGCCGGACGGGCCCTGCTGGCCGGGGTGGGAGGTCAGGCGGATGTGCCTGGAAGTCTCGCGCCCGGGAGCCGGATCGCTGGCGGTCTGGGAACGGGGCTCGGTGCTCATCGCGGTCGCTCCTGCTGGCCGGGGGAAGGCCTGGCCCACAGGATACGACGGCGGTGCCGCTTCAGGGCAACCGCGGCCGGTGCGCTGCATCCGGCGCCGCGATCCACGCCTGCAACTCCGCCACCCGCGCATGCTTCGGCGCCAGCCCGACGAAGGTCGCGTACGCCTTCAGCGCCTTCGCATCGTCGCCGGCCTGCAGCTGCGCATCGCCCAGGTTCAGGTAGGCCAGCGCGCGGCTGCCGTCCATCTCGATGGCGCGTTCGAACCAGCGCGCCGCCTCGGCCGGCTTGCCGCGCTTGAAGTAGACGAAGCCGAGGTTGTTGGCCGCCAGCGCGAACACCGGCTGCAGCTTCAGCGCCTCGGTGAACGCCGCCTCGGCTTCGTCGTAGCGGCGCTCGCGGTACAGCGCGAGCCCGCGGTCGTTCGCGCGCTGAGCCGCGACGCGGGGCGCGACCGGCGCGGCGGCCGGCGTCGACAGCTTCACGTCGCCACCCTCCAGGTTCTTGATGACGACCTGCACCTCCTTCGCCGCACCCTTGCCGGCGCCCGGCTGCAGCGCCGCCGTCTTCGCGTCGTCGAGCTGCTTGTTCAGCTTGCTGGCGTCGGCATCGAGCTGCGGCGAATCGCCGCTCAGCGCCTCGCGGTCGGCCGGCAGCTCGAACACGAACTCGCCGCCTTCCGAGCCGGGCAGGCTGCCGAAGGCCGGCGTCTGGTGCGCGATCGCCGCCACCGACGGCGCGACGTAAGCCGCCAGCTCGGTGCCGGTGATCACGCCGTCGCCGTTCAGGTCGGCCTTGCCGTTCAGCGCCTGCAGCAGCGTCCAGGTGAACACCGAATGGCCCGCCGGGCCGTCGTCGGCCACCTGCTGGTCGGCGCCGCCGGCGGTCAGCATCTGCCGGCCCAGCCGCCGCGCGTTGTCGGCCAGGAAGTTCGCGGTGCTGCCCGCGCCGCCGCCGCGCGTGAGCCCCAGGCCCGAGTAACAGGCGTCGACCATGAACAGCACGTGCTTCGCGCTGATCGCCTCGGCCACCTCCTGCAGCTGCGGCATCGAGATCGCGTCCGACGCGAAGTCGGCCAGCGCCGCATCCACCGGGATCAGGTAGCCGACGTCGCGTCCGCTCGTCAGCTTGCGCGTGCCGCCGTGGCCGGCATAGAACACCACCACGCGGTCGTCGCGCCGCACCTTCTTCGCATCGGCCAGCTTGTCGTTCAGCACGCGCAGGATGTTCGCGCGCGTCGCCTCCCCGTCGTAGAGCGCGGTCACGTTCTCGGCCTTGAAGCCGAAGCGCGTCACCAGCGTCTCCCGCACCGCGCGCGCATCGCGCACCGCATGGTGCAGCTGCGGCCATTTCGCGTACTGGTCGATGCCGATCACCAGCGCGTGGCTGTCGCGGTACAGCGTGTCGGCGCTCGCGGCCAGCGCGGCATCGGGCACCGCCTTGCGCGGCGCGTTGACGATGAACCGGCCGTCGCGCCAGGTCGCGAAGCGGTAGCCGTCGGCCACCAGCTGGTCGAGCACCAGCGGCAGCGCCTGCACCGTGCGGCCCTGGATGTCGTGGAACAGGACCACGCCACGGCCGGCCTTGTCGACCTCGCTCAGCACCCGCTCGGCGATGCTCTTGGGCACCGGGTCGGCCCAGTCCATCGAGTCGACGTTCCACATCATCGAGCGCAGCTTCAGTCCTTCGACGGTGCTCAACGCGCCCTCGGTGCGAGCGCCGTACGGAAAGCGGAACAGCGACGACGGCTGGCGCCCGGTGGCGTCGAGCAACGCCTCGGTGTCGGTGGTCTCGGCACGCACCGCGTCGTCGCTCAGCTTGGCCATCACGCTGTGCGTGAAGCTGTGGTCGGCGAGCTGGTGGCCGGCCGCCAGCACCCGCTTCGCGACCGCGCCGTTCGGGCCGAGCTTCGCGTGGCCCTGCGCATCGACGGTGCCGAGGTTGCGCCCGAGGTTGAAGAAGATTGCCGGTGCGTCGTAGCGCTTCAGGATGTCGAGGATGTCGTCGGTGTACTTCGGGTGCGGGCCGTCGTCGAAGGTCAGCACCACGGTCTTCGGCGGCAGCGAGGCGCCGAAGATCTCGCGCGAATCGGGCTCGTCGTTCGCACCGGACTTCGCCGACGGCAGGGTGTACGGCACGATGGTCGCGAAGTCCTTCAGGATCTGTTCGCGGTTGTAGAGCTTCGAGACCTTGGCCACATAGTCGGACCACTTCTCGCGCTGCAGCTCGATGCCGCGCTTCGCGAAGCGGCCGAACACCTCCTTCAGCTCGCGGTCGTAGGCCTGCTCCACCTCGGCCAGCACCGCCAGGTCCTCGTTGGCGCGGCGCGCGAGCTTGAGCCCCGCGATCGACTGCGACTGCGCGTACTGCGCTGCGAGCCGGGTCAGGAATTCCTTGAAGGCGAGGCGGTCGGCATCGAACCACGACGGCTCGCCCTCGATGCGGTCGAGCAGCCCTTCGAGCGCCGGCAGCGTCGCGGGGTTGGCGGTGTCGGCCGCGGCCGCCGCGAGCGCGTCGACGCGCTCCTGCAGGTCGTGGAACAGCAGCTGGCCGACGGCACCCACTGCGCGCCGCTCGGCCGGCTTCAGCGCGCGTTCGCCGCTCATCAGCACGACCATCTGGCGGTGCGCGGCGAGCACGCCGTCGGCGCGTTGCTGCAACTGGGCGGCGAGGGCGCCGGCCGACGGCGGTGCGGAGGCGCTCGTCGCGGCGGCGCTTGCAGCGACTGGCGCTGCCGATGCCGCCGGCGCGCTGCCGGCCGCCGGGCTGGCCGGCGTGGCGCCGCGGTCGCAAGCGGCCAGCGCAAGCAGCAGCGCAGCGAATGTCAACGGCGTCACAAGGTGTCGGGAAGAAATCTGCATCGATTGCCGCAAGGCGCCTGCTGCAGGCGGTCTCGCCGTCGGGGAAGGAGGCCTGTATTTCATCATCGAACCGGCGCAGCAGCGGCGACGCCTAAAATTGCGCCCGCGCCACCCCGGCGCCCCTCCTGTCTTCCTCTCGACTGCGGCATCGCGACCGCCTGCGCCATGAACCTCTCCGCCCTGTCCGCCCTGTCCCCGCTCGACGGCCGCTATGCCGCCAAGGTCGCAGCCCTGCGCCCGCTGCTCAGCGAGTTCGGCCTGATGCACCGCCGCGTGCAGGTGGAGGTCGAGTGGTTCATCGCACTGTCGGACGCCGGCCTGGCCGAGTTCAAGCCCTTGAGCGAAGCCGCGCGCGGCCTGCTGCGGGGCCTGGTGGCCCGCTTCAGCGAAGCCGATGCGCAGGCCATCAAGGACATCGAGCGCACCACCAACCATGACGTGAAGGCGGTCGAGTACTGGCTGAAGGGCCGCTTCGAATCGAACCCCGAACTGAAGGGCGCCGGCGAGTTCGTGCACTTCGCCTGCACCAGCGAAGACATCAACAACACCAGCCACGGCCTGATGCTGAAGGCGGCGCGCGCCGAGGTGCTGCTGCCCACGCTGGACCGCATCGTCGACAGCCTCGCGGCGCTGTCGGTCGAGCTGGCCGAGGTGCCGATGCTCAGCCGCACGCATGGCCAGACCGCCAGCCCGACCACCGTCGGCAAGGAAGTCGCCAATGTGGTCGCGCGGCTGCGCAACGCGCGCGAGCGCATCGCCGGCGTGCAGCTGCTGGCCAAGATGAACGGCGCGGTCGGCAACTACAACGCCCACCTGGCTGCCTACCCCGAGATCGACTGGGAAGCCTTCTCGCGCCGCGTGATCGAGGGCGCTCTTGGCCTGAACTTCAATGCGTACACGATCCAGATCGAGCCGCACGACTACATGGCCGAGCTGTTCGACGCGGTCACGCGCACCAACACCATCCTGATCGACTGGTCGCGCGACGTCTGGGGCTACATCAGCCTCGGCTACTTCAAGCAGCGCACCAAGGAAGGCGAGATCGGCTCCAGCACGATGCCGCACAAGGTCAACCCGATCGATTTCGAGAACGCCGAAGGCAACTTCGGCCTGGCGAACGCGCTGCTGACGCACCTGAGCCAGAAGCTGCCGATCAGCCGCTGGCAGCGCGACCTGACCGACAGCACGGTGCTGCGCAACATGGGCGTCGCGCTCGGCTACGCGGTGCTCGGCTACGACAGCCTGCTGCGCGGCCTGGGCAAGCTCGAGGTGAACCGCGACGCGCTCGCGGCCGACCTCGACAGCGCCTGGGAGGTGCTGGCCGAACCGATCCAGACGGTGATGCGCCGCTACAAGCTGGCCAACCCCTACGAGCGGCTGAAGGAGCTGACGCGCGGCAAGACGATCACGCGCGACGCGATCCAGCAGTTCATCGGCACGCTGGAGATTCCCGAGGCGGAAAAGGCCCGGCTGCTGGCGATGACGCCGGGCAGCTACACCGGCATCGGCGCCGAGCTGGCGAAGCGGATCGGGGCGCCGAAGCGCTGAGGGCGGCGGGCGGCGGGCGCCGGTTCGATCTGGAACTTCCCGGTGGCATGGCGCCACTCAGGGACATTGCGGATCGAAGGAGTACTGCGCGTGAACGACGGCATAGGCAGCAAGACGCCATCGGGACAGCGCCCCGTCCTGCCCAGGCTCCAGACGGTGCGGACAGAGTGGACAGAGCGACAACGGGCGGAGCCCAAGACCCCAAAGTTGCATGAGCTCCCTGTGACGGGCCCGGTGGCGGCCTTCTTTCGCCACTGGCAACTGCCGGCATCCCGAGACGAGGTGTCGCAGGTCATGCGCTGCTGCATTCGCAACAAGGACGGCGATGGAGCCGCAAGGTTGGTCAAGGCGCTCTTCGAGCGCGATGGCGACGCTGACCTGATCTTGCGCCTTGGCTACCCTGCCTCAGGCGACGAGCAAGGCCCCCTGGCCGACGATGACCTGAAATTCCTGGTCCGCTGGATCAACGAATGGATGCCCAAGACGCCGGGCGGGCCGGTCGCGCTCGATCTCAGCGGCAACGACCTCACCGCGAAGGGCCTGACGCGACTCTGCGCCTGCCTGCGCGTGAACCCGCGGGTGCGGGCGCTTGACCTCTCGCGCAATCGCTTCCTGACGCCAGCCTTGTCGCGCCAGGACACGGCCAGCAAAGCCCTCCGCAGAAAGCTCACCTCCCCGCGCTGCCCGAAGGCGCCATTGCGAACCGGTGACGCGATCGGCGAACTGCTGACGTCAGGCCACCTCCGGCGCCTGTGGCTGAACGGCATTCCATTTGCGAGGGAGGACCGCGAGCTCATCATCCGCGCGGTGGTGGACAAACGCACGCTGTGTGCATTGGGCATGTCGGGTTGCGCGCTCTCGGAAGCCGACATCAAGATCCTGGTCCAGCAGAATGGAAGCAAGGGCTGGCGCCACCTGGCCCTGGGAGCGAAGTTGACGCAAGGCGCGCTGCAGTCCATCACCGCACTCCTGCGCACGAGCAAGACCCTCGTGACGCTGGATCTGGAAACGACCGAACCGTATTCGCTCCTCACGGTCACCGAGCTGTTCCGTGCGCTTGATGGCAACCACAGCCTGAAGCACCTGTCCGTGGCCGGGCACAGCCTGAGAGGCAACGGCGCTGCCGTGACGGAGGTGCTGCGGAAGAACACCTGCCTTCGCAGGCTGGACATGTCGGGCAGCGACATTTCGATGGAGCTTCTGGAAGCGTTGGTACGGGCCCTGTCGCGACAGGAAGGCTTCAAACCCAACGACACCCTGACGACATTGATCCTGCCGGAGTTCGCCCCCGGAGCCGTTGATCACGACAAGACAGAACTGATCAAAGCAAAGATCTCCTTTGCGATCAGCCGCAATCGCGCAAGCCTGTTCGAGCGATTGCAGGCCAATGCCTTGGCGGTCTTCGCAGCCGGCCGTTCATCCGCATGCACCTTGCCACCGGAACTGCGCAGCAGGATCGTCGGGTACCTCCAGGATGACGAGCGCGCGTTGCGATCGCTGGCCAACCAGGTTCGCAAGCCGGATCCCGCACCAGAAGCTCGTGCGACACCCAAGACCTGGCAGGAGGCCCGCAGCCCACGCAGCTAACCCGCCGCCTGACCCTTCGGCCGGGGCCGCTTCAATCCTTCAGCAGCCCCTCTGCCCGCAGCGCCTGCTGCACCGCCGGCCGCGCCGACACGCGAGCCATCCACGCCCGCAGGTTCGGGAAGTCCGACAGCGGGATGCCGAGGAAGTTGCTCCAGTTCACGATCGTGAAGCCGTAGGCGTCGGCGATGCTGTAGTCGCCGGCCAGGAACTCGCGCGTCGCGAGGTGCTTGTCCATGTCGGCGAAGCGCGCGGCCAGCTTCAGCTTCGCGTCTCGCTTCGTGCTGTCGGCCGTCTCCTTGTGCCACAGCCACGGGCTGAAGGTCTTGTGCAGCTCGGTGCTGACGTAGGTCAGCCACTGCGTCACGGCCAGGCGCCGCCGGCTGCCGGGCGCGCCGATCAGCGCCTGCGCCGGGTCCAGGTCGGCGAGGTACTGCTGCAGCGCGGCGCCTTCGGTGTGGCGCGAGCCGTCGTCGAACTCCAGCAGCGGCACGTAGCCGCGCGGCGCGATGTCGAAGTAGTTGCCGCCGCCGTCGGCCAGCGTGTGGGTCGCGAGGTCGACCAGGTGCGCTTCGAAGGCAACGCCGGTTTCGCGCAGCGCGATGTGAACGGCCAGCGAGCAGGCGCCGGGGGCGTAATAGAGCTTCATTGCAGAGATCCTGTTGAGGTTTCGGTGGCGTGACTCTAGGATTGCGCTGGTGCATCTGAAATAGGCAAGGTGGCAATCAATGGCTGCATCCATGCAATCTCCCGGCGGGCCGATCGGCACCGGCGAACTGGCGGTGCTGCTGGCGCTGGTGCGGGGCGGCAACCTGGCCGCGGCCGGGCTGCTGGCCGGCGTCGACGGCTCGACGGTGTTCCGCACCGTGCAGCGCAGCGAGAAGGCGCTGGGGCAGCGCCTGTTCGAGCGCTCGCGCGACGGCTACCGCGCCACCGAGCTGGGCCTGCAGCTGGCGCAGCATGCCGAGCGCATCGAAGCCGAGCTGGAAGCCGCGCGTGCGGTGGCACGGGTCGAGGCGGGGGCGGTCAGCGGGCTGGTGCGCATCAGCACCACCGACACCATCCAGAGCGGGCTGCTGCTGCCGGCGCTGGCCGGCCTGGTCGCGGCCAATCCGCTGCTGCGGCTCGAGATCACCGCACGCAACGAGCTCGTCAACCTGTCGCAGCGCGAGGCCGACATCGCGTTGCGCGCGACCGTGAAGCCGCCGCCGCACCTGGTCGGCCGCGAGCTCGGGCCGATCCGCTCGGCGGTGTACGGATTGAAGGGCCGCGGCAGGGCGAAGGTCGACCTGGCATCGGCACGCTGGATCGTCGTCGACGATGCGCTGCCCGAGCACCCGTCGGTGCGCTGGCGCAAGAAGCACCTGCCGAAGGCGGAGCCGGCGCTGCGCGTCAACAGCGTGCAGGCGGTGATCGATGCCGCCGCCGCCGGGCTGGGCGTCGGCATCGCACCGCTGTTCAGCGCCGGGCAGCGGCGCGAGCTGGTGCAGCTCAGCGATCCGCTGGCCGAATGCGAAACGCAGCTGTGGCTGCTGACGCATCCGGAGTCGCGGCACCTGCGGCGCATCGCGGTGGTCGCGGCACACCTCGCGAGCCACCTAAAATCCCCGCCATGAAATTCACCGACCAGCTGCGCCGCGCCGAACGCCGCAACGATTCCCTGCTCTGCGTCGGGCTCGATCCCGATCCGGCGAAGTTCCCCGGGGCCTGGAAGGGCGACGCCGGCCGCATCTACGACTTCTGCAGCGCGATCGTCGATGCCACCAAGGACCTGGTGATCGCCTTCAAGCCGCAGATCGCTTATTTCGCCAGCCAGCGCGCCGAGGACCAGCTGGAGCGGCTGATGGCCCACATCAAGCGCGTCGCGCCCGAGGTGCCGGTGATCCTCGACGCGAAGCGCGGCGACATCGGCCCGACCGCCGAGCAGTACGCCCGCGAAGCCTTCGAGCGCTACCAGGCCGACGCGGTCACGCTGTCGCCGTTCATGGGCTTCGATTCGCTCGAGCCGTGGCTGCGCTACGGCGACCGCGGCCTGATCCTGCTGTGCCGCACCTCCAACCCCGGCGGCTCCGACCTGCAGGCGCAATCGCTGGCCGGCGGCGACAAGGTCTACGAACGTGTTGCCCGCCTCGCGCAGGGCGACTGGAACCGCAGCGGCCAGCTCGGCCTGGTGGTCGGCGCGACCTTCCCCGGCGAGATCGCCCGCGTGCGCGAACTCGCCCCCACGCTGCCGCTGCTGATCCCGGGCGTCGGCGCGCAGGGCGGCGATGCCGCCGCCACGGTGCGCGCCGGCTGGCGTGCCGATGCGACCATCGTCGTCAACTCGTCGCGCGCGGTGCTGTACGCGTCGAATGGCGACGATTTCGCGAGCGCCGCCCGCCGCGTCGCCCAGGCCACGCGCGTCGAGCTGAACGCGCACAAGCCCACCGCCTGAAGCACGGCGCCGTCGTGCAGTCCTGCACGACACGCCGGCGGAATCGGGAAAACCAGCCCGCATCGGCCGCGGCGCGGTGCCACACTCTGCGGCACCGCGCGGGTTGTTTGTCGATGCGCGGTCCCTCGCCGTGCCGCTCTCCTCGCCCCTGTCCCTTCTGCCGAGCGAACCCCTGGACCGGATGGTGGCCCGGCTGTTCTTCGGCGCCGGCATCGCGATCTCGCTGATCGGCGCGCTGATCTACCTGTCGCCCTCGCTGCCGGCCCGCCCCGCGATGCGCGCGCTGCTGGTCGGCGACTGCCTCGCGCTCGCGCTCGGTTTCGCGATCGGCCTGCGGGCGATGCGCCGCGTCGCGCTGCCGCGCCTCGTGCAAGGCATGGGCTGGATCGCCGCGAGCGCGGTGCTGGTCACGACCATCGGCCTCGGCCAGGGCGTGCACGCGCTGAACCTCGGCTACCTCGGGCTGCTGATCTGCGTCGTGACCGTGCTGTCCAGCCCGGCCTCGGGCATCGTGCTCGCGCTGGCGATGGCCGCCGCGGTGGCCGGCCTGGCGTTCGCCCACCACGCAGGCTGGCTGCCCGGGCCGTCCGCGATGGCCGGCATCCCGCTGCCGCTGCGCGTGCTCACGCACTGGCTGATCTTCGGTTCCGCCACCGCCAGCGGGATGCTGATCGCCGGCGTCGTGCGGCGTGCGCTCGGCGAGGCGCGCGACCGCGAGGAGCGCTTTCGCAGCCTGTTGCTGATGGCCGCCGACTGGTACTGGGAGCTCGATGCCGACCTGCGTTTCACCCACATCAGCGACAAGCTGAACCAGTACTCCGGCATCGACGCCAAGGAACGGCTGGGCCGCCGGCCGTGGGAGATGCCGCAGATCGGGCTCGACGCCGACACGCTGGCCCGGCACCGCGCCGACCTGGAGGCCCACCTGCCGTTCAGCAACCTGATGGCGAGCCGCCCGGGCGAGACCGGCGAGCTGCGCCACAGCATGGTCAGCGGCCGGCCGCGCTTCGATGCCGACGGCCGCTTCCTCGGCTACTGGGGGCTGGGCCGCGACATCACGGCCGAGGTCGAGGCGCGCCGCGCCATCGCCGAGAGCGAGGGCCGCTACCGCGAGCTGTTCCGCCTGTCGCCGACCGCGCTGGTGCTGCACCGCAACGGCGTCGTGGTCGACAGCAACGACGCTGCCGCGCGCCTGTTCGGCTTCGCGTCGGCCGACGCGATGAAGGGCTTCGACCTGACCCGGCTCTACCCGGAAGGCGACGCGCGCGACCAGGTGCGCCGGCGCGTCGCGTCGCTCGAGATGCTGCCGGTCGGCGAGGGCCTGGGCGTCGCGGATTTCGACCTGATGTCGCTGGACGGCCGGCCGCTGAGCGCGCAGGCCTCGGGCATGCGGGTGAACGCGCCGGGCGGGCCGGCCACGCTGTCGATGTTCCACGACATCACCGCGCGCGTGCAGGCCGAGACCGCGCTGCGGCGCTCGCAGGCCCTGCTGTCGCACCTGGTGGCGACCAGCCCCGACTGCATCACGCTGACCGAGGTGGCCAGCGGCCGCTACGTGATGGTCAACGACAGCTTCACCCGCATCACCGGCTGGCGCAGCGACGAGGTGGTTGGCCGCACCGCGCTGGAGATCGGCATCTGGCACCGGCAGTCGCACCGCGAAGCGCTGGTCGCCGGGCTGGCCCGCGGCGACCTGGTGAAGGACCTGCCGGCCACCTTCGTGCGGCGCGACGGCACGGTCGTGTCCTTGCTGCTGTCGGCCGCGCGCTTCCGGATGGACGACCAGGACTATCTGGTGCTGAACGGCCGCGACGTCACCGAGACCGAGCGCGTGCGGCTCGAACACGAGGCGATCCTGCAGAACGCGTCGATCGGCATCGCGCTGACGCGCGAGCGCCGCTTCATGCAGGCCAACCCCTGCTTCGAGGCGATGTTCCGCTGGCCGGCCGGTGCGCTGATCGGCCAGCCGGGGCAGGTGGTGTGGAGCGACGCGGCGGCCTATGCCGAGATGGGCGCGCTGGTCGGGCCGCGGCTGGCGCAGGGCGAGCCGGTGGAGGTCGAGCGCATGATGCGGCGCGGCGACGGCAGCAGCTTCCTGTGCCGCCTGCTCGCGCAGGCGGTGGACCCGACGCACCCGAGCCAGGGCGGCACCATCTGGATCGCCGAGGACGTGACCGAGCGGCGCGCGTTCGAGCAGGCGCTGGCCCATGCGCGCGACGTGGCCGAGGCGGCCAACCAGGCCAAGAGCGCGTTCCTCGCGAACACCAGCCACGAGATCCGCACGCCGCTGAACGGCCTGTTGGGCCTGGCGCGGCTGGCGATGCGCCCGGGGCTCGACGCGCCGCGCCGCGACCAGTACCTGGCGCAGATCCAGGACAGCGCGCAGAACCTCGCGAGCATCATCTCCGACATCCTCGACCTGTCGAAGATCGAGGCCGGCAAGCTCAGTGTCGAGGCGGTCGCCTTCGACCTGCGCGGGCTGCTGGTCGCGGTGCACCGGGCGTACCAGTCGCTGGCGCAGGCGCGCGGGCTGTCGCTGCGGCTCGCGATGACGCCGGAGGTGCCGGGCACGGTGCTCGGCGACCCGGTGCGGGTGCGGCAGATCCTCAGCAACTACCTGACCAACGGCATCAAGTTCACCGAGCGCGGCCACGTCACGCTGGAAGCGGCGCTCGATGCGGACGGCCGGGTGCGGCTCTCGGTGCTCGACACCGGCCCGGGCATCGACGACGCGACGCAGCGGCGGCTGTTCCAGCCGTTCACGCAGGCCGACTCGTCGACCACGCGGCGCTTCGGCGGCACCGGCCTCGGCTTGTCGATCTGCAAGGAGCTGGCGACGCTGATGGGCGGGCAGGTCGGCGTCGACAGCGAGGTCGGGCGCGGCAGCCGCTTCTGGGCCGCGCTGCCGCTGCCGGCCACGCCGGCGCGCGAGGTCGGCACCGATGCGGAATCGCTCGACGTCGCGTCGCTGGCCGGCGCGCACGTGCTGATGGTCGAGGACAACCCGGTCAACATGATGATCGGCGTCGCGATGCTGGAGCAGTGGGGCATCGACGTGGTGCAGGCGGTCGACGGACTGGAGGCGCTGGTGGCGGTGCGGCGCTCGGTCGACGAAGGACGGCTGTTCGACGCGGTGCTGATGGACGTGCAGATGCCGCGGCTGAGCGGCCACGAGGCAGCACGCCGGCTGCGCGAGCAGCATCCGGCCGACGAGCTGCCGATCATCGCGCTGACGGCGGCGGCGCTGGTGTCGGAGCGCGACCAGGCGCTGGCCGCGGGGATGAACGAGTTCCTGACGAAGCCGATCGATGCGCACCGGCTGCGACAGGCGCTGCTGCGGGCCGTGGCCCAGACGGAGCAGCGCCCGTAGCCCGGATGCCGATCCGGGGAGCGGCGTCCCGGATGGGCATCCGGGCTATGAGAGTGGCAAGGCCCGTTGACGTCGGCCGGTCAACGCATACAGCGCGTTCGCCAGCGCCGGTGCGGCCGGCGGCGTGCCGGGCTCGCCCATGCCGCCGGGCGCGCGGGTGCTCGGCACCAGGTGCGTCTCAATGCGCGGGCAGTCGGCCAGCGCCAGCAGCTTGTAGTCCGGAAAGTTGCGCTGCCTGACCGCGCCGCCGTCGATGTCGATGCGGCCGTACAGCGCGGCCGACAGCCCGAAGACCACCGCGCTCTCCATCTGCTGCGCGACGATGCCCGGGTTGACCACCGTGCCGATGTCGGCCGCGCAGACCACGCGGTGGATGCGCGGCCGGCCGTCGGCGAGCGACACCTCCATCACCTGCGCGACGATGCTGCCGAAGCTCTCGTGCAGCGCGACGCCGCGGGCCTGGCCCACCGGCAGCGGCCGGCCCCAGCCGGCCTTCGCGGCCGCGAGCTTCAGCACCGCGGCATGCCGGGGCATGTCGCCCAGCAGCCCGAGCCGGAACGTCACCGGGTCCTGGCCGGCCGCCTCGGCCAGCTCGTCGATGAAGCATTCGCTGAAGAACGCATGGTGCGAATGCCCGACCGAGCGCCAGTAGCCGACCGGCACGCCGCTGTGCGTCGCGACCTGCGCGATGCGCTGGTGCGAGATGCCGTACGGCAGGTCGTACAGGCCTTCGGCCGCGCTCTTGTCGGGCGTGTCGACCGGCCCGGCCAGCGACGGCAGCACGCGTTCGATCCAGCGCGGCGTGATCGCGTCCCCGGCCGCGGTGATCGTCAGCCCCGAGACCATGCCCTTGCCATCCAGGCTCGCCTGCATCAGCGCGACGCCGGCCGGCCGGTAGAAATCGTGCGCGATGTCTTCTTCGCGCGGCCACACCAGCTGCACCGGATGCCCGCCGCATTCGATCGCGATGCGCACCGCCTGCGCGACGAAGTCGACATCGAGCCGCCGCCCGAAGCCGCCGCCCAGGTAGCTGACGTGCAGCGTCACCGCCTCCAGCGGCACGCCGGCCACGCGGGCGGCGATCGCGCGCGCCATGTCGGGCACCTGCGTCGGCACCCACAGCTCGACGCCGCCGTCGTGCACGCGCGCGGTGCAGTTGATCGGCTCCATCGGCGCATGCGCCAGGTAGGGCGCGCGGTACAGCGACTCGATCTGCCGCGCGGCGCCGGCGCGCGCCTGCTTCACGTCGCCGCGGGTGTGGAACGCGAAGCCGCCATCGGTGTGCGCGGCTTCGCGCGCGGCCTGCTCCAGCGCCTCGTCGATGCGCTTCGTGTCGGCTGCGCCGGCCGGTGGCGCAGCCCAGTCGATCTCCAGCGCCTGCGCGCCGCGCTGCGCATGCCAGGTGCTGCGGCCGACCACGGCCACCGCCGCGGTCGAGCCGGCATACGGCCCGAGCCGCACCACGCGCTGCACGCCGGGCAGCTGCATCGCCGCGTCGACCTTCACCCGCTGCGGGCTGCCGCCGAGCATCGGGCAATGGCGCACCACTGCATACAGCTGGCCCGGCTCGCGGGTGTCGAGGCCGAAGCGCGCGCTGCCGTTCACCTTGGCGGCCAGGTCGGTGCGCGGCGCGGCCGTGCCGATCAGCGTCCAGTCCTTCGGGTCCTTGGTGCGCACATCGCCGACCGGCGTGGCCGCGGCCAGCTTCGCAAGCTCGCCGAAGTGCGCATGCGGGCCCGACACGTGGCTGACGATGCCGCCATGCACCTGCAGTTCCGCGCGCGGCAGCTTCCATTGCAGCGATGCGGCGCCCAGCAGCTGCGCCCGCGCGGTGGCCGCGGCCAGCCGCAGCACGTCCCACGCGTCGGCGATGCTCGACGAGCCGCCGGTCACGCTGACGCCCAGTTCGCGCGCGAACTTGCTGACCATCCACTGGCCGGCCTTGACGGTGGTGGTCTCGCGACCGGGCTCGGTGTCGTCGGGATGGAAGGGCAGTGCGCCGACGAACATCGCGACGTTGCCGTACAGCGACTGCGGCGCCGCCTGCACCAGCTTCACGCGCGACAGCGGCGTGTCCATCTCGTCGGCCACCAGCATCGCGAGCGCGGTGTGCACGCCCTGGCCCATCTCGCTGCGGTTCATCGCGAGCTGCACGAGGCCGTCGGGCTCGATGCGGATCCAGCCGTTCAGCGTCACGCTGCCGTCGGCGGCCGGCAGCGGGTCGGAGCTGCCGGTGCGGCTGCGCGGCGGCAGCGCACTCCAGCCGACCAGCAGCGCGCCGCCGCCGGCCAGCGCGCTCAGCAGCAGGCTGCGGCGTCCGATCTGGGCACTCATGCGCGGGCCTCGTTCGAGCGGTCGGACCGGTGGGGTTCGCCGCGCAGCGCCGCCGCGGCGCCCTTGATCGCCTCGCGGATGCGCGGGTAGGTGCCGCAACGGCACAGGTTGGTGATCGCCGCGTCGATGTCGGCGTCGGTGGGCGACGGGTTCCTTGCGAGCAGGTCGGCCGCGGCCATCAGCATGCCGCTCTGGCAGTAGCCGCATTGCGGCACCTGGTGCGCGATCCACGCCTGCTGCAGCGCGTGCGGCTGGCCGGGGACGCCGAGCGCCTCGATGGTGCGCACCGGCTTGCCCTGCACGGCCGACAGCGGCGTCACGCACGAGCGCACCGCCTGCCCGTCGACATGCACCGTGCAGGCGCCGCAGGCCGCGACGCCGCAGCCGAACTTGGTGCCGGTCAGCATCAGCACGTCGCGCAGCACCCACAGCAGGGGCATGTCGGGTTCCACCGCGTCGGGCGGCAGGGGCAGCGTCTGGCCGTTGACGGTCAGGTCCATGGATCGGGTCACTCCGGTGTCGGTCCCCATTCTGGGCCGGGCGCGGGGGCAGCGCTGTGGCGTCAACGAAACGGGGTGTGACCGGGCGCACGCGCGTCCGGGTTTATCCTGACGCCCTTTTCGTCATTTCCACGCCTGCCGGAGTTCCGCTGCATGAACCGTCGTCTGTCCTGCCTGGCCGCTGCCGCGGTCGCCGCCACCACGCTGTCTCCAGCCGCCTGGGCGCAATCGGCCGCCTCGACGCCGTCGGCCTCGTCGGTCACGCTGTACGGGCTGGTCGACATGTCGGCCGGCCGCTTCCAGGATGCCGGCGCCCAGCGCACGCTGCGCGCCGAGAGCGGCAAGCTGACCACCAGCTTCCTCGGCTTCAAGGGCACCGAAGACCTCGGCGGCACGCTGAAGCTGAAGTTCGCGCTCGAGCACTACCTGCGGGCCGACACCGGCTCGGTCGGCCGCAGCAACACCGATGCCTTCTGGGCACGCAACGCCTATGTCGGCTTCCAGGGCGATTTCGGCACCAGCACGCTCGGGCGCAACACGACGCCGCTGTTCGTCTCGACGCTGTCGTTCAACGCGCTCGGCGATTCGTTCGGCTTCTCGCCGAGCATCCGGCAGGTCTTCGCGCCGAGCACCGGCCTCGCCTTCCAGGGCGACTCGGGCTGGAACAACTCGCTGCTCTACAACACCTCGAACGCCGAGGGCTACAACGTCAGCCTGATCGGCAACCTGGGCGAAGCTGCGCCCGGCGCGACCGGCCGCAACCTCGGCGGCAACTGGGTGCTGCTGACGCCGACCTGGGGCGCGACGATCGCGTACCAGCAGGTCAAGAACGGGCTGGTCGCGGCGCCGATCGGCTTCGACCGCCAGGACACGCTGCAGCTCGGCGGCTCGTACGACTTCGGCCTCGCGAAGCTGTATGCGCAGGCGACGCGCGTGAAGACGCGGGCGACGGTCGAGACCCGCTCGAACATCTACGGGCTCGGGCTCGCGGTGCCGGTGGGCGCGCTCGGCAAGGTGGTCGCGCAGTACGGCCAGGCGAATGCCGACCTGAACCCCGGCGAGGTCAAGAACCGCACCGTCACGCTCGGCTACGACCATGCGCTGTCGAAGCTGACCGATGCGTATGCGGTGGTGATGAGCGACCGGCTGACGAATGTGGAGAACGGCACCAGCGTCGCGGCGGGCCTGCGCGTGCGGTTCTGACCACCCTCGCTTGAACGCTGCATTCAAAGCGCTTGCGCGTGCGGGCGCTGCGGCGGCGGCACACTGTCGGGTCGATCGGAGAACCCTGTCATGCCTGCCACCGCCCTTGCCCACCTGCCCGCCAACGGCGCGCCCGAGCTGCTGTTCCTGCTGTTCCATGGCGTTGGCGCCAATGCGTCGCACATGGAGCCGCTGGCGCAACGCCTGGTCGCCGAGTACCCGCAGGCCGCCGTCGTCTGCCTCGATGCGCCTCACCCGTTCGACGGCGTGCCGGGCGGCGGCAGCGGCTGGCAGTGGTTCTCGATCCAGGGCATCACCGAAGACAACCGCCCGCAGCGCGTCGCCGAAGCGCTGCCGCGCTTCATCGCGACGGTGCGCAGCGTGCAGCAGCAGCTGAACATGTCGTGGCCGTGCACCGCGCTGTGCGGCTTCTCGCAGGGCGCGATCATGGCGCTCGAGGCGGTGCAGGCCGAGCCGGCGCTGGCCGGGCGGGTGCTGGCCTTCAGCGGCCGCCACGCGACCGCGCCCGGGCATGCGCCCGAGGACACCACCGTGCATCTGTTCCACGGCATGGCCGACCGCGTGCTGCCGTGCGGCCCGGCGATCGATTCGGCCGAGCGGCTGGTCGCGCTCGGCGGCGACGTCACCGCCGACGTGCTGCCCGGCATCGGCCATGAGCTGCACCCGGAGCTGCTCGACAAGGCCGTCGAACAGCTGCGCACCTTCCTGCCGAAGAAGGTGTGGCGCCAGGCGATGAGCGAGGCGCCGATCCTGCCGCGCAGCGCGTCGAGCGACGAGCTGGGCTGATCCGGGGGAGCCCCCACCGGTGGCATGGGGTTTGCTGACTTGCATACAAGTCGGTACCCATCGGGACTGCATGCGCCAAGCCGGGGCATGGGAAGCGTGAGGTGCCGGCCTGTTCCGCCGCATCACCAACCCATCCCGAAGGATTCCCCATGCGCACCCGAACCCTGTCGAAGGCCGTCGCCTGTGCGGCACTGGCCACCTGTGCCGTCGCCACCCCCGCTGCCGAGTGGAGCGACGCCTTCATCGGCTTCACCTATGGCACCAAGTTCAAGGAACCCGGCAGCGACGCGGACGTGAAGAAGAAGGTGGCGACGCTGCAATACGTCGGCGGCTACAAGTACGGCGTCAACTTCTTCGCGGTCGACATGTTGGCCTCCGACGAGAACAACGCCGCCAACAACAGCGACCGCGGGGCGCACGAGGTCTACGTCACCTACAGCAACACCGTGAGCTTCGGCAAGGTGAGCGGCAAGCCGATGAAGTTCGGCCCGATCCGCGACGTCGGCTTCCAGTTCGGCTTCGACTTCAACTCGAAGAACGATGCCTTCGGTGCCGGGCTCACGAAGTACATCGCCGGCCCGAAGGTGGAGTTCGACGTGCCGGGCCTGCTGACGCTCGGGCTGCTGTACTACAAGGAGAACAACAACAACTCGATCGCCGGCACGCATGTGAACTTCGATGCGGCACCGCGCCTCGCGACGGTGTGGAGCTTCGACTTCAACGCCGGGTTGCCGGCGGTGTTCAAGGGCTGGGGCACCTGGACCGGCGAAAAGGGCAAGGACGGTTTCGGCGGCGACACCGCGGCCGAGACCTGGACCGAGATGGGCCTGCTGTGGGACGTGGGCTCCGCCGCCGGCACGCCGAAGACCTTCTATGCAGGATTTGGCTACCAGTACATCAAGAACAAGTTCGGCAACCCGTCATCGCTGGCGGGCACCAAGGTGTCGGCGCCTTCATTGAAGGCCGAGTACCACTTCTAGCCGCAGGCCGGCCTCAGTCGAGCACCACCTCGGTCTTGACTGCGCCCGCGCGGTCCGCGCGCGCGCTGAGTGCGAGCCGCGTGCCCTTCGGCGCGCGCACCACCCACTCGGCCACCGCCCGGTCGGCCGTCACCTCGCGCGTCGGCAGGAAGGCCTGCAGCGTGCTCTTCGGCCCGTGGCCTTCGAGCTGCGGGCCTTCGATCCGCTCCTTGCCGCTGACCAGCGACACGGCGGCATCGCCCGGCGGCAGGTGGATCTCGAACATCGTGCCGCGCACCGTCTTGCGCGCCAGCGCCCGCTTGCTGACGTAGGCCGGCAGCCAGCCGCTGTTGCACACCGCCATGCGCACGCGCCAGGTGTCGGGGCCGAGCGCGCGTACCTCGGTGCGCAGCAACTCGAGCCGCGGCAGGCTGAGCGCGATCTGGTTCATCCACGCCGGGAAGCGCGCGGCCTCGCGCTCGCGCAGCTCGGGCGGCGGGTTGCGCCAGAAATTCATCTTGTCCCAGCCGCCGATCTCGACCGCGCCGAGCTGCGGATGGTGGAAGGGCTTCCATTCGACATGGGCCTGGCCGCCGCATTGCTCGTCGCTCCACTTCAGCAGCTTCAGGTCGTCTTCGACCGGGTGGTCGCGGAACCAGTCGATCCACTTGTAGCCGGTGATGCCGGCCTCCTTGTTCGGCGACCACAGCTCCACCACCCAGAACAGCGCGCCGAGGTGCTCGTACACCCAGTCCTGCGTGCCGGTGATGACCTCCTTCGGGTGGTACTTGAAGTCGTGCCAGATGCTGATGGCCGGGTAGCCGGTCAGCTTCTCGCCGAGCGCGCTGAAGCGCTTGTACGACCACAGGTCCTCCGGGATCATGTCGTCGTCGCTCTGCGTGCCCATCGGACGCAGGATCACGCCGCTGTGCGTGTGGTAGCTGATCGCCGCGCCGATGTTCGGGTGCGTCATGATGAAGTCGACCATCGCCCGCACCTCGGGCTCGCTGGTCGGGTAGGGGCCGGCACCCACCTGCTCGAACTCCTGCCGCCAGGCCGACGGGAAGTTGCGGTTCAGGTCCAGCCCTTCCTGGTCGCGGTTGACGTTGACCGTCAGCCCGTCGTAGTTCTTCAGCAGGCCCTCGGGCATCAGCCGGTAGTACTCGCCGCCGAACTCGCCCGGCTCGCGCGGCACCATCAGCCGCTCGTCCTGCGGGCACTTCTTGTAGGTGCCGTGCGGGTCGGGGATGCGCATCGTCAGCATGCGGCCGTCGCCGTCGACGTCTTCCAGCGTCAGGCCCTCGACCGGCTCCTCGTCGTACGGGTAACTGCGCGTCGACGAACGGATGTGGCGCGGCCGGTCGGCCAGCGCCAGCTCGGCGCCGTCGGGGTTGATGCGCGGGCACAGGTAGATCGCGCGGGTGTCGAGCAACTGCGTCACCTGGCGGCCGGTCTCGTCCTCGCCGCCGTACTGCGTCACCAGGTGGTGCAGGTAGTACAGGCAGGTGGTGCTGGCGGTGAGCTCGGCGGCGTGGATGTTGCCGTCGGCCCAGAACGCCGGCTTGTCGGTGTCGGGACCGGTCGCGGTGCTGGTGACGGTCGCGAGCCAGATGTCGCGGCCCTCGTGGCTCTTGCCGATCGAGCGCACCTGCACCAGCCCGGGGTGGGCGTCGGCGTAGTCGAACAGCAGCCGGGTCAGGGCGTCGTATTTGTAGAAGAGGTCGAAGCGTGGCGTGGGGGTGGCGGGCAACGTCATGGCGTACGTCAAGGCGGTGGGGGCGAAGCGTCGAGTGTCGCGCATGGCGGGCGCCGACGTCGGCCGCTAGACTGTGGCCCCCTCCGAAGACCCCCCATGCGAATCGCCACCCTCCGCCAGCAGCTTCGCGAGCACGGCGCCAAGCCCGTTCACGAGGAACGCGTGCTGCGCCAGTGGTCGCGCGCGCTGCCGCAGGACGCCGGCAAGCGCCGCCCGGAGGATTTCCTGCCGCTCGCGCTGCGCGAGGCCCTGCCGGCGCTGATGCAACAGCTCGACGGCTTGGCACGGCTGCGCTCCGAGCACCCGGCCGACGACGGCTCGGCCCGCCTGCTGGTCGAGCTGCCCGACGGGCAGGCCGTCGAGAGCGTGCTGCTGCCGCGCGACGGCCTGTGCGTGTCGACCCAGGTCGGCTGCGCGGTCGGCTGCGTGTTCTGCATGACCGGCCGCGACGGGCTGCTGCGCCAGGTCGGCAGTGCCGAGATCGTCGCGCAGGTCGCGCTGGCCCGGGCGCGCCGGCCGGTCAGGAAGGTCGTCTTCATGGGCATGGGCGAGCCGGCCCACAACCTCGACAACGTGGTGGAAGCGATCGAGCTGCTCGGCACGGCCGGCGGCATCGGCCACAAGAGCCTGGTGTTCTCGACGGTCGGCGACCCGCGGGTGTTCGAGCGCCTGCCGGAAGGCCCGGTGAAGCCGGCGCTGGCGCTGTCGCTGCACACGACCAAGGCGGCGTTGCGCGAGCAGCTGCTGCCGCGCGCGCCGCGCATCGCGCCCGACGATCTGGTCGAGCTCGGCGAACGCTATGCCCGCGCGACCGGCTACCCGATCCAGTACCAGTGGACGCTGCTGGCCGGCATCAACGACGGCGACGACGAGATCGACGGCATCGTGCGGCTGCTGCGCGGCAAGTACGCGATCATGAACATGATCCCGTACAACACGAACGAGGGCCTGGATTTCCGCCGGCCGAGCGCGGAGCGCGCCGAGGCGATCGCCCGCACGCTGCACGGCCGCGGGGTGCTGACGACGCTGCGGCAATCGGCCGGGCAGGAGGTGGACGGGGGGTGCGGGCAGCTGCGGGCGCGTGCCATCTCGGTGCTCCAGCCCTCCTCGGTACGCTCGATCCCGATCATCGTCGCCAGCTGACGCACGGCGCAGGTCGGAATCGTCACGGCGATGGGAGATGATCCGCCTCCCGAACAACAAAACAGTCTGGGAGTACCCGTGATCCACCGCCATTCCCTGCGCGGCACCGCCGTGGCGCTGTCCCTGCTCGCGGCTGCCTTTGGCACGATCGCATCGCCGGCCTCGGCCCAGACCGATCCTCGAGACGGCCTGCCGGCACTGCCTCACGAAATCCAGCGCGATCGATGGCCGCAGCCGGACTACTTCGCCGAGGCCTTGAAGCTCACGTCGGTGAGGCCGGGCGATGCTGCGAAGTCGGTGCGGCTGAAGACAGCGGACGGGCAGGCGCCGCGTGTTCTGGTGCTGCCGGTGCAGACCCAGGCCTTTGGATTTGCCCCGGCCTTTCGCGCCATCGTCGCCGCGAGCCTGGACCATGAACTGGCCGCTCGCGGCGTCCCTGCGAACCGCCAGACCGACGTGCTCGACGTCAACGGCCCCTGGGTCCGCAGGCTCGACGACGCCACCGTCGCCGAGTTCGCCGCCGCCCACCCGACCTCGTCGATGCTGGGGCTGTACATCGGCCACGACGGGGCCGACCAGGCCTTCATCACCCTCACCGTGAAGGAGGCGGGCCAGACGCGGCTTGCACACCGCAGCCTGCCCATGAAGCAGCCCCTTGCAATCGCGATGACGGAGGCGCTGCCCTCAATGCTGGATGAACTGAAATTCGCGGCCGCGCCCAAGACCGCTCCGCCTGCCGGCGGCGACTGCGGCCCCGAGGCCTGGCAACTCGAGAGTCCGGTGGGTGCAGGTGCGGCCGCCCTGGCCTGCCGTTCCATCGTTGTCGGCACGCTGATGCCCTCTCTCGCCTTCCCCGGGGAGGGTGGTGTCGTGACGCCGGAGTCGCCGTCGCGCTTGGCGTGGCTGGCCACGGCGATGGTCGAATCCCAGGCCCTGGCGAAGATCTCCCCGGCACAAGCCGCGATTTCGCTGATGGCCTGGGGGGAACTGATGCCCGCCGGCATTTTCCGCGACACCTTCGCCAGCATGACGATGCCGGACCCGGTGGTGGCCCCGCTCGCCAAGCTGGTGACGGCGCGGTCGAGAGGCAACGCCATGCCGGTGCGCTCGGCCCGCAATGCGGTGGAGGACCTCGTGAGCGCGGCCGCCGAGGGCCTGCCGCCGTTTGCACGCGCCGTGTTCGTGCAACGCGGTGCCTACGGCATCCAGTTCCATCGCGTCGACCTGTGCGAGATTGAGGGTGCGTTGCCGGGCAGCATGCCCAGCGCACGTTGCCCGCGCGAAGCCGGGGCAGTGGCCGGCCGCGCCTCAGGGGTGCAACTCGCCCTCTACCAACAATGGCGCCTGGCGGCTGCGTACAGCGACATCCACCTCTACGGACGCACCTACGGACAGCGCGACAAGCGCGATGCCCTGGTTGCCGCGCTACCTGCCGACCTGGCTCGACACCCGCTGATCCGGCAGATGCGCTACCAGACCGAAAAGCTGGAGGCGATGGAAGGCAGCTTTGCCTCGATCCTCGGGAGGATGCAGACCGCCTACGGCGACTTCGTGCAGAGCACCGCCGAGCTGCAGCGATACGACGGCGCGCTGGCCATGTCCTCGCTGTCGGCCCACCACCAGTCCGGCAATACCAACATCGACAACGACCCGGTGATCGCCCGGCTGACCGACGACGAGGCGCGCCTGCTGATGGTGCTGCGCTTCGATCGCGAGACCGTCGAGGAGAAGCAGGAAACCCGCACGAACGGCGAGCCGGCGTTGTTCCTCGCCAGCGGCCCGGTGCGCGATGCACGCCGGCAACAGGAAATGCGCATGGTTTCGGCGCGAGCTGCCTCGATGCCCGCCTCGACGACGATTCCGACCCCGGTCGCTCCGCAACGTGCCGCCCGGCCGCTGTTCGAGTGGCAGGACGCCAGCCTCGCCACCAGCCCC